>Ga0307989_1000264_pt1 | contig 36496 bp, 35 predicted proteins | sample EllFjometagen185_FD_203164 | JGI IMG/M metagenome (GOLD analysis project Ga0307989, IMG submission 203164) | Marine microbial communities from Ellis Fjord, Antarctic Ocean - #185 | ecosystem: Environmental > Aquatic > Marine > Unclassified | place: Southern Ocean | collected 2014-10-08 | reverse complement strand
TAGAAAAGATCTTTAAGGAATACATGCAAACCTCTGATGGAATTAAAAGAGGACAGGGAACAGGCTTAGGTTTACCTTTAGCTAAGAAGCTATTAGAACTTCATGATTTTGGTTTTAGTATAAAAAGCACACATAAGAAAGGAACTGAGATATTAATTACAATTCCTAAGAAAGATATCATTAAAGAAGTTGAAGTAAAAAGAGAAAAAGAAAAAACAATAATAGAACAACCAAAACTTTTATTTCCAAAGAAGAAGATTTTAGTGATAGATGATGAATTTGCAAATCTTGTTCTTACGGAAAAATTTTTAAAAAGGCAATTTACAGAAAATGTTATAAAAGAAAATAACGCTAGAAATTTCTTTAATCTTTTAGAGCAGGAAAATCCAGATTTAATATTAATGGATGAAAATCTAGGAATAGACAAAACAGGTTCTGAAATAGCGGGAGAATTGAAAACAAATCCTAAATATAAAAAATATCAAAACACTCCTGTTATTATGTTTACAGCTGATACTTTTCCTGATGACGTTAAAAGAATTATGGAAACAAGCAAGGCAGAAGGCTGTTTGGATAAATCATTTGATATGAAAAAATTAACAGAGATTTTGAATAAAATTTTCTAGTTTTTTTCTTTTGGCCAAACTCCCTCTTTACATAAAAAATTATTCAATTTGTTATAAATGCTTGATTTTTTTAACAATATCTGGTTAAAATCGAATCTGTATTTTATGGATTATTAAAACAATTTGTGTAATTGTTAATATATCTTGTGGTTAATATTGTAGGAAAAATCGCATAATGAATAAGAAACCATCTTTAGAAAATAGTTTGAGTAGCATTTTTCTTTTTACCGCTTCAAGGTTCTTTATGGCGATACTCATTATTTTTGTCAGATACTTATCAAATCTAGAATTCCATACATTTCAAATTATTTTAGTAAGATATTCCATAGCCGCTCTATTATTCCTACCTTTCTTTAGTTTTTTGCATACTCGAAATAAGAAATCTTTGTCAGAGCTGGTAAAAACAAAACGTCTTCCTTTACATTTTATAAGGGGTGTTTTTGGATTTTTAGGAATGGCATGTTGGTTTTATGTTTTAACAACTTTAAAATTACCAGATGCTGTGGCTTTGAGTTTTTTATTACCATTCTTTATTACTATTGCCGCAAAATATTTTTTAAAAGAAAAAATATCATTTAGTGTGTGGCTCACAATTTTAGTTGGTTTTTCAGGAGCTTTAATAATTATAAAGCCTAATTTTCATTCTCTTGATATAGAATATTTTCTAGTGCTCCTAACTATTTGTTGTTGGACTTTTAATGATATCATTACAAAAAAATTAACAAGTACAGAAAGTCCTCAAACTATAACTTTTTATATGTCTTTAGGAATAGCGTTAGTTTCATTACCCTTCGCAATTCCCGTGCTTCAAGGACTTTCAATATATGAAATAGTATTATTTATTGTTTTTGCGTTATGCTCTAATATTGCTTACAATTTAATGAATACAGCCTATAAAAAATCTCCTATTTCTTTGGTACAGCCATTTGAATTTACTAAATTGGTTTTTGTTTCCATTCTTTCATTTATATTTTTTAAAGAAGTTACAGATTTTTGGACAATAGTTGGTGTTATTATTATTATTTCGAGTTCACAAATCTTATTTCTTGTTAGAAAAAATGAAGAAAAATTACTAAAAGCTATGAAGTTAGCAGAAGAACAGCAAGAAAAAGCTAGAAAAGCAGAAGAAGAAGCAGAAGAGCTTTTGCAATCACGTATGGTATTTTTCTCTAATATGAATCATGAGCTTAAAACTCCTTTAATTTCTATTTTAGGTCATGCTCAGGAAATAATTTCTCAAAACAAAAAACAACAAGATCAAAATTATAAAAATGCTTTGGAAGTTCAGTTTGCGGGTGAACATTTGACAACTTTGTTAGATAATATATTAGATGTTTCTAAAATAAGAAAAGGTGAATTATTACTGCATGAGGAAGAGTTTTTTGTTGGAGAAACTTTGGAATCTTGTGCAAAGATAATGAGAATAAGGTCAGAACGAATTGGTTTGAAATTAAATTTTAAAAATTTGCTTTCTTCAGATATTAAAATTTACATGGATAAGGCTAAATTAAAGCAAGTTGTTTTAAATGTTTTAACTAATTCTGTTAGATTTACAAAAAAAGGCAGCGTAACTGTAACTTTAGATTTAGACAAAGACAAAAATATTTTAATTAAAGCTAAAGATACTGGCTGTGGAATAGGTGCAAAAGAATTGAAAAAAAATTTAAAAAGATATAAAGAATTAAACACAAATATCAAAAGAGGTGACACAGTTGGTTTAGGTCTTCCTTTAAATAAAAAATTAATTGAGCTTCATGATGGTGAAATTATTATTAATAGCCAATTAAATAAAGGAACTGAAACTATAATCAAACTTCCAAGTAAAAGATTAGTGCGGGCTGAGGAGAAAAAAGTTACAAAAGCGAAAAAAGTGAAGAAAGTTGATCCATCTAAAAAATTTGCAGACAAAACCTTTTTATCAGTTGATGATAATGTTATTAATATGCATGTATTAGGGAAATTATTAAAAATAAAAATGGCTGCAATTCTCGAAAAAGAAAATGATGGTAGAAAAGTGTTCGAAGTAATAGAAAGATATAAACCTGATTTGATATTTATGGATGAAAATTTGGGAATGGATAAAACAGGTTCAGAAATAATAAAAGAGTTGAAAACAAATAAGAAATATGCTGAATATAAAAAAATACCTGTTATAATGCTTACTGCAGATACTGATAAGAAAGATGTTGACAAGCTTATGAAAATAAGCAATGCGGAAGGTTATACTTCAAAACCTATTGATATAGATAAGTTGGCTGAATTGATTGAAAAACTTGTTAAATAATCCTTGAATATTTATTTAATTTTCTTACAATTTCTAACCATGTACTTAAGTATATGCGTCCTTAGCTCAGCTGGATAGAGCAACGGCTTTCTAAGCCGTGGGTCAGAGGTTCGAATCCTCTAGGACGCGCCATACTTAAATAATTTAATATCCATTCTATGAAAAAATTAAATAAATCTCTGATATCAGCATTTAGTATATTAACATTGTTAAATATAGAAAATGTTCTTGCTGCTCAAACAAATCATTCATATAGAAATATGGGTTTTACACAAGCTCCAGTTGTAACAATCGGAGGTTTTTCTGAATTTGCAGGATCAAAAGTAAGTCAGGAATCTATTTTTGAAAAAGCTAATTTACCTGATGCAGCACAAGCAACATCTTATGATGGCACAAAAAATAGAAATACAAGCGGAACACAATTTGCGAATGACACTGAAGTTCATGTTAAAGTTAATGGTATTAGTGATTTAGGTTTAAAATATGGTGCTATAATTGAATTAGAAGCTAACTCAACTTATGATTCTGATAATCAAGATTTAAATGCTGATAAAGCTTATATTTTTACTGAATCATATTTTGGAAAAGCAGAGTTTGGTAATAACATAGGCGCTTCACAAAAAATGAAAATTGGTGCTGAATCAATTGCACGAGGAGCTGGTGGTATTAATGGTGAATATTTGAATTATATTAATTTACCAATGTTAGCTCATACTGACTATTATGCTCAAAGTGGAACAGATGCATTTGTTCTAAATGGTGGAAGCGTTAGTGAAGTAAAACTTCCAAGATTTATTTTAATTCCACAACATCCAACTGGACATGGTGGTTTTGCAAAAGGTTACAATAATTTAATGTTTGAATGTGATCAAAATGGTAATGGTATTATTGGTGATGGAACAATTGATGGATTAGTTAGTGTTGGGATTGGTACAGTTAGTGATGAAGAAGTTTGTTATATGGCAAGAGATGGAGTGGATTATCGTTTGAATTTAGATACAACTGAAGATGCGACAAAAATTTCTTATTATTCTCCAAAAGTACTAGGTTTTCAAGTTGGTATAAGTTATACACCAGATACAGGAGATACAGGAACTTCATCTTACAATACTGGCTCTGTAAATAACAACATAGAAGAAATATTAGATTGGGGTATGACTTATATTAATTCCATTAATAATATTGGTTTAGCTTTATCAGTAACTGGACAACAAGGTAAATATGAAGAATATCGACCTGGTTATTCTTCAAGAGAAGATTTAACTTCGATTGAATATGGCGCGAGTTTAACTTACTTTGGCTTAACAGTAGCTGGTTCAATTGGAAATTGGGGTGATTCTTTGTATGAAAAATCAGTAAATCAAACTGGAACTAGTGACACTGTAAATATGTATTCTCGTGATTATGCACAGGCTCAAGCTTTGCTAGAATCAAGAGCTACTGATTATGATGATTTAACAAATTACCAAAAATTTGATGATGCTAAGTATTACACTTTAGGTTTAGCATATGAATTTGGTCCCTTCTCAATAAGTGGCACTAGTTTTTCTAGTGAATTTCAAGAAAATGAATTTTCTGCTTTTTCAGTAGGTGCTGATTATAAATTAGCAAAAGGTCTGATGCCTTATGTAGAAGTTACAACATTTAAATTTGAATCAAACCAACCTGTTGGTACTGAGATTACTGCAGCATCAGTAACAGAGAATGTGATAAAAGACAATGAAGGGCATGTTATTTTAATGGGTATATTATTGAACTTCTAATGAAATCTTTAAGCCTTACAATAATATTATTAATAATCTTAACATCTTGTATTTCTCGAGATAATATTAGTTATGAATATCCCGAAGATCCTCGTATAAAACGTAAAATGCGAGCGGGTAAAATGTTTAGTAAAAATAATGAAGATCTTGTAGTTTTTGGAAATAAAGGAACTATTAAAGCAAAAGAACAAAATTTTACAAAACAAGAAATTAGTCATGAGATTCAAAATACAAATCAAAATACAGATTTTCCAATTAATAAATATTTATGGAGAGCTTCTCTAGAAATAGTTTCAGAAAAATTTCCAATTTCTTTAATGGATAATTATGCTGGCATTTTAGCAACTGATTGGACCACTTTAAATAATGATAAAAATACAAGATATAAAATTAACGTTTTAGTAAAAGGAAAAGAATTGAATAATAAAAATTTAATTATATCTGTATTCAAACAAAAAAAAGATGATGCGAACTGGGATAATGTTACTCTTGTTGATAAAAAATATACTAAAATCTATAAAGACAAAATCTTATCTAAAGCGCGATCAGTAGTCGGAAATCAATAATCGCGAAAATCAGAATATTTTGTAATCATTATAAAAATACTCAACCCTTCTGAGAAATATAAAATGGTATCTCGTGTTGATGGAGATTGCCGCGTCGCACTTCGTGCTCCTCGCAACGACAGTCAGAGGCAAGGGGTCTCCGATAGTGTTTTCTAAAAATCGCTTTGCGATTTAAGAAGCACTAATCGAAGATGACCAAAAATGACTGTGAGGTATGTTGTATTGTAGGAGATTACTGTGTTGCACAAAGAGCTCCTCGCAATGACAATGCGCGTTTTGCGTTTAGGAACATAAAAGAACGAGTTATATTGTATGGGATTGCCACGAATTGCTTTGCAATTCTCGCAATGACAATGCGCGTTTTACAAACGCTCAATCCTTCTGCGCACTTCGTGCTTGAAGGATGAAATTATTTTTTAAACAAAAAATAATTCAGTCATAAGATAGTTGAATAAAAGAATTAAGATTGAGGCAGAAACAACTGCTTTTGTAGTTGCAATACCAACGCCTTCTGCACCTTTTTTAGAATTATATCCATGATAACATCCCATTAGAGCTATTATAAATCCAAAAACAATTGCTTTGATAAGACCAGATGTTACATCTCCAACTTGTAAATAATCAAAAGTTTTTTGCATGTAAGGTCCTGATGAAAAACCTAAACTATAAACACTTGCTAAAAATCCTCCCATTACACCTATAATATCTGCTATTATAACAAGCAATGGTGCAACAATTGTTGCAGCAATTATTCTTGGTGCGATCAAATATCTATATGGATTTGTAGATAGGGTTTTTAAAGCATCGATTTGTTCTGTTACTCTCATTGTTCCTATTTCTGCAGCAATAGAAGCACTGATACGTCCTGCGACCATTAATCCTGTTAAAACCGGACCTAATTCTCTTGTTATTGAAAGAACCACTACTGTAGGAACCGTACTTTCAGCACTGAATCGCGAAGCACCAGCGAATGTTTGCAAGGCTAACACACCACCTGTGAAAATTGCTGTTAAGCCAACAACTGGTAAAGAATAAAAACCTATTCTAACCATTTGTTTTAAAATTAACTCAGGATACCATTTTGGAGTAATACTGGATTTGATTACTTTTGCTAGAAAAATACAGAAGAAACCAAAGCTATTGAAAAATTGTAAAGTAACTTGACCTATTTGAGTAATAAACTTCATTGTAGTTGTTTTTAAATTTTAATAAAAACTACTTCTCTTCTGATTTCTCTTCTGATTTCTCTTCTGGTTTCTCTTCTGGTTTCTCTTCTGGTTTCTCTGATTCTCCATCAAAACCAAAATTATAACTTCCAAATTTTTTATTAAACTTAGATACTTGATCATTTTTTGCATTTAAAAATCTTCCGCTTTTATCGTCTCTCCATGCTGGATGATTGTTAGGATCAACATCTAATTTTATTACACTACCTTGTTTTCCATAGCATGATTTAGTTTTAAATGTTTTACCAGTTGTCATTGCAACTGTAATTTCGTGGTAGTCTGGATGTATATCTTTTTTAGCCATTTTTTTTACTTAGTATGTTTATTATTCAAATATTTTTATCAATAGAAAAGTTATTTGTAAAGAAATTCTATTTCTAATTTTTTACTGTTTTTTTGTACAGCTAGAATTTTTTGTTTATAACTTTTGATTAAGCATAAACTATTCTTACTATTTTGACAATAGTAAAAAGTGCCTTGGATGTAATAAATTTGATTATTTTTCAATTCTGGTAGATTAACCTCTGATTTACTTATTTCCTTGCTAGAGAAACTTTTTATTAGTTTTGCTTCATTATTAGCATTATTAAACTCAAAAATATATAAAGTATTAGGAGCACTTTTTGTAATTCCCCAATCTTTTTTAAAATTTAATTTTAAAATACTGTCTTTCCCTGCTGATATTTTTCTAGAACTCAAATAGGTCAAATTAGGTAAATACTCTCCGAGTTTCTCTACACCTTCGGAAAAAACACTTGGTTTAATGTTGATAATTTGAGTTTCATCAGTATTTTTATTAACGGTAATTAATCTATGATTGTAATTATCTATAATATACAATCTATCTTTCACACCAACTATATCTATTGGATTTTTAAACTGTATATTGTCTTTATCTTTGTTTGTAATATAAATATCAGAAGTTTTTGATTCGTCATTTAAATCTATTTTTCTTATTATATCGGCATATGAATCAATAATATAAATACCCGTATCATCTACATAAATATTAGCTAGATTGTTAAACAGCTCTTCTGTGACCAGATCCATGATAGCATCCCCCTCTTCTATAAATTTTTGGAATTTCAATTCTTTTGGTTTTATTAAATCCAAAAAATGAATATTATTTGAATTTGAAATTAAAGTATAAAGAACATCACGGTATACGTGCATTCCCATCATAGTGTTATTATCCTTTGTTTCTATTTCAACTGATGTTCTTTTGTTGTCATTTTTTAAATCATAAAATAAAATCTGAGAATTATTTAAATCAGAAACTATTAATTTATTTTCTTTATATAAATGTACATCTAGTGGATATATTATTTTTTTGTTTTTTAATGAAAGGGTCGAAACTTTTTTATTTTTAAAATCAATTTGTCTAATAGAATTATTACATGTATCAGCAACATATAAATAGCCTTTTTTACTGTCATAATCTATTCCCAATGGATAACAAAAAGATGCTTTTTCAAATTCACCATCTTGTTTTTCCGAACTGCCGGTACCTATTTGATATAGAATTTCTCCTGATAAAGAAGTTACAAAAACTTTCCTATTTCCAGAATCAGAAACAAATAACACAGCTGTTTTGGAATTATATTTAAAATCATCACTGTATATAATTCTAGTTGGTGACTCTACTAATAAATTTGGATGTGTAATTTTTTCCAAAAAAGAATCTAGTGAGGAATCGTTAAAATTTTTATTTTTATCTATAATGACTTTTATATTAGTTTTTATATCTTCAACATTATCATAAAAATCATAAATTTTTGTTGTAGTTCCATTTGGCTCTACAATTACTATTCCAGCTGATTTTTCTTTTAATTTAAAATATTTATTTAATATTAGATCTTTATCATAAACAACAGGTCTTTTAATATTGTGTGAAAACGTATAATTAGTTATTAAATCTTTATAATTCTCTGTCTTATTACTATCTGAGATTATATCTATAGAAAATACAGAATCTTTATAAAGAGATTTTATACGATTTAAAGCATCAGTTATTTTAATATATTTATAATCATTTAAATCATAAAAACCTAAAATAATAATACGACCCTTTAAGTTTTCAGAGTTTATTTTATTTTTATAATTGATTAACTGTTTGCTCGATGTCTTTTCAATAATACGATGAACTTCTGTAATTTTGAATTTATTAACAAAAGCAGAAGTGATGATAATAAATAAAAATAACAAAAGGAAAAGTATACTTATTGAAAAGAACTTTTGTAAAAAATTAGTATCTTTTTTGTAAAAAAAATAAAATTGCATAAAAAATTATTAAACTCAGTTGAAATTTTGATAAAGTTCCCGTCTAAACAACGGGAACCGTGTTTACTGACTATTTTTTTGTCTTTTTCTTTTCATACGACTTTTACTTTCTTCTCTTTTGCGCTTTCTTTTTTCGCAAGGTTTTTCGAATTGTTGCCTTTGACGAGCTTCTCTAATAATACCTTCTTTTTGCGCTTTTTTTCTCATAAGACGAATAGCAGATTCTAGTTTATCTTTGTCATTAACTTGAACTTTTACCAATTTTTCTTTACCACCTTTATTCTATGTAATTATCAATATATTCAGTTAGTTTATGAGAAAAGAAAAAAATATCAATATTTTATTTTGAAACTCTTGACATTACTTTAGAATAATTAAATAATCATTTCATATTATAATTACTAAATACAAGTTCAAACAACCCATAAATTTGTGAGTTATTTAAAAAGAAAGAGCTGGCTAGCTCTGATAATTATATTTTGTTTTGTGATCTCATGTGGATATAGTCCTAAGGTGGATAATTACGCTGGCTTAACAAGAGATGATTTTAGATATACTCTAACAAAAAAACCTGGTGATAAAAAAGATAAAGTAGAAATTACAAAAAATCCTCCTTCTATTCCTAAAATATCAAAATTATTAGTTTCTCCGCCTCCACCACCTATTGGTAATGGAGAATTAATTTCTTTTTCAGTTACAGAAGAAGTTCCCTTAAAAGATGTCTTAATTGAACTTGGTAGAGTTGCTGATCTCGATATAGAAGTAGATCCTGAAATAACAGGTGGTATTATTTTAAAAGTTGAAAAAAAACCTTTAAAAACGGTAATAGAAAGAATATGTGATTTAGGTAGTTTGAGATATACTTATACTGACGGTATTTTAAGTTTTGCACAAGATACACCTTATACTAAACATTACACAGTCGATTTCCTTATAGGTGATTCAATTTGGGGTTCTTTGGAAAGTTCAATGCAAGAAATTTTAACCAATAATGGAGATGAAGATGCAAAAATAGATATTAATAAAAATGCTAGTCTTATTAGTATTTATGCGAACAGTTTTTCCCAAATAGCTTTAGTTGCTTATATGGACATGGTTAAAGAAAGTTATTCTGCACAAGTTTTAATTGAAGCAAAGGTAGTAGAGGTAAAATTAAATGATGATTTTAGAACAGGTATTGATTGGTCAATGACAGAAATAGATTCAAACAGTAGTATCCATGGCACAAATTTAGGAACACTAAAAACAATGAATTATGCAGATGGGCAAACTTCAGCAGCAATAGTAGCTCCATTTTCTACTAGCTTGAATCATAGATTTTTTGGTGAAAATTTAACCGCAACTATTAGAGCATTAGAAACATTTGGTACCACAAGAACTTTGTCAAGTCCAAGAGTTCACGCTATCAATAATCAAGAAGCAACTTTAGATTTTACTAATACCTTGGTTTATTTTAGTATTGAAACAGAACAAGATACAGAGACAGATAGTTCAACTACAACAGCTACAAAACAAGAAGAAGATATAGGCGTAAAACTAACAATAACTCCTTCCATTAACACTAAAGAACAAACAATTACTTTGGACGTACTTCCAGAATTGAGCGTTAAAGCAGATGAAGTAACTGATCCCACAAATTCTTTGAACAAAGTTCCAGTTATTCAAACTAGAAAAATGGATACTTCATTAAAACTTAAATCTGGAGAAACTATGGTTATTGGTGGTTTAATGAACGAATCATCAAGTAACTCAGACGTAAGTGTACCTTTCTTAGGTCGTATACCAATACTGGGTTGGTTGTTTAGTTATAAATCAAGAAGTACAGAAGTAACTGAAACTGTTATATTTATCAAAGCAACAATTATTGATCAAGATAATCCGCTAAAACAATATGACAAAGATTTTTATAAAAAATTCTCAACTGAAAAAAACAAATTGTTTTAATTAATAATAATTTTTAAGTAATAAAATGAAGCAAATAATAAAATATATATTACTCACTGCACTTAGAGATTGGTTGTATATCGGTCTTCTAATTATTCTAGCCGGAACATTAGGTATTTCAGTTTTATTAGGTTACAGCGCTTTAAGTGAAGAATCACAAATGCAGACAATTTATTTTGCAGCTTCTTCGAGAGTTGTAATTGTTTGCGGTATTTTATTATTTATATGCTTTAATATTAAACGTGCTTTTGAAAACAAAGAAATTCATTTTATTTTATCAAAACCCATATCAAGATATAGTTTTGTAATGGCATATTGGTTAGGTTTCAATATGGTAGCAATGATTTTAATAGCACCTTTGTTTCTTGTTTTAATGATGCATAGTGCCGTACAAATGGTTGGGCTAGCATATTGGACATTGAGTTTAGTTTTGGAAATTTTATTGATTTCAACTTTTGCAATAGTTGCCTCTCTTATTTTAAGAAGTGCAGTATCATCTGTTCTAGCTGCTTTTAGCTTTTACTTATTATCAAGATTAATGGGGTTCTTTGTTTATGCAATCAAAATTCCAGATGATCCGTTGGATATTCAAATAGGTTCTCTAACTGGCTTTATGGAGCTGGTTTTAAAAGCATTATCAGTAATATTTCCAAGATTAGATATTTTCACTAAAAGTGAGTGGTTAATTTATAATGTAACAAATTTTGGAGATTTTTCTTTAATCATATCACAATCTTTAATATATATTCCGTTTATGTTATTGGTTGCGTTTTTTGATTTTAAAAGAAAACAATTTTAAACAATGTCATTAAAATTAATGCAAGTACCATTATTTAGAATAAAAAACCTACAGGATATAAGTATAAAGGCTGGATTAATCATTTTGTTATTATTTCAGTATTTATTCTGGAATAGAACTGAAGATATCCGACCAAATTTAGGCATAGTACCCAATGTTCCGAATCAACTTGCTGTAAGAGCGTTATCTTTTGGAGATTCTGAATTTTATTTTAGATCAAGAGCTTTTAGAATTCAAAATTCTGGGGATACCTTTGGTAGATTTAGTCCATTAAAAAATTATGATTATAAAAAATTATATAGATGGTTTACTGTTCTTGATTCTATAAATAGTAAATCTAATTTTCTTCCATCTTTAGCAGCATATTATTATTCACAAACACAAAATCCAAAAGATACTATTTATATAATAAAATATTTAGAAGAACATGCTGATAAAAATCCTTCTGAAAAATGGTGGTGGTATTATCAAGCAATGTATATAGCAAACCATGTATATGAAGATAAAGATTTAGCTTTAAAACTAGCTCATAAATTAAAAGATTCTAGTGGTCCCGATGCTCCTATTTGGACAAAACAAATGGTAGCAATTGTTCATAAAAAATGGGGAGAAAATTGCGAAGCTTTAGCAATTATTTCTGATATTTTGGAAGACTATGAACAAGAAGAAGGTGATAAAAAAATAGAAGATAAAGACCTTAATTTCATGAAATACTTCATTCAACAAAGAATTCGAAATCTCGAAGAAGAAAACTTTGATTATACTAAGTGTTTTGAGAAACAAGAATAGTCTTTATTATTCCATTATCCTAATTAATAGATGACTAGACCAACAAGAGCAATAATTTCTCTTTCAAATCTTAAGCAATAATTTAAATATTGTTAAATCTGTATTGTTTTTAATTAAATATGTACTTAATTTATCTTTTGAAAAATATAATTTAATCAATAAAATAATTTTATAAAAAAAATGACAATAAAAGCAATAATCAGTGACTTTGATGGTGTTTTGAGCACTAGTAAATTTTACAATGGTTTAGATCCTGAATTATCAGTTCAAATACAAAACTTTCTATTTTCTAATAAAGGTTATTTTCTTACTAAATCCTGGATGCACGGAGAAATCAGTTTTGAAGAGCTTCATTTGATATTGGGTAAAAAGTTTAATATAGCTTCAGAATTATTAAATCAAACTTTAGTACAAGATGTTAAAGATTTTGAAATAAATTGGGATTTAATTCATTTATTAAATAGCTATAAAGATAAATATAAAATACCTTTGGCGATTCTAACTGATAATATGGATGTGTTTGATAGATATACTGTTCCTCACCACAAATTAGATAAATACTTTGATTTTATAGTTTCTTCCTCAAATGCTAGCTTGCAAAAAGTTGATAATAATTGGCAAATAATTCAAGGCACAATCAACAGATTTGGTGTAAAAAATTCTGAAGTATTAATAATTGATGATTCTAAAAAAATGCAACTTGCGTCTGAAAAACTAGGATTCAAATTTTATTTATATAATTCAGAAACTAAGAATGATTTTAAAGAATGGTTAGAAAATGAATACTGTAATAATTAAAAACATAGAAAAACAAGATTTTAAAGATATGGAAGAATTGTATTCGGTTTCTTTGAAAGATAATCAAAAAGGTTTTATTCAGGATCCAAGTTTTCGTGGGGGTATAAAAGAGTTTGTAAGTAGCCTTAACACAAATAAAGGAATTTTATTAGGTTTATATTCAGAAGATAAACTAATTGGCATGGGTGCATTAAAAAAACACAATAATAGTGATATAGAGTTATGTAAGTTACATCTTTGTCCGGGATATAAAGGAAAGGGTTATGGTAAAATGCTTGCCTTAGCTTTAATCAACAAAGCAATAGGATTAGAATATCAAAGACTAATTTTGCATGTAACTAAAACTCAAGAAGCTGCGATAGGCTTATATTGCAAACTTGGCTTTCAAAAAACTAAAGAAGAATTATCTCAAATTGAGGTTAGTAACGAACTTTTAGACTTTGATACTGTTTTTATGGAAATGAATTTAAAAAAATAAAATGAAAATTAAATATACTGAAAAAATTACAAAAGGCCTTGAAAAAGAAATGGGCGCTATTTTTGAGGAACATGAAAAAAATTTTGATATACTTTGCAATTTTAAAAAATTTGGATTTACGATTAAAAACCAAAACAAAGAATTACTTGCTGGTGTAACGGGATATACTGCTTTTAGTGAAGTTCATATTGATGATATATGTGTCAAAAAAGATTGTCGTAATAAAAAATATGGAACTTTGCTTTTAAAAAAAGTTGAGGAATACTTTCAGAAAAAAGGTTTTGATAATATAAACTTATTTACCAACGAATTTCAAGCTCCAGAGTTTTATAAGAAATGTGGTTTTGAATTAGAATTTGTGAGAAAACATCAGAAAAATACAAAATTTAATAAATATTATTTCGTTAAAAAATTAAACTAGATTCCCCAAATCAACTTTTAGAATCTCAGCAATTTTTTTTAATTGTTTTACTGTTCCTTGTCTGTTTCCATTTTCAAGACGAGAGATGTACTGCTCGGTTATTCCAACCTCTTCAGCTAATTGTTTTTGTGTTAGGTTTCTATATTCACGAAAGATCTTGATGGGATTTTCTCCCTCAATAATTCTGTCAGCAACTTCAAAAGGAAATGTTTCATCATTTTTTGCTTCATCATATGCTTGAATATCTTCTAACATTTCGGCTTTTTCTTTAAGAATTAAAAAATCTTCATAAGCTAAAACCGCTAATTTTGTTTTGTCATTTTGTTGTATTATTTGGGGAATCATTTGTACACCTCACCTCTTGATTTAATGTTAATAACTTTAATAACTAATATATTATTCTGTATTTCATAAATTACTCTATAATCTCCAACTCTAAATCTATAACCTTCACGACCTTTTAATTTTTTAATACCACCTTTGTTATATGGATCAGTCGATAATAAATAAATTTTATTTTTTATATTTATAGCTATATTTTTTGGTATTTTTTTTAAATTTTTTAAAGCTGTTTTTGTTATCACTATCTTATACATTTTAAATAAATTCTTGTATGTTATTTTAATAGACTATGACAATATGTCAAGTATTGATTCTGACTATTTGTAATATATTAATAGTATAATATATACTTACTATATTATAATATATTTTATATGATTTATATAATATCACTATAGACTTATAGTCAAGATAAAATGAATTTTATTTTTTTAGATAACCTTATTTTTATGTAATAGATATATTGAATAAATTCCTACTATACAAAACAAAATTCCAGCACATATAAATGCAAAGGAAACAGAATATAAATCTACAAATTTTCCAAATATAGGTGCTATTATTATAAAAAATAAACCTCCAAACATGCTATTTACAGACAATACAGTTGCTCTTATATCTGATTTCGTAAGTTTGTTTAAATGATCATTTACAAAAGGAGAACCGAATCCCAAAATAAAAGCACTAATGATAATTAACAGCAAATAGAAAATTGAATTTGTTAATCCTAGTAATAAAAATACTATTCCAGGAAATAATAATAAATATACAATACCTTTTTTTATTTTTTTTTCTATTAAATGAAGTTGCTTAGATCCTAAACCAATAAAAAACATAACTAGAGCAAGAAAAATTCCATAATAAGAAAGTCCTAAATTAAGATTGTCATAATATAAATAATAAGACCAAGTTCCTAAAAAAGTCATTGTAAAGACTAAAGAAGAAAAGATCATTAAAGATCTGATTTTAGAATGCTTACAACAATATAAAAATATTTGTATTATTTTATTAAAATGACTTTTTTGTTTTTCTAATTTTTTCCTCTTAGGTTCCACTAAACTAAATACTATAAAAATTGGAATTATTGTTATTATTATATTGATATAAAATGGTAACATTAATGAAATTCCAGCAAGAAAAACTCCTAAAACACAGGCTATAGATAAACCACTACGCATATAAAATCTTATTTTTCCTTCAAGCTCTTTATATTTATCTTTTTGTTTAAGTTGAAGAAGAGTATCGTAAATTAAAGCTGAATCAGTACCCGAAAGCAAGCTATCACTAAAACCAAGCATTAGCTCTGCTAATAAGAAACCATAAAAAGTACTTGTTGTTGAATAAGTTACTATACCCATTGATGCTAGAAACGAAGCTAGAATTAATGTTTTTTTTCTGCCTATAACATCAGATAAATAACCAGATGGAATTTCGACAAATAACATAAAAACAACATACAAAGATTGAAGTACAAATATTTGTGTTGTTGTTAATTCATGTATTAGATAAAAGGGCATCAAAACTGGAAAAATAAGCGAAAAACTATAGAAAAATCTAAAGCAATATATTTTCCAAATGTTTGATTTTATGTTTTGCATTTGTTGATATGGATTTTTAATGTGAATTAATATTAATTATTTAAAGAAATTTAGCAATGGATTGCCGCCTTCGCGGGAATGACAAAGAAGTATAAAAAGAGAATGGAACATAAATTTTAAACAATTATTGCAAAAAGTTTTGATTTATCAAAACATTCTTTTAATAAAATTAAAAGAATGAAGTGTCCCTTAGGGCGCGTGTCATATTAGAAAATGTTTAATTTTAATTAATTACATTTTCTAATATGGTCATCCTCGACCGAAGGTCGGGGACCGCGAAAGCGGGGATCTAGGCAACTCGAGTATTTTAGAGATCGAGCTTATTTTTTATAAGTGACCTCTATAAATACGAGAAAGCAACGACAAAAACCAACGCAAAAATTAGTTTAAAACTGAGAATATTAGTTCATGATCAAGCTCCGGATATAACGGATACTCTTTCAAAATTGCTTCTGCTTTAGCTTTAGCTTCTTTTACAATCGCCTCGTCTAAAACATATTTAGCTTTTTTAGCTTTTCCATCAACAACTAATGGCTTTGTGTTGCTTAAAACTGAATGAATAATATCAGCGATTTTATCCATCTCTGATAAACCCATTCCTAAAGTTGTTGTTGCAGGAGTGCCTAATCTTAAACCACTTGTATACCATGGACCATTTGTATCAAAAGGAAGAGCGTTACGATTTAAAGTTATACCGCATTCTCTTAAAGCTGCTTCAGCTTGTTTTCCATTGATTCCATAACTTACATCAACATTAACTAAAATTTGATGATTGTCGGTTCCACCTGTTGAAAGAGTCATTCCTCTTTTTACACATGCTTCACCTAAAGCTCTTGAATTTTCTACAACTTTTGCAGCATAGGTTTGAAATTCTGGTTTTAAAGCTTCTTTAAATGCTACAACTTTTGCAGCCATTGCATGTGGCAAAGGTCCGCCTAAAATTGTTGGACAAGATTTATCCATCATGTCACCAAATTCTTCTTTACAAAGAACCATAGCTCCTCTTGGACCTCTTAAAGTTTTATGAGTTGTTGTTGTTACAACATGAGCATAAGGAATTGGATCATATTCACCTGTAAATACTTTACCTGCAACTAATCCAGCAAAGTGAGCCATGTCGACCATAAATACAGCACCGACTTCATCAGCTAATTCTCTTAATTTTTTAAAATTAATTTTTCTTGTATAGGCACTATAACCTACTAAAAAAATTAAAGGTTTAACTTCATGAATTGATTTTCTTAGTTCTTCCACGTCTAACTCGTTAGTTTCTTTATTTACTGTATAGTTACAAACATCAAACATTTGAGCTGAAATATTATATCTATAACCATGAGTTAAGTGACCACCAGAATAATAGTCCATAGCTAAAAGCTTTTGACTATTCATTGCTTCACGAATTTTTGTCCACTCTTTATCTGGAATATCAGTTAGTTTTTTATAACCTAGTTTTTCAACTAATGGATCTCTAACTTTTTGATTTAAAATTGCAGAAAAAGCAATCATATTTGCATCAGCACCAGCATGTGGTTGAACGAATGCATGATCAGCTCCAAATAATTTACAAGCTAGTTCACAAGCTTCCGCTTCTATATCATCAACATTATCACAACCAGCATAAAACCTGTGTCTGGCAAAACCCTCAGCATACTTGTCTGTTAATAAGTTTCCTTGAGCCAATTGAGTGGCTAAAGAACAAAAATTCTCGCTAGCAATCAATTTAATATGGTTGTTTTGATCATATAATTCTTGAATAATAGATTTCGCTGTAGATTCAGATGTTTCTGAGATTTGATCAAGAGCTGCATAATAAGCTACTGCACCAGTATGCAAGCTTTCTTTATGTTTTTCGAGATATTTTGGTAATAGATTAAATGACATTTTTGCTCCTTTGAATTGATTACATAACTTCAATTACAATAAAACTGTGAAATTATTTTTACCAGAGGTTTTTTGATTTATTTAAGATAGACTTTTTAAAAAAATTTATTACTCTATTTAATAATGATACAAACCCTATAAGGAATGATATGAAAAAGTTTACATTATTTACATTAATATTATTTTTACTCAATTTGAATTTTGCTTCAGCTGAAATAATTAATAATACTTTAAAAACTACAAAAACATTTGATGTATGGAATGTTATTTGCGAAGAAGATGTAATGATGGATAAAGTGGAATGTAAAATTGCTGCAAAATTTTACGAAAAAAACGCTACTATTTATGTTCAACCTTATAATAAAATTGCTAATCAAGTAGTTACAATAATTCCAATCGTACTTGAGGGAAGTTTTGTAAAGATTAGAATAGATAAAAATGCTATAATCTGGTCTGACAATATAAGTAAAAAAGATTTTGGTGTAATTCCATTTTCTAGTGAAAGACAAAAAATGCTATTAGAACAAATGAAACAAGCTAAAAATATGTTTATAAGATTCACGATTTACGATAAAGACCTTGTAAATAAAAACAAAGAATTAACAGAAAAGATTTCTCTTTCTCAATTTAATAAGATGCTTTCTTACTATGACTTTAAAATGAATAAATAATTTTTAAGCTAATTTTTACTTTGAATTTTGTCGTTGCTTTTTCGTATTTATCAAAGCCGCGTAGAAGAATACGCTAAACTTTAAAAATACTCGAGTCGCCTAGATCCCCGCTTTCTAGGTCCCCGACCTTCGGTCGAGGATAACCATATAAGAAAATGTAATTAATTAAAATTAAACATTTTCTAATATGACACGCACCCTAAGGGACGCTTCATTCTTTTAACTTTATTAAAAGAATATTTTGATAAATCAAAACTTTTTGTAAAAACTGCTTAAAATTGTGATGATTGTAAATTTGTTATTGCTTTTATGTCATCTCGAGAAGCAAAGCTACATGGCAATGTAGTTAGAATACTTAGAGTTCACGACGTGTTGTGAAAGATTGCCACGGCTTTTAACAAAGCCTCGCAATGACAATGCGCGCTTTGCTCTCGAAGGATGAAATTTTTCGTTGAAAAATTTAAGATTTCAAACTAGTATTTTCTTACATTAAAATTTATTAATTAAACTGGTAAAAATTATGACTACTCGTATTGCGATAAATGGATTCGGAAGAATTGGTCGATGTGTTTTAAGAGCTTTAATAGAAAACTCTGAAAAATATTCTGATTTAGAAATTGTTGCTTTAAATGATCCAACACCACTAGCAACAAATGCGCATCTTTTAAAATATGATTCTGTTCACGGAAAATTTAATGCAGATATAAAAGTTGAAAATGATAGTTTAGTAATTAATGGTAAAACTATTAAAGTTTTTGCTCTTAGAAACATAGAAGATTTACCTTGGAAAGATTTGAATATTGATATTGTAATGGAATCAACTGGGCTTTTTAGAACAACTGAAACAGCTGGCAAACATTTAACATCTGGTGCTAAAAAAGTTATGATTTCTGCCCCAGCAAAAAGCGACGACGTTAAAACTATTGTTCTTGGAGTTAATGACGAACAATTACAATCAAGTGATACAATGATTTCAATTGGATCATGTACAACTAATTGTTTAGCTCCTGTTGTAAAAGTTTTAGATTCAGCTTTAGGATTAGTTAAAGGACACATGACAACTATTCATTCTTATACAAACGACCAAAGTGTTGTTGATTCTTCTCATTCTGATTTAAGAAGAGCAAGAGCTGCTGCGGTTTCAATGATTCCTACCTCAACAGGCGCCGCAAAAGCTGTTGGTCTAGTTTTACCTCAGATTAAAGGAAAGATAGACGGCTGTGCAATTCGTGTTCCAACACCTAATGTATCTTTCGTGGATTTGAGTTTTGAATCTAAAAAGGAAACAACTATAGAAGAAGTTAACAACTTAATTAAGAAAGCAGTTCAAGGTGAGCTAAAAGGAATCTTAGATTACACAGATGAACCTTTAGTTTCTATTGATTTTACTCATAATTGTCATAGTTCAATTTTTGATGTTTCACAAACAAAAGTTGTTGGAAATAATTTTATTAGAATTGGCTCTTGGTATGATAATGAATGGGGATTCTCGAATAGGATGTTGGATATTGCAAAGATTTGGAAGTAAATTCATTCTTACTTTGAAAATTTTCGTCGCTTTAGGTATTTTTGATCCCCGCTTTCTAGGTCCCCGACCTTCGGTCGAGGATGCCCATATAAGAAAATGTAATTAATTAAAATTAAACATTTTCTAATATGACATGCGCCTTAAGTGACACTTCATTCTTTTAATTTCATTAAAAGAATATTTTTAATAAATTAAAAATCTAATTTTATTTGCTTTTAATATAGTTTTCTTTTATATTCCCCTTAATTATATTTATTATATCTCATAATATACTTTTTTTAGATGAATAGAAAAGCATTTTCTTTAATTGAAATATCTGTGGTTTTAATAATCATTAGTTTTATTATTACCATAATAGTGGGAGCTAAAAGTTTGATATCAAATGCAAATATAACTAGAGCTATAAGTGTAACTAAAAACTTTATGATTTCCGAAGAATTTAATAGAACAAATATCGGCTTATGGTTTGAAACATCAATGCCAAATAGTTTTAATTATTCTTCTGATAATAGTGATAATATAGAAATTTGGAAAAGTTTATCTATTTCATTTAATGGATCATTTCACGAGGCTAGCCAAGTATTGTCTAAATGGCAGCCAAAATATAAGAAAAATGTAATTAATGGTTTACCTGGTATAAAATTTGATGGGAGTAATGATTTTCTTTTGATTAGTAATGGTAAAATATATTCTAAAAATCCACACACAATATTTGTTGTAATAAAACCTGATAAAACAAGTTCAACACGATCCTTTTTAGCTTTTAATATTAAAGATACTGATAATTCAAATACTGAATGTTATTTTTTAAATGGTTCTACAGGGCGAATAGTACATGATGATGGAGACTCTACTTTATTTAATGGTAACGATCTAAAAGGTAGGAACAGTATTATATCGCTTGTTTTGACTAATTCGAATATTTCCTTATATATAAATGGTCAATTTATCGAAACAGTTCTTAATTCTTTAAAATCTGCAGACTCCCTATCAATTGGACAAGAATATGACAAAAATCTTTCTCGAGGAAATTTCTGGGATGGATATATTGGTGAAATTATGATTTATGATAAGGCTTTGAGTGATACGGAGAGAAGCGTTGTAGAGGCATATTTGCTCAAAAAATGGAAAATATTGAATGAGTAATTATATTTTTGTCGTTGCTTTTATGTCATCGCGAGCGAAGCGTGGCAATATGATGCAAAAAGAGTATAGTTTATTATGGAAGATTGCCGCGTCGTATATAGCGCTCCTCGCAATGACTGATTAAGAAAAATGTAAATTCTAAAAAATAACATTTTCTAAATCCCTAAAAAACCTTAGTAAAAATTGTTTACTTTATTGTGTTCTTACGTATGGACAACTGATTGTTTATCTTGAAATCTATATCTTTATTTATTCTAAATTGAATTTTACCATTTTGATACAATACTTAAAAAAACTCCTGGACTCTTTTTTGATATTGTTATATAATAATACATAAATTAAGTAATGTTATTGTATAGAATGGAAGTATTTAGAGTAAAAGCCTTTACAAATAAAGAAAAAATAAAAGATAAAAATATACTAGGCAGTCCCGCTATTGTTTGTTTTTGTAAGAACAGACTTCCTACTGATGGACAAATGTCAAAACTTGCACAATCTAATACAAAATCCAATACTGTTTTTCTTTATAAAAAAAGAGCTGTTTCAAATCATTTTGACATAAGACATTTTAATTCAAAAGGAGATCAATTATATCTTTGTAGTAATGGAATAATTGCAACGTTACCTTTGTTAAAAAAGAGGAAGATAGAACAAGCAAAATATTTTTTTGATGCTTATGCGCTTGAAAAGAAAAATATAAGAAATTTTTTTAATATAAAAATTAAAGATGGTTTAATATTTTTTGATTTGCCTAAAATGGCTTATCAAAGCTTTTCCGATAAAGACAAAATAGAAAATTTATTAGAAATTTTAAATTTACAAAAAGAAGATATTTACGATATTGTTACAATCGATATACTAAATGATTGTTTCTTAGAATTAAAAAATGCTGAATTATTGAGAAAAGTACAACCTGATTTTTTAAAGCTTAAATTCTGGTGTTACAATACAGGAATAAGAAATTTTGGTATTACCGCAAAATCAGATTTAAAAGATTTTGATTATCAAGTAAGAATTTTCTCACCCCATAAAGGCAAAAATGAAAATAGTATTTGTAATTCTTCAAATTGTGGCTTGGGAAATTATTGGAGTAAAAAATTAGAAAAAAAAGAACTTAAAGTATTGTTTCCATATCAAATGGATTTTAATGGTGATATTGGTGGTGTACAACATATAGTAGTAGATGAATATCACATTTGGCTTGGCGGAGATGTTGAATAGCCTACACTCGAATTAAATAAAGCTATTTTATAAATTTTTCTTTTAACTTCATAATTCTCTCATAAGACTCGTTAATTCTGTCTTCAGAAATTTCTCCTGATTTGATTTTCTTGAAAATAATGTTATGAATTTTTTGTGCAATTTCTGGATCATACTTTAAATTGTTTCCAAATAATAGAATATCTACTCCTGCGTTAATACTTTTTACTATAGCTTCTTCTAATCCGTAATTATTTGCTATAGCTTTCATTTGCATATCGTCACTAATGATAACTCCATTATATTTTAAACCATCCCTTAACAATTCAGTGATCACAGAAAAAGACAGGGTTGCTGGATATTTATCATCTAATTTTTTATTAAAAACATGAGCAGTCATTATAACATTTATTAAATCATCTTGAATTAATTGTTTATATGGAATTAGTTCATTATATGACCATGTATTGGTTATATCTACAAAACCCAAGTGTGAATCTTGCTTTGAGCTACCATGTCCTGGAAAATGTTTAATTGCTGTTAAAATATTGTTATTGTTGTGAGCTTTTATAAACTGTTTTGAATGCCTATAAACTGTATAAGGATTTTTTGAAAAACTTCTACCGAGCTTTCCAATAACTGGATTACTAGGATTTACGTTTACATCAACCACAGGAGCAAAATTTAAATTAATACCCTCCAATCCCAAAATAAAACTTATTTTATCAGCTTGATTGTAAGTAAATTCTAAATTGTTTTTTTCTCCTAATTTTTGAGGCGAAATTGTTTTAGGAAAACCATATTTATATTTTAGTCTATTAACTCTTCCACCTTCTTGATCAACAGCAATGAATAAAGGTGTTTTAGAAAATTTTTGTAATTTTTTAGTTAATTTATGAAGTTGTTTAGGGTTTTTAATATTTCTCTTATACTGTTTTTCTTGAATATCATAATCAAATAAAATTACTCCACCTATTTTTTTGTTTTTAATATCTTTTGCAATTTGATTATAAAAATGAATATCATAACCTCGAAAACCGATCATAATCATTTGACCGATTTTTTCTTCTAAAGTAATTTCTGAATTTTGTGCATTTGAAGTGTTTAGGAAAAAAAGAAAGATAATAACAAAATTGAATACCTTTCTTATTATCATAGCTTTAGCAAGAAATCGTTACCATTGCATGAGCAAAAGGATAATCATCACTTATTGAAACATGGATGCAAATTTCTTTCATTTTCTTTTTGTAATTGCCTTCTAAAAATTTCTGGGCTCTTTCACTTAATTCAATTATTGGCTTACCCAAATTATTATTTCCGATTGTAATGTCATTAAAATTAACTCCCCTTCCTATACCAGTTCCTGTAGCTTTTACGAACGCTTCTTTAGCCGCAAACTTTTTTGCACAAAATGATGTAATTTTCATATCTTTATTTTTTGCAAAATCTGTAAATTTTTCTAATTCAGATGAACTAAATATTTTATTATAAAATTTAAGACCGAATTTACTTATTAATTTTTCAATACGATGAATATTGACCAAATCTGTACCTATACCTAAAATCATTTTCTCTCCTGTGTTAATTCATTAATTTTGACGTATTTTAAATATTTTGACATTGTGTACACATGAGAAAATACTAGACCATTTATTCCGTAAAGAAAATATCGTCTTATAAAATATACTTTTAAAAATAAAAATATAGGCATTACCATCAACTTCATTTTAGAAACTTTTTTACCTTCTTTCACAGCATCTACTGCTAACATCTGTGTATATTTATTTATCTTCTCTATCCACTGATTATATGATATCATAAAATCATGTAAAATCCTATTTTTTAATTGTCCTACAACTTTTCTTTCTTTCTCGCTATATTCTTTCACACCTGAAACAATAACACTGTCATGAACTTTACTATTTCTGAATCCAGCCTTTTTGTGATTATACAACCTGGTTTGATTATAATAATAAGCAAATAGCTTTGGTTTTTCTTCATTTTTAAAAATATTTACTATTTTAATACGATAACCAAAATATTGATTTTGTTGATTAGTTTTAAATAATGTAATGATTTCTTCTTTTAGTTCTGGAGTTATAATTTCATCTGAATCTAAATTTAAAATCCAATCATTTTTGCATTGTTTTTCGCCAAATATTTTTTGTGGTCCATAACCTTGCCATTTATTTTTTATAACTTTACATCCTAATTTTTTTGCAATTTCTGGTGTTTTATCTGTACTACCACCATCAATCAAAACAACTTCATCAACCCAGTCTATAACAGCTTGAATTGTTCTTTTAATTCTTGTTTCTTCATTGGTACTAATTATAAAAACCGATACTGGTAACTTATTTTTCATTTGTTCTTTTTCAATAATTTTTTATAAATTTTAATTGTATCGTTACACATTTTTTCAGTTGTAAAATTTTCTACAATGTTTTTTCTAGCGGCCGTTCCAATTGTCTTACTCTTATTAGGTGATAAATTTAAAACTTTCTCTATTGTTTTAGCAAATTCTTGAGAATCATTATGTGGAACAAGCCATCCTGTTTTTTCATGTATTACCGTTTCTTTAGAGCCACCAACATTTGTTGCTATAACCCTTTTTTTCATTGCTTGTCCTTCTATAGCAACACGTCCAAAAGGTTCTCCTAATATACTTGCCGAAATAATAATGTCGGCTAACATATCAGCTGCTGGCATATCATAAACATGTTTGTGTATTTTAACAAATGAATTTAATTTCAAATCCATGATTTTATTTTCAATTCTTTTTCTGTATATTTCGTGCCCCTTGTCATCTCCTAATAAAACACAAAAATAATTATTACTTTTTACATATCTTAATGCTTCTAATAAATATAATTGCCCTTTCCATTCGCTTAATCTTCCTGGAAGAAAAATAATTATTTTGTCATCTGGTAATTGCATTTGTTTTTTAATATTTACAAGCCTATGTTTAGAAATTTTGCTCGGATCAAAACCATGAATGTCTACTCCTCTATGTATTACACTTGTTTTTTTGTTTTTTAATTTTTCTTTAAAAATTTCATAATTTTCTAAAGCATTTTCTTTTATAAACTCAGAAACAGCAATAATAAAATCTCCTTTAAACATTGAAGAATTATACCATTTTTTCAGTTGACCCATTAAACCTTTTTTAAATGAATACTTTCCGTGAATTGTTGTAACAAATTTACAATTGGTATTTTTACATGCGTAATAAGCGCTCCAAGCAGGAGCCCTAGAACGTGCATGTACAATATTTACATTATTTTGTTTGATAATTTTTTTAAGTTGTTGAATATTTTTCCAAATAATAAACGGATTCTTACTGTGAACTGGTAAAGATATATGCTGTCCTTTATGAATTATAACCTGATCCACCATAGGCCCCCCATTTGACACTACTATTGCATTGTAATTACTTTGTTTAATGGCTTTAACCATTTCTATAGTACCTCTTTCTACTCCTCCAGATTTTAAACTTGGAAGAATTTGTAATATTGTTGTCTTACTCTGTAACGTTGTCATCTATTATTTGATTATTATTTGGAAACATTATTTGTTTAATACGCCTTATATACTCTATAGCTTGCGTGCTATTTGTTGTTACATTAGCCTGACTGTTTTTATTTTTTGTTACATGTACTGCTAAATTAATAGGTGTTTTAGTTTTATTAATACCAGTTGCAAATACAAAATTAGTGTTAGAATTTAAATTATTTTTATTTACAATTCCTGAACAAAGTCCATTTATATTAGTTCCGGTTAAATTGAATTTAAATTTCATATTATGATTTTTATCAAGAGCAAAAACACCTTCCGTTTCATTGAAAACGGTTGTTGATTTATCATTATACAACGTTTCTTCTATATTTAATTTTTCTAAAATTTGTTTAGATTTATGCATTTGTAACATCTGCTTAGTTAACATATTTAGTCCAAAATTGTTAATTACAGTTTTACTACCTTTTGTTTTTCCTTGAATTTTTAAACTATTAATAAACGTATCATACGTCATACCCCTTGCTTCCATTATTCCATTCAAAGCGGTATAACCAATAATATTATCAATATTGTATAAATACAGCAGAACTTCTTTGGCACTAACATAACTGTTATTTAAAACCAGATTTATTTTTCTTTCTTGTTTTAAATCTAAAAATCCCTGAGCTAACAACTTACCCTTAAAGACACTGGATTCAATTTTGTCAAAATTAATACGTCCGTTTATTAACGAACTCTCTATTAATAAATCTTGAAACTTTGCTTTATTTTGCTTATTTTGATTTGTAACTTTTAATTTTATATTACCGTTGAATTCATACAAAGATGGTAAATCAAATAGACGAGAAAGAATCTTTTTATTGTTTTTTATTGTTGTTATTACTGTTGCTTTTTCTGTGTAATTTTCTAAATCTCCTGATTTTTCTTCTTCTATTGTTTGATTTTTTGTTTTCTCAATATCTAAATTAATGTTTATTCTAGGTTCAGCCTGTTTAATATTAAAAGAAATATCACTGTCTTTAAAAAATAAATTAGATGTATGCAAATTAATATCTTGTAAGTTTAAAAAACCTTCACCATATTGAATATTTGTTTCATAGTCTTTTATGATATTTTGATTTTTGTATTGTATTTCTTTGATATTTAAATCAATTATAGTATTTAGTGTCAGAATATTTAACCATAATAAACTTTCTTTTAAAGTAGATACGCTTTTACTTTTGTCTATAAGGCTATTCATAACCTCAAAATCAAGATATTCGTCTAAATTAAGTTTATCTATTAATACTTGAAGTACTAAATATTTAATTCCTTTATCATCATAACCAAAAACACCCTTGCTGTTAAAAGAAAAATCATCATTTATATTTATTGTTAAATTTTTGAGAAAAATTTTATTCTCGTCTAATTTTAAGATACCTTTTAAATCTGCTTTTTTAATACTTTCTACTTTAAATAATCCAGAACTGTTTAGATTCAACCATTCTAATAATGTTGGTAACTTGTTAACTTTTATATTAATCTGACTTTCTGTTTCTTTTGTATCATTATTTATTCCTATAATTGTTTCACCAGGTAGATTGCATTCTAATTTTGTGACAAAAAGTTTATGTGTTTTATTGTTAGGTCGCGCTTTAAAAACAAATTTTTTAATTGGATGTTTATTATATAATATTTCTTCTGCTTGAATATCAATTGTAGTATCAAAATTTTCAAATATGGAAATGTTTTTTTGTTTATTTTCTGTGTTTAGTGCTTGTACTTCAAATGGTTTTTCTAAATTATTTCCTTCTGTTTTACTATCAACGCCTTGCATAGAAAATATTTTATTATCAAAAATCTTGTCTGTATCTAGACTATTTATATCTTGCTGTCTTGTACTAATAAACCCTCTTGTTATCAATTTATCCAAATTAAGATTCTCTACAGCTAATTTTATATTTAATTTAGAATCTTCATCTAATGCTAAAGTATTAGTGATTTCACCTTTTATATTTGCATTTGAAGATTGAATATTTATTTGATCAATTTTAAATAGCTTTTTTTCTTTTATGACATTAAACCTCATATCCACTTGCTCTTCGGAAACAATTCTTTTATATTGCCAACTATTTTCTGGAAAAAGCCATTTTGTAAATGATTGTAAATTATTAATTCTTAATTGATTAGCTCCTTCTATAATTTCATCTGTAGATTTTGGTATCTTGTAATTTGAAATAAGTTTAAATAGGTTTGACTTAACAATAGCATCTGCACTTTGATTATTTTTTAAATTATATTTTATTTCAATCTTTTCTTTATTAACTTTCAAGCTACCTGTAATTTCTGAGATCTTTAAATTTTGACTCTTAATTGTTACATTGATATCGCTCACTCTAACCTTTTGAGCTACATGATTCGAAGAATCTTTTTTATAAACAATAAACTGACTATTAGTAAAATTTAATTCAGCTGGTAATAAAACAAATGGATTATTCTCTAATGTTGTTTCTACCGCTGATATGTGTTCGTAGATTTTTTGTACTATAGAAGGTAACATTTTGTCTTTAAATTCTGTAAGACCTTTTTTTTGTGTGATATCTAGTGTATTTATATCTATATCTTGTTTTGATTTTATTTCTATTTCATAAACTATTCTGTCAAATACTGCTTTGGTTATTTCTATTTTTCTTCCTAAGAACAATTTTACTGGCGATGAGTATAGTTCAACTTGTGCGATATGTCCTTTTGAAATAAATAAATTCTTGTCATTCACAAAATTAATATTACTGATAACAAATCTTGTTCTTGGTAACATCTTTAATTTTATTTGACCCTTAATTTCAATTTTTGTTTTACCCTCAAGGACTGCAATTATTTGTAATTCTTGGTCTAATGATGCTTTAATGTCTTGAATTCCCAATAGCCTGGGTAGAAAAAAAATGTAGATTATCAAAATACTGAGTAAAAACAATATAACTTTTTTCATACTATCTTATCCTGGATCGATGTTGTTATGTTTCGTTCTATTAGTTGAATAATATTTTTATTTGCATCTTGTTTTGCTAATTTTCTAGCATTGTCTGACATTTCTGTTAGTATATTTTGATTCTGTATTAATTCCTCTAATATTTTAGCAAAGTCTAAATTATTAAATTCTTTTTCTTCAATAACTTTTGCACACTTCCCTCTTTCAAGTTCTTTTGCTATAATAAATTGCTCATTGTATGCAGCGTGAGGATAAGGAAACATAATTGATGGTTTTCCCGCTATTGTGCATTCATTAGCAGTCATAGCCCCAGATCGACATATAACTAAATGGGCTGATTTGAGTTTATCTGCCATATCAATAAAAAATGTATTAATTTCATTTTTTATACCCATCTCTTGATAAAAATCTTTTACAAATTCAACATCTTCTTTTCTGCATTGTTGAGTAATTTTTAATTTATTTCTTATTTTTAAATCTAAATGTTTAAAAGAATAAATAAGCTTGTTACTAAAAAAGTTAGAACCACCACTTCCACCTGTTATTAAAATATTAAAATCATCTGAATTGGGATATTGATATTTTAAATTATATAATTTTTGAATAGAACCTCTAATTGGATTACCTACATAAGATATTTTGTTCATATCTTTATATCTTACATTATACATCTCACAATATGCCGTCATAATAACTGAAGCAAATCTGGAAAAGAAATGATTTACTCTTCCCATTACTGGATTTTGTTCTTGTATTATTATTTTTTTTCTTAATAAAACAGCAGCTATCATGCTAGGCGCAGAAGAATAACTACCAAAACCTATTACTAAAATTGGTCTTTTTAATAAAAAATAAATCAATGTCTGACAAGTGCCTGCAACAAAATTGAAAATATCTTTGATTTTTCTTAAAGATTTACCTGTTCTGATAATTTTATAATTTATATTGTCATCAATGTATCTTTCATAATTTTCACCAGCCACAATAATTGGTTTGTAGCCTTGTTTAATTAATTCATGGGCTATTGTTTTAGCGGGAATAATATGACCACCACTGCCACCAGTTGCTAAAATTATATTTCTTTTTTTATATGTTTCTAGTTTATCTTTCATGCCATGCGTTTTGCAAATGTTTTATTTTAAAGAAAGATATTAAAATAATGTCAAACCTAATATTATACTTACAATATCTAGAATTATTATTCAAAAAAATCTTTATTGTATTAATAATTCTTTTGGTTTGATTAGCTTTTACTACTTCGTTTATTTCTATATTTTTATTCTTTCTTGTTTTTACTTCAACTACAATTATGTATTGCCCCTTTTCTGCTATAATATCTATTTCACCTAGTTTTGTTTTAAATCTTTTTTTTAAAATTTTATAACCTTTTAATAGCAAATATATCATTGCTATGTATTCTCCCAAAATACCAAAATTGTATGTACTACGCATCTATTATTTCTCTTCTACCGTTAACTCCAGGCTTACTTAATATTCCCTCACTTTCCATTCTTTCAACTAAATTAGCTGCTTTGTTGTACCCTATTCTTAAGTGTCTTTGTATGTAACTAATAGATGTTTTTTTAGTATCTTTAACAATTTGTAAGGCAGAATTATACAGCTGATCTTCCTCACTACTTCCTGCGAGAAAACTGTTAGAACCACTTGGGCTAAAACTACTACAATCTATATTTCCATCATTATAATCAGTAACATCAATATATGTCGGCTTTATACCTTGGCTTTTAAGGAAATAAGAAACATTCTCTATTTCTTCATCAGAAACAAAAGGTCCATGCACTCTTTTAATTCTGCCACCATTTGCCATATATAACATATCGCCCATACCTAATAATTGTTCTGCGCCTTGCTCTCCTAAAACAGTTCGACTATCTATTTTAGAAGTAACTTGAAAACTTACTCGAGTTGGAAAATTAGCTTTGATCACACCAGTAATAACATCCACCGATGGTCTTTGTGTAGCCATAACTATATGTATTCCAGCTGCACGAGCCATTTGTGATAATCTTTGAATAGATGCTTCAATTTCCTTTCCCGCTGTTATCATTAAGTCAGCCATTTCATCGACAATAACAACAATATAAGGCATTACTTGTCCGTTAATTTCTTTCTTTTCATAATTAGGCTCTCCTGTTGCTATATCAAAACCTACTTGTACTTTTTTTATAATTTTTTTATTTGTTGCAAGAGATTTTGTAATTTTTTCATTATAATTTGTTATGTTTCTTACCCCAAAACCTGCCATCGCTCTATATCTATCTTCCATTTCACGAACTACCCATCTCAAAGCTAAAATAGCTTTGGAAGATTCTGTAACTACTGGCATTAATAAATGCGGTATACCATTATATACAGATAATTCTAACATTTTGGGATCAATCATAATAAATTTACACTCTTCCGGTTTCATCCTATACAACAAAGATAAAATCATTGTATTAATAGAAACTGATTTACCAGAACCTGTTGTACCCGCAACTAATAAATGTGGCATTTTAGACAAATCTGCTATAACTGGTTCACCACTAATGTCAGTACCTAAAATAATAGGTAAATGAAATTTTACTTTATTATATTTTTCTGATTCTAGAATTGTTTTAAGGTAAATAACTTCTCTTTTTTTATTCGGTATCTCTATACCAATAACATTTTTTCCAGGAACTACAGATATTCTAGCCGAAATTGAACTCATTGATCTTGCTATATCATCAGATAAACCTATAACTCTTGAAGATTTTGTACCTGCAGATGGCTCAAATTCATGTAAAGTAATAATTGGTCCTGCTTTTGCTCCAAGAATTTCACCTTGAATACCAAAGTCATCCAATACATCTGAAAGTAATCGTGATTGATCCAATAAGTCATTTTTAGTAATACTGTTTCTATGACTGGATAAATCATCACTTAACAATGCCATATTTGGTAGTTCGAACTCACAAAGAGTTAGCGGACGGTTTTCTTCCTCTTTTTCATCAATATCTATTGGCTTTTTAGGAGCTTTTTTCTTTTTAGGTTTAACAATTGGAGAATCTTTTTTTTCGAAATGTTCTTTTATTTTTTTTATAAAATTTAATTTGTCGTATATCTTATAAATATTATCTTTAAAATTTTGAGACATTACTTTTGTAAAAATAAAACCAAATACTTTACTGAGAATAAGCTTAATAAACTTTAAAATTTTTAATGTTAAAAAATAAGTTCTAGTAAGTTTTACCTTCCACCACCTTCGACTAATATCTATAAGAATTGAAAATGATGTTAGCATTATTACAAAAGAAATTACTATTATAATCAAAAGTGGAACCTTACCAGCAAGTCTCTCAACTAAATAAAAACCTATTGCTCCGCCCCAGGTTTCAAAACCCCAATAGTTTATACTCGGTATTACAGCAGAAAAAAATGTAGATCCGAAGAAACAAAATACGAAAAACATTATAATTTTATAATAAAAAGAATATTTTGTTTTATTTAAAATTTGTCTTTTACCTATTCTAAAAAATATAAAAGGTATCATAAATGCTAATATTCCTAAAAATTGTATTAAAAAATCAGATATATAAGAACCTATAACTCCTGTTATATTATAAATTTCTATTTGATTTGTGCTAACATTTAAAGACGGATCTAATTCATTGTATGATATTACTGATAATAAGATAAAAACTGAGAAAAAAATCCAAAAAATTCCTATTGCTAAATTTGCGAGATTTGAAAAATATTTGTTAAACTTTTTTTTCATTTATTGTTTTGAATTAATGATATTATTATTCTTGCTTTAATCATTATAAAAAAAACACGAATAGTCAATAAGATCCTATAGTTAAACTAAATAAATTTTATTGAAAAAAAGAAGAAAAAATTGATTCTTTAAAAAAAATTTTATAAGAAAAATTCTGATAATCTTATTTTATTAAATTTTTAAAAACAAAATTTAAACAGAGGATTATAATTGCCTTGATCAGCTTCTTTTAATGCAGAAATATAAGCTTTTCTTAAATCACTAACTTTATTTAAATCTATATTATTGCTACTCCAAGTAAGTTTATCTCCATTACATTTGGCAATAATAACATCCGCACATAAACGAGCATGTCTACCATTTCCATTTGAGAACAAATGTATTTTTACTAAACGATGATGAAAAATAACGGCAAGTTCGTTGATGGTGTATGTTTTATTTTTTAACCAATATTTGGTATCCTCTAATAATTTATGTAATTCTATTGGAATTTCAAAATATTCTACTCCAATATTTTTATTTGTTTTACGATATTTGCCAGCCCATTTCCAAACATGACGATACATCTTCTTATGAAGTTTTAATAAAAATTCTTCTGTAAAAATATCTTGTTTACTCAAAACAGAATTTTTCATAATCCAGTCATGTGCTTCAAGTATGTTCTCTTGTTCAAATATATCTAACTCCTTATGATCAATTATACTTAAAAGAAGATCTTTTTTTTCTAAATCATCAAGTGGAGTTTGTCCTTCTTTATAAAAATATTTAATCATTTTTATTTATTCCCAAAAATTATTATTAAGATTACTGATTAAATCAGCAGCAATTTCTTTAATTTTATTCTGTTTATTTTCTACTTCTTGATTTTCAAGCTTCATTGTATGATTCACAGAATTAACAATTTCGTCAGCTTTTATCAAAGCCTGTTTATTTAAAGTTTCTTTTAAACTACCTTTGTTTGGAATTGCAACATATTCCAATACACAGCCCATAACCTCTAATACTTTACGTAATGATTTAATTGTTATAACGCCATCTATTTCACTTTTTTCAAGACGAGATAAAGCCTGTTGGCTAATACCAAGACGTTTTGCTAATTGACGAGAGCTCATACCTAAAGCTGTTCTAATTGTGCGGATCCATCCATCTGAAGGACGATCACAAACACGTATATTTTTAAGATTCTTATCAAGATTTTTTAGCTGTATTTGTTTAAATTTATTTTTCATATAACAATATATAATTTGTTGATATATGACATATTAACAATGTATAGTTTGTATGTCAAGAATATATTAACAACTTATAGCTTGTGTATTATAAACTTCAAAATCTTAGACTTAAGGTTTCAAATCTCGACGAGAGCTGGTTTTTTGTATTACTATTCTTTTCCATTTTTTATATTTTTTATTTAATTTTATTTATTATTTTGTCTTCTCTCTTTTGTAATCTTTTTGGCTTGTTCTAATTTCCATAATCCCAATTATACAATAAAGAAAGGAGGTAAAGATTATTTGGAAATGTTTTCTATACAGAAAACCTTCTGCTGAATTAGTTAATAAGTTAGCTAGTGTATTAAACGTTACTTCTGAATATCTTTTAGATGATAGTATGGATAAACCTAATCGTTCTACCTTTGAAAAAGCATTTATTAAAAAGTTCTGTGCTTTAGATCAAAGCAAACAAAGGCAGTTATCTAAAATGCTTGATATTCTTAATAAGGAATAGAATTTTCTTGAATAATACCATACACACCCTACTCTAAATATATTATTAATTATTTTATAGGTATTTATTATGGCCGAAGCAGAATTTAAAAAACTGCCAGAATTAGAAACTTTGGAAGAGAGCGCTCAAGGATTAACACAATTTTCTGATCCCACAGAACACCAAGAAGTATTAGGACAAATCGTCACTTTATGGCAAAAAGACTCTAGACAACTTGATTGTTTTATAGAACAGAACATAACAGGTCGAAGAGATCCAAAAGCTCATTTACTTGATGCTCTTGTAAAAGAAGCTGATGAAATTCGAAAAAGTATGACACATCCATCTCCCGAAGGTTTTGGAGCAGACGAACCAGCTTTTCAGGTTACCTCCACAAGTGGTGTACCCGTTGCTCTATTATCTAAAGGACAAGAGAATCTAGGGCGATTCCATTCTTAATTATTATTTTATTAACTAAACTAAAAGGTACTACACATGTTTAAAAAAGATTTAGTAGAAGCAGTTGCAAAAGTAACTGGAGAAACAAAAGCATCAGTTGAAAAAATGCTTAATGCAACTTTAGATTGCATGAAAAAAGCTTTGAAGAAAGGCGACAAAGTTACATTAATGGGCTTTGGAACTTTTGACGTAGCTAAAAGAGCTGCAAGAAAAGGCAGAAATCCACAAACTGGAAAAGAAATTAAAATCTCTGCTCGTAAAGTAGTTAGATTTAAAGTTGGTTCAGAGCTTAAAAAAACTGTTAACTAGTTTTAGAATTTAATATTTTATTTCTAAAGAAATACCCGTCTTAAATTAAGACGGGTTTTTTTATTACTAGACTAAGAAATTTCCAAGAGTTCTATAATGTACATTATCCAACATTTTTTATAAATTTATTTTATAATTTTCATTTAAAAAATTTTGTTCTAGATCTTTAAGATAAAGCCATAAATTACTTTTAATTTTATTAAAAACATCGGGTAAATAATTTGCTATTTTTTCAAAAGTCAAACCTCCTTGATAGAAATGATATTGTTTCATATATAAAGATATATTCCTTTTATCACATTCATTAAGTGTTAAAAAGGGATCATCTTGTTCATAGTTGTGGCAACTAGAGAGATGTATAAAAGCACAACCAAAATTATAAACATAACTTACCCACCCTCTTAAACTTTTTGACAACTCAACCATTTCTTTATCTGTAATATTCCTATTTTTTATTTTCCATTTTTGATTAGATAAAGTTAAAGAAACCAAATTTTTTCTATCTTCCACACTCTGATTTGAAATAAAAATCACTCTCACCATAGAATCTAGTTCTTGCCTTAGAATGGATACTGCCGTTCCAAAAAGTTTTTTTTCATAAAGTAACTTAAGAGAATTTTCATTTTCTTCAGATCTTTTACGAATAATACTTATAAACTTACTTTCTGCATTAACCTGTTTATCTAAATTCAATTTTTCTGTTTCTATTTTCATAATTTCTTTTACCTTATTAAATTTCGTCTATCTTAGCCCTCACCCTCTTCACAGTATTAACATTAATTCCCAAATACTTAGCAATATTCCTATTCGAAGCTCGGATTGTTTTGTTAAGCTTTTCATCTATAACTATAAAACCTTTTTCTAGTAAAGAAAGTATCTCATCCTGACATTTATATTTCTGTTGTTTTGGTCTTCCGAGTTTTATTCCTTTTGCAACTGCTAGCTTTAAACCTGATTTAATTCTATATGAATGTCTGTTAACCCAGTCTTCTGCCATAGCTGCTAACATAGGTAATACCATAGAACCAAAAGCTGTTTTTTGATTATGTTGGTTTAGTGTTTCCATTCTTTGATTGTAATCATATAGACTACATTTATTTTGAAATAGTTCTTCTACAGTGTTATGTGTATCTGCTTGATTCCTTCCTAATCTAGTCACTTCATGAATTAATACTTTTTGTATAAGATTACCTTTAGCTAAAGCAATTAATCTATTTGTTCCTTCTCTTCTTATTTTTCTTCCTGAAACATTTTCTGTTACTTCTTCTACAATTGTCCAATTTTGTTGTTTGGCAAATGTTCTTAGTTCTAATAATTGTCTTTCTATACTTTGAGAACCATCTGATTTTGAAACTCTACAGTATATTGCTATTTTGGTCATGGGTGAATATTTTTTATTTTAATTATTTCTTTAGTTTCTGACTCTTTTTGTATGTC
>Ga0307989_1000263_pt1 | contig 36526 bp, 29 predicted proteins | sample EllFjometagen185_FD_203164 | JGI IMG/M metagenome (GOLD analysis project Ga0307989, IMG submission 203164) | Marine microbial communities from Ellis Fjord, Antarctic Ocean - #185 | ecosystem: Environmental > Aquatic > Marine > Unclassified | place: Southern Ocean | collected 2014-10-08 | reverse complement strand
AACAAGGCTTATTTTCGCTACGCTTCACTAAGAAGCTCTATTTTAATTCTTATAAGCACGATTCAGGGATCCCATTCCAGCTCTTGCATTAACCTAACCGGACATTACTGGGTACATATCAAAGGTATTGAGATGAATCATGAAAAAGAGATCAGAGTTTTAATTGTTGATGACGATCCATTGGTGATCGAAATGATCATCGGCCGGCTTGAGGGTTCCCGATTTATTATCGCAGGTAAAGCTACTAATGGTTTGCTGGCGGTGGAAATGGTGAAAAAAATTAAACCTGATATTGTTTTAATGGATATAGAAATGCCAAAGATGAACGGAATTGAGGCAACTCAAACGATCTACGATACCTGTCCAACACCTGTTGTCATGTTAACGGCTTATGAGAAACTGGAGTTTGTCGAAAAAGCCGGTGATGCCGGAGCAGGAGCTTATCTGGTGAAAGTTCCTTTATACAAGGAGATTGAAAGAGCAATTACAATAGCTATTGCCCGCTTTGATGATATGATGAAATTGAGGGCGTTGAATGAAAAACTTCTGGCTAACAATGAAAAACTTAAAGAAGCACTGGACAACGTCCAAAAACTAAGTGGGTTACTGCCTATTTGTGCATCGTGTAAAAAAATCAGAGATGATCAGGGGTATTGGAATCAACTAGAATCCTATATAGAACACCATTCCGAAGCACTTTTTAGTCATAGCATTTGCCCTTCCTGCGCCGATACGCTCTATGGTGAAACCCAATGGTATAAAAAAATGAAAAAGGACGAAAAGAATTCTTAGTTGATTAATTCCTTGTATCATTGGCAAAGTATAGTTTAATTGCTATTAAAAGAACTCACACAGAACACGATTTTATTTGATTTTCTGAATGGTTCTTATGGTCTTCCATGGTTCTATTTGTACTCCAATCCCGTTTTTGTTAAATCAAATCTCCGGTTCAATTCTTTTGAAACAGGGAAATTATGAATTTCATCATTCAATTATTAACCGGTATTAATCCTGCCATCGGGCAACTTCCATCATACCTGGCGACAGGCTGGGCTGTCTGGAGTTTTATTTTCCTTATAACCTTCCTGATTCTTTCAGTACTCACCATTCTTCATTTTTATAATCGGGAATCAGTAGGAATGGGAGATGAAAAAGGAAAGAAAAATGGAAAAGATACCGAACTAACGCCACTCATCAGTAATATCCGACCGACATCCTGGCGCAAAATATCATTGGAAGGTGTTGATAACCAATCAAATGAAGTCAGAATGGAAGCTTTTGTTTTGGACCCCAAATATTTTTGGGAATATGAAGGCACAAAAATAACAGATCGAATAGGTAATTCCATAGATTTAATGAATCATCTGGATGATGAGAGATTAAGACGAACCTTAATAAATTCAAAAGACGTGGTCTGCCTGGGATTGGCACCTGATTGTCAGAATAACGAGAAGAGTATTGCTGAACAAAGGGCTGAGAAGCTATCCAGCTCTATTCGAAAAACCGGCGTTAAACTAAAATCGGTACATCATTTAACCTGCTGTGAGTATCAGATTCCAGAAAACGACATAGACCTGCTGGATGAATCAACAGACATAACAATTCCTCTTAGGCGGATTGCCTATATCGGCATTCTTCAATACCCGTCAAAAGCAAATATTAGAGAGGCTATTGAAGATGCACTACGCAGAAATAAAAATTTTCCAGTTGATGGAAATAACTATTTAAAAATAGCCTTAAAGGCAAAATAATTATAAAATCAGGGTACACGAAACGAACAGATCTCTTCCCCTTTTCATAAGTGCTGAAAAATCAGAGGGTATCTTCTCTATTTCGTCTGGATCAGTAAAAAATCAAAAATGTACCTATCGCATTGCTAGCCAATGCAATCCTCCATACCCGGTTAATACAAGGGGCATAAATACATTGTTCCTTTCAAAATTAAATCTGAATTTACAATCAGAACGCCGGTCTGTTACTGACAATTAAACTATGATTGAAAGATGCTCATAAAAGAACAATGCATTTTAGGAATTGAAAGTTCTGGTTTTTATATATCAGTGGGCATTTTGGAAAAAGGCATTGCTAAAGGAGGGATCTACTTAAATGATGGCTCTCCTGGTTCTGAAGTACTACTTAATAAAATTGATCAATTACTGACAATGCTGAAGATTTCAAAGCAGGATCTGGAAGGAATTTGTGTAACTCTGGGTCCGGGATCTTTTACATCACTGCGAGTTTCCTTATCGACAGCTGAAGCTTTGGGGCTGGGATTAAATATTCCGGTATATGGTGTTAACAGCCTGATTATAATGGCTGCAACCGTTCCATTTTATCCATTTACGGTCAAAGTTATCCAGAATGCCTACAAAGGTGAGTTTTATATCGGCACATACGATACTCGATCCGGAAAGCCTGCCGCAATCGGCGAACTCACTTTAATTCGTCCAGACGTTTTTTATGAAAATTTGGAAGAAAATGATCTGATTTTAGGCAATGGCATTGATCGTTTGCTATCGGAAAACTTTGACTTATCAAAGAAGAAAGTGAAATGGAATCAGGATTTTCATCGACAGAATTCAGGAATTGCGGTGATTGAACATTTTATGAGTGAAGAAGCCAAATCTCCTTCAGATATACCTTTGGAACCTATATATATCCGTTTGTCTGAAGCAGAGATTAACTATAATAAAAGATTTGGAATCAGCGAATGTTAATCTGCTCATGGGATGAAATGGAGCGCTATTTTGATAAATTGCACTGTTTGGATAAGAGCTGTTTTCCCACTTCCATTTGGGCCGATTCTGTATGGAAAGGACTATTTAATCATCAGCAATTAAGCACTATTTTAGTTTTCCAAAAATCTGCTTTAGTGGGATTTATCGCGTTTTCAACAATTGTCAGGGAAGCCGAAATACTAAAAATGGGTGTCAAAACAGAAAAAACCTGTCAGGGAATCGGGGCAGGCTTGTTGGACAAGATGACTCAACAACTTAGAAAGAATCGAATCCGACACGTATTTCTTGAAGTACGAGAGGATAATTTACCAGCGGTATCGCTATATCAAAATCATGGATTTGAACAAGCGGGAACGCGAAATGACTACTATCAATCCCCTTTGGCAAATGCCTTAATTTTCAGGTGTTCCTTTGATGATAAATGGGATTCGATACCGAAATAGATCAGTACAATTTATATTGAAAAAGTAGAAAACGTTTTAATGATGATCAGGTGAGTGAATATTATGCAAACAATAATGATTTTATGTGGTGGAGAGAGTGGAGAGCATGAGGTCTCTTTACAATCTGCAAATAGTATCATTAAATTTATCCCTAAGGATCGCTATCAAACCATTGCTGTGGGAATTTCAAAAACGGGCGAATGGCTCACCGGTGATCTATTGTTTGAAAATGAAGATGATCCATCCAAAATATGCTTATCAAATAATTTAATTCCAGCTAAATTTGAGAATAAGCAGCTGAATGGACAACCGGTAGATGTTGTTTTCCCGATAATTCATGGAACTTATGGTGAAGACGGTTGCATTCAAGGACTATTACAATTACAACACATTCCTTACGTGGGCTCTGGTGTTTTAGGCTCATCCGTTGGGATGGATAAAGATATCATGAAACGGCTATTTCTTCATGAAGGGCTGAATTGTGCGAAACATATGGTGATATACAGCTGGCAGAAAACCAAACCCACCTATAATGAGGTAAAAGCCGAGCTGGGAGCGATTTTATTCGTAAAACCCTGTAATTTGGGATCTTCTGTGGGTATTTCCAAGGTCACTAAAGAAGATGAATACCGGGCAGCAATAGATCTGGCTCTGAATTACGACAATAAAATCCTGGTGGAAGAGTGTATCAAAGGACGGGAAATAGAAATATCAGTGTTAGGTAATGAGGTCACAGAGGTTTCCTTACCCGGAGAGATTATCCCGGAATCCGGTTTCTACTCATATGATGCAAAATATATTGATAGTGAAACCACCCGGTTAGAAATTCCAGCCAAACTTGAAAAAGAGATCATAGATGAAATCGGTTCCATTGCAAAAACCTCTTTTCGGCTTCTTGAGTTATCAGGATTAGCCAGAGTCGATTTTTTTGTAGAAGATGATACCAAAATCTGGATAAATGAGGTTAATACCCTTCCGGGTTTTACCAATATCAGTATGTATCCTAAACTATGGAGTGCTTGTGGGGTAAACTATTCTGATCTTATTCACCGACTCATCCAACTGGCCATTGAAAGATCAATACGGGAAGAAGCTCTGATCCGCAATCGCTAACGGATTAAAAAAGCTTTGTACCGTATCTGTAATAATTATTGAAGTCCTCCCTTTGTTTGTTGGGATTTATAAATACTGTTGGCGGTAACGTATATATATTGAATGGAAACAGAACGACCATGAAATTGCCGAAAAATGCAGCTGGTTTTATATGAAATAATTAAAAATAATAGCACCCCATCATCTCGGCTTTATGCTTATCATCAGTAATACCAGCCACTTCAGGGTTTTTTGGAAGAAGCTAAACTGATTTTATTTTTAAAAGTACAAGAAATCTCTAATATTTCAATAAGATAATTCTATCAGGGGAAAAAATAGGTGTAACATGAAGCAGGAATTATCGGCAAATATTGATTAAAATCTATTTTTTTCTAATTGGTGAAGTACTTCTTCTTCCGTATTCTGCATAAACTTTATAGAATTCTACTTAGTGGAAAGACTTTGAATTAAGTCGGTAATTTTTAATTTTTTAAAATATAGAGGAATTATGGCTAAAGAAGTAATTGTAGATAAAGAAGAATGTACCAGTTGCGGTCAATGTGTTGATGATTTACCAGACGTTTTCAAAATGGATGATGATGACTTGGCTGAAGTTCATAACGCAGCTGGCGCAGAAGAAGACGAAATCCAGGAAGAAATTGATGCATGTCCAGGCGAATGTATTCATTGGAAATAGTTAATTTTTGGTAGTTTAGATTTAAATCTCTTTTTACCAAATAAAAGGGTTCTCCCTGATTCATCACAGGAGAACTCATCAAAACGAATGACCTGCCCCATCTCCCTCAATTTTTTATTGAATCCCATATTTAAAACAACAATTCTCACGCTATAATTGCTTACTGATAGTTGTTCAGAATCGATTATCGGGTTTGTTTTTTACTCCTCTTTTGAATGGCAACCATCAGTATTGTGATTGCTGCAGGGGTTATTCCACTGATTTTACTCGCTTGCCCGAGAGTTTGAGGACGATGCTCTTTTAATTTTTGAGTTACTTCGACAGACAACCCGGCAACCACCTCATAGTCCAGTTGCTCGGGAATACGAATCGATTCAATTTTGAGATATTTTGTCATTTGTACATCTAATCGCTTAATATATCCTTCATACTTTATATCTGTCTCAACATGTTTCTTAACCGGTTTGTTCCAATTTTGAAGTTCTTTCAACGATTCGATTCCATCTAGAAAATCGATGGACGACTTTGGCTTTTTTAAATAGTCCCTGATTTTCAATTTATGGGGTAAAGCCTGCGAATTGTTTTCAATTAACAGACGATCAAGTTCTGGATTTGGAAAAACATAGGTATCAGATACAAACTGATTACACTTTTCAATTTCTTCCTGTTTTTGTTGGAATATTTGATAGTTTTCCGCAGATAGCAAACCGGTTTCAAAGCCCTTCTTTGACAATCTCCGGTCGGCATTATCCTCTCTCAATTTCAACCGATATTCTGCCCGGGACGTAAACATACGATAGGGTTCATTGGTTCCTTTTGATACTAAATCATCAATCAGGACGCCGGTATAGGCTTCACTCCGTAGAAGAATAAAAGGATCTCTATCCATATTTTTCAGTGAGGCGTTAATACCCGCCATTAATCCCTGAGCCGCCGCTTCTTCATAGCCGGAAGTTCCGTTGATCTGTCCGGCACAGTATAAATTAGGTGCATCTTTGGCTTCCAGAGTGCTTTTTAATTGGGTGGGAAAAACGAAATCATATTCAATCGCATATCCCGGACGTACGACCTGGACATTTTCCAGACCTTCAATACTTCTTAAATATTGAACTTGAACATCCATGGGTAAACTTGTTGAGATACCATTCGGATAGTATTCGTTTGAAGACAGGCTGGTAGGTTCAAGAAATACCTGATGTCTCTCCCGGTCAGGAAATTTATTAATCTTATCTTCAATGCTGGGGCAATAGCGGGCACCTATTCCGGTGATAGCGCCACTATACATAGCGGATCGACGAATATTCCTGCTAATGATATCATGTGTATTTTCATTGGTATAAGTAATATAGCAGGCCACCTGTTTCAAACGAATCTCACTGGGCCAGAAAGAAAATTTTAAAGTGTCATCATCCCCGGACTGAGGTTCAAGAATATCGAAATTGATACTTCTACCATCCAACCTCGGTGTTGTTCCCGTTTTCAGGCGACCAATACTGAATCCTTTATCTGTCAAATGTTGTGATAATGAAGATGCAGGAAATTCCCATGCTCTTCCAGCAGGAAATTGTTGATGCCCAATGTGAATTAATCCGTTCAAGAAAGTGCCGGTTGTCAAAATAACCGCCTTGCTAAAAATCTCCTCACCCAGTTCCGTCTTTACGCCTTTGACTTCCTCTTTGTCCCAAATCAGTTCTACCGCTTCTCCCTGAAAAATAGTCAGGTTTTCCTGGTTTTCCAGAATACCACGAAGGGTATTTTTATAGGCAATCATATCTGACTGACAGCGTGTTGCCTGAACAGCCGGACCTTTTGCTTTATTTAGGGTACGAAATTGAATCCCGGTTTCATCAGAAACAAATCCCATTATTCCGCCTAACGCATCGATCTCTTTAACCAGATGCCCCTTTGCAAGTCCACCAATAGCCGGATTGCATGACATGGCCGCAATATTGTCCACAGTCATGGTAAGCAACAGGGTTTTTTGATTCAGTTTTGCAGCTGCCAGAGCAGCTTCACATCCAGCATGTCCACCGCCTGCGACGATGACATCCCATTTATTTGAAAGCATTTTATTTCAATTATAATATTTGGGCACTATTCAGTGAAAACAACTGAGTGCCAAAGGCTTGGTGCCCGCTGAACAGTAATAACGATTGGCGGAACGACTCTTCAGATGGAAAAAGGGATTTTATATTAGAGGGTTGAAGGAAATGGTGAGTGATACAAAATTAAATTTTATTAATTGATATTCAACACCATTTTTTCCACCAGCCCATAACCAGATCCTTCTCTTTTTGGAAAAAAATATCGCGGCTGATCTTCCCCTCTTTAAATCCACTTCTCAGATAATGTAATTTAACCATCCATTCATTTTGCGTATCACAATTTGACCAACCCCCCGTTTTTTTGTTTTTCAGTTTCTCATATTCGTCAAGGGGAATCAAAATGGGAAACTTCTCAGATAAATTTGCGATGTTAATCATTTATAACCATAAAAATATGGACTCAGTGTCAATAGATATGTAATTATAGAACAAAATCAATAGAGTTGCTCCATTATCATCGAAAACAACAGATGAAGCTTTTTATCGGGTTCTTCTTCTGAATACTCATCGGGTCGGAATTATATTTTATATACGAGCGAATCAGATGTGAATGAAATCTCATTATCTCTATTATTTTAAAGAGATTATGTAAAAAAAAACAGCTCTATTTTTCAAAAAACTGTAAAATAAATGATGCTCGTTATGTTCACTCATAATTGTTGAATTTCAATCCAATTCGCCGAAATAAATATTTCAATCAATCTTTCTCAGATGAAAATAAAATGTAGCTATTCGCCCTGTTTGATTAAATCGGCTAGGCCTCTGCGGTTGCTTTCGCTCAAGGCTAACGCTTAACTTTCCTCAAGCACCACCAAAGACATGGCTTTTGCCCACAATAATTTAGAAGTGGTGAATTGATACGATAAAACGTTCTTTTGAAATGAGATTGATGATAATTAGAAGCAATGTTTAAAATAATGAGTTTGAGCAAAGATTCATCTTATGGACTATCAAAAATTAATTGTTGATAATCTGGATAAAATCCTGAGTATCTGGTTACTACTTGATCAGAATCAGAATATTATTGCGTGCAGCCATTTGGTAAACCAGCACATGGGGTATGAGATCGATGACCTGATCAATCAACCCTTCCAGGTTTTGTTACCCGACGATTTTGAACCTAAAGAGGGTTTTATCCAGGCGTTTTTACCGAATGCCCATAATGGATCCGTCGTCAATCAGAAAACACGATTGAAGCTGCAGAATGAAGTGTTGATTGACATTGAATTTTCTCTCCACCGATTGGAAAACGAGAGTGAAAGCTACACACTACTTGTTTTTGACAATATAACAGAAGTCGTTGAGCTTAGAAAAATCCTGAAAGCAAAAACAGAAACATTGCACAATAAGTTCAATCTGTTTGAAAATAAGTCCATTTACTCTTCAATTAAAGAAATTATTGATGTCATCCTGGTGGCGATAACTGCAGGACAAGGATTAAAATTTAATCGGGCTTTTCTGTTACTGGTCGATAGTGACAATGAATATTTGCAGGGGATTCAGGCAATTGGACCCGGATCAGGTGAAGAAGCAGGGGAGATATACGGGCAGTCCAATTACAGTCCGAATACACTGGTTGAAATGATTGATAATTATAAGAATCTCAAAAACACTGATAGTGTTGTGAATCAATTGGTTAAAAAGATTCAAATTCCTTTGAATGACCCGAATAATATCCTTATCAAAGCATTAAACAGCCAGAAATATATCCTGCTGAATGATTACTCAACTTTAGCAAACGATCCCAGTGCATTATGGCTTAAAGAACTTCTTCAGGTTCAGGAATGCCTGATTGTGCCACTGGTTTCTCAGGGGCAGGCAACCGGGATTCTGGTGGTGGACAATCAAGTCACTTCATCCCCGATTAGCAATCATGATATTAAAGGCATTACCAAATTTTCAGACTCTGCCATCAATGCAATCGTCTCAAACAAATTACTGGACAATCTTGATAAGAGCATTACACAAGTTAAGCAAGCAAACATCAAAATCAGAGAGAGTCAGGCGGTACTACTTCATAAGGAAAAATTGGCTGTAATGGGGGAAACCGTAGCCAATATGGCACATGAAGTTCGAGGTCCACTGGCCTTAATCGGAGGATTTGTAACTCGTATCTTTAGAACACTTGATCCTGAAGATGAAAACTATGAATCAATGTCAATCGTTGCAGAAACAGTAGAAACGCTGGAATCCGTTTTAAACGACATCCTGGACAGTGGAATTTCCAAACAGGAAGCATTCTCAGGAAGTGATTGCTCCAAAACCATTAATCGCGTACTGGGTCTATTGGAGGAAGAAATCCACGAAAGAAAAATCTCTGTCAATTTGAACCTGCAAGGCGATTTACCTAAACTGGTTATTCGGGATCACCATCTTTTTGAAATTATAAATAACCTGATGCGAAATGCTTTAGAGGCAATTGGAAATGATGGATTATTAATTATATTGGCCAGTTGTTTTGGAGAAAAGGTTGTTGTCACCATTCAGGACACAGGTCCCGGGATCCCGACTGAGATTGAAGAGAAGATGTTCTCTCCCTTTTTCACAACTAAGAGTGAAGGAACGGGTTTAGGACTATCTGTTGTTAAAAAACTACTGGATGAAAATAATTGCGATATCAGAATTCGCTCCATACCGAAAAATGGAGCGACGTTTACACTTTCATTTCCGATCAAAGAATAAGGAGAACCGTATGGATAAAAAAATATTAGTCATTGATGATGAAAAAAACATGCGGAAGTTACTAAAATTAGAGTTAGGTGATCAGGGATATGAGGTAATATCTGCTGAAAATGCTTCCGACGGTTTACAGATTCTGAAACACACCATCGTCGACTTGGTTGTGCTGGATATTAAGATGCCGGGAATGGATGGCATTGAGGCCTTGGAAAAAATAGTCAGTATTCATAGAGAGCTACCAGTAGTCATACACAGTGCTTATAGTCATTACAAAGAGAACTATCTCACATGGAGTGCAGTGGCTTATGTGGTTAAAAGCTGGGATTTTAGCGAACTGACTCAAACAATCGCTAAAATCCTTAACAAAACTAAATCCTAAACAAAAGCGACCCTATGTCTTTACAAAAAGAGAACATACTGACCTTCATACTTGCCGGTGGTAAGGGAACACGATTGTATCCATTGACCAAGGACCGATCAAAACCCGCTGTATATTTTGCAGCCAGATACCGAATTATCGACTTTGTATTATCCAGCTGCATTAATTCAAACTTGAGAAAGATTTACATTTTGACCCAAACCAAAAGCTTGTCATTAGATCGACATATTCGAAGAAGCTGGAACTTTCTTCCATACGAGATGATGGAATTTGTTTCAACAGTTCCGGCCCAGCAAAGAGTATCTGAAGAGTGGTATAGTGGAACGGCTGATGCCATATTTCAAAATGTACATCTATTGGAAGACCACCGCCCCAGCCATGTTTTTATCTTGTCTGGAGATCATATTTACAACATGGACTTTAATGAACTTTATCAGCAACATATCGATTTAGATTCTGATTTAACCGTATCTGTGCTGAAAATAAAAAAATCAGAGGCTTCTCAATTTGGAGTTCTGACCATGAACGATGATCAGCAAATTAACAGTTTTGTAGAGAAACCTGAAACGACTGATGAAATTCCCGGTAAAGGAGATGACTGTTTTATCAATATGGGGATTTATCTATTCAAAACAGATTCACTGGTTAGAGCTTTGGCTAAAGATGCCCGGGAAAAGTCTTCCCATGATTTTGGTAAAAATATTATTCCATCCATGTTGCAAGATAATCGAGTCAATGGCTTTCAATTTCGTGAGAGTCGATTCGGAAGTTATTGGAGAGATGTGGGTACGATTTTAGGTTACTACAACGCCAATATGGATTTTCTGTCCCAGCTGAAAAATAAAACCATGTGCACAAGAGATTGGCCGATTGGTACCATTGGAATGCAACTGCCCCCTTCATTTTTTACCGGTCTTGATCAGGTAAAATTAACAAATTCAACCGTTGATATCGGATCCTGCTTGAGTCAGTGTGAAATACGAAATTCTCTGATTGGCCGAAATGTAATTGTCGGTGAAGGAAGCATTATTGAAGATTCGATTATTATGCCTAATTGTACCATTGGTAAAAACTGTGTTGTGCGAAATGCTATTTTTGATAAAGCCGTCACAATCCCGGACGAAATGGAAATTGGTGTCGATTTAGAACAGGATAAAAAATATTTTTATATTTCTGATGGAATTGTCGTTTTACCAAAAAGGTATACGTTTTAATGATTTCAGGTATAAATTACCAAAATCCGGTATCCTCCTTTATCCATCATGTTTACATGTAACTCACAGCCCAGGTAAACGGCATCCCTCATCCAGCAGCATCATATTTCAACCCCACATTACTATTTTGATTTCATTAATTTATTCAGCATAATTTTCAATATCCAGCTTGTATAATTATGATTTTACTGGTTAGAATAGGCAAATAAGTGAATTGGTATGACCCGCTCCATTTATAATAATTTTTGCTTGCTAAAATTCCGATACCCAACCAATAGATCAATCAATTTCAATAGCATCCGATTAAAACTGATCTAAAGATCAGATACTAAAATCACTGAAAAAACACGGTAAAAATGCCAGAACATAGTAAAGAAAAAATCGTTACTACGCCGGAACGACAAAGGCAAATAAGAAATCGGATCGGTCTCATTGTATTCTGTTTTGTTTTAATCATTTGTCTGTTGTTGTTTAACTACTATCAACAAGGATTGAGGGATTGGCGAAGCGTAGATTTTAATTTGAATATTTTTCTGCTAATCAATTTGAATATCCTTTTGCTTGTCACAGTTATTCTTCTTATTATTCGAAATCTGGTAAAGCTGATTTATGAAAGAAGAAGAAGAGTTCTGGGATTTCGATTAAAATTTAAACTGACCTTGGCATTTGTACTTGTATCCTCCCTGCCGATGCTGGTTTTCTTTTTTATCGCCAACGGTTTGCTGAGAGATAGCCTGGATTTTTGGTTTAAAGGACAGATAACCTACGCATTAAAGAATTCAACAAAAATTATCGATAATTTCAACCGCTATCAAAATGAGGATCTAAAACATTATGTAAAGATCATCGCAACCACCTATCAAAAGGAGGTTGAATCAGTCAGTAATGAAATCGAAAAAATTCAAAAATTGCAGAAATGGTCGGATAAAATGATCTATCAATTTCGGCTCGGTGGCATTGTAATTTACAATGGTAAGATGGATCCGGTACAGGCCTGGTTTATGAGTAATGAAAAAAATATAGCCTGGAAACCTTTGGTAGCAGAGGATATCAAAGAAAAAAGGGATGGCCTGGTATTACGGTCAGAGGACGGTCAGATTAATCGGGTGGTTTTCCCTTTTCAAATTAAGGGGTCCCAGCATTATTTTGAAATATCAAGAATGATAACTGGAAATGACTATACCGATATGGCCATACTTCAAAAAAACCTGGTTGACTTTAGAAACCTGAGCCAGCTGAAAAGTCCAATTGGTACGAACTTCACAACTTATTTGCTTCTATTTACCGTTTTGATTATTTTTGGTGGTATCTGGTTTGGATACTACCTGGCAGGGAGTATTGTTAAACCCATCGAGATTCTAGTGGACGGTACCCGTAGTATTTCAAAAGGGGATCTGGACTTTCAGATCGACTTGAAAGTTGATGACGAAATCGGGATGTTACTGGATTCATTCAATTCCATGACCAAAGAGCTAAAGCAAAATAGGGAAAAACTGGCAGCCAGTCGGGAAGCATTGATTGATTCAAATAAAACCCTGGAAGAGAGAAATATTTTTGTTGAGCTATTGCTGCAAAATATTCAAACCGGTATTTTGTCCGTGGATAATTCTGGTTATATTAACGCAATCAATCCCTATATGATAAAGCTGTTTAACCTGAAATCTCCTTATGTGCAGCAGATGCACTATTTAAACGTTTTGACAGAAAATCAGAAAGATAGATTTGAACAACTGAGTGAAAGTTTAGTGACTTTTGGGCAAAACTCAGTCAAAAAGGATACCCACATTATGTTGGGAAATCGTTCTGTTCACGTCTCAATGGAACTATACCAGCTATTGAACCCTAAAGGACAACAGCTGGGAAAATTGCTGGTTGTAGATGATTTAACAGAAATTGATCGATCCACCCGCGCCAGAGCATGGAGAGAAGTCGCCCGAAGAATAGCTCATGAAATCAAAAATCCCCTGACACCTATTCAGCTTTCAACTCAGAGAATACGACGAAAATACCTCGAAGATCTTGACGATCCACAACTACTCGATAAATGTACATCAACAATTATAAAAGAAGTCAATGGCTTAAAGAGAATGGTAAACGAATTTTCCAAGTTTGCCCGCTTACCGGAAATCAATCCCTCCCCAACCAATATCAACCTGATTCTGACTGATGTTTGTGATTTGTTCAAAGCCGGACTTCCACCTGATATTACCCTTGAACTGGAGACAGACTCACTGATGCCAGACACTTTGCTGGATGCAGAACCCATGAAAAGGGTTTTTACCAATCTGATTGATAATGCTATCGCGGCAATTTCTGAAGAAGGTAAAATTCATATCATCAGCTCCTATTCCAATGAACTTAAAATGGTGACTGTAAAAGTGGTTGATACCGGCAGCGGAATTCCACATGCGATGATGCAGCGGATTTTCGACCCCTATGTTACCACAAAAATTGATGGAACCGGATTGGGTTTGGCGATTGTCCAACAGATTATAGCAGACCATGGTGGTTTCATTCGATTGGAAAACAGTGAACACGGCACAACATTTACAATTGAATTACCTGCTTGATCCATTGATAATAATCGGCTATCAATTAATATTGAGCTAAGAAAAATGAGCCGTCCGGTAAAACCACGATCTTCTTTTCCACTGTTTAATATGTTTAAAAACGTGAAGGAGATCGACAACAACCAAACTGAAGATTTGCAAATAACAAAAGATAAATATGGGTGATAAAATACTGATTGTAGATGATGAAAACTCCATACTAACTGTTCTAAGTGAGATTTTAGAGGACGAAGGATTTGAAACCGCCATTGCTGAATCAGGGGAAAAGGGAATAGAGGTTTTACAGAATCATGATAAAGGATCGTTCCATGCGGCGTTGGTTGATATTTGGATGCCGGGAATTGATGGTATTGAACTGCTGGATTGGATTAAGGAATTTGATCCCAAACTGCCAGTCATTGTTATGTCAGGTCACGGAACAATAGAAACTGCAGTAAAAGCCACTAAAAAGGGTGCTTACGATTTCATCGAAAAACCACTATCTTTGGAAATCGTATTAATCAAACTAAATCATGCATTAAACGCCGCAGCACTTGAAAGAGAAAATGAAGAGCTGAAGCGCAAACAAAGACCTCAGACTATTGATATTATAGGAAAATCACCAGAAATAAAAACGGTTCTGGAGCAGATTGCCATTGCAGCTCCATCAGATGGATGGGTTATGATCAACGGGGAAAATGGAACAGGAAAAGAGCTGGTGGCGAAACAGATTCATTTTCAAAGTCTTAGAAAAACAAATCCTTTCATAGAATTAAATTGTGCAGCCATTCCGGAAGAGATGATCGAAAGTGAACTGTTTGGTCATGAAAAAGGAGCTTTCCCAGGTGCAATCAATCAGAAAATTGGAAAGTTTGAACAGGCCAATGGTGGAACCCTGTTTTTAGATGAAATTGGAGACATGAGTTTAAAAACCCAATCAAAGATTTTGAGGGTTCTTCAGGAACAAAGATTTGAAAGAATGGGGGGTGTAAAAATCTTTGAAGTGGATTTTAGAGTCATTGCGGCTTCAAACAAAAATTTACATGAAGAGATCGAAAAGGGAAACTTTCGTGAAGATCTATTCTACCGGCTAAATGTTATTCCGATTGATATTCCTCCCTTGAAAGAGAGGAAAGAAGATATCCCAATTTTAATTGATCATTTTCTCAATCAATTCAGTATTGACGGACAAAGTCCAAAGAAGAAAATCAGTAAAGAGGCATTAGATAGTTTAATCGCATATCATTGGCCAGGTAATATCAGAGAGCTGAAAAACATTGTTGAACGAATAGTAATCATGGTTAAAGACCGGATCATCAAGCAGAAACATGTTCCACCAGTGATTCGAATGGCAAACGAAGAAATAATCCCCGTCGGAGAATTCCCTCTTCGATTCCGTGATGCCAAAGAACTATTTGAGAAACAGTTCATTCAGACTATGCTGAAGAGGAACAATTGGAATATCTCAAAAACGGCTGAAGTAATCAAGGTTGAAAGAAGTAACTTACACCGAAAAATCAAACAATTAGAAATTATTGTTCCCAAATAGCAAATCACTAAAAGTGTTTAATCAATGGATCTATTGATATTAGAATTACCGTTAACATAAACTGAACCAGACAGAGTAAACCGGTTTTTATAGAATAATTCAGCCTAAAATTAAAACAATCACAAAAGTAATACAGAAAAATGATTCCACTTAGTTGCTCATTAATTAAGAAAATTACGGAATTAAGTTATTGCAGTGGTTGATGATAGGTATTACAATTGTCTCAGGGAAAAGGATATAATTTAATTTCGAAAAATGTTATCGTCCTAATTTTTATATAGGATTTTTTTATAAGATATGATAATTCTATAACTGTAAAAATGAATCGTGGTTTTCAAGTGTAGTTGATTGATTATATTCCCTAACTTACAACAGGAAAGCTATTTTAAGGTGAGAAATCTAGATGTTTAAAGGTTTATTTCAGAGTAAAGAGGAGAAAATTCGTGTGAAGGTTGATGAGTACATTGCCGAAGGATTGAATCATCTCTCACAGAAGTTTTATAACGGAGCGATGATTGAGTTTGACAAAGCAATGGAACTCAATCCCCAGAGTGTATATCCTCGTCTGGTAGATGAATTAAGTAATGCTGCATCTTCCGGTGATCTTCAATCTGCTTTAGCTATTGGACTAAACTTGATTAAAGAGAACAACGAAGATTATGAACTGGCAAATAAACTGGGTAACTACGCAAGGGAAACAGGGGACTATAAACAGGCAAATGGATTATACAAAGCGGCATTAAAAGTAAATAAAGGCTATGAGATGGCTTTTTACAATCTGGCCGCTAGCCAGGCAAAAGTAGATATTTACGATGAAGCCATTAAAAGTGCCTTGGAGCAATTCGATTCAGTTGAAGGATTTATCTTACCTGATTATATTACAGAGGAAGATCTCCTAGAAAAATATTCTCAATTGGCAGCAGAAAATAAAAAGGAAGAATACTCAGAAAAAATTCAAGATTTAACCATAGAACGGGAAGAAAAATTAGAAGAAGGTAACGCAATCGAAGCAAAGGGATTTGACCTTCAGATTAAAAAACTCAACGATGGTATGGAGACGGTTCTTCCTGAAGACATCATTAAAGAATTCAAAAGGGATATCGAAGAGGATGCCGATAGATCAAAAATTCATAAATACAATCTAGCAATTTACGCACTCCATAACAACATACCCGATCTGGCAATTGAGATTCTGAACGATCTGACTGTTGCCGAATTTGACACATTAGATTTATTGAAAGCCGTATCCATGGAAGCGAAAGGTCATAGAGAAGACGCGATTCGCAAACTAGTTCAGCTATTGGGACAAAACGAATTTAACCGGTACAACAATGTAAATCTGGGGTTACTGTATCGGAAATCTAAAAAGCAGTTTTTAGCAACCAAATATTTAATTAAAACAGCTGCTCTCCTGAACAAATCCAATGGCATATACAGCATGAAGGAGTTGATCAAAGAGGCAGATGAAAATTTCACCACCGGCCGATACAAGAAAGCACTGAACTACTATCTGATCGCTGCATCTGAGATTCCTACAGTTGAAATTTGGAATAATCTCGGTGAGATCTATGTTGAATTAAAAAAATACGATGAAGCTGTTGATGCTTATCGTTCCATGCAAAAACTGGATCCAAAATCCAAGGGAGCCGATTCAAAGTTGCGGGAAATTCATAATTATTATTTGGATCGGGGAGAGGTACTTTTTGAAGATCGCAAGTTTAAACCTGCAGCTGATTATTACCATAAAGCTTTAGGCGTCTTAAGATTACCAGAAACTATCAAGCGAACAGCTGACGTATATAAACAGCTGAATAATACTGAAAGAGAAAAAGAGTTACTTGAAGAATGGCAGATGATAGTTGACCAGGAAAAAGCCAAGGAGCAGGAAATACATCGCCAAAAACTGATTAAACAAGCCAAGACGTTTATGGCTAAGAAAAATTATATTAAAGCAGTGGATATGTTTGAGGCTGTTTTACGGATGAAGGTTGACCAAAAGATTTTCGTTCAGCTGGCGGCTCTGTATCGAGGGTTAAAGAAAGGAAATGAGCTTGCTGATCTGGAAAGAAGATGGGAAAAGATGGTTCTACATGAGGAAAAGTTAAAAAAATACGAAAAAGAGAGGCTTCGAGAGCAAAAAGAGCGGGATCAGGAAAAAGAGAAAGATGATAAAATGGTCTAATAAGCAACCACTCAGCCTTTTTTCTGTGCATAATGAATCACTGTGCTGCCAAAATAAAAATTTGTATACTCCACATTAATAAATCCGGTTTTTTCCAATAACCCCGCTAGTTTTTCCTGAGACGGATATTGAACAGAAGACTCAGGAAAATAGCTGAAAAATTCCTCACCCGGATAGATAATTCTACCTATTATCGGTACGATTCGAAAGAAGTAAAATTGGAACAGTTGCTTAACAATTGGAATTTTTACTTTCCCCACATCAAGGCAAACAAAACGTCCACCCGGCTTCAAAACTCGATAAACCTCTTTGAGACAGGATTCAATATCAACCAGATTCCGTAACCCGAAACCCACGGTTACCGCATGGAGGCTATTGTTTTTATAGGGTATTTCACTGGCACTGGCACAGATGAAGTGTTTATTAGCGGATTGTTTTCTGGATTTGGCTATATTCAGCATACCCTGAGAAAAATCCAGCCCCATCGCCAGACCTTGACTTCCCACCACTTTTTCTATTCGATCGGTTATGTCACCCGTCCCACAACAGATATCCAGCGCATAATCATCTGATTTTAAATCTGTTTTTTTTACTAAAAAACCTTTCCAGTACCTATGCATACCCAGAGTAAAAAGATCATTGAAGAGATCATATTTTTCTGAGATATCCGTAAATTTGTTTTGAACGTAATCGGCCTTCTGATTACCTTTGGGGATTTGAAATGACATAGTGATTTTTTAAATTCTACTTAGTTGGGTAGTTTTTGAGCATTTTTTCGGGCAACTTCGACCTTTTTAATGTTGAATTCGAAGAATCGATTGTATATCTGCCGCTTATCACCAAATCGAACACCATACACATTACTGCGTACATTCTTTTGATAGTAAGCCAATTCAATTACACCGATCATTCCGTCATTGATATGTTTTTCAAGCTCAATTTTGATGCGATCTCCTTTTTGAAATTTGGGATTGATAGGATCTGGCATCGGGCAGGCAGGACGATATCCGGAAGTATCCCCGGAACAGATCCAGGTTGCCTTTTTAAAAGCAGATAAGCGATTTCCTCCACCATGAGTCAGTATATACTTGTCAGGAGAAAAACCAGTGCGTTCTACCCACTTTTTCTTAATAATATGGTCGTAAACCTCGAGCAGATAAGCCCGGTATTCAGATGATGCGGTATTGACACCAAAAATCAATAATAGAAAAAATATTAAACCCGTTTTTTTCATTCTTTTGGGAGCTTGATAGTATGCATGAAAACATAGACAAAAAAAGGAAACCCAAACACGATCTGATGACCGGACCTGATTTTAAACAGCCATCGATCTCTACACAATTAAGCAAAACTGATACCAATAGATTGCTGATTTCCTTTATACCTTCTTTTGATTAAGTTAAATTCTTCGACAGTTCCAAAAGGGATTGCACATCTGCCTTTGAAAGGAGTCTGATATCACCCGGTCTCATATCATTCAACTCGATATTTCCAACGCTGTATCGTTTGATTTTCTCCACCGGATAACCAATAGAAAAAAACATTTTCTTTAACTGATTTTTGAGACCTTCCTGCAATGATACCATGAGCCAGGATTTTTCGTTAATAAAATGAAGAAATTTGATTTTTACCGGTTGCCGTTTTTTACCATCAATTATCGGGCCGGGTCTAAGCTTTGCAAACTCTTCGATTTTTATTTTGCCTTTTAATTTAACGAAATATGTTTTCCAGACATGCTTACTGGGGTGAATAATATTGTTGGCAATAGCTCCATCATTTGTGAGCAACAACAACCCTTCCGCATCATAGTCCAAACGTCCAATCGGAAAAAGTCGTCCAGCGGTTCTGGGAAAATATTTGACAATCGTATCTCTACCCTGAGGATCATCCAGAGTGGTTACACAATTTTTAGGTTTATAAAAAGCATAAACAATCGATTGTTTGGGGGAAGGGTCTATCACCTTTCCATCAACCTTAACAATGTCCTTACTTGGATCGATAGTAATTCCCAACTGGGTCACGGTCTTTCCATTTAGACTGACCTGACCATTAAGGATCATCTGCTCTGCTTTTCTTCGGGATGTAATTCCGGCATTTGCAATAAATTTTTGTATTCTAAGTGTCATTTTTGCCTATCTAATTTCTCAAATGCATTTATTGCGGCATTTTGTTCAGATATTTTTTTACTTTTCCCCTTTCCAATACCGCAGATTTTATCTGCTATCAATAAGGCCGTCACAAATTCTTTATCGTGATCCGGTCCTGTTTCTTCTATTACTTTATAACTTAAATGGCCTAATTTATTCTTCTGAACATACTCCTGAAAGTCCGTCTTATAGTCAATGGTTGCAAACGTTTTTTCCGCAATTTCAATCTCTTCCTGAAACAGGTTCTCTATTATTTCGGCGGTTTTGGAAATCTGATACTCCTCTCGACTATCACAATAAATTGATGAGAACAGTGCTTCAACTGCATCAGAAAGAATTGAGTTTTTCTCCCGTCCTCCGGTAATTTCTTCTCCTTTTCCAATAAAAAGATATTTACCTAAATTTATTTTTATTGCCAGTTTGCTCAGGCCTTTTTCAGATACTAAAACGGCTCTAAATTTTGATAACATCCCTTCCGGTAGTTCCGGATAGTTGCTGACAAGAGAATCACTGATCACAAACTGCAAAATGGCATCGCCCAAAAACTCCAACCGTTCATTGTTCTCCTGTTTATGCTCATGGGCATAAGATTTATGTGTCAATGCCTGAACTAAATAGTCAATATTATTGAAATGATAACCGATTTGGTCTTCCAATTCCGATAATTCATCAATATCAATAACCGACTTATCCACTTGATTACTGTTCGTCATAATCGTACATAAATGAAAAGAGAATTTAATAGTAACTATTCACCTGATATGTTTAAATCTGCCATGCCTCTGATGCTACTTTTACTCAAGTACCATCGGAGTGATGGCTTTTCTCGCTATAATTTAGAAGTGGTGAATAGTTACATTTAATATAGAGTATTCACACTTCTTGATAAGCAATAAAAAATTTGCAAGACCTCGTTTAAAACGATTTGCCCAAATAAAAAATCCGGTTTTTTTAATGTCTCAAAATATAATAACATGCGTATTTCATTAAGAAAACCGATTGTACTTTTAAATTTGATCAGACCCCAACCTACCTCAATATGCATAGGAATTTAAAAGGCTTTAAAACCGGTAACAATAAGATTTACAACGTTTTGGTCTTTTCTGCTAGACAACATTCACAGTTTAAGTTGAGACTTAAAAAACGTATCTCATAAATAAAAATCCGAATAAAACCATCACAGATTCATAATTGAATCTGGAAGAATAAAATACCGGATTTTCGAACAGCAAATATCTGGTATCGTCTGACATACCTGGCTGTAGATTTATCCCAACTCGACAGATAATTGCCAGGAAAACCTGACAAATCCGACTCAAAAAAATAAAACCGGATCTATTCAGCACTTTAATCTAGTTGAGTGCTAAAGGTTTGATGTTTCAGGAACCTTTGAAGCCAGGGATGGCTTCCGGAGCTCTAGGGAAAATTTATATTTTTTTTGAAATATCAAACCTTTAGCACGTTTTCAGGTAAAAAGATCTGGGCAGTTACACAAAGTCAAACTAACGACTTGAATATAAATAAACAGGGTTCGGCCCATAGATATACCAACGGTTGTATTTAAAAGCTATGAAAGTATCAGATAATAGACCACAAACGCCTCAAAATATTCTAAAAACGACTTTCGGATATGACAATTTTATCGATAATCAGGAAGAGATTATTAATCATGTATGCTCAGGAAATGATGCTCTTGTACTAATGCCAACCGGGGGAGGAAAGTCTTTATGTTATCAGATCCCCAGTTTATTACGCGAGGGTGTTGGAATCGTAATCTCTCCACTGATTGCCTTAATGCAAGACCAGGTGGATGCGATGAAGCAACTGGGAATCAAGGCTACCTTTTTAAATTCAACCCTAAACTCACAGCAGGCTTCGAAAATTGAAAACGAATTACTGCAAAACCAGTTAACCCTGTTGTATGTTGCCCCGGAACGTTTGTTAACCGGACGGTTTTTAAATCTGCTCACCCGCGCCCGCATCGCACTATTTGCTATTGATGAAGCGCACTGCGTATCACAATGGGGACATGATTTCCGACCTGAATATATAAAATTGTCTGTCCTGCATGAACAATTTCCCAATATACCACGTATTGCTCTGACAGCTACAGCCGATTCCGTAACTCGCCAGGAAATCATTGATAAACTGGATTTGTCTCAATCCAGAAAATTCATATCCAGCTTTGACCGGCCCAACATTCGTTATCGTGTTATTTTTAAAGATAAGCCAAAACTTCAACTTCTGGATTTCATCAAATGGGAGCATGAGGATCATGCGGGAATTGTCTATTGTTTAAGTCGGAAAAAGGTCGAAGCGACAGCTATCTGGTTATCTGAACATGGATATACAGCTCTTCCATACCATGCGGGACTGGATGCCAATATCCGACTAAAAAATCAACAACGGTTCCTAAAGGAAGATGGTGTGATTATGGTTGCAACTGTCGCCTTTGGAATGGGGATCGATAAACCCGATGTACGATTTGTCGCTCATCTGGACCTGCCCAAAAGCCTTGAAGGGTATTATCAGGAAACAGGAAGAGCCGGACGAGATGGATTGAAGGCAGACGCATGGATGACTTACAGCCTGGCTGATGTTGTCTTATTAAGAAAAATCCTGGAAAGTTCCGATGCAGATGAAAATCATAAACAAGTCGAACAAAGAAAACTGAGCGCTTTATTAGGATATTGCGAAACGGTGAAATGTCGCCGACAAGTGATGTTAAATTATTTTGGTGAGCAACTTCCGGAACCCTGTGGAAACTGTGATACCTGCCTTGAAACAGTTGAAACATGGAATGGAACAATCGCAGCCCAAAAGGCGCTTTCATGTGTTTACCGGACCGGACAACGGTTCGGTGCCGGATATTTGATAGAAGTATTGAGAGGATCAAATAATGCGCGAGTACAAAGATTTGGTCACCAGGATCTATCTACATACGGAATTGGAGCTGACTATTCATCATCAGAGTGGAAATCAATCTTTCGACAATTGATTGCCGCAGACTTATTAAGTGTTGATATTGAGGGTTATGGTGGACTAAGGCTCACGGTAACAAGCAAAGCAATCCTGAAAGGAGAACAGAAAGTATATTTCAGGAAAGACCCCATTTCGGTCGTTAAAAAAGTCAAACGGACTCAAAAAGCGTATCTGTTACTCGATAATCCCAAAACGGTTAAAATTTGGGAAGAATTACGCCAGCTTAGATGGGAAATTTCCCAAAAGCAAAAGGTTTCACCTTTTATGATCTTCCATGATTCAACCCTTCAGCAAATGGCCAAAATAATACCCAGAAATCTGGAGCAACTCAATCAGATTTCCGGAGTGGGAGAACATAAACTCAAACAGTATGGAAAACAGTTTTTGGCCATCCTGGAAGCCCATGATTAAGATGGACGTAATGATTCACCACTTCTCGATTATGAATCACAAAAGCCATACATATAATGTTATTTGAGGGGAATTAAACGCCAGCCTTCAGTGAAAGCAACCGTAGAAGTACGGCCGATTCAAGCTAACAGGGTGAATCGGTACAAAGAAAATTTTATTTGAATCAGGATGGTTTCTTATGTAAGGTATGTTTCAAAAGCTTTTTAAGAATCCGTTTAGCTGTTTTTCGATTGTCTTCCTCAACAATTTTGGGGATACGAAACAGATCAACAATCCACCAGATGTAGGCTCCTCCAAATGTTAGAGAATATAAAATCTGCGTAAATCGACTGCGAATATATAGATAGTGACAGGAAAATGGGGGAGGAATTAACCAAAGCAGATACGAAATCCCCACGTGACGATTCTGAATTTTATATTCTTCATAAAACTCTTTTCTGAGTACTGGGGGTAGTTGTAATAAAGCCTCCCTGACAGTAGCAGGTAATTCTTTATCCAAATCGGAGTAGGCAGGAACAGGTTGGTTTTTATGGAGTTCAGGTTGTTCATAAGAAGCCCGGATCTCTGCAGAAATTCTTTCCATCTCATGCCGGGGAACCTCTGTGATTTCTTCGAGCGCCTGAAGCGTCGCTTCTATACCAGCCTCTTTATCTTCCGCCGTTCTGAGTTCTTTTTCCCGCTCTAATACCCTTTCTCGGATTTTATTTAAAATCTCTTCCTGCCCGTCAGTCATTTTTAGTTTTTACTGGATTACCTTTTTTTTAATTCTAAGTATTTTTTAATCTCAGAAGATCTTGTTTTTGCTTTTTCTCTAATAGATTTGTCACCGGTTGAATCGGATACCGCCTCGTAATGTTTAATCGATTTTAACCATTTTTCATTGGATTGGTAGAGCTCTCCCAGTCGAAAATGAGCAATACCATACCAGGATGTCTTCTTGATGGGTTGTCGAGAGAGTTCTTCAAATATTTTTATTGCCTTTAATGGCCGTTTTTGATCAATCAGTACTTCCGCCAATAACACTGACGCTTCATAATTTATACCATTGTTGCTTTTTCCATGCAATTTATACAACCCTTTCATTGCCGTCTTTTTCTGGTTCAACTGATTGATCTGTATATGGGCAATTTGAAGGATTAATCGATCACGCTTAGGGCCTTTTCCAATAAAACGCAGCATATGTTCATAAAAACCAACCAGTTTCTGATATTTTTTTCTTTCCACCAAACGTTCTCCTAAAATTTCAAGTACAGAGAATTTGGTTTCTAGCTCTTTTGTCGATAACCGGTGAAAAGCTCTCTCATAGTACACCAATGCTTTATTTTCATAGTATTTCAACGGTTTTGCTTCTGGATGAGATTTTTTCCATTGTTGATCATCCATCAACATCACTATTCGATCCGCATTTTTTGCCACATTCAAAAGAAACCAGGGATCATTTTTCTTATCCGGGGATATTTTTACTATTTGCATCATGGTTTCCAGTGCCAAGACCGGCCGGTCCAACTCAAGACAAAATTCAGCTTTAAAAAGAAGTGCTTTTAATACCGGAACCTCCCTGTTTTTTTTCAGTACCTTGTCAAGATACACAATCGCTCTACCCAGTGCTTTGATTTCCTGGAAGACAAATAGATAGTCTTCGAAAATCAGTGGGGTAAAATCTGATTCCACTGGAATTTTTGAAAACTCATGATCGGCTTTTTTCCATTCTTTGGCGGCTATTCGGCATTTCCCTGCATAATAACGGATTTCAGTTAATTGAGAAGTTTGAATTTTATAATTAAGTTGTGCCGAAAATTTGATGACGTTACGACAGGCCTTTAGCCTAAAATGATTACGGATCGATTTGATCAGTAATATATTGCGTACCTTACTTTGCTTTTGATGTTTTAAAGAAAACGTGTAAATTTTGTTCGCTTGATCCCATTTTTTTCTGTTCTCGAAATAATCTGCCCGGATAATCGTTAAGTCAACATCCTTGGCAAACTTATTACTGTTTTCTTGCAGCCAGCTGAAATCATTTTCTGCCTTACGGGTTTGCTTCGTATCCATATACAACCATCCCCGATGGTAATAACTGTTAATCCTCTCAATCGGTTTTTTCAACTTAAGATTTTCTGAGTATAGCGCAATTGCCTTCTTTTTTTCCTGAAGAGTCAGCTGAGTCGATTTTTGTTGAAATATTTGAAAATAAGCCTCGGCAATCCAGAATTTTGATTTATCATTATATTTAGGTGTTGGCCATTTTTTAAGGAGATTTTCATGCCAACGGATAGATAAACGATAGTTTTTTTCTTTTTGCGCTTCAATTGCCAGTTGATAAGCAATTTTGGACTTGTTGATGTCTGATATATTTGTCGTTAATATTTTGTTAAATCTCTTTTTTGCGTCTTTGGTTTTTCCTTGAAAATATTGAGCCCAGGCAAGAAGATTCTGGGTGGTCAGTTGGTTATTATGAGTGGTATCTCTCTTATTGATAATCAGTTTAAAATTTGTTTCCGCTTCCTTCCATTTTTGCTGATCAAACGCCAGTCCACCCAAAAGGAAATGTGAATGAGAATAATATTTAGTTTTGGGATATTTCTTGACCAACCGATAGAGATATCTCCGCGCCAATACATCCTTTTTTATATTCAAAGAAACAACACCCCCATAGTACAAGGCATCCTCTATGTATGTAGAGGTTGGATACTGTTTTAATATTTTCTGGTAATTTGTCAGCGAATCCTTAAAATTTTTATTTATCATTGCGATTTGTGCAACAATATAAATCATTTCAGCCCTGAATAACCCATCCGGATATTTCAATAAATACTCACCTGCTTCCTCCCTGGCAAAAACATAATACTTATCTTTGTACAAATTCCTTATAAATTCATGGTCTTCAGCTTCCTGTGGTGTAATCGTAGATAAAAGCCTTTGTTTGGCATCAACAGGAAAGACAGCTAAAAAAACAAAAAGCCATACAAAGAGATACCTGTAAAATTTTATTGAAGGCAACGGTTTATCCGCTTCATGCATTTTAATTGCTCTGTTGATCATTCGATTTTCTGGATTTCCTCAACCGTGTAAGAAAAAAATCAGTCCCAAAGTTGGTTTGTATCTTGAATTTTTGAACATTTCCAATTGATTTCTCTTTCGTGTTTGTATACTGTGGGAACCTTTTTACCACATCTCTGTTCAGATTCCCAGCGTAACTCTTGTTTTATCTGATCTGGATTTGCTATTGGTTTGTTAAAGCTATCAATGGGTTGATGTTAAAAGCACTTATTATTTATCCATTGGAAACGGGCTCACCACACCGCTATAAAATTCTTCCACCCTGAAAAGTGAATAGGTAACGATGAATCGACTTAAAAAGCAAATAGATTTTATTCTGGAAATAGATAAGCTAAAATCAATTGTTCGCAAATCTCCTTTAATAGATGGCAGCCGGTTTGAAAACTCTGCAGAACATAGTTGGCATCTCGCTATGATGGTTTTAGTGCTGTCTGAGCATGCCAACGATACTATAAACCCCTTGCGGGTTTTAAAGATGTTACTGGTTCATGATATTGTTGAAATCGATGCGGGTGATACTTTCATTCACGACGATAATAAAGCCAAAGATAAGCAACATAGAGAAGAACAGGCAGCTAATCGAATATTCAAACTATTGCCGAGAGATCAGGAAAGAGAACTCAGAATACTTTGGCTGGAATATGAAAACAGGAATACCACGGATGCAAAATTTGCTTATGCGCTGGACCGATTAATGCCTCTCCTTCATAGTTTTCATTCAAATGGTAAAATCTGGCAGGAATATAACATCGTGAAAGACCAGGTTATTGATAAGAACGAGGCAATTGACGATGCGTCAACCAAGCTATGGGAATATGCCCATAACATTATCGATCAAGCCGTCAAAAACAAATATCTAGCGGAATTCTGATAAATAATTGAAGTTGTTCTTTTCTAATCTACGATCAAAAAATCCAGAACTGAATCATTTATATCTTTGGAAATAAAGTGAACTCTTAAAAAAGAGGTTGCAAAATTATTAAATTTTATAGAAACTCAAGATGTCATTTGGGGTATTTTTCAATGTAAAAAGAGGGCAAAAATTTCGAGAAATAAATTATGTCTCAACAAGAAAAATCAGGTAAATCATCCACACCACCTCGTCCTTCAATAGGCTTAAAAAAAAGAAATATTGGAAAAGACCCCGTTGAGATTAAGCATAGTATCTCCAGTAAACTGACGATTTCGAAGACTCCCCGAATTAAGACCACCAGAGTCGCTGAAACAAAATCCTCATTAGCACCCACTAGAAGAACCGTTGGTAAATCAACCAGAACACCGACAAAAAGAAGTAAAACCCGTCCTGTCACCAGCCCGGCAGTTAAACCCCAAACCAGAGTTAAAGGTGCTGAATTGAGACCCATCAATTCATTAATTCCACATAAAAGATCATTTATTGATTTGAGTAGTGCCAGTACATACGTTAATTCACGCAAAAAAGGGTTAATTGGCAGCTTTAGAAAAAATGTTAAAGGATTATTTGATACAGGAAAAACAAAGGGGATCGATAAAGACGACTTAGTCCAATTAAGAAAAACAGTTGGAAATTTAAAGGATCTGGTCAGCAATGACGATAATAGTGGTGCAAATAATAAAAAAGATCAGGAACCAGAACCTTCAAAACCCAAAACAAGAAAAGAACTACTGGAAGAAAAAAGAAAATCGCTCAGCGAAAAATCGAAAACGGTAAAAAAGAACCCAACTGTGGGGATGCGAATTGAGATCGAAAAACTAAAAAAAGAGTATCCTGGCGAACCAAATCTGGCAATTTTAAGCGCAGTTTTGACCATTAAAGATGTGTATTCAACACATCGTTCACCCGACGAAAGGATAAATTCACTCTACGCTGCTCTTCAAGAAGCAGGATCCGTTGTGATAACCCATTACCTGACAACATATTCAATAGATACCTTGTGCGATATCTATTTTCTATACCTCGAAACACTAAAAAGTAAACTGCTTGGTGATCTAAAAACAGTAGCCAAAGAGGATCTTGAATCACATCGTCGGGATATCAATGTGATGGAAATTCTGATGGAGCAAAAAAGACTTAAAAAATCAATTTCGAATATTGCAGCCAAATTAGATGGATTTGGCTATCCCTTCGAAGCCTTAACCAGTTCCAATGTCGCAAAAACTTTTCAAGCCGGGGCAGATGAGAATGATAAACGGATTGGTCCCGGACCGGTTAAATTAAATAAATTCCTGATTCGTCTATACTTGAATGTATTTTCTCAAATCCCTGTACTTCAACCACTTGCCAGAAAAATGATTGACGTATTACCGGCAAATAAACAGGGCAGATCACTGGTTGCGAGTGTCAATATCGAAAATGCATATGTCAAAATGCAGATTACCAAGCTCAATCGAGTACCTGATTTCTCAAAAATACCACTTTCAATTTACAGCTATGCTAAAGGGGTTATCGGAGAGAATTTTGTAGAATCAGTAACATCCAGTGTTGAGGCTAAAATGCTGTTGCGAATCGCGCAGATGGTGGAAGAGTTTTCATTATTGACAACTAAAATAGACCCAAAAGTTATTATTTACGGGCATAAATGTGCTTCAATTGCGATACATTATTTCAAGGAAGATGCTGAAAGACTATTACAAAAAATTTCTGATATCGCTGACCGTCAGCAGATGAAATTGAATTAATTCATTATTATTACTGGAAAAAAACCAGGGCTGGAGAAAACAATTTTCAACCCCGGATTCATTCTAATTCTTAGACTCAATATAATCCGCACGTTTTTTTAACCATTTTTTCGCCTGCCAATCATTCATCTTAAATAACCACTTCTTGGAATTGCGATAAAGGGCTTTGTTATTCTCTTTTATTGTTTTACCCGCAGGATCAAGCACCTTTACAAAGTAATTAACTTCTTTGTCTTCTTTTTCATCATCTAAAGGAGCCGCTTTGGTTTCCGTTAGAATCTGAAATTCAAACGTTGATAGATCATCCATTTCAACTAAAATCTCTGATTTCAACTCCAATAGCCGATCATGTTTTTTTGATCTTCGAAACAGCTCTTCAAATTCAAAACTTTCTAAATCTTCAACAATATTGGATAGTTCCTGTTTTTTGAGTTGCTCTTCTGTATGCTGATCCGATAAAAGCAGATCTGATTTTTGATCACTTTTCACAAAGGCATATTTTTCATCAGACAGATTTATACGAATGGCTTTGATATTACTTTTTTCCAGGCGAATCAGCGTTTTACTAATCCAGAAATCCGGTGAACTATCAAATTTAAGATTCTCTTTAATCAAATAAACCAATGGTTCATATCCAATTCTCACATAAGTACCATCTGACACTTTCATGGATTTATCTTTCTTCGATGCCGTACTTCTACTCTTCCCCGCAACCAGGGTATAAATCTCTTTCCCTTTATCTTTTAAAATAAGCTGGATCCCAGTGGATTTGGATTTGTCATATTTTTCACTTAAGTAAAGTACCTTAAAATGGGCTAACCGATGGGGGTTCTTTGTTACCAGTGAAGAGACTTGATACGTTGTTAAGTTGTCAAAGAGGTCTCGAAGTTTTTTTATATCAACAGGAAAGTTCTCTTTCTCCTTAATCAACCATTGACCCGATTGTTTATTCAGGTGTATTTCATGCTTGCTCTCTTTGATAACCAACTCGTCAACAGAGCCAATGATATCTGTTTTTACCAGGGGTTGTCCCACCTTTTCGTCCGTAGGGCTGTTTTTATGACTGGTAACATATTGTGTAACAACAGCTATCACCCCAAGAACCAATACAATAATAATAAGATTTCTTTTTGACATGCTTCGATTTCCTTTTTTATAATTGTTTTTTAGTAACCGCTCAAAGTTCCTTTACATATCTAAATTATTGATATGTTGACCATCACTCGAGATATTGTTTTAAGGTTTGTTCAACCATCTTCAAAAGATTTAAACTCTCACACCATGGTTTCCCCATACTTTTGTTGAGTGAAAAATCTAAAATATGTATAAAACCAACCTTGAACAATGAACCCGTGAACAGTTACCTTTTATCTTTAAATTCCATACCCCATTGTGGAAAAAATTCACTTTCAAATATTTCAGGCAGAAGAGATGAACGCCCCCTGCCTTTTTAATTTAAGAAAACTTTTGTTGTGAACGTCGATAGTATAGAAAAAGACCCAATAAAACCATTAATACAGGTATGGTGAGCAGATTCAATAGTGTCAGGACTGTTTTTTCTGACTCAATATCCTGCCTAAGCAGTTTTCTGATTTTTCGAAGTTCACTTTTGGTTTTTTTCTCTTCTTTTCTAAATTGTTGAACCCTTTCTATTTGTTCTTTCGTTAAGACTATTTTATCGGTCCCTTTTTGAACATTTAAGGTTTTTAACTTTTCCTGAACTTCTTTCAATTTCAAACTGATACTCGACTCTGCCTGTTGGTATTTCTGCTGGGCATCTTTTTCCAGTTCAATAAAGCGTGTAAATGGTCTGCTAAATCGGCCACGTGAACGAATAGACATCAGATCTTCTGACCCGCCTAAAAATTCGACCATATTAACCAGGAAATTCAGATTATCATTTCTGGGTTGATTGAACTTTTGACCCATCAAATTAAATTGCTCTACACTAAACTGGTCCGCAATAAAATCCACATCTGTTATCAGCAGAATCTTGACTGATTTTACACTTTTCCTCTGATGTGAGGTTGTCTTCATTGTCATATCATCTTCTTGATCATCTTTCTTCTCCTCTGCTTTTTTGTCATCTACCGGTTTTTCTTCCGGTTTTTTATCAAAGGCAGAAGTCAGGTCTCCCGTCAAAATTCCGGCCAGCGAATAAACCTTACCATCACTTTTAATCTGTTTATTAATCTTGAGAGGATCGGAAAATCTTACAAAATAGCTCTCAATCAAACCAGAGTTTCTGGAACTGTTAATCAGCGACTGCAATTTCAATGGGCTTTTTGCATTCAATGTGAATCCGCCGGGTTCAATCAAAAGCATATGGTCCAACTCTTTGGTGGCAATCAATTCTTGATCAAATGAATCTTTTGAAATAGTATGCCATAGTGAAAAAGGAACGGCACCCAATGTTGCCCCGGCATTCACTGTTGTTGAATGATCTTTGTCACCCAGAATACTGGTGCTTTTGTAATCTATCCCCCAGTGTTTAAAAAGCTTATCCAGATTACTGCTAGCCTGAGGCATTTGACCCATTTGCGCCATTTGCGCCGCTGCGGCATCAACCCTAGCATTGGGATCAACCATGACAATCAATTCGCCTCCTCTCAAAACAAATTGATCAATAGCATAAAGTGCTATCTCACTTAATTTTTTAGGATGAATGACCATCAAAATTGATATATTCGGATCAATCTCTTTTTCTGTGGGTTTCACTTCCTGAATCTCAAACATTTTTTCCAGTTCTTCAACAAAAACCCATTTGGGAACACTTCTTTGGCCCTGCATTTGTTGATACCGGTTTGCCGTCATTCCCATCACAGGAAGACTACTCATAATTCCCAACTTTTTATCACTTTTTTGGGTGAGTTGTAAAAACATCTGAGTGATATCATATTCAAGATACTGTTCCCGACGGGGATCCATTACTGGAAGACTGAACTCTTTATCCTCTTGAATAACAACCATTCCAAGATACAGTCTCTCCTGATTACTGAGATCAATTCCCGTAATTCCATATTTTTGGGCCCACTCTTCTTCATCAGAATCCGGCTTTGGATCATACACTTCTAAAGATATTTTATCTGGATTTAGATTCTGAAACTCGTGCAACAATTCATCGATTTTCTTTCCATAGGTTTTATACGCCAAAGGAAGTGAAGCGATATTTTTGGTAAAATAGTACTTGATGATCACCGGAGTCTCTATCTTCTCAACAATTTTTATCGTACCACTGGAAAGTGTGTATAACTTTTCATCTGTAATATCTAAACGAAAATATAATCCTGCGGCAATAACATTAATGATAACAATGATAATCAGCATTAATACAATATTGATTGTTTTTGAACCCAGTAAATTTTTTCCTTTTTTTACTTCTATCATTGGATTATTTTTTGATTGAATTATGTTATATTCTTAAGGTTTTCCAACCATTGATTACCAAAATTGAACAAAAAAGATATGAATAAGTATATGATGTTAAACGAATTTTACTTAATCACCCTTTCTAAAATGCGCATCTAGATTTCTACTTGGTTTCAAGCACAGCAGCGTTGATAAACAATCCACCACCGATAATTGATAGGAAAAAAACCAAATCCCTACTGTCAATTATCCCTTTTCTGATAGAACTGAAATGCGTAGTAAAACTGAATGATGAAATAATATCCGTCAACCAGATTGGAATTAATTTATTCAGTATCTCAGTAAAAATACCCCAGCCCAGTAATACTAATACGAAGCAGATAATCACACTTAATATGAAACTGATAACCTGATTGCGTGTTAAAGCAGAAGTGATACAGGTTATAACAAGATAAGCACCTGACATTAAAAAGCTACCTAAATAACTCGCAATGATAACACCATAATCCGGCTCACCTAAATACCCCACCGTTAGTAAAATTGGAAACGTTAAAAACAGTGCAATCCCGATAAAGATCCAGCCTGCCAGAAATTTACTAACTACAGCCTGCATTTTTGTGATGGGTAAGGTAAACAACAGCTCAATTGTCCCGGTATTTTTTTCTTCAGACCAAAGTCCCATTCCAATCGCCGGAATTAAAAACAGATACAACCATGGGTGAAAAAGAAAAAAAGAGTCCAGACTCGCCTGATTGGAGTTGAAAAAACCACCCAGGAAAAAGGTGGTCCCAACGGTTGATAACAGGAAAACTACAATGAAAACATAAGCCACCGGAGAGTAGAAATAGTTCATTAACTCCCGTTTGGTAATTGATATTATCTGTCTCATACTATGATTGTCCTCCTAAGGTAAGATTATGAAAAACTTCATCCATAAAGCCTTTTTCCCTGTAAATCTCGATAACTTTCATTTCCGTACCATCTACAATATTTTTCACCTCAGCCAGTATGTCCATTTTTTTGACTGGGAAAACCTGAATCTTATAGATATCGCTATCTTCATCAACTGAGAGTTGGACATCACTAACGGTTTCAAGCTTTCTGATGGGTTCAAGCATAAATTCTGCTGGTTTTGAACTTAAGATGAGTGAAATAACATTATACATGGAAGAATTTTCTAATAATTTTGAGGGAGGTCCGTCAGCGACAATCCGACCTTGATTGATAATAATAGCACGACTGCAAACGGCTTCCATCTCCTCCAGAATATGTGTCGAAAGGATAATTGCCTTTTCGCCTGATATGTTTTTAATCAGGTTGCGAACCTCTTTTTTCTGATTAGGGTCTAAACCATCCGTGGGTTCATCCAGAATTAGCACCGGAGGATCATGAATCAGTGCCTGGGCAAATCCCACTCTTTGCCGGTATCCTTTGGAAAGCGTATCAATCGTCTGTCGTTTGACCCGACCTAATGATGTAATATCAATGATTTTATTCACTCTTTCCGCTCTTTCTTTTGATTTGAACTTCCGGGTCGAAACAATGAATTCCAGAAATTCAGTTACCGTCATATTTTTATAGCTCGGCGCACTTTCAGGAAGATAACCGATCATCTCTTTCACAGCCATGGAATTTTCCTGTATATCTTTTCCATTAATTCTGGCTGTGCCAAAACTGGGAGGTATAAAACAGGAAAGCATTTTCATGGTCGTGGTCTTTCCAGCCCCATTAGGCCCCAGAAACCCAAGTATCTCTCCTTTTTTAACTTGAAAAGATATGTCATCTACGGCTTTCAGTGAGCCATAGTATTTCGATAAATGATCAACTTCAATCATAACAGTTTTTATTTGATAAAATTATGTCAGGATTTCAAATAAACAGAAAATGAACTATTTTGTCGAAAACTATTTTAATTAATTGTCTATATGAGTTCAATACTATTCATAAAAAAATCGTAAAAATTACACAGTTTGTAATTTATTTTACTCTGCTTAATTGATACCTCTAATCTGATATGCTTCCCTTAGTCCTGATGTATATTTGGATTCAAGTAGCAAGCTGTTAAAACACAGCGATGTGATGAAGCATATTTGGTTTGACTTTTCTCAGAAACCGTGATTCGAGTTATATCAACAATATAACCAATAACCGTTCACGGGTTCAAAATTCAGATGTTCAAGGTTCTATAACATGTTTTAGCCATTGATATATTTAATATTATTCTAATTATTGGTTTAAGGTTTGTTCAAACATCTTCAAAAGATTCGAACTTTCATACAACGGTTTTTCCAAGCTTTTCTTGAGTGAAAAGTCGAAAAAATGCATAAAAACAACTTTGAACAATGAACACTGAACCTGTGAACGATTACTATAAATTAAATTCACTCTGGAATGCATCTGATCATTCAATCCTATCCTTTGAGTTAAAAAGATACAAATAAAACCCGCTTAGATAGGCGGATATAAAGAAAACGGCTTGACGCATAAAACCTAAGATAGTACTTAAAGTTATTACTCAACATCAATTAGGATAGGGTATCAGTCAGCTATTATTGCTCAATCTATATTTAGAACAGAAAAAAATCACCCATTACTAAACCTATTAAAAACAAATAAATACTGATTATTTTTCCGATAACATATCAGTATCATTGTAATATCAGGGTAGGTTCAAGTATCTTTAAAATCTTGTAATTTTAGACCCGAATTTTATTCAATAAAGTTACCTTCACAGCCCTATTTAATAGAAGTTCATTATTTATACAATTTTAATCTCTTTCGGAGACCGATTTGGGATTTGAGTTTTTTATAGCCAAGCGCTACTTAAGAAGCCCCCGAAATGATCAGTCGATATCTGTCATTACAAAGATCGCGGTGATAGGAGTCGCCATCGGCGTTATGGTATTAATCACAGCTTTATCAATGATGAACGGGATGGAGAAAGAGCTTCGAAGTGCGTTGAAAGGCGCCAATAGCGACCTGACTGTTTATTCATACTCTTCAGATGGTTTTGAATGGAAAAAAGAGAGTACAATTGTTCAACGGATTAAACAGTTAATCGACGTTAAATCATACGCCCCCTTTACTCAGCATCAAGCAATAATTATGGGACCCCATAAATCATTGGTGACCATTCTTAAGGGAATTGACATTATTAATGAACCGAAGGTCTCCCCACTTCACTTCCTCGTCCGCACAGAATCATTTGTCGTAAAAAGAGATAATACCCACTCTAATCAATTGCTCAGCGCTACTGAACTCAAAAAAGCACAGGCAATTCTGGAGGATCTGAAACCTCATTTTGAAATCGTAAAAAATGAAAAAGGAGTCAACGTTAAGCAGCGAGTCACTGGAATCATTATTGGCTCTCAGCTGGCTAGGAATCTTAAAGTCGGGATAAACGATAAAGTGACCATTATGTCTTTTGAAACAAGAATGACACCCATGGGCGAAGTCCCAAGAGTTAAACGATTCAAAATTATCGGGTTTTATGAAAGTGGATTGATGGGGTATGACGAAGTATTTTCTCTGGTTGATATGGGAGTCGCCCAGAAAGTCTTTCGCATGAAAGATAAGATTAGTGGTCTAACAATTGCTCTGAATGACGAGCTAAAAGCCGAATTGTATCGAGTGGAATTGGAGGATAAAATCGGCTATCCCTACGATTTTACCACATGGATGCAACAGAATAAAAATATGTTTGCCACTTTTCAATTGGAAAAAATGGCACTGTCAATCATTTTAACACTCATCATTTTGATATCATCTTTTCTTATTGTCAGCTCATTGATAATGTTGGTGATTGAAAAAACCAAGGATATTGCAATATTAAAAGCAATGGGTGCCAAAGACAGTTCAATTCGTAAAATTTTTATCCTGCAAGGATCCATGATAGGCTTAACAGGCACGATCATCGGCGAGATTTTGGGTCTGCTGATTTGTTGGACAATCAGCCGGTTTGATATCATTGACATCCCCGCTGGCGTTTATGTGGGGAATCGTATTCCGATGCTGGTCGAAACCTGGCAAATTATTCTGATTGCAGTTGTTTCATTTGTGATCTGTTTCTTTGTAACCATAATTCCCTCCCAAAAGGCGGCAAAATTAGACCCTGTGGAAGGAATGAGGAATGAATAATAAATGACAGATATTAAATGAATAATAAATGACAGATATTATACGAATAGATAAGCTGAGTAAGTCCTATTTTGACGGGGCGGGAAAAGAGTTAATTATCTTGAGCGAGTCCAGTACGCAATTTAAAAAAAATGA
>Ga0307989_1000262_pt1 | contig 36554 bp, 40 predicted proteins | sample EllFjometagen185_FD_203164 | JGI IMG/M metagenome (GOLD analysis project Ga0307989, IMG submission 203164) | Marine microbial communities from Ellis Fjord, Antarctic Ocean - #185 | ecosystem: Environmental > Aquatic > Marine > Unclassified | place: Southern Ocean | collected 2014-10-08 | reverse complement strand
TTTAGGACATTTTTTTAGACATATTTAAAAAAAGTTAAGTAAATGGCTTACTCTAGCTTGAAAACCTAACTTTTAACACCCCAAAAGTTCCATTATGCCAAAAGTACCTTACTCTATTTCTAGTTTTTCTTTTGCAAAAGACTGAGAATAAGAGACATCCTTATTATTGGTGTGAAAAATAATTACCTCAATCGCAACCGTCACGACAATAAAAACTAAAGCCATCAAAACACCAACAATGATATTGTTGGTAGCTTGCCGCTGATTTTCAAAATTTGCTTCTAAATTATCTAAACGTTTTGAGAGAGAATCAGTAAATTCTACCTCTGCTTGACCAGTCAGAACATCAGGCTGACTTGCTATTTCGCTATCGTTATTTTCATCCTCAGAGTCATTCATAATTACTGCTTGTAAAATCCTTTCACAACCAATATCCCATCCTTTTCCTCAGCAGCAATATTCATATACTTGTATTTATGAAAATCGATTCCACCAAAAGATACACCTGGACTGAAGGTAATTCCTGGACTAGAAGTAACCCCGTTCACAATGATGATTCTTTTGGGGCTCAAAGAGCCATCACGATTTTCATTAAAAATATCGGTAAAAATATATTTGCCCATGTTGCTATTTTAACAAAATTATAAATTTTTTATAAATTCTTAAATTGGCTTTTGATAAACTTAGTTGCTTTTTCTGGCTCGTAAATTCCATCAGTCTCAAAAGTCACGATTTTCTCGTCGTACAAAGTTCGTTTCGCCTCGCGACCAAGAATCAAAATATTGCCTTTGTAAAGTCCCAAACGAACCTTGCCAGTGATTTTATTCCGCAACTTATCCACCTGCTTCGCGAGCTCCTTCCTCCGCCGAGAATACCAAAATCCGTTGTAAACCAGCTCAGCGTATTCCGCTGAAATTCTGTCTCGCGCGTGCAGCTCATCTTTCGGAATCGTCAGAGATTCCACCGCCCGCAACGCGTCGAAAAGAATCGTGCCACCCGGCGTCTCGTAAACTCCCCGACTCTTCATCCCGATAAAACGATTCTCCACCAAATCAACTCTGCCGATGCCATTTTTGCCACCAAGCAAATTCAGTTCTTTGAAAATCTGCAAAGCCTCCATTTTTTGAGAATTCAATTTCGTGGGAACCCCCTTGTCGAATTCAATTTCGATCTGAGTAGTTTTATCTGGAGCTTTTTGGGGAGAAGTCGTCAACTCAAACATCCCTTCTGGCGGCTCATGATTTGGGTCTTCGAGAATCCCTGCTTCGTAAGAAATATGAAGTGAATTTTCATCGCTGCTCCAAGGCTTTGTCTTCGTCGCTTTGACAGGAAGCTCGAACTTTTTGGCATAATCCAGCATCTCTTTCCTGCCTCCCAGAACTTTGTAAAAACTCGGCTCACGCCAAGGAATCCATGTCTTGAGCTTCGGAGCGAGAGCGTGATAAGTCAGTTCGAAACGAACCTGATCATTACCCTTGCCTGTCGCACCGTGGGAAAGGAATTGAGCGCCCTCTTTCTGGGCAACTTCAACCTGAGCTTTGGCAATCAGCGGTCTGGCGACCGAGGTACCGAGAAGATAATAATTCTCATATTTCGCCGCAGCCCACTGCGCTGGGAGAATGAAATCGTGCAGAAATTCTTTTTGTAAATCTTTCGCGATAAATTTTTTCAGCCCAGTCTTCTTCGCTTTCTCACGAATCGAACTTAAATCCTCAACTTCCTGACCAAGATTCGCGAGAAATCCAATCACCTCAAATCCTTGCTGAATCAAAAAGTGCGCGATCACAGTCGTGTCAAGACCACCAGAATAAGCGAGAACGATTTTTTTGGAGTTATTCAAATTGAAAATTTGTTATGAAATAAAAAGATACCCCAATCAAAACCAACGAAACCAAAACAAAAATCCAAATAATTGGTCTTATTCTTGGTGAAATATAACAACACTGAAGCGCATGCTTAACCGCAAATCCTGCAAAAGCAAAAAATGTGATCAAAAGTATTCCGTAAAAAATAAAAGTAGCAACTTGCACTGAAAAGGATTTTAGCAACCCGACTGTTTTGAGGAAAGAGCTCAGCCCTAATTAAATTCAGACTGATTTTTAAAAAAATTTCGGATTTTAAATTTTAAATTCCACATCGTAAGTTTTAAATTTTAAGTTCTGCATTCTTCAACCTCCATCCCACAAAAAGCATCACAGCGAACAAAGCCCCCAAAGCCAGCAACTTCCCAAAAGAATCGTCGATGAAAAGTGCAATTCCGCCGAAAGTGATCGAGAGCAAATAAATCACCCCCACCGTTTTTCTCTCACTCAAACCGCTCGCCAACAAACGATGATGCAAGTGTCCGTAATCTCCTTGAAAAGGAGATTTGCCACTCAACACCCTGCGCAAAATCACCCAAACCGCGTCCAACAAAGGAAAACCCAGCACCAACGCAGCCGTCGCCACTTTGCCTCCTGAGAAAATCGCGAGAGCCGCGAGAACAAAACCGAGCAGCATGGAACCCGAATCTCCGAGCAAGATTCGTGGTGGTGGAAAATTAAAAACAGTGAAACCCAAAGCACAACCCGCGAGAATCCCCGCCAGCACGATAACCGCACGTTGGTCGAAATAATGAAAACCCTCACGCGCAGCGAGAAAAAAGATCACCAAAGCAGCCAAACCTGCAATTCCGCTCGACAGACCAGCGACACCATCCAACCAGTTCAGCGAATTCACGAGCAATAAAACCCAGAGAACTGTGAACAAATCGGCAAGAAGCGTGAAATGATATTCGCTCCCCCACCAGTTTCCCAGATTCCAGTCGATGGAAGTCAGATCAAAAACGCCGCCAAGCGGATTCGTGATGTGCGTGATTCCCACACCGCCGATGACGAGAATCCCCGCCGCCACAATTTGAAAAAACAAACGCAGAGGCGGAGAAATTCGAAAAGCGTCGTCGAGAAAAGAAACTGTCGTGAGTAAAATCGTCCCCACGAGCAAAGCGAGGACTTCGCGGGAAAGTGGGAGGAAAGCAAAAACTGTGATGACGAAAGCAAAAAAAATCGCGATCCCTCCGAAATAAGGAATTGGCTTGCGCCGCAAACCATATTTTTTCGGGTCATCGAGCAAGCCCAGCTTCGGAAAAAACTTCACTGCTGTGAGCGTGAGAAAAATAGTGAGGAGGAAGGCGAAAATTAACGGGAGGTAATTCACGAGAATTTTAAATTTATTTAAAAATTACAAAATTTAAAAATTAAAAATTACTAAGTTATTTTCCGATTCGAAAACCCCACTGAATCGACTGATTGCGAAATAAAAACTTTTTCTGGTTTCAAAAATTGCTGCGACTCCTCCTTCACCAAAATCGCCAAAAGATTGTCGTCAAAAATAGCCGCCACTTTCAACTCGCTCGTGCGAGCAGAAATTTTTTGCCCATTCCGAATCTTCTCCGCCTCCACCCGCGTCAGATTAATTTGCGGAAATGGCACACCCTTGTCCGCCGGAATTAATTTTTCCGCGCGAATTGATTTGAGTGGAATCGCGTGATTGATCGCAAATTTCCCCACCCGAGTCCGAGCAAGCTTCGAAAGATGAGCCCCTACCTCCAACCGCGCACCCAGATCCCGCGCCAGAGAACGAATGTAAGTTCCACTCCCACAGCAAACGGAAAATTCAGCCTTCGGAAAACTGAAGTGATGCAACTTCAGCGCATGAATCATGACCTCTCTTGATTTCAATTTCACCTCTTCCCCCTTCCGCGCAAGCGAATAAGCCGTCCTGCCCTGAACTTTGATCGCAGAAAACTGCGGTGGAATCTGGTTAATTTTTCCCAAAAACTCAGGTAAAATTTTCTCAAATTCCTCACGCGCAATCGTTTTTGCATTTGGAAATGGAGTAATCTCACCCTCAGCATCATCCGTGTTGGAAGTCGCACCGAAAGTAATTTCAGCTTCGTATTCCTTCTCGCAATCCTTGATGTATTCCAGCAATCTCGTCGCTGAACCAACCCCAAGAATCAAAACCCCAGTCGCCATCGGATCGAGCGTGCCAGCATGACCAATCCGACGAATCTTCAAACGCCTCCTCGCAAAAGCCACAACATCATGAGAAGTAATCCCCTGCGGCTTGTTGACAACAAAAAATCCATTCATGCGCGAAATTTTAACGGAATTCCAATAAAATGCTTCTGTCGGGAAATTTTTAATTTTTAATTTTGTAAATAATTTCAAATGCTTGAATGAGTTAATTTTTAAACATTGAGAAATTCAAAATTAAAACATTGTTTCAAAATTTAAAATTTAAAATTCTTCTTGATTCCAAATTTAAACAAGATCGCTCTCGTCGGTGGCAGACAGTCAACAGATCGTGAAAAATATTTCGCGGAAGTTGTGAAGTTTTTGCGCGCGGAGAAAAAGGAGGTTTTTTGTGAGAAAAATATTGCCGAGATTTTAAAAATAAAAGCTGCGAACAAAGCAAAAATTCGCAAAGCTGACCTCATCCTCGTCTTCGGCGGAGATGGCGCCTTGCTCGGAGCCACCAGAGAATTTTTTGGCAGCGAAGCACTTTTCGCAGGAATCCGGCTCGATGGCACACTTGGATTTTTGACAGAATATTCTTCAGAAAATCTCAGCAAACTTTTGGCTAAATTTTTCCAGCAAAACTTTGAAATCGCCGAACGGATCTTGCTCGAAGTCAAAGTGAAACGCAGAGGAAAAACCGTGAAAATTTTGAGAGCCTTGAATGAATTTGTGATCCAGCAGAAAAATCTCGCGCGCTTGATCGATCTGGATTTTTCACTCGACGCGAAAAAAATCGCGACTTTTCACGCCGACGGCGGAATCCTAGCGACCCCGACCGGCTCGACAGCTTATTCCCTTTCCGCAGGCGGACCCATCCTCGATCCAAACTTGAAAGCCTTCATCCTCACCCCCATCAACCCCCACCTCCTCTCCACCCGCCCCTTGGTTTTGCCAGCGGATGGTGAAATTCATTCGCAAATTTCTGTTGAAAATCTTCTCCTGACCGCGGATGGGCAAAAAAGTTTTGAGCTGAAAAATGGCGATGAGTTAATTTTTCAAAAAGCAGAATGGGCTCTGCGAACCATTCAGCTCAAAAATCGAAACCACTTCGAAATCCTCCGAAAAAAACTCGGCTGGAGCCAGCAGGGCTAATTCACTTTTCAATTTCTTTGTTTGAAAATTAATTCATTCAAACATTCAAAATTATTTCGAAATTTAAAATTTAAAATTCCTCACCACCGCTTCCACAATCCAAATCAAATCTCTTTCTTCACCCACTTCAAATATAAACTACTGAGAATCTCCTTTGTGGCGCTGAGCAAATTTCCAAGCAAATCCTTGAGATTGCGAATTTTTGAAACCATTTTGGTGAGCTTGTCAGGAGAATATTTTTTCACCCCGACGTAAGCAAGTAAAATTTTCCTTTCCTCCTTGCGAATTTCTTTGCGAATCTCGGAAGCAACCTCCTTTTGCATCACCCGTATGGAAACAACTTTGGGAATGTGCGCCTTCAAGTCTTGCTTTGTCTGAGCCTGCTGCTTTCCGGCAGAAAAATCTTTTTTGTCTCCCTTCTTTTCAGAAAAACCCTCACCGCTCCCCTCGCTCTCCGCAGAATCAATCCCCAAATCAGCAACCTCCGCAGAAATCTTGCTCATTTCCGAACCGATTTCAGCCTCTGCCTCGATCTTGTCAACATTAATTTCTTCAGGCTTTGACGAAGGTTTTTTGCCAATTTTTTCGAGATTTTCTGATTTTTTCACGACCGACATTTTAGCATGGTTATCTTTACATTATATCATTTTTAATGATAAAAGTCAAGGAATTGCTTTTGATTTTAATTTTCCCTAAAATTCCGGTTCTTTGAGGGAGTTTGAAATTCATTTTCAAACGCTACTCACCTCTTAACTCTTCAATCATGACCCCAAAAAAAACCACCCCTGCGGACACTTCCGCGGAGAAGAAATCTGCCAAAGATCAAAAAAAAGAAGATGCTGCCACTCCTGAGATTTCAGAGGCAGAGCTTTTGAAGCAGAAAAAAGAAGAATCCAAAATTAAAAAAGAAACGGAAAAAAAGGAAAAAAAAGCTGCGAAAGCGGAGAAGAAAAAAACTCCTCAAAAAGCTGAAAAACTTAAAAAAAATCAAAAGCGCAATCCGCTCAAAACCCACTCGAAAGCATGGCGCGCTGCAAATGAAAAAATTGAAAAAGAGAAATTGTATCCCCTCGCCGAAGCGGTGAAACTCGCGCAAAAAACTTCCAGCACGAAGTTCGACGCGAGTGTCGAGATTCACACGAGGCTGGGAATTAATTCGAAAAAGTCGGATCAAATCGTGAGAGCTTCGGTCTCTCTCCCGCACGGCACTGGGAAAACTTTGCGCGTGATTGCTTTTGTGAACGAAGAAAAAGCCAAGGACGCGAAAAAAGCTGGAGCAGTCGAGGCAGGCGATGAAAATTTGATTGCAAAAATCAGCAAGGGTTGGTTGGATTTCGATGTCGCGGTCGCGACTCCGGATATGATGAAAAAAATCGGCAAGATCGCCAAAACCTTGGGACAAAAAGGTTTGATGCCGAATCCCAAAGCTGGCACGGTCACTGAAGATGTGGGAAGTGCAATCGCAGAAATTCAAAAAGGCAAGGTCGAATTCCGCGCAGACTCTTTCGGAATTCTTCATAATATTGTGGGAAAGGTTTCTTTTGACACGGAAAAACTGGTCGAAAATATTCAAATTTATCTCCGAGCTGTGCTGGATGTGAGACCAAAAACGGTAAAAAGTAATTATCTGAAAGGAATCTCCCTCGCCACTTCGATGGGAGTGGGGATCAAAGTCGATGTAAATGAAACGATTAAAAACGTTTGAGCTAAAATTTTTAATTTTTAATCCCCGTTTTCACGGGGACGAGCTTTAAAACAATTTTTAATTTTTGAATGAATTAAGGTTCTAGAATTTTTAATTTTTCACACGAAATAACGAATCACAATCAAAAGATCAGAATTAAAAAATTAAGACAAAGGAAATAATCACTCCCTCTCTCGTGAAAGTAGAAATCTTCAGAATCGACAAATCTCTCCCGCTCCCAATTTACGAAACTGAAGGGAGTGTGGGTTTTGATTTGCTTGCGAGAGAAGATGTGGAGATTCAGCCTCACGCGATTGAGCTGATCCCTGCGAATGTGATTGTCAAAACTCCCAAGGGTTTCGCTCTTTTCATCACCTCACGAAGTTCGACTCCGCGCAAAAAAGGTCTGACGCAACCTCACGGTCTGGGTGTGATTGATCAGGATTATTGCGGGGGCAAAGATGAGATAAAAATTCAGGTGCTGAATTTCACGGACGAGCTGGTGAAAGTGCAAAAAGGCGAAAAAATCGCGCAAGGTTTGTTTGTGCGGTGCGAGAGATTGGAATTCGAGGAGATCGAAGAGGTGAAGGATGAAACACGCGGTGGCTTTGGTTCGACAGACAATTAATGCTCAATTACGAATTAAGAATTACGAATTACGGATGAGTTGTTTTATAAATTCTCAAGTAATTGAACATTGCACATTGTCTCATTGCACATTGATTTAACCTCTTGCCAAAACCAAACCCCAAACCTCCCCCGCCCCGCCCTTTTTCAAAACCTTCGCCGCCTCCGTCAAAGTCGTCGAAGTCGAGGCAATGTCATCGATGAGAATCACCGTTTTACCTTTTGCCTCGAAATTTGGAGCAAGCCCAAAAGCATCTTTGAGGTTTTGCAATCTCTCTTCGCGCGAAAGCTTCGCCTGTGGTTCGGTATTTTTGTCACGCACCAGAAGATTCTCCAACGGAAGATTCAGATTTTTGGCAACAGAACTTGCCAACAACTCCGCTTGATTGAAACCCCGCCAGCGCAATCTTTTTTTGTGAAGCGGGACAAAACTCACCACTCTCTCATTTTCATAATTTTTTTGAGAAAACGCTTTCAAAAGAACCTTGCTCAGATTCTCGGCAAGGTTTTTGGAAAATTTGTATTTCAAATTTTTCACCACTTTCGCCAACTCTGGATTCCTCTCATAACTCGCAGCAACTCGCAATCCATCCAAGTGGGAAGTGCAATGACTGCAGGTTTTCCCTCCGAGACTTTCCTCCCAACAAGTCGGGCAAAACTGCTTTTGATTCAGCTCCACTTTCGAAGCGCAATCTCCGCAAAACCACTCCCCTTCCTGAGCACAGCTCACGCAGCGAACAGGAAAAAGAGTTTCGAAAAAAAGATTTTTAATTCTTAGAAACATCATTTCAAATTGTGTTGCTTTCGCAACACGAAAAACTCTCACCGAATCCTCAAATCGACTCCAGAATTTGCAAAGGATTTTCTGGCAAACCCGCGCTCCTCAACAGCACTTGAAAAAGTTTTTTGGTGAACTCAAAATTTTCGTTGCTCGATTCAAAAACGAGAATCCTGTCCGGAAGCGGGAGAACCGCGGTGATGTCTTCGCTGGAAAGATGAGCAAAAGAGTCACCGAAAGTGCTCGCGACTAATCCAAGATTAAAACTCGTGAGACCAGTCTTCACAACCCCCACGACCTCCTCGAAAGAAGCATCCGCGGGCAAGGTGAATTCAAAAAGTTTCCCCAAGGACGAACCTCCTGTGTCGGTAATTTCCACCGCCATTAAATCTTGCACCTCTGTAATTTTGAGCCGATTCGGCATCAAATCAGCAATCACGTTAAATCCAAGCGCGTGATCAAAAGTGGTGAGAATCTCCGCCTGAACTTTGGGATCCATCACAAAAAAAGCCTCTCCTGAAGTTGGCGCCAAAGCCGATCCACCAGTGTTGCCTTGATAAATGTAAGCAGCAAAAAAAATCGCCAGAAACGCAAAAGTGGTGGGCAAAAACCGTTTGTAAAAAATATATTTTTCAGCCACGAGAAAGATTTAAAAAGAATTTGTTCGTTATTTCGTTAATTCGTGAAATGATTCTGCTTTCCAACGTCCAACGTCCAACTTCCAGACTTTGGTGGGTTCTAGAGGATTCGAACCTCTGACCTCATCCACGTCAAGGATGCGCTCTAACCAACTGAGCTAAGAACCCAAAATGGACTTTAGATGTTGGATTTTGGACTCAGATTTTTCCAATTTCTAACGTCCAATTTCCAATTTCCAAATTTGGCAGGGCCAAGGGGAATTGAACCCCTGTTGCCGGAATGAGAATCCGAAGTCCTAACCACTAGACGATGGCCCCATGGAAAGTTGAAATTGGAAATTGGAAGGTGAAAAGTTAATTCTTGGTTCTTGGTTCTAAACCAATATTCGTGGAGTTTAGCGAATGCTTGACCTTCACTCAAGTAAAATTACTCTTCAAATTGAAACTTTAAACTTTAGACTTTAAAATTTGAACTTTCTCCCAAGTATTCTTCAATTCGCAAAAGCTGATTATATTTCGCGATTCGATCGCTTCGGCAGAGACTGCCAGTCTTGATCTGACCAGCCGAAACCCCCACTGCAAAATCCGCGATCGTGGTGTCTTCCGTCTCTCCACTGCGATGAGAAATTATCGCGGTGTAAGCTGAGCTTTGCGCAAACCTCACTGCCTCAATGGTTTCCGAAACTGTGCCAATTTGATTGAGCTTAATGAGAATCGAATTAGCAATCCCTTTTTCCACTCCTTCGCGCAATCTCTTCGGGTTCGTCACAAATAAATCATCCCCCACAATCTGAATTTTGGAATCCAATCTCTTGGTCATTTCTCTCCAGCCACTCCAATCATCTTCGCTCAAACCATCTTCGATCGAAATAATGGGATATTTTTGGATCAAGTTTTCGTAAAAATCAATCATCGCGTTTGCGTCTTTTTCTGCTCCTTCAATTTTGTAAATTCCGTTTTCAAAAAATTCAGAAGAGGCGGCGTCCAAGGCAATCTTTACTTTCTCAGAATAACCAGCAGCTGTGATGGCTGCGAGAATGACGTCCAAAGCTTCTTCGGTTTTATCAAAATTCGGTGCAAAACCACCTTCATCTCCCACATTTGTAGAGCTACCATTTTTTTTCAGAATCTTTTTCAATGCGGAAAAAATCTCGGCTCCAGCTCTCAGAGCTTCGCGGAAATTTGGGAAATCCACGGGAACAATCATGAATTCCTGAATGTCGATTCCGTTGTCCGCGTGCTGCCCTCCGTTAAGAATATTCATCATCGGAGTGGGAAGAATCCATTTTTTTTCTGTGGAAATTTTCGCTATTTCTGCGACATCATCAGCTTCTGCGAGAAAACTGAAATGTTCAAAAAGTGGAATTTTTTTGTGCAAGGAAGCAACTTTTGCATTCGCGAGAGAAACTCCAAGAATCGCATTTGCGCCAAGTTTGGACTTATTTTCAGTGCCATCCAGCTCAATCATTTTCTCATCCAAACCTTTTTGATCAAGTGAGTCCATTCCTTTTAATTCTTTTGCAAGCGTTGAATTCACGTTTTCCACTGCTTTTTGAACTCCTTTGCCGTTGAATCTCTCATCACCATCACGAAGTTCCACCGCTTCGTGAACCCCCGTGCTAGCTCCACTGGGCACTGCTGCAATCGCGCATTCACCACTTTCCACTTCTATTTCAACTTCAACTGTTGGACTTCCGCGAGAATCGAGAATTTCTCTTGCGTGAATTTTTGCAATCTTGCTCAATTTATAAAAAATTAAAAAGTAAAAAATTGGTATAAAATGCTCTTCGTGAATTTTAGCAAATTTTTTTTAATCCCCTTGGCTTGCAAAGAGTTGTCATCAAGATCGGCACAAATCTTCTCACAAAAGAAGATGGAAATTTGAATTTAGAATTCATTGAGAAAATCGCAGATGAAGTGAAAAAACTTTTCGTGAATAAAAAAGAGGTTATTCTTGTGACTTCGGGAGCCGTGGCTGCAGGCAGAGGTGAATTGAAAATCGAAAAAGCAGACTGTGAAACTCTCCACGAAAAACAAGCTCTGGCTGCAATCGGACAAGGCAGCTTGATGCAGAAATATTACAAAGCTTTCACGCTCGGGAATGAGATCACAATTGCACAGGTTTTGCTTCAACCTCATGATTTCGAAAATCTCGACACACTTCAAAACACTCACAACACGTTGAAGCTCTTGATTTCGAAGCAGGTTTTGCCAATCGTGAATGAAAATGATGTGACTGCCACAGATGAGCTGAAATACATGGCGAATGATCGATTGGCTGCGAAAGTCGCGAATTTAATTGGAGCCGACACGTTGATTTTGTTGACTGATGTTGAAGGGCTATTTGATGCTGATCCTCATGAAAATGAAAAAGCCAAGCTGGTGAAAAGTGCGGACAAACGCAATCTAAAAAAGTTCTTTGATGCGGCTGGTGAAGCAAGCGTCAATGGACACGGAGGAATGAAAACTAAACTCGAAGCTGCGAAAATTTCAGAATGCGAGGTTTTCATCGCAAATGGAAATACGAAAGACGTGATCAATAGCATTGTGCTGGAGGAGAAAAATCCAGGAAGTGTGATTCGATAACATCACGCTGTTAACGCCACGTCGTTAACACCACGCTTAAGCGTGGTGTTAACGAGACGCCCCAGCCGGGGCGTCCTCTACTTGTTGTTAAACTCAAGCGCAAAATCATCAGTCATCCCCGCCACGAAATCTGCAACCACATCCTCAATTGCGTCTTTTTTAAGCTTTGCCTCAAACTCTTTCGGGAGTAATTTTAGATTCGCAAGAATGCTTATAAAAATTTTCTCAAGAACATCCCCACCATCTTCGCTTAATTTTTTTACATCTGGATGCAGATAAAATCTCTCGCGCAAAAAAGCTTGCAACTCTTTTAACTCTTCTTTTGTCGCTTGAGAAAAACTTATCAGCACTTCTTTAAAATTTCTGACTTGTTCCAAGTTTTGAATTTTGTTTGCTTCTAATTTTTTAGAGCTGGCGTGAAGTAAATCACAAGTCAGCAGGTCGATCACTCCGCTCGAAACACGATGATTGAAAGCCTCATTGGGTAATTGTGAATCAACTTTTTGAGCTGATTTTTTCCACAAACTTAGGTCTTTCAAATCTTCACAAGTAAAAATTTCTCCACGCAAACCATCATCCAAATCATGATTGGTGTAAGCGATCTCATCTGCAAGATTAACAATTTGGGCTTCGAGCGAAGGCTGCTTTTCTCTCGACGAAGCGGAATCATAAGGTGTCGAATGTTTTGCCAAACCATCCAATAAATCATGGGTGATATTTAAGCCTTCAAAGTCAGGATATTTTTTTTCGAGAGTTGTGAGAATTCTTTGCGACTGCAAATTATGCTCAAAACCTTTTCCAAACTTTTGCATCAAAAAATTCAGTCTTTCTTCTCCTGTGTGCCCGAAAGGTGTGTGCCCGAGATCATGCGCCAAAGCGATGCCCCCTGCTAAATCTTCGTTCACTGCGAGATTACGTGCGAGATTGCGTGCGATCTGAGAGACTTCAAGCGTGTGCGTGAGACGATTGCGAAAATGATCTCCGTGATGCGCGACGAAGACTTGTGTCTTGCCTCGCAGTCGACGGAATGCTTTGGAGTGGATGATTCTCGCATGGTCGCGTTGAAACTGTGTGCGAAATTCATCATCAAAATCTGGAAATTTCCGTTTCGCAGAATCAGAAAATGTGGCGTAAGTGGCGAGAGTTTCTCGCTCGCGTTTTTCGAGATCAGTTCTTTTGAGCAGCATTTTTGAAGTGTGGATTCTCCTCGTCTTTTTCCCAATTGGCAACATTTGTGAGGATGTAATCTTAGATATTATTGTGTTCTTTGTCGTCGAGGATGATGTGGTCGTGAAAGCGGGGTTGCCAGGCGAAATCAGGATTAATTTCACGAACGCGTTTGGTGCAAACCGATTTAAATTGATTGATGATTGACCCCAAAGAATTTGGTTTCCATTCGGATTTGTGGTGCGGATTGCGATCAACCGTAGAGACGCCCCGCCGGGGCGTCTCTACACCCTCGTTCCAATTATCAATAATCACGATTCCATGAATATGATTTGGCATTACGACAAACACATCTAATTTAACGTTTGTGAAATGTTCAGGAATTTCTTGCCAAAATTTTTCGGCAATTGCTCCAACCGGCGACAAAAACATTTCCTTGTTCCGAATTTCACCAAAAAAATTCTCCTTATTTTTAGTGCAAATCGTCACGAAATAATATCCGTCGCTGGAATAATCCCAGTCTTTCAAACGAGCAGATTTTATCCGATATTTGTTTTCGAATAATTTCATAAATTACCCCAATTTCGCACCCACAAAATCTCGATTCCCTCTCACGAAATCCCCCACACTCATTTCATTTTTTCCCTCAAGCTGAATTTTCTTCAACTCAATCGCGCCATCACTTGTTTTCACCCCAATTTTTCCATCTTGCTCAAAAACTTCTCCATTTTTCAAATTCTCAGCTGAAGGCTGCCAAGCAACAAAACTTATCAGCTTCAAAGTTTTCCCCCCGAATTTCGTCCAAAGATTTGGCCAGCCGGCGAAAGCCTGTAACTTCAGCAGTAAAGTTTTTGTGGAATCTTTTTCCCATGAGATTTCTCCATCTGATTTTTGAATCTTGCGGCAAAAAGTTGCTTTGCTTTCATCTTGCTTGACGGGTGAAATTTCTTCACTTGCTATTTTTCTGAGAATTTCAGGCAGCTCTTTGCCACCCAGTTCGGCTAATTCGGCTGAAAGTTCGAGGGCATTTTTTTGAGCAATGCTGATTTCGAATTTAGCGAAAGCAGCTCCTGCGTCCAATTGTTCACCGATTTGCATGAAGGTCACGCCGGTTTTTTGCTCGTCAGCGAGAATGGCTGATTGAATCGGTGAAGCTCCGCGAAATTTGGGCAAGAGGCTGGCGTGCAGATTTACACAGCCAAATTTTGGAATTTCGAGAATCTCTTTGGGGAGAATTTTTCCGTAAGCGACGACGACGAAAAAATCGAGTCCTTCTAAATCTGCTTTTGTAAGTTTGGAGGGCTGTGAGACTTTTAAGTCATTTTCAAGTGCAAAAATTTTGACTGGGGGTGGAGTGAGAATTTTTCCTCTGCCTGCGGCTTTGTCTGGCTGGGTGTAAACGGCGGAAATCTCAATTCCTTCATCTTGGATTAAATTTCGCAAGCTTGGAATTGCGAATTTCGGGGTTCCGGCGAAAGCGATTTTGAGTTTCTGCATCGTTGGAATTTTATACCACTTCGCGATAGAAATAACACAGCTGTGCCATTTAAAAATTCTTTTTTTCACTAAAATTAGACATTTTCTAAGCAAGGCTTCGTGGCATTAATAAATTTCTATTATTAATTGGTATTAGCGTAAAATCGGCGTGTGAATTTCACTCGTCGCGAACAGCTCGAAAAACACCTCGAAAAACTGATTGGTGGAATTGTGCCTAAATTTTTTCCAACAAAGAAGTTTGGTTTTGCGAATGTCGTTTTTGTGAAAATCGCGCGTGGTCTTGATTCGGCGAAAGTGGGTGTCGCGGTGGAGCGTAACGGTCACCAATTTGACGAATTTGCGCGCAGAGTGGTGGCGGAAATTCAAAAGGAGGTGAACGAAAATCTACCGCGCAAAAAAATCCCAAAGGTTATTTTGGAGTTGGATAGAAGTGGGAAGATTCTAAGTAAGCTCGCGGAGCTTGAAATTTAGATATCCAACCAATTTTTCGCGGTAAAAATTCCTGCCTCATTTTTTTTGACAAGCCATGTTGCTGCGACAACTGCTCCCGCAGCATAACCATCACGGTTCTTGCCCGAGTGAATCAGCTGAATCGAGTCCGACTCTCCGTCAAACTTCACCTCATGGACACCCACCACCTTCCCCACCCGCGAAGCCGAAATTTGTAGCTTTTCAGGCGGAATCGGCAGAGTTTCATTGTCATTCCTGATCTCCTTCTTTTCTGAAAAATTCGCCAAAACTCTTTGGGCAATCTCCAGCGCCGTCCCACTTGGCGAATCCGCCTTTTGGTTGTGGTGCGTTTCGTGAATTCCCACGTCGAAATTTTTGCCGCTCAAAAGCTTGGAAGCTTGTTCCACGACAGCGTAAAAAATATTCACCCCAATCGAAAAATTACCCGCGTAAAGCAGTCCAATTCCGTTGTCTGCAACAATTTTCTCAACTTCGGAAAGCGAATCGTACCAGCCAGTCGTGCCAACAATCACGTTAACTTTCAGCTCTGCAAGCTTGCGAATGTTTTCGACAACGACCTCAGGATGCGTGAATTCAATCGCCACTTCCGCGCCATTCAAACTTTCCGCTGAAATTTCCGTCGCAGTTGCTTCTTTTGCTTTTGGATCAATAATTGCAGAAATCTCGTGATCACGAAACTCAGCAGCAGCTTTCACCGCTTGACCCATTTTGCCGAAACCGATTATTGCGATTTTCATTTTGGAGAGGTTAGAGTGCCTATCTTTTCTTCGAGAAGCACGGTTTTAAAATAATTACCGAAAGGAAGAGATCCCAAATTTTTAATTTTTAAGCTCAAAAATTTCAAACTTTGAGAAATTTTTAAAAATTTAGATTTAGAAATTATTTCAAAAATTAAAAATTATAAAATTAAAAATTACAGAGATAATTCTAATCGCTTTCGTTTTGAAATAAAAGCGGTAAAATCAGTCTCGTGTAATTTTCAAATTTATGAATAAAACCCCCAGAAGAAATGGACTGACGACTTTGCTGATCATGGCACTGATCGCTGCCAGTGTTTACGTCATTTTTGGTGAAGAAGCTGAAACCTTCACCGAGGTGCCAATTACCACGATTCAGCAGCAATTCTCTGCCGGCGAGATTGAAAAGATAAAAGTGGAAGGAAGCAGTCTGACAGTTCTCCTGAAAGACGGAGAAACAGAAAAAGCCACTCGTCCTCTGACGGAAAGCTTGAGTGACTTGGGTCTGAACGATCCCACAAGTGGAGTGATCATCGAGGCAGTGGACTCGACTGGAAATGAGTTTTGGCTGAATGTGATTGCCGGCATCATCCCCTTTTTGCTCATTGCCGCTTTCCTCGTTTACATGATGAGGCAAGCTCAATCTCACAACCAAGGCGCCATGAGCTTCGGACAATCTCGTGCCAAAGTGGCTGATAAAACTAAGAATAAAACTACTTTCGCCGATGTCGCAGGAGCGCACGAAGCGAAAGAAGAGTTGATCGAGATTGTGGACTTTTTGAAAAATTCTAAAAAATACACGACGATGGGCGCGAAAATCCCGAAAGGTGTCATGCTAATCGGCCCACCTGGGACTGGGAAAACGTTGCTGGCAAGAGCCGTGGCGGGAGAAGCGAATGTTCCTTTTTTCTCGATTTCTGGCTCAGAATTTGTGGAAATGTTTGTCGGTGTGGGAGCCAGTCGCGTGCGTGATTTATTTAAAAAAGCCAAACGAAATTCTCCTGCCATCGTCTTCGTCGATGAAATTGACGCAGTCGGGAGACAGCGTGGCGCAGGACTCGGTGGCGGTCACGATGAGCGTGAGCAGACTTTGAATCAAATCTTGACCGAAATGGATGGTTTCGAAACTGGCACGAATGTCATCGTGATAGCAGCGACAAACCGACCAGACGTCCTCGATCCAGCTTTGCTCAGACCAGGCAGATTCGATCGCAGAGTGGTGATCGACAATCCTGACATCGGTGAAAGAAAGGAAATTTTGGAAGTGCACGCGAAGAATAAACCCCTCGCGCGAAATGCCAATTTAAACAAAGTCGCCAGACAAACTCCCGGTTTCACCGGAGCAGATCTTGAAAATTTGTTGAACGAATCAGCAATCCTCGCAGCAACAAAAGGACTGAAAACAATCACGCAAAGTGAGCTCGAAAAATCGATTGAAAAAGTTGCTCTCGGACCAGAAAAAAAATCACGTGTTCTCAGCGAGGACGAAAGAAAGATCACTGCTTTTCATGAAATTGGTCATGCCATTGTCAGTCACGTACTTCCGCACACCGACCCAGTCCACAAAGTCTCCATCATTTCACGAGGAATGGCTCTGGGTGTGACTTGGTATCTTCCTGAAGCTGACAGAAGGCTTGAAAGCAAATCGCGTTTTCACGATGAATTAGCGAGCCTGCTTGGTGGACACACTGCCGAGGAATTGGTTTTTGGAGAGGTCACCACGGGGAGCTCCAATGATCTAGAAAGAGCGAGCAAAATAGCAAGAGCAATGGTGACGAAATATGGAATGAGTGAAAAATTGGGACCAGTGATTTACGGCAAGTCTGGTGGAAATGTTTTCCTCGGCAAAGACTTGATGCACGAAAGAGATTATTCTGAAAACATGGCTTCTTGCATCGATGGTGAAGTGAAAAAGATTGTCGAAAATGCTCATCAAACTGCCAAAGCGATCTTGTTGAGAAATAAAACTAAGCTGAAAAAGATTGCTGAGAAATTGCTTGAGGTCGAGACTCTGGATGCTGGAGCTTTTGAAGATCTTTTCGGAGCGAAGAAAGAGACTGTTGATCTTGCTGTCAGGATTTAGATTTTTTTTAAAAAATGATACTGCACCTTGATGAAAGCTACGATCAAGACAAAAAATATCTCTTGTTAGGTGTTCTTTTTTGCCCTCAAAAAACAGCAAAAATATTGCTTGAAAAAATAACTAAACTTAAAGAAGAAGAAAAATTTTTTGTTTTATCTCGAAAAAGAAAAGTTTACAAAGAAATAAAATATTCAAAACTAAGAGGACATAAAATGATTAGAATCGCAAAAAAACTTATTGATTTTTTCATGGAAAGTAACGCCTTTTTTAAAGCAATAGTTATCAAGAAAAATGATCTTCATTTAGAAAATTTCGGCGACAACAAAGAGCATAAAAACATGAAAGAAGCTCGGGTTTATAAAAAATTTACAGAAATTTTAATTTCAAAACATCTCAAAAATATTAAACATGGATCATTATTTGCTGATGAATTATTGCACTGCAAGGGTGATCGTTTTTGTGAATTTATGAAGCAAGCATTTACTAGCCCCAAATATTTTCATGGATTATCAGTACCAACACTGCAAACCATTAGAAAAGTAAGTTCTTCTGCAAAATCAAGTCAATTGATACAAATCTGTGACCTTTTACTTGGATGCATAACTCACGATCTAAATAAAACAAAAGATAAAGAAAAAAATAAAATCAGAAATTATTTGTGTGAAAAACTAGATAAACCAAATTTATTATCTGAAAACTGGAAAGAGGATGATGAATACCGAAACTATGCCATCTGGTATTGGAAGCCTAAAATTTACACAAAAAAGACTTAGGATGATTAGAGATCAGTGATAAACCGTGCTAGAGACGATTCTCTCCCTCCACTACCTAAGTCCACTAAAATTTTACACAATCTACCAATTAATTTCAAATGAAATGATTTTCCTCGCCTCCGATCACGCTGGATTTCCACTCAAAGAATCTCTCAAAAAAGTTCTGAAAGAACGAGAGATTGATTTCGAAGATCTCGGTTGCGCGGATGAAGAGCGTTGCGATTATCCCGACTTCGGTCACCAGCTTGCTGAAAAAGTTTTGACAAATTCGGAGAACAAAGGAATCGGAATTTGCGGCACAGGACTCGGAATTTCGATGGCGCTGAACCGACACGCCGGCATCCGTGCGGCACGTTGTGTCATTGCGGAAGATGTTGAAATGGCCAGAAAGCACAATAATGCGAATGTTTTAGTTTTGGCTGGGAGACAGACGAGCGAAGAAGATGCGAAAATAATGTTGGAGAGATTTCTGGAGACGGAGTTTGAGGGCGGAAGACATGAAAAGAGAATTGAGAAAATTGAAATTAAGAACTAAAATTAACCCGATGCCAACTATCACAAAATCTCGTAAAAAAACTGTCAGCATAAAATCGCCACGAAGTGGTTATCTCACTGACGAGGAAATTTCAGACGCAATCGAAGATTTTCTCGAAGATCACGTTCCGCCCGAAAAACTTTACAAAAAAAGTTTTCTCAAAGCTTTGGAAAAAGCTGAAAAGGAAGAATGCATTCCTCTTGAAAATATTGATGACTTGTTTAAAAAATAGACCCCAGTGTACAAAATAGAGATTAAATCAAGCTTTCGTCGAGACACAAAGAAGCTTTCTTTTGATTTGGAAGTTGCCATAAGTAGTGTTTTAAAATCCTTGAGAGATAATCCTTTTAATCCAAATCTCAAAATTAAAAAACTTCGCGGAAAGAAAAACATTTTTCGGGCAAAAATTAGCAGTCATCGTTTGGTTTTTAGGATTGAGAAAAAAAATATTGAACTGCTCCATTTCGCAGCTCGCGACAAAATTTACACTAAAAAACATTTCGACTTATTCATGCTTTAACTTTCGCCATTTATCTCATCAACCTTGCCTGAACTACAAACTATCAAGATCGCGCCATCGATTCTCTCAGCCAATTTCGGCAAACTGAACGAGGAGATTGCCAGCGTGGAGAATTTTTGTGAATGGATTCACGTCGACGTGATGGACAATCATTTCGTGCCGAATCTCACGATTGGCGCGCCCGTGGTTAAAAATATTGAAACAAAGCTTTTCAAAGATGTGCATCTCATGATCGCTAATCCTGAAAATTTGCTCGAGGATTTCGCCAAGGCGGGCAGTGATGCGATCACGATTCATCCGGAAATCGAGGGCGATGTCGACGGAATGTTGGAAAAAATTCGAGCGCTGGGTTGTCAAGCCGGCATTTCGCTGAAACCAGCGACTCCCCTCTCCGCGATTGAAAAATTTCTCCCGAAAGTTGATTTGGTTTTGGTGATGAGCGTGGAACCCGGTTTTGGTGGGCAAAAATTTATGGAATCGGCGTTGCCGAAAATTCAAGAATTGCGCGAAAAAAATCCGAATCTGGAGATTTCGGTGGATGGCGGAATTGATGCTGAGACTGCGAAGCTGGCGAGGGAGGCGGGAGCGAGTGTTTTGGTGGCGGGAAGTTATGTTTTTGGGGCGGAGGATCGAGAGGGGGCGATTGGGAGTTTGCGATGACGGGCTGGTTCGGAGTTCTTGGTTCTTGGTTCATTTTCCTGCTTGTTTGGGGAAGATTTAACATTTGATCCGTTAATCTCATCCGTTATTTCGTTAATTCGTTATTTCGTGAGTCCAACTTTTATCTTTCGTCATGCAAGTTTTGAACCATGATTTTCTTGATTGACGGATTACCTTGATTGCTCATCATCATGGTAATCCTGTGAATCATGGCTCTTGGTTTTTGTTTCCAAATCCCTGCTCTGCTGATTCAATTACGAATTAAAGACTTACGAATTTAGAGAGTTTAAAGTGGAGAGTAGAGAATCAAAACACTTGCCTTCGCCGTGGCAAATCCCTGCTCTGTCTCCAACGAGAGATTAAAAAACACTAGCTTCGTCGCCCCTTTTAAAAAGGGGCAGAACCTCTGGCTTGTTTGATTGAAGGAAGGCAACAGAGGGGATTTGATTCAGAGTTCGGTTATCTTGTTGATTTGGGGATTTTCAAAAAAAAACTCTGAAAAGCTGGGATTGTGTTTAAAAATTCACCTCTGTGAAAATTCCGCTTTCCACAAACCATGAAGATTGCAATAAGCCCTGACAACCACAGAATCATCCTGCAACTCAAACTCAGCCTCCGGCAAATCAACATCCGCCCTCAAAAATTTCTTGCAACTTTTCACCCCAGCCAAAACCTCCACCCACTCAATGTGGTGGTCTTTTTCCATCGGATGAACCACCTCACCAACCCTCACCCTCATCCCCACATCCGTCCTCTCAACCACCGGAACATGCTTTTCCACAGCCGCATCCTCAGTGTTTTCATTCAAAAGCTGCATCGCCTGACCACAACAAACAAGCTCACCAGAAGAAGCATGCACAAGCTCCACAACATTCCCGCAAACGTTACATTTGTAAATCTGATTTAATTCAGTCATAAAAAAATCGTTATTATTCAGTACGTCAATTCTAAAATTGAACCGCTGAGATTTAAACAACGAGCATAAAAGCACTCAGCAGTTTTTACCATCAGCTTCTTCAATATTTTTTATGCTGTGTGTTTTATGCTGTTATGTTTTCCTAATTTTCACACGAAGACTGAAAATACGCCGTCGGATGATTGCAAGAAGGACAAGTTTCTGGCGCCTCTTTGCCTGAATGTGAATAACCACACTTTCGGCAAACCCAAGTCGTTTCTTCGTCCTTTTTAAACACAGTCCCAGCCTCCAGCTCAGTCAGTAATCTTTGAAATCTCCCCTCATGATGCTCCTCCGCCTTCGCAATGGATTTCAATCTTGCTGCTATCTCGGGAAATCCTTCCTGCTCAGCCGTGTCAGAAAACTCAGGATACATCGATTTATGCTCGTGGTTTTCACCAGAAATAGCCGCCTTGAGATTTTCAGACGTATTTCCAACCACCGTGGGAACCGAAGCCTCAATTTTAATTTCATTTGAATCCTTATCGCTCCCTTTTTTTAAATCATTGATCATCCTAAACAACCACTTGGCATGCTCTCTCTCCTGATCTGCAGTAAGCATAAAAATTTCCGACATCTGCTCGTAACCCTCTTTCTTGGCTGTTTTGGCATAAATTGTGTAACGATTTCTCGCCTGACTCTCACCAACAAATGCCTTCGCGAGATTTTGGATAGTTTGATTCATTTTGATAAAGTTTTTAAAGTTAATAAAGTTTGTAAAGTTTTAGATTTACCACTAAGACATTTAGAAAATCTAAAGAATATCTCAGAAATTAGTTTTTCTGTGAAATTAGGAAAACATAACAGCATACGGCATAAAAAATATTGAATGAGTTAATAGTGAAAACTGTATGCTTCTATGCTGAGTGCCTCTATGCTTCTTGTTTAAGTCTTGGCGGCTCAATTTTAGAATTGACTACTCCTCCACAATGGACTCCTCATCAATATCCATAATTTTCCTCGTGGCTCCAATTTTTTGGAGAAAAGCAATCACTGGTTGAGGAAGGTATTTTTTCAAATCACTGCCTTTCCCCACCTCATCTCTCACCACCGTGGCAGAAATCGCATAACTTTTCTTCGTCTTAATAATTTTCTTTTTCTTGTCCTTTTTGAAAAGACTTTCCACGCGAGGATTGTCAGTAATCGCAACTGCATCAAACTCCGGACAAGTTTTGACCAAGTGCTTCACCCATTTTTCATCATCATCGATGTCGGTAAGTGGGATAACTTTGAATTTATCTGGCTTCACTTTCAAATCATCGAGCGTGGCTTTCACCATCGCATGCCTTTCACCAACTGTGAAGGGATTTTCTGGAGTGCGAAATTTATCGCTTGAACCAATCACCACCAAGACTTGATCGAAATCCGACAACAGGCTTTCAATAACAGAAAGATGCCCACGATGAAAAGGTTGAAACCTTCCAACGAAAACGACGCGTTTGGCTTTTTTTGGGGGCATGGGGAAATATGAATTTTTAAGCTGACTGATTCTCGTAATTTTAAATTTCGAATTTTAAATTTTAAAACAAATCTGAAGATTGAATGTAAAAATGCTTGAAAAATAACTACTATTAAAACGCATTTTGGAAGTTGATTTTAGCAGAAAATCACATTTAAAGAAGAAATAAATACAGTTTCAGTCTAAAAAATAAACTGACCAAAAAAAAGTTACTCATATTTGCATGAAGTACCTAACTTTTAGGCAAAAAGCTTTGGTGGAGAGGACGGGAATTGAACCCGCAGTTCCGGATGTCAAGTCGGGAACTCTGAACCATCTGCCTCCCCTCATCACCAAAGCACAAGAAGTTTACGACAAACAAAAAAGCTGCGCGAACGCAGCAATCTTGTTGACATCCGAAACTGAGACTAATAATCACTCCCGACTTCAACTGAAGTATATCAAATCGTAGACTTAAAATCAAGCGATTAGCTGTGAAAAAATCACCATGTGATTTTCTTCGCACCAAAAAATTCTGACAAAAAAATAACCCCCAATCAGCAAAGATTAGGGGGTCTTGGTCTTGCGACCAAGAACAAATTCACTGCAATCAATTTTACCAAGTTTTTCACAACAAACCCTTAATTTCAAACTTTAATTCATTAATTCATTTCATCATTAAAAATTGTTTTAAAATTCGAAATTTAAAATTAATTCCCCATGTTTTCAGCACAAAACTAATGATGGATATTTTTAAATCAAAACTCATCTAACCTCCACAAAACTCCTCCCCGAAATCAACATCTTCCCACTTACATTCCAAGCTTTGAGATAAATCTCATATTTACCCACGGCTAAATCTTCCCACACCACCGAGAGAATTTCAGCATTTGGATTCTCCAGAGAAGCAAGTGTGGACTTCTCTCCAGTCTCAATATTGCGAATTATAAAATCGATTTTTTGAGGAATGAATTTCGCACGATCAACTTGCGCGATTATTTCAACCTTTGCCTTGCTTGAAATTTTAGAATTGTGTTTGGGAAAAATAATCGCAAAATCTTCACCTTTAAAACTTTTGCCTCCCTCCACCACTTCAAAATTAACGGAAGCATTTGTAGAAAGATTCGCAGTATCCATCACGGAGATTTTGAGAGTGTGATTTCCAAAAGATATGGAGTCGTGAATAACGAGAGGTGCTTCGTAAGGCGCGAACGTAGTTTCTGCAAACTTATCTCCATCGAGATAAAAAATCGCTCTCTTGATGTCACCTCCTGTGTCAAAAGCATCCGCTTTGACAAGTAAAAAATCCCCGCGAGAAATTTTCTGATTTTTTGTCGGAGAAACAAGCTTCACTGTCGGTGGCTGAGTGTCCTCACCCACGGTAACTTGCACTGAGGAAGCGGTGGAATAATACAGTTTGTCAAAAACTTTCGCCGTGATATTTACTTTGTCTCCATCGTTAAGGCGCATCGAAATTGGGATCACACCTTTCCATGGCAAGGCAAGCGCAGTCGCCACCAAATTTTCATCACGGTAATATTCCACTTTCTCGACCCCGTGAAAAGCGGTAACGTCCACCCAAACTCCAATCGATGATTTTCGAACCATCGAGCCGGAAATCGGAGAAACGATCGTGATCGCAGGTTTGTGTTTCGCCGTCTCCGTGGTGTGAGCATCATCGAAGTCGGTCGGAGATGGTTTAAAAATAGTGTTTTCATCTTCCTCGTAATTTTTCTTCAACCACTCTCTCACCGGTCTTTCCCACTCGGAATCATAATCTCTCTCGGAATGCAGACTCACAAATTTTTTCTTCACGATTGCAGATTCGGGAGTCAGACTTGTGGGAATTTTCTCCGAAACTACGTCAACTTCGATTTCTATAAAAGCATTATCCACACCGGAAGGTAATGCAGAACTCAGAAAAGTCTCCACTGTAATCTGATCAACTGGCGTGGTGGCGGAAGCGAGCTTGCCCGTAAGTTTGGAGACACTTCTGTGTGCGATTCCTGCCGGAATTTTGAAGGCTTTGGCGGGAAGATTTTTGTGGGCAAAATCCATGAAATCTTTCCAGATTGGCGCAGCGGAAGTGAGACCTGTTGCTGAAGCACTCATCGGAGTACCGTCGTTATTGCCCATCCACACGGCAGTGGTGATTTGCGGAGTGAAGCCAATGGTCCACACATTATTTGGTAAAATTTCATTCCTAGAAATTTTCTTATTGGCTGTTCCTGTTTTTGCGCCATTCGGTCGATTGACGAGATTGAGGGAATTATTCCATCCTTGTGGTCGCGATTCTGGATCGGAAAGCATGTCAGTCATCAAATAAGCCACCGCAGGATCGAGCACTAATTCTTTTTGCTGTGATTCTTTTTCAAATTCTTCAATTATATTTCCACGTGAATCGGTAATCTTGAGAATTGGCGTTGGCTGAATGGAGTATCCTCCATTGGCAAAAACTGAGTAAGCTTCCACCATTTCAAACATGGGTATCTCGGCAACTCCCAACGCAATCGTCGGTCCATATCTATTATCATCCTCCACGCTCGCGATTCCCAGCTGATGCGCAGTCTCCGCCACGGCTAACTCTCCAGCCAGAATAGCCATCTTGACGGCTGGAATATTTCGAGAATGACCGATTGATTGTCGCATCGACATCGGTCCCATGAATTTTCCGTCATAATTTTGTGGAGTGTAATTATCTATATTTTTGGCAAAGTTGGTCTTCACATCCCAGAAAATCGAGGCTGGCGTGTAACCCTGCTGCAACCCTGCGGTGTAAGCAACAGGCTTGAAACTACTTCCTGGCTGCCTCGGCCACGTCGTTAAATTTGTAGCTCCATCATTTCCGTAGCCGTCTTCGCGCAAAACTTCGAAATAATCACGCGAACCCACCATCGCGAGAATTTGACCAGTCTCATTATCCACCGCGAGCAGTGAAGCGTTGGTCGCGTCAAAACGATTGTGTTTCCACGCTACGTTTCCCTCTGAATCTTTGGACTGCGGAAATTTCGAGGCGATCAGCTCTTCGGCTTCTGCTTGAAATGAGGGTTGAAGAGTCGTGAAAACCCGCAGCCCTCCCCTCTCCACCACGTCCTTGCCAAATTTTTCTTCGAGCAAATCTCTCACAAAAAATACGAAATGAGGCGATCTAATTTCCTCACGGTAAGCGGTGAACTTGAGATTGTTGGACTCTTTCCAAGCTATTTGGAATTCTGCCTCGGAAATAAAACCCAAATCCAACATCCGCCTCAAAACATAATCTTTCCTCCCAGTTTCATAATTAACATCATCAGGAGAAGTACAGCTGAGAGCTATCACGCTCTCCATTTTGGCGAAGTCTTGTTTCGAAGCGCTGAAGTTTGACTGACCCTCAGTGGAAACTTCTTCCCCATTAACAAAAAACTGAAAGTTTTGATTTCCGGAAATGATCTGGAAATTTTTGTCGAAGGGAATTTCGTAAGTCTCTCCTTTTTCGAAAACTCCCTCTTTTTTAATTTCTTCATCTGTAAAAATCTGCAACCACACCTTCCCCGTTGCCTCGATTTCTAAGTCCAAAGTTCCTTCGACTTTTGCCAATTTCACTGACTCTGAATCGCTCGTGGAAGCTTCAGATTCAACTTTTCCACATCTTCCCATCAGAAACTCACGATTCTGCCCGTAAGGCGAATAACGTGAAGGCCTCTGTGGCAAAGCTGCCAAAACTGCGGCCTCGGCCAAAGTTAAATCTTCTGCATTTTTATCGAAAAAAGTCTGCGCGGCAGCCTGAATTCCGTAAGCATTCCCGCCGTAAGGAATGCGATTGAGATACATTTCCAGAATCTCATTTTTTGTAAATTTGTTCTCAAGCTTGAGCGCAAGCATCAGCTCCTGAGCTTTTCGAGAATAAGTTTTTTCAGGAGAAAGATAAGCATTTTTCACGAACTGCTGAGTAATCGTGCTACCTCCACCAACACCAAAAAACTTGAATCCAAGCTGATTCAAAATTGCACGAATAATCCCGTTGGCATCAAAACCAAGATGTTTGTAAAAATCATCATCTTCCGCGGCGATGGTCGCCAGCCTGACTGTCTCTGGAATCTTTTCCAAAGGAATCTCAAAACGATTTTCGTCTCCGTGAATTGTGTAAAGTTCGCTCCCCTCTCGGTCGTAAATTATGGTGGATTGCGAAGTAAAAAGTGCCTCTGCGCTATCGATGTCTGGGAGCATGGGGGTGAAAACGAATTGTCCGATCTGAAGAATTATCAGCACGATCCAAACGCGCAGCAAAAATCCGAGGAGCAAAATCCCGCTGAAGACTAGGGCAAATTTCCCCAACTTATTCTTCGAATTTCTCATGGACTGAATATTCCGCTTTTTCCTGAAAATCGAAGCTTTAAATTTATTTTCCATGCTTGCGAGATTTTACCATTTCGGCAGGTGTAAAAAAAATCAGTGTAAAAAACGTAGTGAGAAAATTCGCAGTTTCAATCAATCTGGAATCATGATTTTCAAGATTAACGGATTACCTTGATTGCTCCTCATCATGGTAATCCCGTAATCAGGGGAATCATGGTTGGGGCAAAGTTGAACTTCCCCCAAAAAAAGCTAAAATAAACACAATGTTTCTCACAAAAAAAAGCAACGAAAACATCATGCAACTCTCCTAAGAGCTTGCTTCTTCCGTGTGTAGAAATCTAAGCTCTCAAAGTCGAGAGCTTTTTTATTTAGTAAAATCTACTCACTACAAACTACCAACTATCCAAATGCCAATCAACATCCCCAACAACCTCCCCGCCAAAAAACTTCTCGCCAAAGAGAACATTTTTGTCATGAGCCAAAAGCGTGCAAAAAGCCAAGACATTCGCCCGCTAGAAATCCTGCTGCTAAACCTCATGCCCACAAAAATCGAAACCGAAACGCAAATCGCCCGAGCACTCGGCAATAGCCCCCTGCAAGTAAATCTAACCTTACTCACCACAGATTCCTACACCCCAAAAAATGTTTCCAAAAAACATCTCTGTGCTTTTTATAAAACTTTCAAAGAAATCAAAAATCAAAAATTCGACGGACTCGTCGTCACCGGCGCCCCCGTGGAAAATCTCGCTTGGCAGGAAGTGAAATACTGGCAAGAGCTCACTGAAATTTTTGACTGGAGTGTGAAAAATGTTTGCTCCTCATTCTTCATCTGCTGGGGTGCACAAGCCGCGTTGCAACACTTTCACAAAGTTCCAAAACACAAACTCTCGAGAAAAAAGTTTGGCATCTTCCCCCACCAAGTCAGAAAAAAGAATGCAATCTTACTTCGTGGCTTCGATGAAAAATTCTGGGTACCAGTCAGCCGTCACACCGAAACTCGAGAAGCCGATTTGAAAAAAGTGAAAAACCTCGAGATCATCGCTGATTCCAAAGAGTCCGGTATCTATCTCGTGAGAAATAAGAAGCAAAATCAGATCTTCGCTTTTAATCATCCAGAATACGACCGAGACACGATCAAACAAGAATACGAGAGAGACCTCAAAAAAAACTTGAAAGCTCAAGAACCTGAGAATTATTTTGATGAAAAAAAGAAACCTCTGATACGCTGGCAAGCCCACACGACCCTTCTCTTTTCAAACTGGCTCAATTATTATGTTTACCAAGAAACGCCTTACGAGCTTTCTGAAATTTAGTAGAGACGAGGCAGTGCCTCGTCTCTACGATTTCCAATTCGTAATTAATAATTCGTAATTAATCCCCCAATGACTAAAAAAAATCTCCATCCCGAAACCCTCGCGCTCCACGCCGGCCAAACTCCCGACTCAGCCACCGGCTCACGCGCAGTGCCGATTTATCAAACCACGAGTTATGTTTTCAAAAACACGAAACACGCTGCCAATCTTTTTGCCCTGAAAGAATTTGGGAATATTTACACGCGACTGATGAACCCCACGACTGATGTCTTGGAGAAAAGAATCGCTGCTCTGGAAGGTGGCACAGCCGCCCTCGCAACTGCCAGCGGAATGGCTGCCATCTCGCTCGCAATTCTCACACTGGCAAAAGCTGGAGATCACATCATCTCTTCTGCTTCACTTTACGGAGGCACTGAAACTCTCTTTCGCCACACACTGCCCAAGCTCGGAATCGAGGTAAGCTTCATTGATGGGCTTAATCCTGAAAATCTGAAAGCGGCGGTAAAGAAAAATACACGAGCGGTTTATCTGGAAACGATCGGCAATCCAAAGGGTGACATTTTGGACATCGAGAAAATCGCCGAAGCAGCTCATGCGAAAAAGTTGCCAGTAATAATCGACAACACCTTTGCGCCAATTCTCTGCCAGCCAATTAAATTTGGTGCTGACATTGTGATTCATTCCACGACGAAATGGATCGGTGGACATGGAATTTCACTTGGGGGAATCATCGTGGACAGCGGAAATTTTGATTGGAATAAGAATCCTGAATTCAAGACTCCTGATGAAAGTTACAATGGCTTGAAGTTTGCTGATCTGCAAAAAGCTTTTCCAAAGCTTGGAAATATTGCTTTCGCAATCAAAGCGCGAGTGGTTGGAATGAAAAATTTCGGTCCAACTCCTTCTCCACAAAACTCTTTTTATCACATTCAAGGAGTCGAAACTCTGCCTCTGCGAATTTACAAACACTCAGAAAATGCCTTGGAATTGGCGAAATGGCTGAAAAAACATCCCAAGGTTGAATGGGTTAATTTCGTCGGATTACCCGAGCATCCGTATCATGAGAATGCAAAAAAATATTTGCAGAATGGTTTTGGTTCTGTTTTGAGTTTTGGGGTGAAGGGTGGCAAAGCTGCTGGTGAGAAATTCATAAACTCGGTGAAGCTGGCGAGTCATCTCGCGAATATCGGTGATGCCAAAACGCTTGTCTTGCATCCAGCTTCGACTTCACATTCTCAGCTTTCGGAAAAAGCGCTGAAGTCTGCAGGAGCTACTCCTGAGACTGTGCGAGTTTCTGTGGGGATTGAGCACATCGAGGATATTATTGCTGACTTCGAGCAAGCTCTCTGAGCTGGTTCAGGGTTCAGGGTTCACGTGCTTGGAGATCTCGAAGAAAAATGTAAAATCAACAATGATGATTAAATCTGAAATTATCGTAGTTCTCGCCAAAACAGTTGACATCTTTTTCCGCTCCCTCAGCTTTTTACTCATCGTGAGAATTTTGATGAGCTGGCTCACCAGAAGCCCACAAGGAAGCATTTTTAATTTTATCGTCTCAACCACTCAACCAATCCTCGATATTTTTCGCAAACTTCCGCTGCGCTTTGGAATGATGGATCTGACCCCCCTCGTCGCACTTCTCACCATTGGATTCGTGAGAGAATTTTTGTTGAAACTAATTTCCAGTTTTTAGTAAGGCAGAACTTTTTCAGGAAGCTTCCCGACTTCGTAGCGAAAAGACTTTATTTTTTCACTTCGTTTTTTCAAGATTTTTAAAACTTCATTTTCTGCAAGTCTCATTTTCGCCGCGAGAGAAGAATTCAGAATTGCAATGTAAATAACTCCATTTTTTATAAATTTCACCACAAATTTACCAGAAAGATCTGGCAGCTCCGCAAGAAAAAGCTTCTCTGCAACCACACAAATCTCCGCTGCCGAAAACTTCGCACTCACCTTTCTATTGGCAAGCACTGTTTTTAAAACGAATTTGATGGGGATGAAGTTCATAAAAAAACAGTTCACATTTAACCTTTAACTAAGTCACAAATTTTGCCGATAAAAACGTCGGATTAATTTTCAAATTTACAAAGGCTCAATTTTACAAATAAATTTTAAGACTCAAGTAAATCAGAACGACTAAAAATTAAAGATGAAGGATATCTAACTAACTACTCGTGTGTAAATTACACTTGAAAATTAAGATTTATTTGAAAATTTGTAAATTGAGCCTTGAAAATTTTCCAATTCAGCACTTAAAATGATTTTGAATGCTTATTTTTCGAATTTAAATATCCACAGCAACTACTTCCACAAGTCTTTTCAAAGCATCTTTCTCCTGAACAGTGCTGATTAGTTTTCCCTTGGCGTAAATCCCAAACATTTTTTTCCCTCCCACCAGCGCAAAATCCGCGTGCTTGCTCTCCCCCACTCCATTTACCACACAACCCATCACCGCGATTTTCAAAGGTTTTTGAATTTTCTCCACCGCCTTCTCCACTTTCTCCACCAGAGAAATCAAATCCACCTCACACCTCCCACAGGTCGGACAGCTGATGACATCCACTCCCCTACTGCGAACTCCACACGCTCGCAGTAAATCCCACGCCGCCTTCACTTCTTCGACAGGGTTTGCCGTCAGAGAAATGCGCAAAGTACTTCCAATTCCATCGAGCAATAAGCTTCCTAAGCCTGCAGCGGATTTTATCAATCCTGCCTGCTTACCCCCCGCTTCTGTGATTCCCAGATGCAGAGGATATTTCGTTTTTTTCGCGAGCAAACGATAAGCTTCCACGCTCGTTCTTACATCACTTGCTTTCGCAGAAATCACGATCTCTTTCCAGCCTAATTTTTCAATCTTTCTCACATTTTCTAACGCAGAATTTGCAAGTTTTTCTGCCAAGGTTTTCCCCTTCACCCCCTTTTCCAAGCTGCCTCCATTCACTCCCACTCGAATCGGAATTCTCTTTTTTTTGCACGCCTCCACGACTTCTTTCAAATTTTTATCTCCACCCAAATTTCCAGGATTGATGCGAATCTTGTCCACTCCGATTTCAATCGCCTGAAGTGCAAGCTTGTGATCAAAATGAATATCAGCGACCAACGGGATCTGTTCGAATTTTTTGCGAAGCTTGCGCAAAGTCGTGAGTGACTCTTCATTTGGAACTGCAATCCTCACAATCTCACAACCAGCTTCGAGTAAATCTTGAATTTGTTTCGAAGATTCACGGAAATTCGAAGAATCCGCATTCAGCATCGACTGAACCGCAACAGGATTTTTTCCACCAATTTTTATATTTCCAATCTTGATCGTCTTGCATTCGCGCCCACCAAAATAGCTCCAAGTATGATTTACTTTAGAATCGAGAATAGGTGGAATTTTCATAAAATTTATATTGATACAATTTTTAATTTTGTAATTTTGTAATTTTTAAATAAATTCTAAACTTTAATTTTTAAAATCCGCTTAAATATAATATTTTTAAGCTTAAAAATTAGGATTTATTTACAAAATTAAAAATTATAAAATTTAAAAATTTTTCCAGAAATCAGAATTTACTTAATTCACGTTCCCAAAAATTCTCGTGAAAGTTTAGCGTGAAATTTATAATCGAGAATCCTTAAATCACTTGCATGCAAGAACATTCTCGTACTATCAATCGAATCGCCATAAAGTTTATCACCAACAATCGAATGACCAATCGCGGAAAAATGCACGCGGATTTGATGTGTGCGACCAGTAATTAAATTTATCTCAACTAGCGAAGAATTTTTAAATTTGCGAATCAACTTCCACTGAGTCTCCGCACTCAATCCCCCACGAACCACCGCCATCCTCTCACCAATCTTCTTGAGTGGCAGCTTAATTATTCCAGATTCATCTTTCAGAATCCCTGAGACAACCGCATGATAAATCTTTTTGACCCTACGCTCACGAAACTCAGTTGCAAGTTTTTGAGCAGTCTCTTTCGTTTTCGCAAAAATTAATATGCCAGAAGTTTCACGATCGAGACGATGCACGACTGTTAATTTGAGATCAAGCAATTCTTCCGCTGCCTCTCGCAAAGTTTTTCCACGCGTTCCTACGCCTTTGTGCGTGGTGATTCCCACAGTTTTATTGAAAGCGATGATTTCTGCATCTTCAAATAAAATCTCGCAACCAGTAATTATGCTGAAATTTTTCCTCGGGTCAGGCAAAAATATGGTGATGCTTTCATGAACGACAACTTCTGCGTCAGATTTACGAGGTGAACCCCCTACCCTAATTTCACGCTTGCGAAAAAGTTTTTGCAAAAATGCTCTGCGTACAAATGGTAGTCTTTCGCGAACCAATCTTTCCAATCGTCCCGCGCGCGAAGCTTGAAAGTCTATTTTCATCAAAGTCTAAACCATGATTAACTTGATTCCTTAATCACCATGATCGCAATCTATTACGTTTCCACTATCCAATCCTCCAAAATCCAAATCTAATCTGGCTTGCCATCCGAAGTTCGCCACAGCGAACGAAGGATGGCTGGGGATGAGGGACTCGAACCCCCGATCACGGGACCAGAACCCGCTGCCTTACCACTTGGCTAATCCCCAATGCGCATAATTTTAGCACCTCAGCTAGCGATAATTAAAGCATCTCGTCAAACTTAGTTTTTTAATTAAAATTAGGTTTTAATTAAAGCTTCACTCTAAAGATTGTACTTATTTAGCAAAGAGCAGAGCATAGTTACATTAGTAATAAATAATTATGTTTTCTTTGCGCAAAATTTTCGGGATAATGTTGATAGCTATTTTGTTCACAGGCTGTGCTCAAAGTGGATCTGACATGCGCATGCTTTCGACAGGAGTCCTCAATAAATCAGTAACTAAAGATATACTCGATGAACCAGTACTGACCAGGGAAGAATACGAGATGATCATCAAAAGACTCGACGAAACGCTGAATGCAAATCCAAACGATTTTTCTGCAAATCTCCTCAAAGCCAAACTTCTAAAGAAGAAAGTTCGCTGAATTTAAAAAATCGGATTTAAGAACAGTTTGCCTTATTAGCTTTAAAAACTTTACTTCCCTTATCAGCCTACCCGCAGGGCTTATATTTTTGATTCAAGAATTTTGAGTTTTTGTTTCACTTCATCATTGTAAGGCGAAAGCTCCAAGACTCGTTCGTAAGTCTTGACTGCTGCCTTTAAATTTTTTCCTAATTCGTAAGCTTCCGCAAGCGCGAAAAGATAATCGATATTACGATGATCTCTTTTTACTGCGTTCTTGAAGCTCTCTATCGCTGCCTCGAAGTTCTTCAGCTTCAGGAAAATTTGACCTAAGCTCAACCAACGAGAGGCTTTGTGAGTGTCGATTCGAATCGCGTTTTCGTAAGCTTCACGCGCGAGAGGGTATTTTTGTTGCTTGTAAAAAGCCAAGCCCAAGTTCCCAAAATGTGAAGCGACTTTGGGCTCAGCTTCAATTGATCTTTGAAAAATCAATTCTGCTTTTTTCCAATCTTGACGATGTAAGTAAGTTAATCCCAAAAGATTATTTGCTTTGGGGTTATGTTTGTCGAGCGCCAAAATCTGAATCAGAATTTTTTCTGTTTCTTTCCACTCTTCACGTGCGAAATGAGTATCAGCCTTTCGCATTAAAATTCCGATTTGCGCAACACTTTCCTGAATTTTGCGCGATTTTTCTTCCAGTGAAATTTGTGAGCGCAACAAATTCTCTGACCGAGATTCACGATTCAGTTTTTGCTGCTCTCGTTCAAACTGTCGCTGAACTTGTTTGGCAAGAACGCTTAGTTTTTTTCGACGAAAAAGAATCCCTGTGATGCCTGTGCTTGCTACGAGAATTAGGTAGGGTTGGATCATTGTTTGAGAATTTTAGCAAAAAAGGATGGGGTGGAGACGTGTTTTAATTCTAAACTGGCTTAGATTCAAATAAATTATTTTGATTAAAGACTGCCTAAATTTTATCCAACTCTTCTAATAGCGCTTTTCTATTTCTATACTGCTCTTTAAATTGATTTTTCATTTCTTTAGCCTTTTCCAGTTGTCCTAATTTTTTGATTCTACGCAAAAAGCGACAAATATACATGTAATGATTTCTACCACGTGCCCAACCTTTCAATGAATTCTCAATAGCATCAGCATATAATCTCACAAGCTGTTTTGGAAAATGGGTGGCTAAATTTTTGTGATAATGATCAAGCAAATTAAGTATTCTGTCATGATTAAAATGCTCCTCTTTTTTGCCGCACTCATTTTCAATAGTGGCTAAAAAATCATCCCATCTTTTTTCTCGAATATAAATATCCGGTAATATATAGATAGAAAATCTATTTTTTGAAAAATGGATAATTATTTTTTCTACCTCTTCTTCCCATTCTGAAGGCTGAGAACAAGTTTTTTTTAACTGATCATAATATTCAAAATTTCCTTCACTTTTTTCCAAGAAAAATAATTTTAAATATTTTTTAACAGTATTAATATCTTTTTCTGTCTCGGCAATTTTCAACAACCATTGTAGAAAATCATTTTCTATTCCGCAATGATTGTTTGATTTAGCTAGTGCTAATCCTTCCTGCGCCAATTTTTTTGACTGTAAATAATCTTTTTTATTAAAACATTGTTCAATCAATGTTTTTCTGATCTCAGGAATATGCAAGTTAGAAGTAATTATTTTTTGAGCTTCTTGATTTTTATTCAGTCTTTTTAAAACTGCTATCTTAATTTCAGTAAACACTCGCTCGCTGTATTCTTTTGACAAGCTTTCCTTTTTCTCTAAATTTTTATCGAGAGCTTGAAATAATTCCTCTTGAGTTTTTTTATCGTAAACCAAATGACTTGCGAGCTCATAGAAATCTCTATCGACATCCCATCCTTGATATTTATCCTTTCTTGCTTCTTTAACACAGTAATTGAACAATTCTTTGCTTAGGCTTGAATTGACATCAATATTATCAAAACATTTATTCAGAATTTCCCAAGCTTGATCCAAAAGACAACCGAATTCACCATTGGAGTCGTCAACTCTTTCTAAAGCTGGATAAACTTCTTCTAGAGTCGCTTGAGCCATTAAAATAGCTGTAGCGAAATCTCCATTTTTAATATTTTCCTCTGCTTCTTGCATGATTTCTTCTCCTGCTTCAGCAGCTTGAGATGCTTCCCAGTAGCCCACATAGCCCCTGTCAGAAGCTGACTCAATACAATCTTGGATTCGACCTTTATAGATATCTTTGCAATCGTTTTTTTGACTACCTGGCTTAATTGGCGCAAGGCGCAAAAGCTTAGAGCGAAACTTTTTGTCTTTTTTGGCTTGTTCGACTACAAGACTCCGTAGATCCATTGGTGAAATTGAATTCAAAATACTTTCCACTTCCTCTTTGATAGTTGTTCTTTTGTGACCAACTGAGTGTTCATTTTTATCCGTATCATTTTCTAAATATTCGCGGACGGAGTGCATCAACGCGACTTCATGCTTACAATATTCACCAAAATCATAAGGGCAGCTGCAAAGGTGCTCGACGATACTTCCATTTTTAATGGTAAGTTGTACTTCATATGGATAAGTTCCTTCAATCGTAGCCCTGAATTCTCCATCATCCACTTCATCTAATTCCAACACGCTGCCATTTTTATAATAGCTTTTACCTCGTTTCAAGATGATGGGATCAATTACATTTTCGAAATTTTTTAAAACTGGCAATATTCAGTTGTTAAAAGAACATTAGTTTATATTGGGAGGATTAGATAGAGAAGATAAATGAAAAACAAAATAGTTAAATTAATTCTAATCCCGACTGGGTGTCTTGAGAAAGATCGCTTATAGGGGCGAATAAAAATACTGGCTCTCTTGTCCAAATGCGATTATAGAAATTTTTATGGATAACCGCTATTGGCGGTCAATGGAGCATAAGCTAAATATGATTGAGAAGATTTTAGCAAAAAAGGGTGGGGTGGAGATGCATTTTAAGAGCGGGTTGGTTTAGCGGATTTCTCTCTTTGTGCTTCGTCCTCTTCTTTCACTGCCAACATTTGATTTAAGTTTTTTTCCGCCCTAGGACGGAATGTATCAACGACATCCTTAATTTCCTCCAAGTTTCCAGCTCCACTTTTTGATATGCTAACGAGCATTTCTGTTAACAATTTATTCTCAGGAAATGCTTCATCAATCTTTAAAACTCTTTCTGCTCTGCTGCTAGTGTACTGCGGTTTATTTGATATAGTAACTCCATAAAGAAAATCTATTATGCGTTTAGAAAGTTTCCGTATTTTTTTGCTCATCTCTAAAAGAGAGGCTGAAGAATTTTCTTCTGCCCATTTTTTTGCCCCATCAAGATCGTCCAAAATATCTTCGTTCAATATCAGCGCAGTAAACAATCCAGCGTTGGGCAGTTTTTCTTTTACAACTAAGTCTGTTCCGTAAAGAAGTAGTCCGTCTGCTTTCGATATTATCCTGTATTTTTGATATTTATCTGATAGAAAATCTTTCTTAGTAAGCACTCTAACATCAAGCTCATCCTCATAGGGAATATCGTTGATTATTTCCCCTGATGTTTCTTCGGGCATGTTCTCTTCAGAGAAAATAATATAAATATTTACATCGGAATAACCCTCCTCATATTC
>Ga0307989_1000261_pt1 | contig 36575 bp, 32 predicted proteins | sample EllFjometagen185_FD_203164 | JGI IMG/M metagenome (GOLD analysis project Ga0307989, IMG submission 203164) | Marine microbial communities from Ellis Fjord, Antarctic Ocean - #185 | ecosystem: Environmental > Aquatic > Marine > Unclassified | place: Southern Ocean | collected 2014-10-08 | reverse complement strand
CATCAACCGAAGCTCCATGAAGGTTTTCAAAATAACTACACGGCTTGTTGAATGACAGTCTAAATCCGTCTGTGTTAGTAGCTCCCTGACGGTTTTTAGAAATATATATATCAACTTGATTTGGTCTATCTGTTGTTTTTGGATTATAGTAATCATCTCTATATAAGAATAGAATAATATCAGCATCCTGTTCAATTGAACCTGAATCTCTTAAATCTGCCATAACAGGTTTACGATCATCTCTTCTTTCAACGTTTCTTGATAACTGTGATAAAGCGATAACTGGGATCTTCATTTCTCTTGCCATTTCTTTTAATACTCTTGAAATTTCAGATACTTCTTGAACCCTATTAATCCCAGGATTAGAACCACTCAATAATTGAAGATAATCAATTACCACTAGATCCAATCTTTTTTCTTGTTTTAGTTTACGACATTTTTGTCTTAAATCATTTATTTTAACCGTCCCTGAATCATCAAATACGATGTTAAGTTTTGACAAAATATCTTGGGCAAAGCTTAATTGTTTCCATTCAGTATTAGATAAATGTCCGGTACGTATTTTGTTACCATGAACTCTTGATTCAGCAGCAAGCATCCTACTTACTAACTGATCACTACCCATTTCTAAACTAAAGAATGCAACATATGGCTTTTCTTTCATTTTAGCTACATTTGCTGCAATATTTAATGCGAATGCAGATTTACCCATCGAAGGTCTTGCAGCAATGATAGTTAATTCTGAAGGTTGAAGCCCTAAAGTATATTCATTTAATACTTCGAATCCAGTATCAAGCCCGGTAATTTTACCTTGATTATCTTTGGTGCTTTCTGTCTTACTGATTACTTGTTCCGCTACTTCACCAATTCTAACAAAGTCAGTTGTTCTTCTTTCTTTTGCAATATCAAAAATAATCTTTTCAGAACTATCTACAAAATCTGCAGCATTATCAATCACAAATCCTTTATCTATGATAACTCTACATGCTTCCATAATTCTTCTAGTAATCGATTTATCTTTAACGATGTTTATATAGTTAACTAAGTTCACAATCGACGGTACATAGTTAATTAGACCTAAAATATAGTCAATCCCACCTGCGTCATCAAGTAAATCTTTAGATTCCAACTTATTTGATAAAGTTGTATAGTCGATATCTATGTCATCAGTGAATAACTCTACCATAGCAGCAAAGATAACTTTATGTTGGTTTTTGTAGAAATCGTCGTTACTTAGTTTATCTACCAATGTCTTCATTGCACCTTGATCAACGAAAACACTTCCTAATACTGATTGTTCTGCTTCAATATTATGGGGAGTTATCTTATCCATAGTATCCTCCTATTCTTCTACAACTAACACTTCAATTTTAGCTGTGACATCTTTATGTAATTTCACATCAATTTTATAACTACCCAAAGTAGAAATATTATCTTTTAATTGAATCTTTCTTTTGTCGATTTCGAAGCCATTTTGTTTCTTGAATTCTTGGGTAATATGTTTTGAATTAATTTTCCCAAATAACTTGCCGTTTTCTCCAATTTTAACGAAAACTTTTACAGGTAATCCTTCAATCTTCTCTTTTAGTTTTTTCATGTCTTCTAATAATTGTTTTTCTTGTTCCTCTTTTTTCGCTTTTTCACTTTCAATTGATTGTAAATTCTCATTCGTTGCTTCAATAGCGTTTTTACTAGTTAATAAATAGTTACCATATCCAGTAGCAACATCGATAACCTCACCTTTTTTCCCTCTACCTTTAACATCTTTAATCAATATAATTTTCATTGGTTTTTCCTCCTGTACAGCTTCGTTTAACAGTTCAATTAAATCTAGTCTAACCTCTGCGATATCATTCGTTTTTAATTGTGCTCCTGCATTATTTAAATGTCCTCCTCCATTGAATTTCTCCATGATAACTTGAACATTAAATCCTTCTAAACTACGAGCACTAATTCCAACTTTTCCTGTTTCAACATATCCAATGGCAAACGAAGCAACTGTGTCATCAATTTCTAATAACATGTCAGCAACTTTCGCTAATAAATTTCTACCATTTAATATATTATCAGGTACAATTACAATTGAAAATTTACGGTGTATAACTTCAGCTAAAGACAATAATTGGGATTTAAGTCTAATTTCACTTAATCCTTCGCGAAGAATCGTCTTAACTTTAAATGTGTCCGCACCAAATTTTCTTAATATTGCTGCTGCTTCAAACGTTCTAGCACCAGTTCTATAAATAAAGTTATTTGTATCAACCATTATTCCAGAAAGCATAACTGTTGCTTCAAATTTGTTTAATTCAACATCCTTACTAGCTAATCCAATCATCTCAGTAACAAGTTCAACACTACTAGATGCATAGGGTTCAATATGAGAAATCAATGCGTTTGGAATAGCATCAGATAACTTTCTATGATGATCAATGATAACTAAATCTTTTGTTTTACTAATAATTTTTTCGTCCAAAGTTTGACCGAAAGAATGGTGATCAACTAGGATTAGTAAATCTTCTCTATCCATCATATCAAGAGCTTGATATGGAGAAATGATGGTATCTAAAAAACCAATATACTCGTACTCAATTAACTGAAGAATTTTCTTAACAGTTTTATCTAAATTTCCTCTATCTAAAACCACAAAAGATTCCTTATTAAATGTTTGGGATAGTTTGAGTAATCCCATGGCTGCTCCTAATGCATCCGTATCCGGATGAATGTGAGGGACAATAAATACACGGTTATTTTCGTCAAATAAGCGTTCAAGTCTTTGAATGTTTATTCTCGTAGTAATCCTTGTTCTTTTTTCTGCGGTATTCGTATTACCACCAAAATATTTAAGATCACCACCATCAATATTTACAACTATTTGATCTCCACCTCTTGAAAGAGCTAAATCAAGAGCTTCTTGAGCAATATCTTCTAATTTATTTAATTTAATATTAGTACAAGCAAATCCACTACTTAGAGTAACAAGCAAATCGATTTCTTTTGATATTTCAGCGATTCTATCAAGTATTTTGAACTCATCTGCAATTAACTCTAGTAGATTTTCTTTATTCATAAATACAATTAATTTGGAGTTCGTTAAAGGTACTATAAAGAACCCAAATGTCTCAGCCCATGTTTCAAGTACAGCTAAATATCTACCTTGGATATAACTTCTCTCAGATACATCTAAAACACTAACGGCATCATCTAAGTTATCTAAATTCATAATACCGATAACATCAGTATTCGCCTCATATTTTCTTTTCATTTCTTCACGTTCAGAAACAGTTGTTAAATATAGTGTTCTATTTTCAATATCAAAAAGTATTTCGTATTCATTTGCATAAATTTTAAGAACTAAAACTTCTAAAGGAATACTCTTAGATAAATTCTCGAAAATCTCCTGTGATAAAGTTTCCAAATTCCTTTTAATTAGAACATTTTCAAAAATATCCTTCGCAAAGTTATTAGCCCATCTTACAACTAAAAATTCATCATACAGAATGATACCCATAGGCATTTCTGCGATAACTTTCTTTTCAGCTATATCTTTTCTCTCAACTATATCCTGCGTATGCTTTAATTTCTTGGTTAACCAAGAAATTTTTTGATTTTTCCGACTAAAGAAAAATATTTGAAAATAGGCATTAATTAATACAATTGCAAGTATTATTGAAAAACCCAACACATATTCAATGTTGTCTTGGAATAGTAAGAATGTAACTAGCACCAATAAAATAGAACTTGGAACCAAAACTTTGAAAAGTGTTTTCATATAATCACCTCGATTTGTCTAAATTATTATATCATATTCACATTATATATACAAAAAATTAATATATATATATATATCAATTTTAATAAAAAAAGACTCATTTCTGAGTCTTTATATTATATTTACTTAGTTTATTCTTTAATGAATGGTAATAAAGACATATGACGTGCACGTTTAATCGCTACAGCAAGCTCTGCTTGATATCTCGATTTAGTACCAGTAACACGTTTAGGTAAGATTTTACCTCTATCACTAATAAATCTTTTTAACATTTCTACATCTTTGTAATCTATATATGTAACTTTATTATCAGTGAAATAACATCTTTTTTTACGTTTTTTACGAAAATTTCCTGGTCTTGACATTATATATTTCCTCCTTTTAGAATGGTAAATCGTCTTCTGCTACATCAATTGTAGGAGTCGACTCTTTTCTTGTATTGTTATTATTATAGTTATTATTATTTTGGTTGTTATTGTTTTGTGGATAGTCTTGTCTAGAATAGTCATTAGCTGAATTACTTTCTTGCTGCTGACTTTTCGGTTCTAAGAACTGAACACTGTCTCCAATAACTTCAGTTGTGTATTTTCTGATTCCATCTTTGTCGTCGTATGAACCTGTTTGGATTCTACCCTCAACTCCGATTAAACTTCCTTTTCTAACGAACTTAGCCAAGTTCTCTGCTTGCTTTCTCCATACAACACATTGAATGAAGTCAGCTTCTCTTTCACCAGATGGTCCTGCAAAAGTACGATTTACAGCTAGTGTAAATTTAGAAACAGCAATATTGCTAGAAGTAAATCTTAATTCAGGATCTTTTGTTAAACGTCCAACTAATACTACACGATTAATCATAAAATCACTCCTTTATCTTTCGTTCTTTAAAATTAAATAACGGATAATTGTTTCTTTGATTCTAACAACACGGTCGAATTCAATTCTAGCTTCATCATTTGATAATACGTCTAATACAACGTAATAACCTTTTTTATGTTTATCAATTTCATAAGCCAAATCTTTAATTCCCCATTCGTTCACATTAGTGATTTCTGCACCACGAGATGTAAAGATAGTATTTAATTCTTCAATTAAAACTTTTCTGTCATCTTCTAATACAGTAGGACGAATGATATACATAATTTCATATCTTCTCATTTTTTTTACCTCCTCTTGGTCTATTGGCTGCCTTGCAGCAAGGATGAGTTTACACTCACGTTGAATAATTATAGCACAATTGGTTTTCCTTGTAAACTAATAAATATATATATATATATATAATTTTGAAACCTAATCATAATGCAGGTCACTTTGTAATCCATGCAACCTATTTCAAAATTATTTACACAGTTTTTTTACAATGCTACTATTGTATTCGAGGTGGAAAGATGAGAAAAACAATAATACTTTTAATCATATTTGAAGTTGTTATAATCATAGTTGATTTTTTTATTTAGTGTTCACTATATGGGGTTCACTTTAAATCACCGTTTTTTGTTATATCTCTAACTCTTTTCTTATTAAATTTAATGCGAAAACTGTAGCTCTAGTTCTAATCATCTTCCTATTACCATTAAAAACTCTTTCGTATGTTTTAGTAACACCATTATGGCTTAGCCCAAAATATGTTAACCCAACTGGTTTTCCTAGTGTTCCTCCTGTTGGACCTGCAATTCCTGTTATCGATATTGCAATATCTGAAGAAGTCACTTTAGCAAGACCCATAGCCATTTCATATGCTACTTCTTTACTGACTGCTCCGTTGATTTTCAAAGTGTCTTCTTTAACATTTAGATATTTTATTTTCGCTTCATTACTATAGGTTATTATAGCTTCTTTAAATACAGTAGATGAACCACTGACATTTACTATTGTGCTTGCTAGCATTCCTCCAGTGCAACTTTCAGCACTTGAGATTACCATGTTTGTTTTAGCTAATTTTTTTACAATTACTCCTTCTAAAGAATCATTTAAATCCCCATAGATATACTCACGAAATCGACTATAAAAGTCACTCATTGTCGCATCTAATTCTTTTTCATTCGATGAAGTAAAAACATATTTAAATTCTCCAATACTTGCATATGGTGCAATGTTAACTAAAGCATGTTTTTCATAAAAACCAGTCAAAGATTTTTCCATAGTTGATTCACCTGTTCCAACTAATCTAAATCCTTTAGAATATAACCTAATATCTAATTCTTTTTTAAGATATATTATTAATTCTTCTAACATGGGTAACATTTCATATGGTGGCCCAGGAAATAAAACTATCGTTTTATTATTACCTTTAAATATAGCACCTGGCGCTGTTCCTAAATCATTGTTCAAGATTATACTATCTTTAGGAAAATACGCTTGTTTATCATTTGTGTCTTCCATCTTAACCCCAATGCGATCAAAGTATACTTTAATTTCTTGTAGAATATTTTTATCCAAATAAGTTTCTAGTTTAAAATAATCTATTACAGTTTCTCTTGTAATATCGTCAATTGTTGGTCCAAGTCCGCCTGTAAAGATAATTAGTTCTGAATCGCAAAAGTCGAGAATATTGTAGTACTCCTCTTTAATATCATCAATTACGATAGATCTATTAACATCAATCCCAATTTCATTTAATTTCCTCGCTATAGTAGCTAAATTTGTATTAACCGTTTTTCCTGTAAGTACTTCTTTTCCAACCGTGATAACTGCCGTTTTCATAATAAAATCACCTCGTATAATATAGTGGTTGTTTAAATAATTTTTGCTGTTCCGCCAACCCAAACAGTATTTATATTTTTGTTTTGAATTTCTAGTCTTGTAACGATTTCAGATGGTTTATTCATACTATAACCTTGCCTTAGAATAAACACGGATTTATTTGGATTTACATATTTATTCAAATAACAACCAAGTGCACCGTTGCTTGTTCCTGTAGCACTCTCTTCGTCAATACCAACAATAGGTGCAAAGTTTCTACCATAGGCATCAGCTTCATCGTTAACAACCGAAAATACATGAATTCCAATTACATCAAACTTCTTGGAAATTCTAATTATTTCACCAATATTAGGTGTAAGATTATTTAGTTTTTTTACTGAGCTTATAGGTACGAAAATTTCTCTCATTCCTGTGGATAAAATAATTATTGGTAATTCCTGATTAATATAGTCCTCGTTGTAAAAACAATTACTAATAACTTCTTTATCGATAATTTGTCCAAATATAGGAGTGTTTTGCTCCATGTAAACTAAATTTTCTTTTACATCTAGTTTTAGTATTCCTGCGTTAGTTTCTTGAGTATACATTCCTGGTCCAATTACTCCAAGTTCTCTTAAAAGATTAAATGTAGCAATTGTCGCATGACCACATAGTGAGACTTCATTAACAGGTGTAAAAAACCTGACTTTAAAACTAGCTAGGTCACTTTTAGAAACAAAGGCAGTCTCAGAAAAACCAATATCATCAGCAATTTTTAACATTTCTTTTTCTTGTAAATAGTCTGCATCTAGAACTACTCCAGCTTCATTCCCTCCAGTACATTCTTTTAGAAACGAAGTAAGCTTATATACTAATAAATCCATATAATCACCTCAGCACTTAATTTTACCATATGAGTAAAAAAAAAGCACTACATCTGTAGCGCTTATTATACATTAAATCTAAAATGCATTACGTCTCCATCTTGAACGATATATTCCTTACCTTCAAGCCGAGCTTTACCAGCTTCTTTAGCTCCAAGTTCTCCACCAAAAGTGATAAGATCAGCATATTTGATTGTTTCAGCACGAATAAATCCTTTTTCAAAATCAGTATGTATTATTCCAGCACACGCAGGAGCTTTCATTCCTTTTCTAAAAGTCCAAGCTCTAACTTCTTGTGGTCCTGCAGTAAAGTATGTTTCAAGTCCAAGTAAATCATAACTTCTAATAATCAATTTTTCTAATCCAGAAACACTAATACCCAACTCTTCTAAGAACATTTCTTTCTCATCAGCGTCTAATTCACTAAGTTCTGCTTCGATTTTAGCACTTATAACAACAACTTCGCTATTTTCGTTATCAGCAAATTCCTTAATTTTTATGACATATTCATTACTATCATAATCATTAATTTCATCTTCAATAATATTAGCAACATATAACATAGGTTTATAAGTAAGAAAGTTAAAATTCTTAACAACAGCAAATTCTGTTTCAGCAAATTTCATCGTTCTAATAGGATTATTATCCATAAGATGATCATGTATTCTTTTTAGTATATTATACTCATAAACTGAGTCTTGGTCAACTTTTAGTTGTGCCTTTTTTAAAATCTTAGGAATACGTTTTTCAACAACCTCTAAGTCAGCAAAAATCAATTCAAGATTGATTGTTTCAATATCTCTAACAGGATCAACATCACCATCAACATGTGTTACATTATCATCGTCAAATGCACGAACAACTTGGACGATTGCATCAACTTCTCTAATATGACTCAGGAATTTATTTCCAAGTCCTTCTCCTTTAGATGCACCTTTAACGATCCCCGCAATATCCGTAAACTCAAAAATTGTCGGTATAGTCTTTTTAGGCTTTACAAGTTCAGTTAATTTATCTAATCTTTCATCTGGCACTTCCACAACTCCAACATTTGGATCAATTGTCGCAAATGGATAATTAGCAGCTAGTGCTCCAGCTTGTGTAATAGCATTAAATAATGTTGACTTACCAACATTTGGTAATCCAACAATTCCAGCAGTTAAACCCATAATATCATCTCCTTAGGCTTAGATTATTTTACTTTATTTTATATCCTTTTACAAGGTAAAAAACGAATAGTTTCTATTTGTTAATTTTGATTGAGAGAACATAGTCATTGAAATTTATTTCTTCGGCATCATTGTAGTGATAGTAGGAATAATCAAAACCAAAAAACTCAAGACCAACAGTAAAATTTGCCATAGCTATCCCGATGTCTAATGCTTGAATATCATATGGAAAAGAATCACTGGGATACCTTTGAGTTCTCTTTAAATAAAAGTGTATATTATTATTGTCTACGTACACTCTCCAAGGTTGTTTATTTGAAGCGCTTGGACCCTTTCTTACAAGGTTTAAACTTTGTAATATCGGGTTTTCAAGGGTATCGTTTAACGGCTCTAAAGTTTTATAATCATTGAATAATTCATCAAAAATAAGTCTATTACCTGACTTTGCACTTTTCCTCACAAATCTTTCAATAATCGTACGTTTTAGAGCCCTGTATCCAACAGGAGTAATTGCTGGAACTATTTCATTTTCACCTAACTTTTTTTGAAAGTTAGTTCGCTTGAATGTTCCCCCAACCCAACATGTATCATAGTTATCTTTAGTCAAAGATAAAATTATTCTTTGGAATACATAACCATAATCAACAAGTGATTCAAAGTTATTTTCACAAATTCCACCGACAAAACCAGGGACATGTCTTAGCACACCATATGTTCCTACTTTTTTGCTTTCGAGAGACTTAGAATCATTAAATTTGAAACTAAACTTAAAATTATGGTCAAAAGGACCTTTTACACTTTCATATTGATTCAATATTTCCTTTATGTTTTTATAATCTCTGCTAGATAGTTCTTGTTTATTAAATGTTCTTGTACTTACTCTTTTCAGTATGGCATCTCTCATAGAATTCACCTCTATCATATTTTATCATTATTCTTTAACAATCAAAAATAAAAGACAAAAAAAAGAGGATTTCTCCTCTTTAATCATCTGGATGTGTTCCAAGAATAACTATATTGGAAATGTATTCAGTTCCATTTCTAATATATTTAATCGTTACTTTTTCTCCAACGGAACTGTTTAATATTGCTTCTTTTAGATTATTGAAGTTAAGAATTTCTAAAAACTCTGTCATATCAGCATTCATATACCCTATAATAATGTCTCCATTTATCAATCCTGCAGCCTCAGCTGCACCATCAGATAGAACATTTACACAAACACCATAGTCTAGTCCACAGTTATTTTCGTATGCATTTGTAGATATCCCTAAATAAGGTCTTGTAACGATACCATCATCCTCTAAATCAGCGACTATTCTTTTAACAGTATTAGAAGGGATTGCAAAGCCAATTCCAGTAACTAAATCATCTATAATTTTCATATTGTTTATTCCAATTAATTCTCCATCAAGATTTAGTAATGCTCCCCCACTATTTCCAGGGCTTATTGCTGCATCATGTTGAATGAGTGTAGCACTAAAATCACCATCAGTAACATATCTTGTTGTTCCACTAACAATCCCCATAGTCACAGTACCATAATATTCAAACCCAAGTGGATTTCCAACTGCGAAAACAAACTGTCCTACTTCAAGTTGATAAGAATCAGCCATTGGAATTATTTCGAATTCATCATCAGATTCAAATGTCAAAACAGCTAAATCAGTTGTTAAATCATAACCCAAAACCTCGATGTCATCATAAACATCTATCTGTAACCCATTTTTCTCATAGGTAATCATTACAGTTGTTGCTTCGTAATATGTTTCAATAATTTCTTCATTTACTAACTCTGAACCAGAATGAACTAAAACATGTGCATTAGTAACTACGAAGTATTTCCCATCTTCATACTTGTATACTACTCCTGATCCAGTTCCACTTGAAACATCAGAAATTGCACCAATACCAATGACACCTGTTCTTACAACTTCAGTCATTTGAGTAATTGCATTTTCAAACGATGAAAGATCATAACTTGTTTCAACAGATACTTCAGGAATTAAGTTTTCAATTAACGTTGTCAGTTCTTCTTCAGTATAATAATCTCCATCATTATCGGAAGTTAATGCGCAACCACCTAAAAACACTCCAATGGTTATTGTTAAAATTACTAGAATTTTTCTCATTTAATTCATCTCCTTGATGTTAAATAATTTATATGCATTTTTCGCAGTACTTTTTGCAACATCAGCATAAGTCATATCTCTTAGTTCGGCTATTTCTAGTGCGACCAATTTTACTCTTGCAGGTTCGTTTGTTTTACCTCTAAATGGATGGGGAGAAAGATAAGGCGCATCCGTTTCAATTAACAATTTATCAATTGGAACCATTTTAGCCACAGTTTTTGGAACACGACCATTTTTAAATGTTACTGGTCCACCTAAAGATATATGTAATCCTAGTTTTAAAAAATCTTTAGCCATTTCAGGGCTACCAGAGTAACAATGCATTATACCTTTTAACTCCTTATATTCACTTAACACATTAAATGTTACTTCACTTGCATCTCTCATATGAATGATAAGAGGCTTATCATATTGAATTGATAATTCAATATGTTTTTTGAACACTTCGATCTGTTTATCTATATGTTCTTTATCCCAATAAAAATCAAGACCACATTCACCTATACCAACAACTTTTTCATGTTGAATTTGTTTTACGAGTAATTCATAATCGCTTATTTTGACGTCTTTAGCGTCTGTTGGATGATATCCTACTGTTGCATAGATAAAAGGATATTTTTCAGCAAGCTCAATAGCTCTAATGTTTGTCTCATGATCAAACCCAACAACAATCATCAATTCAACTCCTGCTTCATGAGCTCTTTCAATAACTTGAGGTAAGTTATCTTTGTACTTTTCAGAATTTAAATGCACATGTGTATCTACTAACATATTTATCACCTACTTCATTATAACAAATTATAGTACTTTATTATGAAAAATGTAAAAAAAAGAGACCGAAGTCTCTTTAATTATAAGTTTTCAATGATTATTCAATAATTTCAGCAACAATTCCAGCACCAACAGTACGTCCACCCTCACGGATAGAGAATTTTGTACCTTGTTCTAGAGCGATTGGATGAATTAATTTAACTTCCATTTCTACATCATCACCAGGCATAACCATTTCTACACCAGCTGGTAATTCAACGATCCCAGTAACATCAGTAGTTCTAAAATAGAACTGAGGTCTATAGTTTGTGAAGAATGGAGTATGACGTCCACCCTCTTCTTTAGAAAGTACGTATACTTGTCCTTTAAAGTGTGTATGTGGAGTTACTGATTTAGGTTTAGCAAGTACTTGTCCACGTTGAACGTCGTCTCTTGAAACACCACGTAATAATGCACCAATATTATCTCCAGCTTCTGCTTGATCTAATAATTTACGGAACATTTCAACACCAGTACATACTGATTGCATAGTATCTTTGATCCCGATAATTTCAACTGGTTCTCCAACTTTAATAGTACCACGGTCAACACGACCAGTAGCAACTGTCCCACGTCCAGTAATACTGAATACGTCTTCGACAGGCATTAAGAATGGTTTGTCAGTTTCACGAAGTGGAGTATCAAAATAAGTATCAACAGCTTCCATTAATTCAACAATTCCGTCTTCATATTTTTCTTCACCATTTAAAGCACCAAGTGCAGATCCCATAATTACAGGAATGTCATCTCCAGGGAAATCATACTCGTCTAATAATTCACGAATTTCCATTTCAACTAATTCTAATAATTCATCGTCATCAACAACATCAATTTTGTTCATGAATACGATTAATTTAGGTACACCAACTTGACGTGCAAGTAAGATATGTTCTCTAGTTTGAGGCATAGGTCCATCAGTAGCACTAACTACGATGATTCCACCGTCCATTTGTGCAGCACCTGTAATCATATTTTTAACATAATCGGCATGTCCTGGGCAGTCAACATGAGCGTAATGACGCTTTTCAGTTGAATACTCAACATGTGATGTATTTATAGTAATTCCTCTTTCACGTTCTTCGGGAGCGTTGTCAATAGATGCGAAATCTGATGCAACAGTTCCTCCAATTTCTCTTTTAGCTAATACAGTTGCGATTGCAGCTGTTAGAGTAGTTTTACCATGGTCTACGTGACCAATAGTACCAATATTCATATGTTCTTTATCTCTAATAAATTTTTCTTTTGCCATTGTTATATTTCCTCCTTTATTAATTTTTTATATAATTTATAGTTTGTATTTTCCAACAATATTTTATCGCATTATTCAGAATAATGCAAGTTTTTCAGTCAATTATCCGTTTCGTTTTTTAACTACTTCTTCAGCAATTGACTTAGGACACGCTTCATAATGCGAAAATTGCATTGTATAATTTCCACGTCCCTGAGTGTTTGATCTTAAGCTTGTTGCATATCCAAACATTTCTGCAAGTGGTACTTTTGAGGTAATCTGTTGAGCGTTTCCACGTTGAGATTGTCCTTCAATTTTTCCACGACGACTTGTAATATCCCCGATTACATTACCGAGGTAATCATCAGGTACAATAACGTCTACTAACATTAATGGTTCAAGTAAAATTGCTTTACATGCTGCAGCAGCTTTCTTAAGAGCCATACCAGCGGCAACTTTAAATGCCATTTCATTTGAATCTACATCATGATAAGAACCATCATATAGTGTAGCTTTTAAATCGATAATTGGATAACCAGCAAGTATTCCACTGTCCATTGATTCAGCTAAGCCTTTACCAACAACTGGGATATACTCTCTAGGTACAACTCCACCTACGATTTTATCAACGAATTCAAATCCTTTACCTGGGTTTGGTTCAAATCTAATCCATACATGTCCATATTGCCCACGTCCACCAGATTGTCTTACGAATTTTCCTTCGATTTCTGCTTCTTGAGTAATTGTTTCTCTATAAGAAACTTGAGGTGCTCCTACATTTGCTCCAACTTTAAATTCACGTTTCATTCTATCAACGATAATATCAAGGTGTAATTCACCCATACCAGCGATAATAGTTTGTCCTGTTTCTTCATCAGTATAAGTTCTAAATGTTGGATCCTCTTCAGCTAATTTATTTAAAGCAATACCCATTTTATCTTGATCTTGTTTACTATTTGGTTCAATAGCAACACTGATAACTGGTTCTGGGAAAACCATTTTTTCTAAGATAATATGATCTTTATCACTACAAAGAGTATCCCCTGTAGTAGTATTTTTAAGTCCGATTGCAGCAGCGATATCTCCAGAGAATACATGTTCGATTTCTACACGAGAATTCGCATGCATTTGAAGTATTCTACCAACTCTTTCTCTATTATCTTTTGTTGCATTTTTAACATAAGAACCTTTTGATAGTTGTCCAGAGTAAACTCTGAAGAATGTAAGTTTTCCAACAAATGGATCTGTCATTACTTTAAATGCTAATGCGCTAAATCTACCAGCGTCATCAGCAGGTAATTCGATTTCTTCACCTTGTTTGTTAGTTCCAATTACAGCTGCAACTTCTAATGGGCTTGGTAAGTATGCAATAACAGCATCTAACATAAGTTTAACACCTTTGTTTTTGAATGCTGAACCACATAATACTGGGAAGAATTTTACGTCCAATGTTGCTTTACGAATCGTAGTACCAAGTATATCTGATGGTACTTCTTCACCCTCTAGATAAAGCATCATGATATCTTCATCAAAATCGGCCATTGCTTCAACTAGTTCTAGTCTTTTTTCTTTTGCTATTGCTAATAATCCTTCAGGAATATCAATGTCTACAGCTTCTTCTAAAGGTCCACCATCAAAGTGATGAGCTTTCATTTCTACTAAGTCAATAATTCCGTCAAAATCGTCTTCAGCACCAATAGGCCATTGAATAGCTGCAACATGTGCTGCTAATCTATCTTTCATTGATTGTACGCTGAATGCGAAGTCTGCACCCATTTTGTCCATTTTATTAACAAAGACAATTCTAGGTACTTTATATTCAGTAGCTTGTCTCCAAACTGTTTCAGTTTGAGGTTCAACTCCTGCTTGTGCGTCTAGTAGTGCAACACTACCATCTAATACTCTAAGTGATCTAGATACTTCTACTGTAAAGTCTACGTGTCCTGGAGTATCAATAATGTTGATTCTATGGTCTTTCCAATGCGCGGTTGTAGCGGCTGATGTTATTGTAATCCCACGTTCTTGCTCTTGTGCCATCCAGTCCATTTGTGAAGCACCATCGTGCGTTTCACCGATTTTATGAATTTTACCTGTGTGATACAAAACACGCTCAGTCGCAGTAGTTTTCCCTGCATCTATATGGGCCATAATACCAATATTACGAGTCATATTTAATGAATATTCGCGTTCCATTTTGATATCTCCTTTCTACCAACGATAATGAGCAAATGCTTTATTAGCTTCAGCCATTCTATGAATATCTTCTTTTTTCTTAACAGAAGCTCCATTTCCTTGGCTTGCATCAATAATTTCTTTTGCTAATCTATCTTCCATAGTCTTTTCATTTCTTAGTCTTGCGTATAATGTTAACCATCTAAGTCCTAGAGTATATTTTCTTTCGTTTCTTACTTCAACAGGTACTTGATAATTTTGTCCACCAATTCTTCTTGATTTAACTTCAAATGTAGGCATGATATTATTTAAAGCTTCCTCAAAAACTTCTATAGGTGGTTGATTTGTAATTTCCTCTACTTTTTTGAACGCTGCGTATAAAATACCTTGAGCAGTTCCTTTTTTACCATCCAACATGATATTGTTAATTAGTTTAGTAACTAATTTTGAATTATACATTGGATCTGGTAATACGTCTCTTTTAGTTATATGACCTTTACGAGGCATAATTAATTCCTCCTCTCGAATTTTTAATTTTTTTAAATTATATTATGCTTTTTTTGTACCGTATTTAGAACGGCTTTGTTTTCTTCCTTCAACTCCTGTAGTATCTAATGTACCACGGATGATATGATATCTAACTCCAGGTAAGTCTTTAACACGACCACCACGGATTAACACAACACTATGTTCTTGTAGTTTGTGTCCAATACCAGGAATATATGCAGTTACTTCAATACCGTTAGATAATCTAACACGAGCATACTTACGTAGAGCCGAGTTAGGTTTCTTAGGTGTCATTGTAGCAACACGAGTACAAACACCACGTTTTTGCGGACTTTTAGTATCAGTCTGCACTTTTTTAATTGAATTGTATCCAACATTTAAGTGACGTGCTTTTGATTTTGTAATTTTAGATTTTCTACCTTTTCTTACTAATTGATTTATTGTAGGCATTAATGGTTTCCTCCTCTCGTTTTATGTTCCACACTACCAGGTGGTTCAGTTTTGTCATAAATATAGAGGTTTATGCCATAAACCCCATGTATTTAATCTCAAATTGCATACTTATTATATAACACACATGCAGGCGTGTCAATAATTAAGTTATATTATTTCGGAATATTATTTTGACGACTATTAAAGCTTTAAAATAAGCCATTTATTCATCGTTGTTTTCTTATAAATCAACAATCTTTTTGAACAAAAAAGGTAACTGCACGTGTGCAATTACCTTAATTTCTAATTAAAATTCAAAATCATCCAATGCATATGGATTTTTTTCTTCTTCTTCCACTACAACTGGAGCTGGTTTCTCATAAGCGAAATGTGTATCTTTCAAAATACCAGTACCTGCAGGAATAAGTCCTCCAATAATTACATTTTCTTTTAGTCCAACTAATTTATCAATTTTACCTCTAATTGCAGCATCTGTAAGAATTCTAGTAGTTTCCTGGAATGATGCAGCACTTAAGAATGATTCACTTCGTAAACTTGCTCTAGTAATCCCAAGTAATACAGGTCTACCAACAGCGGGCTTTTTACCACTAAGTAATACATCTTTATTTGCAGCTTTAAATTCTCTTATAGATACTTGCGCTCCAGGCAATATTGCTGTTTCTCCTTCGATATATACATTGATTTTCGTCATCATTTGATGAACTATTACTTCAATATGTTTATCTGAGATTTCAATTCCCTGAGCACGGTAAACTTTTTGAACTTCTTTGATTAAATATTGTTGAACAGTATCAGCGTCTGTTGCTTTCAATAATTGCTTAGGATCTATTGATCCATCCGTAATTTTTTGTCCAGCAACTACATCATCGTTTTCTTGAACTAATAATGTAACCCCACTATTTGTTTCATAAACAATTTGTTCAAATCCGTTTTCAACTGTTACTTTAAATCTTTCTTCAACTATTTCAATGTCTGAAACAGTTCCGTCAAGTTCACTAATTACGGCTTTTCCTTTTGGTGTTCTAGCTTCAAATAACTCTTGGATACGTGGAAGCCCTTGAGTAATATCTGAACCTGCTACCCCACCTGTATGGAAAGTACGCATTGTTAACTGAGTTCCTGGTTCACCTATTGATTGAGCTGCGATAATACCTACCGCTTCTCCAACTTCAACTAAGTCTCCAGTTGATAAGTTTTGTCCATAACATTTTTTACATACACCCGAGCTTGAATCACAAGTTAATACACTTCTAATTCTAAGTTCTTTGATTCCAGCATCAACAATATTTTTAGCTATTACATCATCAATATATTGATCTTTTGAAGTTAATACTTCGCCAGTTTCAGAGTTTGTAACTGTTTCTGAACTAAAACGTCCAATTAATCTATCTAAGAATGGAACGATTTCTTTTCCATCATCATGTAAAATTGCTCTAATAGTAGTTCCTTTATCTGTATGACAGTCTTCTTCAGTAATTACTAAATCTTGTGAGACATCTACTAAACGTCTCGTTAGATAACCTGAATCTGCTGTTTTTAAGGCTGTATCGGTAGAACCTTTACGAGCCCCATGAGTAGAGATAAAGAACTCACTCATTGTAAGACCTTCAATAAATGAGGATTTTACTGGTAACTCAATGATTGATTTGATTCCAGCTTTTTTGTTATAAGCTTTATTTAATCCCTCACGTTTTGTATTCGCCATTGATCCACGCATACCAGCTAACTGTGTAAAGTTAGAAGCGTTCCCTCTGGCTCCAGAGTCACTCATCATAAAGATATGGTTGTCGCTACCTAGTTCTTTCATTAATCCTGTTTGGATTTTACCTTTGACGTCAGCCCATTCCTTTATTACTAATTTATATCTTTCATAATCAGTTAAAAGTCCCATTTGGTATTGTTCTGTTAATTGTCTAACAATACCTTCGGTTCTTTTAATTTCTTTAGCTTTACCTGAATAAACCTTAACATCACTTGCTGAAACTGTAATCCCAGCTAATGTTGAATATTTAAATCCTAAGTTTTTAAGTTTATCTAACATTTTTGAAGTTTCATTTATTTTAAACACTATAAATACTTCTGAAATGATTTGTGACAAGAATCCTTTTTTGAAAGGAGACACAAGTGGTTGCTTTTTAATGTACTCTTTAATGTTTACACCCTTAGGTACAAAATATTGAGAAGGAGTAATATATCTTTCTTCTCCAGTTTCAGGGTCTTTTTGTTTTTGTAGATTTGTAAGAGTTGGTTCATTTAAGTAAGCAAAGCTTCTTGGTAAAATCTCATTAAATGTTAATTTACCATATGTAGTTACTAAATAACCATTTCTTTGTTCTTCAGTAAGCGGTGCATTACCAAGAGCACTACCACGTAATGCAATTCTAGTATGTAACGTAATGATTTTATTTTCGTAAGCAATTGTTGCTTCGTCATAATCACCAAATACTTTACCTTCTCCAGGTAATCCTGCTTCTTCTAATGTAAGGTAATAGTTACCTAGTACCATATCCTGTGATGGTGTAACAATTGGTTTACCATCTTTAGGGTTTAATATATTGTTTGATGCAAGCATTAGTACACGTGCTTCAGCTTGAGCTTCTTCACTAAGTGGAACATGAACTGCCATTTGATCCCCATCAAAATCGGCATTAAATGCAGTTGTTACAAGTGGATGAAGTCTTATTGCTTTTCCTTCTACAAGAACTGGTTCGAATGCTTGAATACCAAGTCTATGTAGTGTAGGTGCACGGTTTAATAATACTGGATGTTCTCTAATTACATCTTCAAGTACATCCCAGATTCTATCATCAACAAGCATTTCAATCATACGTTTAGCACTTCTAATGTTTGATGCAATTTCTCTTTCAATTAACTCTCTAATTACGAAAGGTTTGAATAAAGTAACTGCCATTTCTCTTGGAAGTCCACATTGGTACATTTCAAGAGTTGGTCCTACTACAATTACTGAACGTCCTGAATAATCAACACGTTTACCTAATAAGTTTTGTCTGAATCTACCTTGTTTACCACGTAATAAATCACTTAATGATTTTAATGGTCTGTTTTTCTCAACTACTACTTTTCTACCACGTTTAGAGTTATCAATTAAAGCATCAACTGCTTCTTGTAACATACGTTTTTCATTTTTAGTAATTAAGTGAGGAGCACTTTGTTCAAATTGTCTTTTTAAACGATTATTTCTGTTTAAAATACGACGATATAAGTCATTTAAATCAGTTGTAGCAAAACGTCCACCATCTAACTGAACCATAGGACGAAGTTCTGGAGGTATTACAGGTAATACATCTAAAACCATCCATTCAGGTAAGTTATCTGAATTTGCGAATGCTTCTACTATTTCTAATCTTTTAATGATTTTTTCTCTTTTTTGTTTTGAAGCTGTAGGTAAATCTTTTCTTAGATTAAGTGATTCTTTTTTTAGATCTAATTTTCTAAGTAATACTTTAACTGCTTCAGCACCAGTTAAGGCCTTGAAACGAGTTCCGTATTCCATATACTTTTTAGAATAATCAGCTTCACTTAAGATTTGTTTGAAGTGTAAGTCTGTATCACCAGGTTCTATAACTATATATGAAGCAAGGTATACAACTTCTTCTAAATCTTTTGTTTTTATAGCAAGTAAAGTAGCTAGTCTTGAAGGACTATTTCTTAAATACCAAGTATGAACAACAGGAGCAGCTAATTCAATATGTCCCATTCTTTCTCTTCTTACTTTACTCTCAGTAATTTCTACACCACATACAGCACATTTTTTACCTGTATGAGAGCTTCTTTTTGATTTGTTACTACAAGCACATTGATAATCTTTTGTTGGTCCGAAGATTACTTCACAGAACAATCCGTCTTTCTCAGGTTTCAAAGTACGGTAATTAATTGTTTCATGTTTCTTAACTTCACCAAACGACCAACCTCTAATTTCTTCAGGAGATGCTAATCTAATTTTATAATGTGAAAATCTTTGACTCATAAAATCACCCTACTTTCTAAGATTGGAATCCATATTTTGAAATATAGTCTTCTGAATCTTCATTTACTAAACTTTTATTTGCTTCATTAACTCCAGTTTTTTTGTTGATTAATTCAACATAAATACCGATAGATTGTAATTCTCTTGTTAATACTCTAAATGACTCTGGTAAGCTTGGTTCTGGAATGCTTTTTCCGTCAACTATCGCTCTAAACACTTTGTTTCTTCCGATAATATCATCAGACTTAACCGTTAACATTTCTTGTAATGCGTATGCAGCACCATATGCTTCTAATGCCCATACTTCCATTTCTCCGAAACGTTGTCCACCATTTTGAGCTTTACCACCCATTGGTTGTTGTGTTACTAAAGTGTAAGGTCCAACTGAACGAGCATGTAATTTATCATCAACCATGTGGTCCAATTTAATCATGTACATAACTCCAACAGAAATTCTATTATCATAAGCTTCACCGGTTCTACCTGAATAAAGAGTTTGTTTTCCGTCTTCAGCCATTCCAGCTTCTTTCATAATAGAAGCTAAATCAGTACTACTACAACCATCAAATACTGGAGTAGCAACATGAACTCCTAGGCTCTTAGCTGCAAAACCTAAATGTAATTCTAATACTTGTCCAATATTCATACGTGAAGGTACTCCAAGTGGATTTAACATGATATCGATAGGAGTTCCATCTTCCATGTAAGGCATATCTTCAACTGGTAATATTTTAGAGATAACTCCTTTATTACCATGACGACCTGCCATTTTGTCACCCTCGTTGATCTTACGTTTTTGAACAATATAAATCCTAACAATTTCGTTTACACCTGGAGACAATTCATCTCCATTGGCTCTACTAAAGTATTTAACACTGTGAACGATTCCTCCACCACCGTGAGGTACTCTTAAACTAGTGTCTCTAACTTCACGTGATTTCTCACCGAATATTGCTAATAATAATTTATCTTCTGGAGTTGGATCTGTTTGTCCTTTAGGAGTAACTTTACCAACTAAGATATCACCTTCAAATACTTCAGCTCCAGGAATAATAATTCCTTTTTCATCTAAGTATTTTCTACCGTCGTCTCCAACATTTGGAATCTCTCTTGTGATTTCTTCTTTACCAAGTTTAGTATCTCTAGCTTCAATTTCAGATTTTTCAATATGAATCGAAGTAAACACATCTTCTTTAACTAATCTTTCACTCATAATTACAGCATCTTCATAGTTGTAACCATTCCATGTCATAAATCCAACAACAAGATTACGTCCAAGTGACATTTCACCTTGATCCATTGAAGGTCCGTCGGTAATAATATCACTAGCTTTTATTTTGTCACCAATATTTACAATAGGAGTTTGGTTTATACAAGTTCCTTGATTAGATCTTTGAAATTTAGGTAAATCATAAATATCCATAGTTCCATTTTTTTGTTTTATTTTAATTTCATTTCCATCAACATATTCAACAACACCTGAATTCTCAGCAATAATACATGCCCCTGAATCGTGTGCTGCTTTAAACTCTATACCAGTTGCAACATAAGCTGCTTCTGGAATTAATAGTGGAATTGCTTGACGTTGCATGTTGGCACCCATTAAAGCACGATTTGCATCATCGTGTTCTAAGAACGGGATACATGCAGTTGAAATAGATACGATCTGCTTAGGAGATACATCCATCAATTCAACTCTTTGACGAAGATACATCTTTGTTTCTCCTCTATTTCTTGCAACTACTTGATCATGAACAATGTGTTTCTTACTGTCAACAACAATATTTCCCTGTCCAATAATATATTTTTCCTCTTCATCTGCTGAAAGATAAACGATTTCATCAGAAACTTGCGCTATATTACCTTCAAGTTTATTAACTTTAAGATAAGGAGTTTCCATAAATCCATATTTATTAACTCTAACATATGAAGCCAAACTGTTAATTAAACCAATATTTTGTCCCTCTGGTGTTTCAATTGGACAAATACGACCATAATGACTATGGTGAACGTCACGTACTTCGAATCCAGCACGATCCCTAGTTAAACCACCAGGTCCAAGTGCTGAAATACGGCGTTTATGTGTTAACTCATCTAAAGGATTAGTTTGGGCCATGAATTGTGATAACTGGCTACTACCAAAGAATTCCTTAATTGATGAAGTTAAAGGTCTAATATTAATTAAGTTTTGAGGAGTAATTTCGTCAGGTTCTTTTGTAGACATACGATCCTTAACATTTTTCTCCATTTTTGTAAGACCAATTCTAAATTGATTCTTAAGTAATTCACCAATTAATCTAAGGCGTCTATTACCAAGATGATCAATATCATCTAATGACCCTACTCTATCAAATAGATTCAAGTAGTAAGAAATCGAAGAAATAATATCAGAAGGTACGATATGTACTTTATCTTCAAATGTATTATTACCGATAATCTTAACTTGAACTTCGTTGTCGAATGCATCTTTTGTAAGAACTTCAATAATTTGGACTTCAGCTAATTCAAATGTAATGTTTTCATTACTAAGAACAGCGTCATATCCTTCTTTTAATTCTTTAACAAAAGCTTTACCTAGTTCTTCAGTTAACATTTTTTCAGTTTTGCTAAGAGATTTCAGGTAGTTTTTATAATACTGTTTACCAGTTTTGAATTCTTGAGTTCTAATGTCCTCAAGCAAATCTTCGTCTGATAAATAATCAAATAATTTTATGTCATTAACTTCTGCAGTTCTAAAGATATCATTAATCGCTTTGAAATCATATTCAAGTTCATAAGCTCCTACACCAGGAATTTTATGAGAATATAGATGGCGATAATCTTTTAAAACTTCAATAGTTTGATCTGTAATCTCAGTACCCAATTCTAAAATAACTTCTCCAGTTTCAGGGTCGACTAAATCATTCGCTAATCGTTTACCATGAATTCTGTTAAGAACATCTAGTTTTTTATTAATTTTATAACGACCAACTTCAGCTAAATCATATCTTTTCGCGTCAAATAAACGGCTAATCAAGAACGATTTTGCTCCCTCTTCAGTCGCTGTTTCACCTTGACGTAATTTAGAATAAACTTCTTTAATCGCATCAATTGAAGTAGTAGTAGGGTCTTTACTTAGCGTTAATTCTAAGAAGTTCGAGACACCATACATTTCCAAAATTTGTTGGTTACTAGAAAAACCTAACGCTCTTAATAGAGTAGTTAAGGTAATTTTTTTACTTCGATCTAACTTAACAAATAAGACATCTTTAGATCCAATTTCGTATTCAAGCCAAGCACCACGTGTTGGAATAACTTGTCCTAAGAATTTACTACGAAGTGTTTTCTTATCAATGTTTTCACTAAAGAACACACCAGCACTTCTTACGATTTGTGAAACGATTACACGTTCACTACCATTAATTACGAAAGAACCATTAGGAGACATTATAGGAAAATCTCCCATGAAGATTTTTTGTTGCTTTATTTCTCCAGTTTCGACATTAACTAACTTCACGTCTACACGTAAAGGTTTTGAATAAGTCATATCTTTTTCCATGGATTGTTTGATTGAATACTTAGATTCACCAAATTCATAGCCTTCAAAATAAAGTTCAATGTTTTCTGTAAAGTTTTGGATAGGCGAAATATCTCTAAATAATTCTGCTAATCCTTTTTTAAGAAACCAATCAAACGACTCCGTTTGAACCTTAATCAGGTCTGGCAGTTCAACATTAGACTTAACTTTCGAGTAATTTCGTCTCTCTCTTTTTTTACCGTATTTTACTAATTTGTAACTCACAAACTTCACCCCATTTTTATTGTTAAAACAGTGTTGGAAACACAAAAAACTGCGTGTTTCGGCAATTTAAAATAATATCATAATACAGTCAATTTGTCAATTGATTTTGCAGCTTATTACGTAAAATCCTTTATTTTTTCCTAAAATCTCAACATTTCCATAAATTGTGTTTAAATAGTTAATAGCTGAGTCTGCTCCGTGTTTTTTATTAATAACAAGACAAAAAACACCATCATCCTCTAAATACGATGCGGCCTCACTGAAAAATTTATAGATCAATTCTTTTCCAGCTCGTATTGGTGGATTCGTAATTATCAAATTATATTTCTTTTCGATATTTCCAAATCCGTCACTTTTAAATACATTTGCTGCAACGTTGTTAAGTTCTACATTGTGAATAGAAAGATCGATTGCTCGTTGATTTATATCAACCATATCAACTTCTAACTCATATCTCTTATTCATATATATTCCAATGGTTCCATACCCACACCCAAGATCTAATACTGTCTTAACAGAGCTGTCTACAACTAGGTATTTAAGCAATACTTCTGTCCCTCTATCAAAATTGTTTTTTGAAAATACACCATTATCTGTTTGGAATTTTAGAGGTGTACTATTAACACTAAAAGCAATCACTTGAGGATTGCTTTTAAGAGTATTATTATCTTCAGAAAAATAGTGAGTCATCACACCATCTCCTATATTTTCGATTATAAAGTAAATAGTCAAAAACCTGAGTTTACACTCAGGTTGATTTGAAATCAGTAATTATTTAATCGTAACGATTGCTCCAGCTTCTTCTAATTGTTCTTTAAGAGCTTTAGCTTCTTCAGGTGAAATGTTTTCTTTAACTGGAGTTGGAGATGCATCAACTACAGCTTTTGCTTCTTTCAATCCTAATCCAGTAATTTCTCTAACAACTTTAATTACTGCGATTTTTTTAGCTCCAGGACCTTCTAATATTACTGAAACTTCAGTTGGACCTTCATCTGCTGCTGCTGGTGCTGCTGCTGCAACTGCACTTGGATCTACACCGAATTCTTCTTTCATCATATCTACTAATTCTTTTAATTCCAATAAAGTTTTTTCTTTGAAACTTTCGATTATATCTGCGTTTGCTAATTTAGCCATTGTTGTTTCCTCCTAATATTATTATTCTGCCGCTTCAGTTACTTCAGTAACTTCAGTTGCTTCTTCTGCAAGTGGTGCTTCTAAATTTTTCATATGTAAGTCTAATGCGATTGCAATTTCTTTAATTGGAGTCATGATTCCTGCAGCGATCATTGTTAATAATACATCTCTTGTAGGAATAGTTGCGATTGTTTGGATTTTCAGGTTATCCATGAATTCTCCATCAACGACACCAACTTTTAATTCTAAAGCTTTGTTTTCTTTCGCAAATTCATAAACTGTTTTTGCTGCAGAAACACTATCTTCATAACTAAATGCTACTGCATTTGGTCCAACTAAAGCTTCTTTTACTTCGCTATAACCAGCTGCTTCAGCAGCTCTGCTAGTAATGTTGTTTTTGATTACTTTTAATTCGCATCCAGCTTCTCTAAGCTCAACTCTTAATTTAGTAACCTGTTCAACAGTTAATCCACTATAATTTACTATTACAAAACTATTAGTGTTTTTCATTTTGTCTGCTAATAAATTTACTTCGTCTTGTTTGTTAGCGATTGCTATTTTTGACACTTTTCCACCTCCGAAACTTTTAATTAAAATAAAAACCTCTCCGGTCATAGACAAAAGAGGATATATTATATCATTTCTTCTATCTCGTTAGGATATTAAGCATTTTAGCACCTAAGTCTTGGACACAAAGTTCTTATTCAATTTTATTTTAAATCTATTTTATAATAATGCTGTCTGGATCAATTTTAATACCAGGACCCATAGTAGATGCTATTGCAAGATTTTCAACAAATAGCCCCTTAACAGTTGCTGGTCTTAATTTTACAAGTGTAGTATAAATAGTTTCTAAGTTTTCAAATAGTTGTTCTGCACTAAATGATACTTTACCAATAGTTAAATTGATGTTACCTACTTTGTCTACTCTGTATTCTACTTTACCAGCTTTTATTTCGTTAACTGCTCTTGTTACATCCATAGTAACTGTTCCAGTTTTAGGATTAGGCATTAAACCTTTTGGTCCTAATGTACGTCCAAGTTTTCCAACTTGAGCCATCATATCTGGTGTTGCTACAACTGTATCAAAATCTTCCCAACCTTTAAGTACTTTTTCAACTAAATCTGCTTCACCAACATAGTCAGCTCCTGCTGCCAATGCTTCTTTCGCTTTATCACCTTTTGCAAAAACTAAAACTTTTTTAGTTTTCCCAGTACCATGTGGTAAAACCACTGCGCCACGTAAGTTTTGTTCAGCTTTACGTGGATCTAAGTTAAGGCGAATTGCGAATTCTACTGATGCATCAAATTTTTCAAATGCTACTTTTTTAAGTAAGGCTACTGCTTCACTAGCTGGGTAAAATTTTGTTACTTCAACTTGTGCTGCTGCAGCTAAGAATTTTTTTCCTTTTTTTGCCATAATTAACTACCTCCTAAATGTGGTATAACGGAATTTCCTCCCACAATCAGTTGTATATACACAACTAAATGCTTTAGTCTTCTATTAATATTCCCATGTTTCTTGCAGATCCTGCAATAATGTTCATTGCTGCTTCAATATCGTTTGCATTTAAATCAGACATTTTTGTTTCTGCAATTGTTTTTAATTGCTCTTTAGTAATTTTTCCTACTTTTTCCAATAAAGGATTACTTGCTCCTTTACTAATTCCAGCTGCTTTTTTTAATAAATCGCTTGCTGGTGGAGTTTTAGTAATAAATGTAAAACTTCTGTCATCATAAACTGTAATTACTACTGGAATTACTGATCCCATTTTTTCCTTAGTTATCGCATTGAATTTTGTACAAAATTCTTGGATATTAACACCGGCTTGTCCTAACGCTGGTCCTACTGGTGGAGCTGGGTTAGCTTTTCCTGCTTGAATTTGCAGTTTAACTTGAGTCTTAATTTCTTTAGCCACGAAAGACACCTCCTTTTTTTCGTGATGTGGTAATCAGATTTTAAAAAATCCTCCCACTCATAAAAATAGCATGGCACATTGCATGCCAAGCTATTATACTACATAAATTCTAATGATGTCAAGAAAATAATCTTTATAGTTTCTCAATATCTTCAAAGCCTAATTCAACAGGTGTTTGTCTACCAAACATATCTACTAAAACAGTAACTTCCAACTTATCATTATCAATTGAATCAACAGCACCAATCTGATCACGGAATGGACCAGTTGTAACTCGTACTTTTTCTCCAATTTCTACATCTAACTTTGGTGCTTCCATTAATCCACATTTTTTCAATATTGGATTAATTTCTTCTGGTGGTACCGGAACTGGTTTAGTTCCCCCTCCACTTGAACCTAGGAATCCTGTAACTCCAGGTGTATTACGAACAACAAACCATGAGTCATCAGTAACATCCATTTCCAAGAACACATATCCAGGGTAAATTTTAAACATTTTCTCTTTTGTAGTCCCATCAGCTTTTTTCTCGACTCTTAATTCCTCAGGAATCATAACTTGGAATATCAGGTCTTCCATTTGCATTGATTCAATACGACGTTCTAAGTTTATCTTAACAGAATTTTCAAATCCAGAATATGTCTGAACAACATACCATCTTCTACCTTCCATTATGATTAAACTCCTAACTCGTTAATCCATTCAAACAAAGGTCTAAGTCCGAAATCGATTAACACAAAGAAAAACGCTATAATTAGAATGAATCCAAATACTCTTGCCGAGTGGTTTATTATAATACTTTTAGTTGGCCAAGATACTTTTTTCATTTCTGCTAAACTCGGAACATAAAATGGATATACAGCAAGTATGAACGCTAAAGCTCCTATTACAATTACAAAAATTGAAAAGACCAATATTTTTGTTGAGGTATTAAAGATCCATAAATCAGTATATCTAATTTCAAGTACTGTACCTTCAACTAAATAAACTCCAAGAATTAATACAATCGTTCCTAAAACTCCTAGAAGTAATTTTTCAATTGGATATTCTTTTCTTAAGATTTCGATAACTTTATTATGCTTAACTTCTTCTACTTTTTTCGCCATAATTATTCTCTCCTATTTACTTTCTTTGTGTACTGTATGAGTACCACATCTTTTACAGAATTTTTTTATCTGCATTCTCTCTTTGTTTTCCTTATTTTTATATACGCTATAGTTCCTAGATAAACAAACTTCGCATATAAGTATAATTTTTTCTCTCATTTCACTCAACTCCTATTGCAAATATATAATTTATCAAAAATAGATATCTTTGTCAAGTTAAGTCTCAAAATGCTTTTTAATTTTCTTTTTAGCACGATGAAGTGAATTATAGATTACCTTGTCACCTAAGCCGTAATTACCACTTATGTAAGAGATACTATAATTATTTAACTCTCTTAAAGTATATACTAAGTTCTCAGTTTTTGTAAGTATTTTTGCAATTTCTATTTTTATTAATTCATAATACTCACTTTCGTGGTAAGTATTATGGTTGTGTTCGAAAATATACTTCTCATTTTGTCTAAATATTTCACTTCTTCTAACTCTTTTTGACACGATTGTTATAAATTTTCTTTCTAGATTTTGTTCGAAATATCTCGTGAAAGTTTTTGAATATTTTTCATCAAATTTTTCTAAAGATTTAAATAGAATCATTAGACTTTCTTGATACATATCATCAAAATCATAGTATAGGTTGAATTTATATATTTTTTTATAAATTAGGGGTTTGTACTTCTCAAACAATAACTCTAACGCTTCATTATTCCCCTCTCTTATTTGGGAAATAATTTCATAATCGTTATGTCCTAAGTACATTAATTCCTCACCCTCTTTTATTATATATATCGTAAATAATTAAAGCTGCTGAAACACTTGCGTTTAAACTGTTTACATGTCCACTCATTGGTATCTTAACTAAATAGTCACAATTTTCTTTAACTAATCTCGAAATACCTTTACCTTCATTACCAATTACAACACATAAATTAGTATCTACTGCAATATCATGTATCGTTTTTTCAGTATCCATTTCAGTACCAACTATCCAAAACGCATTTTCTTTTAATCTTTTAATGGTTTGATTTAAGTTAGTAACTTCAATTACATCTACATATTCGATTGCTCCAGTTGATACTTTCGCAACAGTAGCGTTCAATTTAACACTTCTATTCTTAGGAATAATTATAGCATCAACATTAAATGCATCAGAACTCCTTAAAATTGCACCCAAATTATGAGGATCTTCTATAGAATCCAACATAATGAATAATTTGTTATCGCCCTCTTTTTTTAGTGCATCTTCAAGCGTGATATATTTATAATCCTCAACTAAAGCACCAATCCCTTGATTATTAGACGGTAATAATTTGCTTAAATTGAATTTATCATATTCTTTAACTTTAATGTTTTTAGAACCTGCCAACTCTAAAATATCAGAATTTGTTCCTTTTAAATAATATAATTCGAGTACCTTATGATCAGCTTTAATGGCTTCTAATACAGTGTTCTTACCAGTAATTATTGTTGCCATGTTAACACATCCTTTTTCTTAGTTCATTTTACCATAAAAGCCATCTCTTTCCTATTGATAAATTTTGAAAATTATTGCCCTAAACTACTTTTGAGTTTATAATGTTTACTAGAGGTGATTATTTTGGACAAAGCACAAGCAGAAGGATTATTAAATGCAAATTTGACAAAAACTATGGGTTGTACAGATATAGGCGTTGTGGGATATATTGCCTCAATTGGTGCTTATATTTTAAGAAATAAAAAGATAAAATCTGTTAAGTTAATCATGAGTGAAGAATTATATAAGAATAGTGTAAATGTAGGCATTCCAGGACTTAGAGAAAGTGGTCTTGATAAAGCACTTGCTTTGGGTCTACTTTTAAAAAATCCTAAAAAACAATTAAGCGTTTTTGAAAGCGTAACTAACGATGACATCGGAAAAATTGACTCTTTGTTAGCTGATGTCGAAGTTGATATTAGTTATAAAAAATATGATAATACAGTATTATACGAAGAATTAACTATTACATCACACGAAGGTGATAGTGCAACAATAATTATTAAAGACGCATATGATAATGTTGAAAGTGTAATTCGAAATGGAGAAAAATTAGAAGACTTTGAAAAAGTAGCCTTAATAGGTAGAATTAACAAATATAAAATTGACTCTTATGATGAAATATTGGATTTTGTGAAAAACGGTGATTTTTCAGGTTTGGATTATTTATTCCACACCGCTGATTTACAATACGAAAGTGCTAGGGAAGAAATTAAAATTGAAGGGGGAAACTATCTTGTTGAAGATTTAAGAGATGCCCAAAAAGACTGTTTGTATGACCTTTCTAACTTTTTAAGAAAACATATCACAGTACCATCAAGAAAGAGGATGGAAGGCGATATTTACACTGTTTATGGTGTTGCTGGAAGTGGCAACTTAGGTATAGGGACTTTGATTACACCAATGTTTTTAGCTCAAGCACTGAAATTCAGTGATGAGGAAAGAAAAAAAATGATTGTATTATCTTTTTTAACAAGTGTTTATGTTAAACAGGAAATGAGTATAGTAACCGTATTATGTGGTACAGGTCATGCAACCGGTTGTAGCGCCGCTGCTGTTTCTGCCTATATTCAAGGAGGAAACGGAGCACAAATTAAGGAATCAATTAACTTATACTTATCAACTTCTATGGGTTTTGTATGTGATGGAGCAAAAGTATCCTGTACATACAAAGTGTCATTTGCAGCAATGAACGGAATGATTTCAGCAAAAATGGTGATTGATGGAGACCATACCGCAGATGGAACTGGACTAAGCAAAGTAAATGTTGATAAAACAATTAAAAACCTTGGAAAACTAAATAATGAAATTCTTAATTCAGCAAATAAAGGAATTATAGATTTAATATAATATGTAAAATGCTGGGTAAAAACAAATTTGAGAGAATCCACATATAAAAACATCTTCAGACTCTATAGTAGTCTGAAGATGTTTTTATATGGAATAGAACTTATGTAAACAAGTGATCCAGTACGACATAGTGTGGTTTTTACACTAGAATAATATAGTGAACAAAGTAATAAAAATGATATCTTTATCACGAATAGACAAAAAAGATATACAATTCAGTTCAGAGTGTTTTAGATAGGGTTAAGGAGTAACGAACAATTGTAATTTCACATAAATATTTTACAAATCAAAAATTACATTGTATAACTCATCTATTCTTTCGCTTTTATTTGATAGGTACAAGTATCCTATCAAAGCCTCAAATCCAGTAGATTTTTTATATATAGCTAGCGTGGTATTTCTAGGTTTTCTAGTTGATTCACTATTTCTTCCTCGTTTAAAAACACCAACTTCTTGTTCGCTTAGGCCTGTTTCAATTAAATCAAACGAGTTAGACTGGCCTGTTGCACTTGTGAATTTAATAGCGTTTTTATGAAGTTCATCAACTTTTGTAAGTCCTTTACTAATTAGATATTCTCTAACTCTTAACTCATGTATGCTATCACCGATATAAGCCAATGCTGTTCCACTTAATTGGATCATTAGATAATACCTTTTACTTGAAGTTTATTTCGATAGATATCTGCGCTATCAAAGTCTTTTTCACTTCTAGCTTTATTCCATAGTTTGTAAGTCTCTTTATCCTCAATACTTAACGGCTCTTTTGTAAATTTAAGACCAAGGATGTCAAAGAAATCATTAAATAACTTAAGCGATGAGAGAAGAACACTATTTTCGGTTTTGTTTCTTAGCATTTGATTCGAGATTTTAACCAAATCTTGCAGCGAAGTTATTGCATTCGCAGTATTAAAATCATTATCCATTGAAGCCAATAAATTTTTATATATTTTTAATAAATCAGGATCAATTTTTGAATTGTTATATAATCCATCTTCCAGGTCTAGTTTTAAAAAAAGTGATGAATAAATTCTCTTAACTTTTTCCCATTCTTTTACATATACATCAAGTGCTTCATCTGTATATGTAATTGGACTTCTATAATATGTTGATAAGGTGAATAATCTAAAAGCATTTGGGTCAACTGTTAAATCTTTTACAAGAACAACTTCTCCTTCACTTTTACTCATTTTATTTCCGCCAATGTTAAGTAATCCGTTATGCATCCAATATCTAGCTAAAGAGTGATTGTTTAATACCATTGATTGAGCAATTTCATTTTCATGGTGTGGGAACATCAATCCACTTCCACCACCATGTATATCAATTTGTTGTTTGAAAATATCATCGATCATAGCAACACATTCAGTATGCCACCCAGGTCTTCCAAGTCCCCATGGTGATTCAAACTTTATTCCAATTTCAGTCTTTTTCCATAAAGTAAAATCTAAAGGGTTCTCTTTTTTTACATTAATGTCTACTCTAGATCCACTAATCAAATCTTCAACATTTCTATTCGATAATTTACCATAGTTTTCAACATTTGTAACTCTGAAATATACATCTCCATCAACAACATATGCAAAATCTTTTTGTACTAAAATGTTTATATAGTCTATAATATGATCCATGTAGTTTGTTACTCTAGGTTTTGTATAATCTATGCTTGAATTAACTTTCTTTACATCTTGTAAAAAAGCAGTTATAAACTTATCAGTAACTTCTTTTTCAGTAACCTGTAATTCTATTGCTTTTGCAATGATTTTATCATCTACATCAGTGAAATTCGATACAAAATTTACTTTGTAATCCCTGTGTTCTAGGTATCTCCTAACAGTATCAAAAAAGATAACTGGGCGTGCGTTTCCTATGTGAATATAATTGTAAACTGTAGGTCCACAAACATACATATTTACAATACCTTTATTAATAGTTTCAAACTCTTCTAATTTGTTTGTATATGAATTAAATATTTTCATGTGTTTCACTTCCTCAAATTTATATCTAGATAATAACTATGTGAACACTCCCCCACTTATCATAACTTCGTTTTGCTTGAAGAGGGAGTTTTCTTAAACGTGTTAGATAAACACTTTACATAGAGTATCTTATTCCTACTTAAATTATAGATTAAACATCTCCATTAGTAAACAAAAAAACAGGAGAATTTTTCTCCTGTTTTTTTAATTCATTAAAGTTTAACTATGTTAGCAGCTTGAGGCCCTCTGTCTCCTTCAACTACGTCGAATTCAACTTTTGCCCCTTCGTCTAGAGTTTTGAAACCGTCTCCTGAAATAGCTGTGAAATGAACAAATATATCTGCTCCATCTTCTGTAGTAACAAACCCGTAACCTTTTTCTGAATTAAACCATTTTACTGTCCCTGTCATGTGAATCTCCTTTTCTATCTTTTATTTCTATGGTAATTATAATATAAAAACCCTTTCAATGCAAACTATTTTTTCGTATTTCATCTTCAAATAGCCCATCACTAAGACATTTTCGATTGAATGATATGACAAAAATAGTTTTTACGTCATAAAACAGCGTGAAAAATTATAATAACAAAGTCCCTAAAGACTTTTATTATTTACTAGCATTTTCTGTCATATCAGATTCAACAACAAGATTCTTTAAGTCCTTAATCTCTACTTTTGTTAAGTGTCTCCACTTACCTGATTTTACATCTAATTTCACGTTCATTATTCTTATTCTTTTTAGGTTGTGAACTCTATATCCAAAATAATCACACATTTTTCTAATTTGTCTATTCATACCTTCTGTTAGAATAATCTTAAATTCTTTATGTCCTGTTCTTTTTACTATACAAGGCTTTGTCACTGTATCAAGTATGGGCACACCATTTTTTAGTCCATCAATAAACTCGTCAGTAATTGGCATATCAACTCTAACTAAATATTCCTTATCATGATTGTTTCCAGCTCGAAGAATTTTATTAACGATATCTCCATCGTTTGTCATGAACAATAATCCTTCAGAATCTTTATCTAGTCTTCCTATATGAAATATCCTTTCTGGATAATTCATAAAATCCACTACATTTCCTTGTATATTTTTATCTGTTGTACAAGTAATTCCCACAGGTTTATTTAGCGCAATATATATTGGATCGACTGTTTTATTCACGACTACCCCATCAACCTTAACAATATCACCATCAGTAATTTTAGTTCCTTTTTCTGGAATCAAATCATTAATAGTTACTTTATCTTGATCAATTAATCTATCAGCTTCTCTTCTTGAACAATACCCAATCTCACTTAAATACTTATTTATTCTAGTTTCCATAAACTTCACCTCTACTCTTTAATTATACAAAAAAAATCAATTCTTTAAACAAAAAATATTATCCAAAGAAAAACAAACTGAATAATCAGCTTGTTTTATTCTTTTTTACTTAATTAATGAATTCAATCTTTCTATAACAGTATCTTTACCAAGCAAAGCAAGAACTTGAGGTAAATCAGGCCCATGCATTGAAGCAGTTGTAGCTATTCGTAAAGGCATAAATAGCATTTTACCTTTAGACCCTGCAATTTTACCCGCTTCTTTAATAAGTGGTTTTATGCTTTCAGCTTTATATACTTCTAAACTTACAAGTAAATCTCTAAATGCGATTAGAGTTTCATTAACTCCTTCTTCATTTAGAAAATCGATTCCTTCTTGATCCAATACAAATTCTTGATTAAAGAATTCTTCATATAAATCTAGAATTTCTGCTCCATAACTTAGTCTGTCTTTAAATACAGATACAAGTGACTTAATCCAATCTTCATCATGTTCAGATGCAATACCGTCTTCAACTAAATGAGACATACATAATTCAATAGTTTCTTCTAAAGATAATTCTTTAACATACCTATTATTTATATATGCTAGTTTTTCTTTATCAAATCTAGCAGGAGATTTAGATAATCTACTTTCATCAAACATCTCAACTAATTGTTCATGAGTTAATATTTCTTCTTCACCTTTTGGACTCCATCCTAAAAGTGATATGAAGTTAAATAATGCATCAGGTAAATATCCTAATGATTGATATTGTTCAATATATTGAATTATTGAGTTATCTCTTTTTGATAGTTTTTTCATATTTTCGTTAACAATTAATGTCATATGTCCAAATTTCGGAGCATCCCATCGAAATGCATTATAAATCATCATTTGTTTAGGTGTATTAGTGATGTGATCTTCTCCTCTTAATACATGTGTGATTTCCATTAAATGGTCATCGATTGCACAAGCAAAGTTGTACGTTGGGATTCCGTTGTTTTTCATAATAACCCAGTCACCAATATCTTCACTTTGAAAAGTAACATCACCTTTAACAACATCATTAAAAGTATATTCTTTATTAGTAGGAACTTTATATCTTAAAGTGAAAGGTAAATCTTTTTCAGGCATACCCAAACATTTTTTAGAATAATGAAGTTTGTCACTACCACTTGCGATTAACTCTTCACGTTCTTGTGCCAATTCTTCTGGAGTACAATAGCATTTATATGCTAATCCTTTAGTAAGTAATTGATTAGCATATTTTTGATATATATCTAATCTTTCAAGTTGTCTGTAAGGTCCAAAACCTTTATCTTTATCGATCGATTCATCCCAATCAATTCCTAGCCATTGTAAGAATTTTAACTGCGATTCAGTTCCACCTTCAACATTTCTTTCGATATCAGTATCCTCTATTCTAACAATAAAAGAACCATTGTGTTTTTTTGCAAATAAATAATTAAATAATGCAGTTCTAGCATTACCTATATGTAAATGCCCTGTAGGGCTCGGTGCGTATCTAACTCGTACACTCATTTTAATCACTCCTTTAACCTTAATTATTATAGTCTAAGAACAAGTAAAAAACAATTATATTCTATTTATATAAAATAAAAAGGCTTCTGACGCCTTTTAAAATCATCACACAGTTAACAAGCTGTCCTACCATTTACACGTATTATATAACTTGTGACAACATATGTTAAAACCGAAACTCAAAAAGAATAAAACCTTTTTAAATCATTCCTAATATTATGATAATCATTATTTGTAACCTTTAATATTTTTCTAAATTCATCAAAATAAGGCTTAACAACACGTTTGACACTTTTGAATCTTATATGCTCCAAATATGCATAAGAATGCGACATACATTCTAGTTCTACATGAAAATAATTTGTATTACGTTTTGTTGAAACTGCGATACATATAAAGTCATGACTCCCAAATATTTTCCAAATTATGGCTGTCTCATCTTTCTTTGTTCTGAACCAATATCATGTCCGAAATCAGCCCAGTAAATCGACTTACGTTTAATCATGATATTTCCATCACAGTCGAGAAGTTTTTCATTTTTGGTTTTTACATATGAATAATCGTATTTTTTATTAAGCCAAATTGCAAATTTAACTGACTCAAGTCGTTCTTTCTTACATAATTCTTATCCGAAATATTGATTTGTTTTTGCCATAATTTATAAAAGACTATGTCCACTTCTTTTTTTTCTAAAACAAATACTAATTTATCTTCCTTACAAATTTCCCTATACTTTGTTATACAATATTTTGTATCAATCTTAACTCTTTTTGATATAAAAAAGATAACTAGAAATACTAGTTATCTTTTAGTTCAACTCTTGGTTTAAAATCTAATGTTCTATACATTGCATATCCTACAAAAGCAATTAAAAAATTGCTCATTAACATCGCGGTCCAAATTCCACTACTTCCCATATCAGTAAAGTATTTAAACAATAGAATTAGAGGGATTCGTAATAGCCAAAGTCTTGTGACTCCAATTGCAAATGTAAATTTAGTATGTCCTGTCCCATTGAATGTTCCAATAAACGTTTGGAATATCGCCATTAAAGGAAGCCCTATAATTAAGTAAAACATGTATTTAACAGTCAAATCTATTGAAGCTTGTTCTTCTAGTAATAAAGAAGCAAGTGGTTCTCTGAGGAACATTACAAT
>Ga0307989_1000260_pt1 | contig 36653 bp, 32 predicted proteins | sample EllFjometagen185_FD_203164 | JGI IMG/M metagenome (GOLD analysis project Ga0307989, IMG submission 203164) | Marine microbial communities from Ellis Fjord, Antarctic Ocean - #185 | ecosystem: Environmental > Aquatic > Marine > Unclassified | place: Southern Ocean | collected 2014-10-08 | reverse complement strand
ACTTTGCTCGAAATTTTTGAATACATCGGAGCGGAAGTATCACGTGATTTCGCAGCACGAACGGTTTCTGTGAAAGCAAAAGATTTATCTCCTGACAAACTGCTTGAATGCCGCAAGGCAAAAAAAATGCGTGCGACTATTTTGATGTTGGGGCCTTTATTAGCACGTTTTAATGAAGTATCAATTCCGCTTCCAGGAGGATGTGTTATTGGAGCTCGATCAAATGCTTCTCACTTAGACGCCTTCAAAACATTGGGTGCTTTTGTTGATGAAACGCCAGAAAAAATTACTGTTCGCTTTGCACGTCCAAAATATGAAAATAATTCAGTTCTCTTTTCAGAAGCTTCTGTGACAGCAACTGAGAATTTAGCTTTATTCTGTGCGGGACGCGATGAAGCAGCCGAGCTCTTTTTTACTGCAGCCGAAACACATGTAGTCGCCACGGTTCGCATGCTCCAGCAAATGGGAGCCAAGATTACCGGTGTGGCGACACATAGTCTTTCCATCTACGGAGGAAAGCATTTACATGGAGGAGAATTCGTTATTCCTTCAGACGGACTGTTGGTTGGGACGTATGCACTTGCTGCTACTTTGGCAGGAGGGGATTTACTTATCAAAAATGTCTGTCATCGAGAACTCTTGAGTTTTTACGGCGCATTTCAGCGTGTTGGAGGACAATTCAAGCTGTTGGATAACTCATTGCGTGTTACAACCCCCAAAAAACTTACGGCGTTGCCAAAATTGCAAACGGCTATTTTCCCAGGATTTTCGACAGATCTTCAGTCTCCATTTGGAGTTCTTTTGACTCAGTGTGAAGGGGAATCGATGATATTTGAGACACTTTTTGAAAATCGTCTCACCTATTTACAGGAACTTGAGAAAATGGGCGCCACAATACATCAAATGAATCCTCATCAGGCACGAATAGTTGGCCCGACACCTTTGCGTGGAGCAACGGTTCAGAGTTGGGACTTGCGAGCAGGTGCAGCAATGGTTTTGGCCGGTTTGGCCGCAGAAGGAAAAACGCGTGTTTCAAATGTTCAATATATTAATCGTGGATATGAGAAATTCCCAGAAAACTTGGAGGCGCTTGGAGCTGTTGTGAAAAGAGTTGAGGAGTAAGGTTTTAGTTAATAGTTTAGAGTCTATAGTTTATAGCGTAGAGAGAATGAGGAAAATAATAATTGTTCGTGGCGCATTAGGGGTTGGGAAAACAACTGTGTCCAAAATTCTCGCAGAACAGATGTGTGCAGAATACGTATCAATAGACCGCATTCTCGAAGAAAACAACTTGGATAAAGGAGATGGGATCCCCGTAGGAAATTATCTCATCTCAAATGAAATTGTTTCTCACTTGCTTCAGGAGAGCGAAAAATCATTTATAATTGACGGTTGTTTTTATTATCAGGAACAAATTGATGATTTGGAACAAAAAATAAATGAAGATGTTCAAATTTTTACGTTGGTAAGTAGCGTGGAGATATGTATTACGAGGGAATCCAAAAGAAATCGGGTCTATGGTGAAGATGCTGCTCGTTTTGTTCATATGATTACGAATAAAGTAAAGGCTGGATATGAGATTGATAATACTGATTTGAGCATAGAGGAGACGGTGAACCGAATCGTGAAGCAAATTTCGAAAAAATGATGGTAAATAAAAGTTGACAAGCGCTCAGTACTTCTTACAATCCCGACGAAATAAACTCACTCAAATGGCACACAAGAAAGCTGGTGGTAGTTCCAAGAATGGTAGAGATTCCAATGCCAAGCGCCGTGGTGTAAAACGGTTTGGTGGGGAAGCAGTCTCTGCAGGAGAAGTATTAATTCGTCAGAAAGGAACAAAGTTCCGTCCTGGTATTAATGTTGGACTTGGAAAAGACTTCACATTGTTTGCTCTTGAGAGTGGACGTGTAGAGTTCTCAAATAAAGCAATTATACGTTTTGATGGACGTCGTTATGAGAAAACATTTGTAAATATTGTTTCAGCATAGTTTTCCACTCAAAAAATAAGAGATCTCTGTCACGGTGACGGAGATTTTTTTGTTTTCAAGCATATTTTTTTTCGAAGATTGCTTTTTTGATAGATTTCTGAAAAAATTACGTCACTTTCCCAAAACAAACATGGCAGTAGAACAAACGGGCGGACTCGATGATCTCTTGATGGGGAATGTTACAGAAGGTTCAGAGGAAACTTCAGAACAAATAGCCGCACGAATTTCTGCAGCGCAAGCTCGATTGGCTGCGGTGCGCAAAGATGAGAAAAAATCAACAGTGCATGACCATCAGTTAGCAGAGGTAATTAAAACTATACCAATTGAGCTTATCCCTTTTGTTTCATGGCTTATTAATCATGAAATTCCGAGTTTAACAATATTGGCTCTTTTTTCTCTTTCTCATAAACCAGCAGCAGACGCGATTACGGCTCTAGAAGTTCCCGCAGTGGGGAAAGATCCAGCCTTTTTGGCAGAAATAAGTCATCCAGCGCTACGTGCAAAAATTGCTGACTGGAGTCGATTAGTTGTGGTAGCAGATAGGTTTTCTGCGACAATACGATTAGAATCTCTTCGAAAAGAACAGTCAAAAAATTCCCGGTTAGCAGCGGGATTGAGAGAGCTTATGGAAATTATATGGTTGAGATCGTCAGCAGAATATAATCCAGAACAATTAGATCGACTGGCGCGTGATGTAGCGAGTTGGTGTTGTATTAAATAGCCTTGATGGAAAGGAGTACAGATTCGATTCGTTCCTCATCAGTTTTTTCAATTCGAAAAATAAACAAATGATCTTCTGCAGTGAGATTGAGGGTTTCTCCTACTTTAGGAAAATGTTCTAGTTTTTCTAATAAAAAATAAGCAAGAGTTGAATTTTCTTCTTCTAGGCTCCAAGGAAGAAGTCGTGCTTTTGATTTCCCAAATTCATCGGGTAATTCTTCTGCAAGAAATTTTTCAATTTGTTCGAGTTCAATCTCGGTATCACATTGAAAGTCATATCGACCACTTCTTCGAATGAATATGTGTTCTGCATCTTCTTCATCTTCTATTTCTCCAAAAATTTCCTCTACAACATCCTCTAAAGTAATCAATCCAATAAGCCCTCCATGTTCATCGTGCACAAAAGCAAGGTGTTGTTTTTCTTTTTGAAAGGCTCGCAAAAGCGTATCAATCTTCATTGTTCTCGGTACTCGGAATGGAGAGAGGAGAGAGAGGTTCGCTAAGTTTTTCTTTTTAAAATAAGGCTTCAGCATTTCTTCGATTAATGATTGCACTCGAAGAACTCCTACGACTTCATCAAGAGACTCGTGAAAAATTGGAATACGAGAATACAGCTCTTTGGCAATTATTGGTAAGGCCTCTGGAACGGAAGTTTTATCTGCTAGTGCAAAAATTTTACTTCTTGGCGTCATGATTGTTTCTACAGAGTGTTCATCAAAATCAAGCGCATTTTCTACTAATTCACGTTCGGTGGACTTAATTCCTCCTTCGCGTTCTGAAAGTTCGAGAGCGGCTTTTAATTCTTCTTCACTTAATCCGTGGCTTTTTTTATTTCCTGTGAATTTCCCTGTAAGTGCCGCAATAGGTACTACTATAGGGTAGAGGAGTATTTCTAATACTTTAATAATTGGCGCAGCAATAAGTGAGAATTTGAGTGCGTACCGGTGGCACAGTGCTTTGGGAGTAATTTCCCCAAAGACGAGAATTAAAAAAGTCATGACTCCTGTTACCAATCCTATAATAGTATTCGTGCTCATTTCTCCTCCCAAATTGGTAGCAAATCTCATGGCGACAAGTGTTGCCATAGAACTAGCTGCTACATTTACAACATTATTTCCAATCAAAATAGTGACCAATAGCTTATTGGAATCTGCTTTTATGGCTTCAAGTCTTTCGATTTTTCTTCTTTGTTTTTCGGTTTTAGCAGTATTCTTTAATGCTTGAATTTTTTCCGGTCCGAGCGAAAAAAGTGCGATTTCTGCTCCTGAAAAGAATCCTGATAGGAGGAGCAATAACAGTAGTATGGGGAGTTCGTCCATGAAGTTTTTTTACATATTAAATTATAGAGAAGAAGAGGAGATTAATCAATAATGGATTGTTTTGATTTTTCCTATAAGAGAAAGAAGAAATATTTTGACATATTGCTCAAAAGCCCTCAAAATTCCAATGTATTGTATATTTATCTATTATGAAAGTTGTAATTTCACAGGATTCGTTACTGGAAGCACTTAAAACCGTGTCACGAGCAGTGGCAGGACAAAACACGCTTCCTGTGCTTGGTAACATATTAATTCGAGCAGAAGGGAAGAAGGTAAACTTCTATGCAACGAATTTAGAATTATCAATTGCTACTTCTTGTGAAGCAATGGTAAAAAACGAAGGAGCGATTACTGTTCCCGCTAAAATACTAACTTCATACGCATCGCTTCTTGGGAAGGATGATGATATCGAGTTAACGGCGACAGACGGAGTAACACTTGAGATAAAATCTTCATCTTCAAAAACAAAGATAAAGGGGATTTCGGCTGACGAGTTTCCACAAATTGCAACAGTCGATAGTGGGGTGAAATTAACCCTTGATTCAAAAGTATTCCGCTCTGCGGTAAATCAGGTAGCCTTTTCTGCACAAGAAAATTCTTCTCGTCCAATTCTGGCAGGAGTGTATTTTGGAGCAGATAAAGCAGAATTGCGTATGGCGGCAACAGATTCATATAGGCTTTCAGAAAAATCTTTGAAACTAGAGGCATCTGTCGAACAAAAGAAATGTGTTATTCCTGTGCGGGCAGTATTTGAAGCTGATCGATTGGCAGCTGGAGCTGACACAGTTCGAGTGACTATTGGAGAAAACCAAGTAATGTTTACGGTTGGAAATACACAATTAACATCACGGTTGATTGATGGACAGTTTCCAGATTACCAACAAATTATTCCAAAGAAAGTATCATCAACTATTGAGGTAGATCGTGCAGCATTTGAATTAGCTGTTCGTCGAGTGTCAATTTTTGCCAAACAAAATAATCAGCACATGAAACTAGAGGTGTTGGGAGATGGCACATTGACCGTTTCTACAGATGCAACAGAAATTGGTGAAGAGCGTACAACTATTCCAGTAAAAATTGATGGAGAAGCAAATATAATTGCCCTAAACGCAGATTACGTTTTGGATGTTCTTGGAGCACTTTCTTCTGAATCAACAATAAAATTAGAACTTGATACCAAAATGAGTCCTGCGGTTTTCAAAACGGTTACTGGTGCCGACTTCGTGCACTTGGTGATGCCATTGAAAATGTAGCTCGTTTCCACGCTACAAAATCCAAACTTCATTCATCAAATTTGAGTATATAAAACTTGCAATTTTTTTAAAATAAATCACAATTCTTACAAACTTGAGTTGGCGCCTTTTTACGTTTAGGTACGATTCATTGTCCTCTTGTAATTTTGGATACAAATTTTGTTCAGAGAATGAAGTTGAACTTGCTCCCATTTGATTTAGACCTTTCAGCGCCTTTGGCTGAGCTTGAGAAAAGTGGCCGAGTTACATTGGTGAACCTGGCCAACAATGCAGCAAAGAATTTTCTTGTAGCAGAAATGTTACGCCTTACTTCTTTTCAGAATGTGTTTTGGGCATCAACAGATGAACGATCAGATGCTATTGCTGCAGCGGCTAAACTTTTTTTTAATGGGGAAGTAATAGAGATACCATCGGTATTAGAACCGGCTCAGCTTTATAAGGTATTATCTCTTACTCGAGAGGAGAAACCAATATTATTGCTTTTTGAGGATTTTGAAAAAACCTGTGAGCAACGTTTTCCAAAAGAAAAAACATTTAAATCAGATGCGGTTACTATAAAAACAGGAAAGGAGATTCATATATTTGAAGTCTTTGAGCAATTAGAACAAATTGGGTATGAGCCAGCAGAAGATCGCATTCTTCGTCCAGGAGAGTTTGTGCGACGGGGAGAAAATCTTTTCATTTTTCCTATCAACGAAGAGTCTTGTATTCGTATTGAATTGTTTGGTGATCAGATAGAACGAATTACTACGCTTGATCAAGAAAAAAATAATGAACTTTCAGAAAGAGATGAAATTATCGCCTTTCCAGTAAAATTTGGAGAAGCATGTGGATCAACATTGTGGGAATTGCTTCCTGCGGATATGCCAAGTGTCTTTTTGGCGGATGATTTAGATGGAGATGAAATTCCCAAAACACCTTTTCCAACAATAAAGTTTACAACTTTCCCTGGAGAAGATGAGAAATTTTTTCATCTTAATTTCTTCTCGGTACTGCCTTTTTATACGATTCCAGATTTTGTAGTAGATATAAAGGAACGTTTTCATAGAGGTTTTACCATTGCTATTGCTACAAAGAAATTCGAGGAATTAGAGAAAATTTTCCGAGAGAATGAGATTATGTACACGGAAGATTTATCAGATAGGACACCCAGTACAGTAAAAATTGTTCGCTTAGAATCAGGAGAATTTTCTCCTCATTCTTTTCAAAACAATGAACGAAAATTCGTCTTTCTGACGGATCGAGAAATTTTTCAATTTTATAGAACATCGCGTCAAAAAAAAGCTATATCGGGGATAAATACAGAATTAATGTTGGCCCTGAAGTCAGGGGATTACGTGGTGCATTCAGATCACGGAGTTGCGAAATTTGAAGGAATTGTTCGGAGAGATTTGGGTGCAGAGCTTGGGACACGTGAATTTTTACGGTTAGGATATGCAGGAAACGATAAACTTTTTATTCCGGTTGCTTCCGCAGAAAAGATAACGAAATTTCTTGGAGATGATGCTCCCAAATTAACTCGTCTTGGAGCGAGTGATTGGCAACATTCTCAAAAAAAGTTGCGTGTTGAGGCAGAAAAAATTGCAAAAGAGCTTTTGAAACTTTATGCATCGAGAGAACTGGCAAAGGGAAAATCCTTTCAGCCAGATGATTCAATGATGCATGAATTTAATGATGGATTCCCCTATGAACTTACACCGGGGCAGGAAAGTGCATGGACAGACGTTCGGATGGATATGGAAAATGTACGACCAATGGATCGATTAGTATGTGGAGATGTAGGATTTGGAAAAACTGAAATTGCAATGCGTGCGGCATTTAAGGCTTTTCGCAGTAATATGCAGGCAGTAATTTTGGCACCAATTACAATTTTGGCAGAACAACATTGGCAGTCGTTTCAAAAACGTATTGTCGGAAAAAATTTTGGAGTAGAAGTTGCGTTGTTGTCACGATTCCAATCTGCAGCAGAGCAACGTGATATTTTGAAAAAAATAGAATTGGGATTGATCGATATAGTTATTGGAACACATCGTTTGTTATCGGGAGATATTAAATTTAAAGACCTAGGATTAATTGTTGTTGATGAAGAACAGCGATTTGGAGTGAATCAAAAAGAGAAATTAAAGAAGATGCGATCAGGCGTCGATGTTTTGACAATGACAGCGACACCTATTCCTCGTACGTTGAATATGAGTCTCAATAAGTTGAAAGATATTTCTACTATCACGACGCCACCACCAGGACGTTTACCAGTAGTAACAGAGGTTCGTAAATATAATTTGAATCTTATTCGAGAAAGAATTCTTTTTGAAACAGCACGTGGCGGACAAGTTTATTTCTTGCATAATGAAGTTCGTTCGATCGATGGTTTGGCAAAACAATTAGAAGCATTGATACCAGAAGTAAAATTTCTTGTTGCGCACGGACAATTGAAACCAGAGGAATTGGAGCAAAAAATACGTGCTTTTAAAAACGGAGAAGCACAAGTGTTAATTGCCTCTACTATTATTGAAAATGGAATTGATTTGGCGAACGCAAATACGTTGATTGTGTCACGGGCAGAAAAGTTCGGTCTTTCACAGTTATATCAGTTGCGTGGTCGTGTAGGACGAGGGCGTACGCAGGCGTATGCATTTTTTCTCTACCATGGGCAAAAGTTAGCCTTAGAGGCTAAGAAACGTCTTCGTGCGATAGTAGAAGCAAATGAGCTTGGCTCAGGGTTTCAGATCGCTATGCGTGATTTAGAAATTCGTGGAGCGGGAGAAGTTTTGGGAGTAAATCAGGCAGGAACAATTAAAAATGTAGGAGTGTCCCATTTCATGAGAATGCTGAATAAGACAGTCGATCAAATGCGTCGAGGAGAGATTTCAGAAGAGATTGAAGAGACAGAAAACATTACGGTTGAGATTCCATTGTCAGCATATATTCCAGTGAATTTTATTCCTAATACAGCAGAAAAAATTCGTGTATATCAGGAGTTAGCGTCAGCAGAAACAATAGACCATTTGGATGAGATGCGTCGGGATTTACGTTTAGATTTTGGAATGTTGCCCCTTGAGGTTGAAAATTTATGTCGAGTGATTCGATTAAAAATGTTACTAAGGGCCACTAATTTGTCCGGAGTAAAAATAAATCGATCTTCTCACAAGTCATATGAAATGGTCTTGCGAATGGGACGGAATTTTACACCGGACCAGATTTTTGGTTTGGTTCAAAAAGGAAAATATCAGTGGACCATCACCGGAACAGCTTTGAAATTGAAGCTCGATCAACTACCAGTGAATTGGTATGACGAATTGGTGAGTGAGATTGCTTTATTGATGGTGAAAAAATAAAACTTCAATCGGAAAAGTACTACAAAATTTATATAGTTTTTTGAAACAATCATTGACATTTGGCGTGTAAAGTTTTAGTTATTTCTTGAATTATACTCTTTATGAACTTAGAACAACTCAAAGAATCAGTGTTACAAAAATATCCAGAATCATTTTCTGCAGATTTTTTTACAGCTGTACAGATTTCAGTGAAGAAAGGTATCGGTTGTGTAGTGGTGGGATGTAAAAAAGGACAGAAAGAGGTAGAAACGCCTGGTGTTATCATAAAAAAAATGGAAGAAGGGCATTTAGAATTAGACTGCACTTCTCTTGTAGAGGAGAAATGTTTTATTACGGATGAAGAATGCGAAGTAGCAAAACAGGAAGATATAACCGTTACAAACCCAGCACATATTTTCAAAGCTGCAAAAAAGGAGGAAACAGATTAATCGTCATTGCTTACTTCAGTCCGAGATCTTTCTTGAGGGCGTGTAAGTGTCGAGCAGTTTGGCTATCTGTTCGTGCGAGAGTTCGAATTTTTCGTATTCCGTGCATGATGGTGGTGTGATTTTTTCCACCGAAGTCTTTACCAATGGCCTCAAAACTCATTTTCAAAATATCTTTACACAGGAGCCAACAAATTTGTCGTGGAAATACGATTTCCTTTTTCCGAGAAGAACCAAGGAGCTCTGTTGCAGGAACCTGAAAATAATCAGAAATTATAGTAATAAGATCGTCTGTGCATCGAGCCAGGGAAGATGTTCCATCGGCTTTTATCTCAATCTCTCTTTCAGGATTTATAGAACGAAAAATTTTCCCAACTGTTTGTGGCGTAGGAGAAATTCCTTGCAAATCCATTTCTGCAGAAATTTGATTCAAAATATTTTCTAATTCTCGAAGATTATGTCGGATGTTTGTAGCAATGAATTCTTGAACGTCGGGAGGCAAGAGAAGTTGTTTCTCTTTCATCTTTGATTGAATAATTGCGAGACGTGTTTCGAAATTTGGCATTTTCACATCAGCCAATAATCCCCATCCCATACGACTTCTCAGCCGGTCGCTTATTCCTAGTAATTCGGATGGTGGACGATCTGCGGCAAACACTATTTGTTTTCCAAATTCAAATAAGTCATTGAATGTATTAAAGAGTTCTTCCTGTGTTTTTTCTTTTCCTTCAAAAAACTGAACATCATCAAGAATAAACGCATCAACTCGTCGATATTTTTTTCGGAATTCATCAGTTTTTCTATTTTTAATCGCCTGAACAATTTCATTTATAAATCGCTCAGAGGTAACATAGAGCACAACAGATCCGGGGCTTTGCCGTCGTATATCATTTGCAATTCCTTGGATCAGGTGTGTTTTCCCGAGTCCAACTCCTCCAAAAATAAACATAGGGTTGTATTGAGCCTTTACTTGTGGGTCACAGGTGCTTGTTACAACAGCCTGACACGCTGCGTGAGCGAATTGATTCTCATCTCCGACTATGAAGCTGTCTAGGGAGAATTTTTCCTGTGTAATGCGCGTATTTAGTCCTGGGGCAACTCGGGCCTCTGGTTTGTTTCGAATTTTTCGAGGTTTTGTTGGTGCGGCAAAAACGTCAGGGTCTTCTTTTTTAGATTCATTATCAGCCAGAGATAAATCGATACGAAAAAATATTTTATCAATTTCAGGCATAACCGCTTGAACATTTGCCAAGATCAAACTGTAGTACTTCGACTGGAGCCAATTGGCATTCATTTCTGTTGGACAAACAAGCTCAACAGCTCCTCCAGAGATTTGTGATATTTCAACTTTTTTGAACCAAGTAAGAAATTCCATACGTGAAATTTTTTCGCCCATACGAGCAAGAACAGCATCCCAGACTTGATTTTTATCCATTTTAAATTGGGGGGGGAGGGAAATGTGCAAAACTCCTTGCACGAGAAATTTTGTAGCAAACATTTTCCCCCAGAGCAAGTAAAAAGTTTAGAAAAGTATGGACAAATTGTGGAAAAAATTTTACCGAATTTTAACGAAAAATTAATGCATTGCGGTCTGCTCCTACTCCAATTGCTTGGATAGGACATTCAATCATTTCTTCAAGAGCTAATACATATTTTTTTGCATTTTCTGGAAGCGCATCAAAAGATCGAACATCTGATATATCCTCTTCCCATCCAGGAAATGATTTGTAATCAATAATGAGTTTTTTGAAATTTTTCTTTGTTGTTGGAACATTGAAAATTTCGGTTCCATCGAGTGTGTATTTTGTAGCTACTTGTAGTTCTTTCATTCCAGAAAGGACATCAAGCTTTGTAAGATTTACCATGTCCACTCCTGCCGTTTCAATAGAGTTCTTTGTTGCTGGAACATCAAACCATCCACAACGACGAGGACGTCCAGTTGTGGCACCGAATTCGTATCCATTTTTACGCAAGAATTCACCATTTTCCTCTTCAAGTTCTGTTGGGAATGGCCCTGCTCCAACACGTGTACAATATGCTTTGGCAATTCCGATAACACTTTCAATTTTTTGTGGTGGAATTCCAAGTCCAGTGCATATTCCCCCAGTAGAAACAGGGGAGCTGGTGACGAATGGATATGTTCCGTGGTCAATATCTAGTTGGTGAGCTTGTGCTCCTTCAAAAAGCACTGTTTTTCCAGCTTTCATTTCTTCATGCAAAAATTTACGAGTGTCACAGAGTAATGGTTTGATTTGTTCTCGTACGGCAAGTAGGTTTTCAATTTCTTCTTCAGGATTGAGCGTGAGTCCGAAATTTTCTGAATGAAACGCACAGTTTTGGTGAATTTTTTCTTTCAAAAGATCTATATCGAGAAGATCTTCACACCGGATTCCAATACGCGCTGTCTTGTCTGCATATGCTGGACCAATTCCGCGTCCAGTAGTTCCGAGTTTTTTATCTCCTTTTCGTCGTTCAAGCTCTTGGTCAATTTCTTTGTGATAGCTTAGTAATACGTGAGCACGAAGAGAAATTCTTACTCGATCACCGACATTCCCAAGTCCCGCATCACTTAATTGTTTGATTTCATTGAGCATGTCGGGAAGGTCTACCACTGTTCCATTTCCAATCACACCGATAGTTTTGGGGTGTAACATTCCACTTGGGAGCAGATGAAATACGAATTTAGTTCCATCTACGACAATGGTATGTCCTGCATTCGCTCCACCTGAAAAACGGCACACGAGATTAAATTCTCCTGAAATAGCATCGACTAATTTTCCTTTTCCTTCGTCTCCCCATTGAGTTCCTACAATAGCAACGTGTTTGCCGAGATTTGAGAGCATTTTTTTCATGATAAAAAGGGGGAGGAGGATATGTTTTGCGACTAAATTTTCACGGTTTGTAAGAGGAGTGTCAATAATAAAGAAGAGATTTTTTAGGGTATGTTAAAAACATGTCTTTCTCTTGTTATATCTTCCAAACTTAGAGTGGTTTACTCAGGAAGGTCGGTGCTTTTATAGTGAAAAATCGATACTCTGCTAAAAATTTTCCCAACTGAGGAATAAATAGTTTCAATGTACGGACTTCTATGGCACGCATTTTTTCTCGTAGATTGCTCTGAGATTTTCGTTTTTGATTCGCAATGACGGATTCTTTTACTTTTCGTTGTTCTATTTTCCCAAACTCTTTTGCACGTGTATTGCACCAAACTTCTTCTTCGCTATCAGCAGTATATTGTTTGTTGTCGGCACATTCTGTTTGAAGCGTTCGGCAAATAAATTCGAAACAAAAGGCGTGTTCTCGCATATCTTGCGTGGATTTTCGAACAAGCCATTTTACGTCATGCGTATTGTCTTGCAGGAGGGGGAGCAGATTGTCTTCTTGAAATTTGGTTACCTCTAGTTCAAAAAGTTTATTAGCACTTTCGCTAAAGCGATTGGAATTGCACCAGTTGTCTTGTTCTTTTTCAAGAAGTTCTTGGTAATCGTTTACTCGTGGGCATTCTAATATTTTTGCAGAGACAGTGCTGCTCAGAACAATAAAAAACGCAAAGAGAATAATTTTCATTAACAAAAGAATATCTTCCTTTGAATATGTTTGCAATGCCACAAGAACACGGTTTGTATAAAAAATCTACCCAGTTTCGAGTAAAAAAGTTGAACATGGGCACAAAAATTGTCTAGAATAATGTTAAATAATCCCCTCATAAAAGATGAATTCAAAACTACTCCGTATATCGCTTATGTGTATTGGGACAATATCCTTTTGCTCTGCAGCAGAAACTATTTCAGGAGAAGTGGTGGAGGACTTATTCTTTTATGACACAGTGAATCTTGCAGGAGTTGAAGCCCCAGAGGATACAGAAGTAACAATAGGGACGAGTTCAGTATTTCTTTCGGGAACAGGTTCAGTAACTATTGGAGCACGAAATGATGGGGGAATGTTGCGTTTAATTGTTTGGGGAGGGACGAATATTAAGAGTGAGCGAACGTGGGGAGAAAACGATCAAAAGGTTTGGTGGTCAGGAGCATTAGCATCACCAGTACGTGGACGTGCTACAACGGAATCGCTTGATTTTGCTGTATCAGGGAATCACGTAGGAAGTCAAACCATTGCCTTAGAAACATATGCTTTAGGAATAGAGAATGAAACATTCGAGTTTTCTCCAGAGGCAACGTTAGTTTTGCCCGTAAGTGTTCCAGATCTTACGAAAGTATGGATTGCAACGAAAACGGGAGATGCTTTAGGAAAAATTGGAGAAGAGGACTTTTGTATTATTCAAGGTCAATTGTGTGTTGTAGATATAGCAATAGGAAATGAGGTTACTCTTGTACGGGAGAAATTTGAGGATTGTCCAGATAAAGAGGTAGCAAATGGGGCTATGGGACAAGTGCCATATTGTCAGATAAGTTGTGACAGAGGGTTCGTGTTTAATGAAAGTGTTACGGGATGTGTTGCGAGTGATGATGAAAGTGCCATTGAGATTTTTGAAACAGATGATGTAGATGTTGAAGGAGCAACGGTGAAACGCACAGGACAATCAGCATTATTGGCTGGACCAGCTCGACAAGGATACATTCGCTTTACAGGAAGTAATGCGCAGAGAGAGCCAATTGATACCTCAGAGATGTCTGGGGAAGAATTAAGAGCAGCATTGCGATGGAATGCAGCGGTGGTTTCACGAAACACTAAAGGTAAGGAAGATACAGATGATGGTGCAATTGTGGCAAGCCTTAAAAGACAATTAAACGACGTTCGAGGAACACTGTGGTCATGGGAAAATCCAATTTCTCCTGAAGGCGGGGAAGAAGGAGAAGTTTATTCTGCTCAAGCAGAGGGATCTGAAGAGGGTGGTACAGCTCATGCATCAGCACCATTGCTGCCAAGTACGGGGCCTGCAGGAATATTTGTTGGAATAGCAGCATTAGGATTTGGGTTGATGGCCTTTTCTCGTCGTCGACGCCGCTAAATTATTGACATAAAAGGGGAAAACTTTCGTGGGGGGAGGACGGTGGGGGCCGTCTTTTTCCTTATGATTGATTATAATTGGTTTCTTCAAAGGTATTGCCTTTCAAAAAACTCTCATCAAAAAATTTGACAATTGATATTGAACTCGTAGAATTCGCGCGAATTTTGGTGCTTCAAAGATTAAAATATGAAAAAAGATATTCACCCAGTTATGCATCCAGTAATTTTCCGTGACGCAAGTGCGGGAAAGGATTTTATTGCTTTATCAACAGCTACTTCAGAAGAAGTAGAAAAAGTAAAAGGAGTAGAATACCAAGTAGTTCAACTTGATGTTTCAAGTGCGAGTCATCCATTTTTTACAGGAAAACAAAAATTGGTAGACACATCTGGACGAGTTGAGCGATTTAAGCGTCAACAAGCTCAAGCAGAAAAATAATTTATAGCAGATGTCTAAAAAACCTACACCTTCGAAAAAACAGTGTCCAAGCTCAACAGGGTCACGACATGGAACATATGTACGTAATTCACGAAAGCGAATGCAAGATGAGCTAGTGCTTGATACATGTAAAAAGTGTGGAGCGACAAAACGTCGTCACTTTGCATGCAAAGAGTGTGGTTGGTATGGAGATAAAAAAATATTTGATGTGAAGGTAAAAGGAACTCCATCACAAGAAATCCAGGCCTAATTCCACCATACGGAATTTTCTTTTATTATTCGTTCATTTTATGAAAAAAGGTGAGGCTCGGCGTCAGAGTAGAATCTGGGCAGTTGAGGCGCTTTTTTCGTTTCTAGAGAATGGTGAGAGAAAAACATGGGAAGAATGCCTGTCGCATGTTTTGAACTGCGTAGAGACTCGTATGAAGTCTTTGGTTGATGAAGAGGGCATTGAAATTAAAACAGTACGAATAGATGCTTTTGCTGAAACATTAGTGAAAACAGCTGTTGAAAATTTAGGGAAAATAAAAGTAATTATTCGTGTATTTGCACCAGATTTTCCGTTTGAGAAGATAGCTCCTATTAATAGAGTACTTTTGATTTTGGGATTATCTGAAATGAGATTTTTGAAAACTCCGCCAGTAGTTGTTATTAATGAATACATTGAATTAGCAAAAGTATTTGCAGAAGAAAAATCAGCAGGGTTTATTAACGCAGTACTTGATTCATTTCGTAAGAGTTTGCCGGTTGACGAAGCAGAAGATTCAGAAGAGAATTAAAGTGATGAAAAGATTGTTACAAGTTCTCGGGTTGGATTACTTTCCAGAGTTTGAGTCGGTATTGACTGAGGCGTTTACGCATCGGTCTTCTGTGAATGAAAAAATGGAACATCAGCGTCATAATGAGCGTTTAGAGTTCCTTGGTGATGCAGTATTAGAGCTTGTGACAACAGAGTTTCTTTTCAATAGATTTCCAGGTAAACAAGAAGGAGAGTTAACCAATCTTCGTTCGGCACTTGTGTGTGGACAACATTTGGCACAGGTGGCTAGGAAATTGCAGTTTGGGAAATACCTAATCCTTTCCGCGGGAGAAGCCCGTTCAGGAGGAGCAGATAAAGATTACTTGTTAGCAAATGTAGTAGAGGCTTTTATTGGAGCTGTATACCAAACACAAGGAATGGAGGCTGTGCAGAAATTTATTTCAGAATGGGTATTAGATGACGTAGAAGAGATTATTCGTACAGGAGCGCATCGTGATGCCAAATCAGAGTTTCAAGAGATAACACAAGGAGAATTGGGTTTTACGCCTCATTACGAGGTTTTGTCAGAAGAAGGAAAAGATCATGAAAAGAAATTTGAAATTGGGGCGTATATTGAGGAACACTTGATAGAAAAAGGGATTGGTGGATCTAAAAAAGAAGCTCAAACAGCAGCCGCAGTCAATGCTTTGAAGAAAAAATCAGAATGGTTGAAATTAATAAAACCATCAGAAATCTAAAAAGGAAGATAATTTATTAATAGAGCGTCGTTTTATAAAATTCCGGAACCTTTTTTATTCTGTCTTTACAAAATAGAAAAAGCGATTACATTTGCGCCTCTTTACCTATTACTTGTGAATACAGAAACATCGTTTGACCAATTAGGACTGAGTTCTGAAGTACTTGAAACCATCAAAAAGAAGGGTTTTACTGCTGCGACTGAAATTCAAGCGAAATCGATTCCCGTTATATTGGGTAAATCACATGATATCGTGGGGATTGCACAGACAGGTACGGGGAAAACAGCGGCCTTTGGACTTCCCTTGATTGACAAGATTTCTCCAGAGACAAAACATGTGAAATGTATAATTCTTACTCCTACTCGTGAACTAGCGATTCAGGTAGCAAAAGAAATTGATTCATTTAAAGGAAGAAAACATATAAAAACGCTTGCTGTATACGGAGGGCAACCAATTAATTTTCAGATTAAAGATTTAAGAAGAGGTATTGATATAGTTGTAGGAACGCCAGGAAGAGTTATGGATTTAATTAAGAGAAAGGTTTTGAATCTTTCGTTAGTTGAATATTTCATATTAGATGAGGCAGATGAAATGCTTAAGATGGGGTTTATTGACGATATAGAGAGCATAATGGATGGAACAGCTGACGATAAACGAGTGTTTTTATATTCGGCAACAATGCCACTAAAAATTAAAAATTTGTCGAAGAAATATATGAAAAATCAGGTGGTTTTGGAAGTGGAAAACACCGTGACAGCAAAAGCGAATATTGAGCAGTATTACTATCATGTGCGACGTTCAGACAAGTTGGAAGCAATAAAAAATATTATTGCATTAGCTGATGGATTTCATGGAATTATTTTTTGTCAGACAAAAGTAATCGTAAATGAGATTTCAGATGCATTAAAAAGAGATAAATTCGATGCCGACTGTATTCATGGAGAAATAAGTCAGACAGGGAGAGAAAGGATTTTGAAAAAATTTAAAGAGAAAAAAATCAATATATTGGTTGCTACAGATGTGGCGGCACGAGGAATTGATGTGGCAGATTTGACGCATGTGATTAATCACTCGTTACCACGAGAAATAGATAGTTATATTCATCGAATTGGACGAACAGGACGTGCAGGGAAAAAAGGAATAGCGATGACTTTTATCGATAATCGAGAAGAATACAAAATTAAGCAGCTTATTCGAGAAACAAAAAACAATATTCTTCCTGCTAAACTTCCGTCTGCTGCAGAAATTGCTATTAAAAAACAAGAACTATTGCTTAAAAAATTAGAGGAAGTTATTCAGACGAAAGATATTTCTGAGTATGATAAAATTAGTAAAGAATTAGTGAAATCTTTTGGTGATATAAAGGTTGTTTCAGCGTTATTGCACCAGCTCCATGGGCCGAGTAAACCAGAGCCCAAAGAAGAAAGGTATGATCATGATGAGTATAGAAGGAAAAGTGGCCGTTCTGGACATGGGAAAGGAGGACCTTCAAAATCATTTGGTCGTGATAATGGAAAGTCACGAAAAGAAAGAAGTTTTGATAAAAATCGTGCGACTCGTCGTTCTGGAAAACGTACAGATAGTCCGTTTGGAAAATCAGAAAAAGGGGGGTACGAGGGAGATCCTTCAAAAAAACGACAAGGAGGAAAATTTAAGAAACGTTCGTAACGAGTAAAGAAGTATATTTGTAAAAAAACCACTATTCCTAAGAATAGAGGTTTTATATACGACATATCTGACGTATTTTAGTGTTGTATTATCATTTTTTTAACCACTTTATTTACTTGGATAAAGTAAATTCCCTCTGATAAATGCGAGATATCAATTCGTTGAGGATCAGTGGTTTCAATTACCACTTTTCCAAGGAGATTTACAATCCTGATGATTTCTATCTCTTCAGAACATGAAATGTTTATGAAATCGCTCGTTGGGTTGGGAAAGACCGTTAAAACATCATCTACAGTTTCTGATACATTAGTAGTGCCAATACAGGTTCTTAGAAACAAATCATTGGCGTTCTGCATACTCTTTAATGTTTCAATGAAATTGCCTTTTATTACAAAGCCTTCAAAACCCCGGAAATATATTGGGTCAGTGGTATTAGTTAGTATTTTTAATTCCATACTTTCTCCTAGCCTTAGTTCAGTGGAACTTGTAATAAAATTGAAATAATACATAAGATCAGTGGAATTCCACTCTCCTGTCCAAAGAGGGGTTCCATCGAGGTCAGCCAATATCATATTGGCGTTCGGGTCGATACTTCCTATTCCTATGTAGGAGAATTGGATATCCCTATCCGTTGGTCCAGCATTATAAATAGTGAAGGCACAACTAGTAGCATCAGGTTGTGAGAATTCCAGGCCAAAACTCGTTTCAAATAAGATTTCCTGTCCGGAGACACTTCCTACTAACAGTAGGGCAATCATAACAAATACTAGTTTTTTCATGATAGTGAATTTAAATTTAAATGATTATGTTTAATTTCTTTATAAATGAAGTCAAAAAAGGCTGAAAATATATGAATTCAGCGTTCATCGACTTCATCACAAAGAAGTAAAATACGTTTGATAGTGTCAAATATCATCCTTCTCTCTGTATTTTTTATAAAATCAGAAAGAAGAGAACTCATAAAATGAGCTTTCTTCTTATGGCATTTTCATTGTGAGTTGTCAACGTTCTTGGGCTATAAAAATAGTTTCAGAAACAAACAAGATAATAAATTACAAAAATGGTTTGATAACGCGCTCGAGAAGCTTTCCTTTTTGTGTATAGGCAAGGAAGAGTCCGTAATTAGTGAAGGGGATTCCTGCCTCTTGTGCTTTTTCGATTCTGAGAGCAAATCTTTGGCGATCAATCATACATCCTCCGCAATGAATAATAAGTTTATATTTTTCTAAATCGTCCGGAAATGGTCGTCCAAAGTTAAATTCGAAATTAAGTTTGGCTCCGATTTTTTCTTCTATAATTTTCGGGATTTGAACGGTACCAATATCGTTGCATTTCCGGTCGTGGTTGCAGGATTCGGCGATAAGAATCCTATCTCCTTTTTTCAATGTATCTAGAACTTTTGCACTTTCAAATAAGAATTCAAGGTTTCCGTAACTCATATAATTGGCCATCATTACAGAAAATGAAGTCAGTGGGGTTGCTTCTGGTGTCCAGTCGGCGATGAGGTCAAACGCTTGGCTGTCGGTAATGACGAGCTGTAATCCTTCAGGAGTCTGGGATAATTTTTTGATAAGGTCTTGGAATTTATTTTTTTCACTTGTGTCCTTTGGATCTCTTGCCTTGCTTAAATCAGGACGAAAGAGCACCGGCGTTATATAGTTTCGTAAAAGTCTCTCTATGGTCATGTCTTGAGGCCTGAGAAGTCGATGCGTTGGAGTTTCTTCGTCCATGGGGACGACGAGAAGAACGAATCCTGTATTTTTGAGAGAAGGGATGAGATCTATATTTCGTGATTCGGATTGAAAATACTTTTTTATAAATTCGATAAGTTTGGAGTGATATTTTGTGTCATTTGCGTAGAGAGAAAGGCAGGGTATATTTCGTATTTCTTTCCGGCTTTCCTGTTTTTGTTCACAAAAATTGTTCAAAATAATGAGGACTTGTTTTTTATGTTTTTTTGCTCGCTCGATTAATTCTAATTCGATAGAAATGTCCTTTTGTTCAGTATTAAGGACGAGTAAGACAAGGTTGGATTCGGCCATGGCTTCATGGGTTTTTTTCTTCTTTTTTTCTCCGAGTTCGGTGTTTTCATTAACTCCGGCAGTGTCCAATATTTTAAACGGTCCGAGTCCATGAATTTCCATGAGGCAGGTGACGGTGTCGGCAGTTGTCCCTGGAGTTTCATCTATAATAGCATACTCTTTTTGCCCACTCAATAAATTGAGCAAGCTCGATTTTCCGACGTTCGTTCGTCCGATTATAGCAATGATACTGCGTTCTGTTCGTTTTGCCATAGAATCAAATGTTTCGTTGTTTATAATGAAGGGAATTTCCTGGTGTGCCAAGTACAGGATTTAGTTTTGCGGCATTTACTTGTCGAATGGTACATGCGGAACAATCTTCGGCGTGCTCATCAATACATGGTTTGTTTTGATAGAGAAGATATTTTCCTCGATATATTTGGGGAGTGACAGAAGGCATAATTATGTTTGCTCCGGCTTTCAGTGCTTGGATTCGACCATTTGGTTTAAAAACATCTAAGGCCGTTGCGGCGGCAATATTGCAAGAAGGCAGGAGAATTCTGAGCATGGCGATGAAGTTAAGCGTTGTTTGAAAAATCTGTTCTTTGTTCTCTTCCCATGATTTTTTATTTTCAAAATTTCCCATGGGAGTGTCTTCATGAATCACGTATGGTCCGAGCCCAAACATGTCAAAATCCATTTCTTGAAAGAAATTAAGATCAGAGATGAGGTTATCAATTGTTTGTTCGGGGACACCAATCATGTTGCCACATCCAACTTGGTAGTTGATTTTTTTCAAATCATTGAGGGTTTCAATTCTTTTTTCAAGTGAGTGATGTTCTGGATGAATTTTCTTATACAAAGAGGGGACACTTGTTTCAATGCGCAATAAATATCGGTGTGCACCTGCTCCGTATAATTCTTTTAAAAATTCAAAATCGAGTTCGCCGCAAGAAAGCGTTATCCCGAGGTGTGGATAGTTGTTATGTATAAATTGAACGATTTCGAGAAGAAATCTTTTATCTTTTGTCGATGTGAGTTCTCCCGATTGGAGGACGACAGACCCATATTTCACTCGATCAATAAAGGCGAGACAGATTTTGATTTCCTCTTTGGTCATGCGATATCGTTCGGCTTTTTCATTTCCACATCTGATTCCACAATAGAGACAGTTTTTTTCACAATAATTTGAAAATTCAATAATTCCTCGGAAGTGAACATCTTCGCCAATAGTTTCTTTTCTTACTCGAACAGATTCTGCGAAAAGTTCTTTTTGCAGTTCTCCCGTGGCAGTGAGGTATTTTTTAATATCGGTTATTTTCATTTCATTCAATAAGGTATTTGTTTTGTTTTTTTTAACTGGATAATTTAAGGTTCTTCTCGCATGAATCAAGTAATCGACATTATCGACGAAGGAAAAATAAATCAAATTTTGGAAAACACCAAATCTTCTTCACAAGAAGAAATTCTTCAAATTTTACAAAAGGCAGAGAAAAAAAAAGGATTATCTTTGAAGGAGATTGGTTTTTTGTTACAGACAAAAGATCAGGATTTATGGGATAAAATATTTTCAGTAGCGCATCAAATCAAAAAAGATATTTATGGCGAACGAATTGTTTTCTTTGCACCATTATATATTTCCAGTTTTTGTGTGAATGATTGTGAGTATTGTGCGTTTCATTGTAGAAACAAAACTCCGCGGATGAAATTGTCCTTGAAGGAAGTGGAGGAGCAGACGAAACAGCTTATAGGCATGGGACACAAGAGACTTTTGCTCGAATTTGGAGAGCATCCGACGAACGATATTGATTATGTAGTGGAGGTGATTGAAAAAATTTACAACACGAAGCAGGAAAATGGAGAAATTCGACGTGCGAATATTAATGTTGCGGCGACGACGGTTGAAGATTATAGAAAATTAAAGGCAGTGGGAATTGGGACGTATCAATTATTCCAAGAAACGTATCATCGTGAGACATATCAAAAAATGCATCCGCGAGGACCAAAGTCTGATTATGAGCGACAGATTTTTGCCCATGATCGTGCGTTTGAGGCAGGAATTGATGACGTGGGAATAGGTGTTTTATTTGGGTTATATGATTACAAATTCGAGGTATTAGCCTTGGTGTCACATGCGCAGTATTTAGAAAAAAAACATAATGTGGGACCTCATACGTTGTCAGTTCCGCGATTTCAGCCAGCGGAGACAGTGGATATTTCGTTGGAACACAAAGTGAGTGAAGATGATCTTTTGAAAATAATTGCGGTCCTGCGATTGGCAGTTCCGTATACGGGAATGATTATTTCTACGCGTGAGCGTGCGGAGATTCGTGAAAAAGCTTTTGAAATTGGCATTTCTCAGACGAGTGCGGCTTCACGTACTTCACCTGGTGGATATGGTTCCGAAGAAAACCTGGAACAATTTAGCTTAGCCGATCACCGGAATTTGGATGAGGTGATACTTGGCGTTATGAAGAAAGGACTTTTGCCGAGTTTTTGTACAGCATGTTATCGAGAAGGACGTACAGGAGAGGAGTTTATGCATATTGCGAAGCCAGGAGAAATCCATAATTTATGTCGTCCGAATGCGATTTTGACGTTGAAGGAATATTTGGAAGATTATGCAACGCCAGAGGTAAAAGGGTTGGGAGAAAAAATAATTCAGAAGTATTTGGTTCAGATTTCAGATGCGAATAATCGTCAGAAGGAGACGGAGGATAAGTTGAGAAGAATTGTGAAAGGGGAGCGGGATTTGTATTTTTAGACTTGAGGAGTGTTCGAGTAGAGGTATTTTTTGCTTCTCTCCGTCTTGCCGAACCCGCCGGGTTCAATTCTGAATCCTACGGATTCAAAGTAAAAACAAAAAATACCCACAAGGGGTATTCTTAATTTTTCTTGGAGCGCGTGGCGGGAAGGCTTCTTCAGCAGTTCGTTTAATTACGCGCCCTCGTTAAACTCGGGTCGAACCCGCCGGATTCAATTACACCTGCTTCGCAGGTTATACAAAAATATTCTTAAATCTAAAGGCTTAAGAATATTTTCGTGGAGCGCGTGGCGGGAATCGAACCCGCGTCACCAGCTTGGAAGGCTGGGGTAATGAGCCATTATACGACACGCGCGAACTAACAAGAACGAGTGAATTGTAAAAATATTCTGGATATGGTCAACCTTTTTTGCTACATTCTCTATCGATGTTTATAAGAAATACAATTACGGCCTTTCCTACCGATACAAGTTGGGGACTTGCTGTACGTGCTGATGATCAGGAAGGGTTATGTCGTCTGGCGAAACTGAAAAATAGAAAAGAGGGACAAATGTTTTCTTTGATAGTGAGAGATATGGAAATGTTGCGAGAATTTGCAGATGTTCCAGAAGCTTTTCCTGAGAATTATTTTACAGAAAAACCACGAACAGCAATATTGAAGCCAACAAAAAAATTACCACGATCAACATATTGGCCAGAAGAGTCAGTTGCATTTCGTGTGGCAACAATTCCAGAAGTCATAGCTCAGATTACATATCCTGTGACGGCAACAAGTGCGAATTACACGGGCGAACCATCTATTTTTTCTGCACAAAAAATCAGAGATAAATTCGGAGATGAAGTAGTTGTTTTTCCTGGAGTTGAAATACTACCTGAAAAAAAATCATCAGAAATATGGGATTTCACAGTTACTCCACACACAAAAAATCGATAAAGGGGTATTATTCTTTTTCCTCCGCGAAAAAAGAATCAAAAAATCTCGTTGCGGTTGTTCATTTGCCAACGAAATATTCTCGTTCATTAATCATCTTCGATGACTGGTCATTCACTTTGAATATCGTTTTGGCTGCATTTACAAATGCAACATTTGCTCAAAATAATTTTTATGGTAACTCTTCAGAGAGAGCTTCGCTAAAAAATTGAATTGATTGATCAACTCCAACCGTCGCTACAGCAATGATTATTCCACCAAGAATTAATCCTATGCTAATGAGTTTCATAGCTCTCCAATATGGAAATCCAAAAAGCCAGGCAACAAGTGATCCACTCCATCCGCCGCTTCCAGGAATAGGAAGCATGACGAAAAAAATGAGAAAAATACTTCCCCATGTTTTGACGTTATGAGAGTGTTTGGAGCGCGTGTTAGCAAATATCTTTTTTAAAATTCGATCACAAAAAGGAGAGTGTTTTCTTGCGAATTGAGATAGTTTTGGCCAAAGCCACAGGACAACGCCAATAGAGACAATGTTTCCACTTGTTCCAGCAAGAACGGCTTGCCAGATAGTTAGATCCCACGAAAAAAACCCAAGAGGGATAGCGAGTCGTTGCTCTACAAGGGGTAGGGTCGCTACGGCAGCTGTGGATAGAAGCTCTTGAATCATCGAAAAGAATAGTACTTGCTTTTTGAGGAAGTTCAAATTTCAATCTACAATCTTTACCCTAGATATTATGAAGAATTTATATTTTTGGAGAAGAAAAAAAATGGAATTTAGGGAACGAATGAGCTTTTTTTTAATAAAAATATTTATCCAAAATAGCTGTAGAAAAAAGTTGATCGAAGCTTGAACAAAAAAACAACACACAGATTCTCTAAGGTCAATGAGAAAAAGATGAAATTGATTGCATAAACACATTTTTTGTTCTAGAATTTTTTCGTGCACACTTTGATCACAACTTTTGCACAAATTCTCAAATTTTATCCAAAATGATACAAAAATATTTATCCCATGAGTCAGTGCTCCGGGATGAAGTTTTGAATGATTTGGTGACACCAGAAACAGTAACGGTTTTTGATGGAACGTTGGGACTTGGCGGACATGCTGAGTCGATTTTGTCGAAATATCCAAATATTATGACATACATAGCAACGGATTTAGATTCTCAGCATCTCACCTTTGCAACGGAACGACTTGCTCCGTTTGCAGATCGTTTTGATCCACACCATGGATCGTTTTCAATGGTGGGGGAGTTGATTGAGAAGGCAGATCGTCCTTTAGTGGTATTGCTTGATTTGGGATTGTGTTCCAATCAATTGGATGACGCAGAGAAGGGATTTGCTTTTGCAGCGGACGGTCCGTTGACGATGGCTTTTGATGATTCTCGAGAAGGAGCGGCTGGAGAAATTTTGAACACAGCATCAGAACGAGAATTAACACAGATTTTTCGTGATTATGGTGAAGAGCCATCGGCTTATAAAATTGCGCGGAAGATTGTCGCTGTCCGTGCGGAAACTCCTTTTGAAACAACAGCTCAATTGCGTGAAGCAGTTGAAAGTGCAGTGCATGTTACTGTCCGAAAAAAATCATTGGTTCGCGTGTTCCAAGCATTGCGTATCGCGGTCAATGATGAACTTACTATTTTACAAACAACCCTCAATTCTGCGGTAGCCAAAATGCAGGCAAGCGACCGGATCGGAGTGATTTCATATCACTCGCTCGAAGATCGGATCGTAAAAAAAATATTTGCCACTGCCGCCCAGCCGCAGACCGAGGAAACCCCGTTTTCGCTACATACAGAGGTGGAGCCTGCATGCTTCCGTATTTTAACGAAAAAACCAATTGTTCCTACGACCGAGGAGATCACCCGAAATCCTCGTGCACGGAGCGCAAAACTTCGCATTCTTGAAAAGATTTAATGACATTGTCTGCATCAGCAACACAAGTTATTGAAGTGGCCCAAGCGGCTGCGGCGGGACGTCGTGCGTTTAGTTTCGTTGTGCAATCAGGAATAATTTTAATTGCAATATTAGGGTTTTGGTATTTGATTTTATTGAACTCCATTGCAACACGAGGATTTGACTTACAAGGATTGAAATCGGATAGAATAGCTTTACAACAAGAATTAGAACAAGCGGATATTAGACTGGCAATTCCATCAAGTTTATATGCCTTGGGGGCCTCTGAACAAGTGCAAGAAATGGCCACCGTTGATCGTCGAAATTTTATTGATGTGCGGCAAGGAGAGTTAGCAATGGTAGGCATGGGGAAAGGATTTTAGTTTTTGTTGAGAAAAAGATATATTTTTATGTAAGAGTGATTTTTTTGATAAACCTTAGCGGAGGTGTATGATTCTAGAGATGATGTTTGTATTTCGAAACTTCGTATGTTGTCAGCCTGCTTGTTGGGCGTAATTTGAAGTATCGATATTTCATTTGTTTGCCTGTGATAATCGGGCTTTTTTATTTATTACAAAATGACAACAACATTAAACGTAATCGGCAATACTCCTTTGGTTCGTCTTGAGCGATTGTTTTCAGGGAGGGAAATTTATTTGAAATTAGAGGGGCAAAATCCAGGTGGGTCGGTAAAGGATAGGGTGGCAAAATTTCTTGTAGAACAAGCGTTGAAGAGTGGAGAATTGGTTGAAGGAATGTCTATATTGGAAGCAACGAGTGGAAATATGGGAATTGCGTTAGCGATGGTGGGGGCGGCAATGGGGATTCCAGTAAGGATTGTCATGTCGGAGGGAATGAGTCAGGAACGTCGTCATATGATTCAGGCTTTTGGGGCGGAGTTAGATTTGACGGAGAGTAGAAAGGGAACGGCTGGAGCGCGAGAAAAAATGTTGGAGTTGGTTGAGCAAAATCCCGGGAAGTATTGGATGGTGAATCAGTTTGATAATGAAAATAATGTGAGAGCTCATGAGTTGAGTTTGGCTCCAGAAATTTATTCTCAGTTGAAGAATGTGGGAATGGTGGTTTCAGGCATTGGAACTTCGGGGACGGCGGTTGGTCTCGCGCGTTTTTTTCAAAAGAAAAATCTTAATGTGTCTTTGGTGGCAGTGCGTCCGCCGGCAGGTTTTAAAATTCAGGGAATTCAGCATCCAGAGGGGGATTTTCTTCCAGGGATTTGGGAGGAGCAAATAGTGTCAGATATTGTGGATGTTTCTCAAAAGGAATCTTTTGAGATGGTAAGAAGAATAGCCAGAGAAGAGGGATTGCTAGTTGGGCAGTCGACGGGTGCGGTATTGGCGGCGATTGATAAAATAACGGAGAGTCGTCCAATTGTTTTGATTAGTGCGGATAGAGGGGAGAAGTATTTGAGTACAGGTATTTTTAATGTTTATAAATTTGAAAAATAATTTCATCTGCCTAGACTTTGGGCGATGAAAAAAAATACTTTCGAACTTAAATCAGGTCTCGCACAGATGATGAAATCTGGAGTGATAATGGATGTAATGAATGTAGAGCAAGCAAAGATAGCAGAAGAGGCAGGAGCGGTTGCCGTGATGGCATTGGAACGTATTCCTTCTTTGATTCGTAAAGATGGAGGAGTGGCACGTGCGAGTGATCCTAATATGATTATGGCGATAAAGACAGCGGTCTCTATTCCTGTGATGGCCAAAGTCCGTGTGGGACATTTTGTTGAGGCACAGATTTTGGAAGCACTTGATATTGATTTTATCGACGAGTCAGAAGTTTTGACTCCAGCAGACGAGGAGCATCATATTGATAAAACTCCTTTTAAACTTCCGTTTGTATGTGGCGCTCGTAACTTGGGAGAAGCACTTCGTCGTGTACATGAGGGAGTGGCAATGGTGCGTACAAAAGGAGAAGCGGGGACAGGAAATGTAGTGGAAGCGGTTCGGCATTGGCGACAAATAGAGAAAGATATTGCCGCGTTACCCGGTTCAGATTTGGCCGCTAAAGCAAAAGAATATAACGTTCCAGAAAAATTAGCACAAGAGGTAGCGGACTTAGGTCGTTTGCCAGTCGTGACATTTGTTGCAGGGGGATTAGCAACGCCTGCTGATGCGGCAATGATGATGCAATTGGGTGCAGATGGTGTATTTGTTGGTTCTGGTATTTTTTCGGCACAAAACCCTGCACAGATGGCTCGAGCAATGGTTTTGGCGGTTGCACATTATGATGACCCCAAGAAACTAGCAGAGATTGCAGCAGGACTCGGAGAGGCTATGCCAGGATTAGAGATTGATTCTTTGGCTGTGAAATACGCAGGACGATGATGTCGAAATTCTCCTGCGCACATTTCGTTTTTTCTTTGTAAAAAACTTCATTTGGCTTGGGGCTTTCTCCTCTTTCCTCGGAAACACCTTTGAACTAGTGTTGTGGGAATTTCCTCGGAGAAAATAAAATTTCAAACTACAAGCTTCAAATGGAGAAGGAACAGAAGATTTCCGAAATGATGAAGCTCAAGAACATTGGGAAGTCCATTGCGGTGCGTCTTGTTTTCATTGGAATTGAATCACCACATATGTTGAGAGAGTTGGGCGCCAAGGAAGTGTGTTTGCGGTTTTTTGAAAAAGAAGGATGGGGTATTGGACTACATCCTTGTTTTCTCTATGCTCTTGAAGGAGCGATCTTGGGAGAGAAATGGAATGAGATTTCTATTGAGAAAAAGGAGGAGTGTAAAAAGTTTTCCAAAGACTTAAGAGAGAGTTTGCCCGGATATACAAAATGAAAGTTGGAGTGTTGGCATTACAGGGATCAATTATAGAGCACGAAAAAATGCTGGAATCTTTGGATGTGGAGTTTGTGAGAGTTCGTACAAAAGAGGATTTAGAAGCGGTTTCTCATCTCATTATTCCTGGAGGAGAGTCGTCGACCTTGCAGCTTTTATTAGAGCAAAAAGGTATGTGGGAGTTATGTACATCAAGAGCGAAGAGGAAAGAGTTGAAAGTGATGGGAACGTGTGCAGGAGCAATTTTATGCTCCTTGATTGATTCAAAATTCGAAGTAGATAGGAATGGGTTCGGTGCACAACAGAACTCATTTAGCGCATCTTTAGAATCGAAAAAGTTTCCAAAATTAGAAGGGGTATTTATTCGTGCGCCACGTTTCAAGAATATTGATGATTCGGTACAGGTGTTGGCAACATTTGGAAATGAGCCAGTCCTTATTCAGGATAGAAATTTTTTGGTAATGAGTTTTCATCCCGAACTAAACAAAGAAAAAAGGATATATGAATATTTTTTGAAGAGTATTTAATTTTTTATCTTTTTTCTATCGCGAAAAAAGAAACAAAAAAGCTTGTTACTGTTGTTCGTTCGTGAACGAAAACTTCTTGTTCGTTAGTCGCCTTTGGCGACTGGTTACTCACCGTGAAGATTTGTTTTCACTTCTCTCACAAAGGTAACGGAGGAAAAGGAAGATTTTTAATATTAAAAAAAGATGAAAAAAAGGTACTGAAATTTATATATTTATTTGCTAGAGTTTGTTTTGGATGAAATTTTATATATGGGGTTTAATATTCTTGGGAGTAACGGCTTGTACAGCAACGTTTCCAGAATGTGATCGGGAGATTGCAGACTTTGTTCCCAAAGAAAAAGTTTTTCTTGATACTGATTTTGAAAACTTTGCTCAAAAAAACTTTCCCAAGAAGTGTGTGTGGTTCGATCTTGAAAGTGTTTCGGATGGAGATACGATTGTCTTGGGAGATACTACAAGAGTACGGTTTATTGGTATTGATACACCAGAAACAGTTCATCCAAGCAAGCCAATTCAGTTTTGTGGTCCAGAGGCGAGTGAGTGGACAAAAAAAGTGTTCAAAGGAGAAAAAAAAGTTTGTTTAATTTATGATAAATTAAGTGATAAACGCGATACATATGACCGCAGATTGGCATATCCATTTACAGAAGAAGGCATCGATACAACTGCGGAATTATTAAAGACAGGATTAGCTCGTGGGTATTTTTATTTTCCGTTTTCACGAAAAGAAGAATTTCGTATGTATCATGACCGCGCAAAGTCCCAAAAAAAAGGGGTATGGGGAAGCAAGAAGGAAGAATGTGTTTTTTGAGGCTGATATGAAGTTTTGGAAATTATTCTACTTCAAAAGGATTGTTGGATGTCTTTTTGTCTTGTGATGATACGGTTCTCCAGGGAAGTTCTTCGTGAACGTCATCTTCTTGCTCGAGGAAATTTCTATATTTTCCTATTGTGTATCGTATAAAAATTATACAAAGAATAAAAAGAATTATTCCTCCTCCTATCCATGGTAATAATGAAAAGGAAGGGGAAGAACTATTTATTTTTTTTTGGTGAAATTGCTCCCAGAGAGAAGGCAGTTGTTTGGCGAGAGGGGAAAGAGAAAACTGTGAATCAGTCAGATCAAGAGGTGCTTCAAATTGTGTGAATTCATTTTCATCTTCACTAATAACCACCATTCGTGTTTTCATATTTTTTTCAAATTTCCCAATAAAAGTAATGCCGGGGTCGCTGGTAATGCTTGTTTCTAATTTCGATACCGCTGAAATGTTACCACCAAAGTCTGTTTGTAAGTTTTTAAAGAAAATAGGTTTTAAGTTGTGTAATGAGAAATGTTCAAATTTTTCAAGAGAAGTTTCTTCACTTTTAATATGAAAATTTTTACTCTCAGAAATCGAATCTCCGAGAGAAACAATATGAGTAGAGTTTGTCTCCAGAGGAAGAGTATCAAGCACTTTTGCGCCAATTTCATTCAGAAATTGTATGACGGGTTTATATATATATTCCTCTTCTGCTGAGAAATTTTTTATAAAAGTAATATTTTTACTTAATAGTTCCTCCTCTTGTACAGGGAAAATTGTTACCGCAAAGAATCCAGGAGTTTCTGGCGTTTTTACCAGTTCAAACTCAAGAGAGCTGCTTGCTACACAAAGAAAAGGGAAAAGAAGCGCGCCAAGAAGTATCTTTTTCATTACGATGTTTTTACAAGAAAATACTTCTTTGGTCAAGTGTTTGGGCGAAGGCATTGAAAAAATTAAAAATATAAAAAAAGATGAAGTCATGTGACTTCATCTTTTAAGTTCTAGTTATTTGTAGAAAAGATTTAGTGTATCTGCAGAAGTTTCCAAATAATGTTAGAAGCTTCAGAACGAGTAATAGCTTGTTGTGGTGCTATGTTTCCTCCGCGAATAGCTGGAAGAAGATCGTGTTGTGTTGCAATAGAAAAGTATGGAGCAAACCATGCGTCTGTTTCTACGTCGGGGTAAGGTTTATTGAAGTTCGTTGGTATATTCATTCCATCTGCTTCAATAGCGATTTTCAAAAACTCAGCACGAGAGATTGTATTTCCCGGTCTAAAGAGTCCATTTCCATATCCTTTTACTAATCCACGAGCCAATGCTGTTGCAATATATGGTGTGTACCATGCTGATAATTCAACATCAGAAAAGTTTGTTTCGGCAGGGAGGAGAGCGAGTTCATTTGCAGAGATAAGAATTTTCACTGCTTCGGCTCGATTCAATTTCTCATTTGGTTTGAATGATCCATCTCCATATCCATTCATTATTTTTTTCTCTTTCACAAAGGTAATTGCTTCTTTGTTTTTATGAGAGCTTGATACATCCGTAAACACTTGAGCTCGTACGCTTTTGGATCGTATTTCACCAATAGCATCACTGGTTGCAATTAATTTAAAGGTTTTACTTGATTCAGTAGTTACTTGCACTTGAGCAACTCCATTTTTGAAATCATTTTTTGTTAATACTTGTGGATGAATACTTACAATATCATTCAGTGTTGTGCCAATCTCAATTCCGGCGCTGGCTACAAGTGTTTCATCTGAAATAATTATATCAAATACTTCAGGGGATCCTGGTGAAAATGTTCTATCGGTCTCGACTTTTAATTTTTCTCCTGATTGAAGTCGTACACGTCGTCCTGTTGAAGTTCGGTGTTCCGTATAGGTTTTCACGACACTTGCTGTTGAATCATCGATACGGAGTGATGGTTGAGTAGTTCTTTTTGGAATTGAAACAACGATCTTTTCTTTTGGTTCAGGGGTATCCGTTGCCTTTGGAACAAAGGTTGGATCAGCAGATACGATTAAGTTTGGATCGAGATCATTATAATTCAAAGTTGAAGCTACTAAATTAATCGGATGAACAGTGAATAGTTTAGCACGATCGGCATGGAGTCCTTGTTTCACTGCTTCGAAATAAGAGTTTATGTTGTTATTTTGAAGATCTTTCCATGAGAATGGCCAATATGGATGGAATGGTGCATCAGGACGATCAATTTGAAAATGTAAATGTGGAGCAGTTGCCATTCCTGACATTCCAGTCTTTCCAATATATTGTCCCTTTTCTACCCTATCACCAGCGCTCACACTTCGTGAATCAAGGTGTGCATACACAGAATAGAGGTTCGTTATTTGTTCAGGGTTTTCTGGATCGGGTACGTCTGTATGGAGAATAAGGATAAATTGTCCAAATCCAGTAGGTTGGTTTTCAGATTTAATCACGGTTCCACGAGACATAGCTCGTACGGGTGTTCCAATAAGAGTTTTTATATCGAGTCCCGTATGAGATCCGGAGTTCTCCGTTGCATCGAGTTGATAGTTTCCTAGATTTGGTACGGGATAGGTAATATAGGTATTCCGTTCGAGTTCATTATCTCTACGCCAGGTCATCCCAATACGCATAGCAGAGAGATTGTATGCAGGTAGTGCAATTTTTTTTGATGATGAAAGTTGATCAAAAGTAAACGTTCTTTCTTGATCAGAGAGCGCTACCCAGTTTGGTACTGTTTCAATAGGGAAGACGGCTCCGTTAAAAGGTTCAGTTGTTTGTTCCCATTCAATAGTACTGGCTTCAAAATAGTTTGAAAACTTATGCATTCCACTTTGGAATACGACCATTGTTATAGCCAAACCAATAAGTGCTACTGCGACTGGTTCATCTTTAAAAAAACGATTCCAGGAGTGTTTGGTGTTTTTTTGTGTAATGTTTTTGGATACAAAATTCACACGTTGTGGGAGTGATGCTCCTTTTGGTGTACGTATGATCTCCCCATATCCGCGAGGTTTTGTACGGTTTTTAAGTGCTTTCATACTCAATTCAAGAGCAGCGAGTCCTGCCAGAAGCCAAAGAAATTTTTTCATTATATTTCAAAAAATCTGGAAATTATACCCTAAAAGTAGCTTTTAATCAAGTGTAGAAAGGTTTGAGCCCGAGAAAACTTGAATTTAGAAAAAAGATGGGTACACTCTCGTCAGTTCTTCGATTTGCACGTGTAGCTCAGCTGGATAGAGCACCGGTCTTCGGAACCGGGTGTCGGGGGTTCGAATCCCTCCACGTGTACCACGAAAAAAAACGTTTGTATTTCTTTGAATGCAGGCGTTTTTTTTATGCGTAGCATAATGGAGAGATGAAAACCCGGGTTCGAAATCGATGCTCTTTTTTATTTTTCGACAGTGGTGACTTTTTTCCCGAGTTGATTTTGTCCTTGTTTTAAATATTTAAACAAATTTTTATTTATTATTTCTTTTGTAATGAAAAACATTTCTTCAAAAATAATAATATTTAGACTTTATGTTGAGAAAAACGGATTAGTGTTTTTAAATATATAAGATTGAGTATATATATTATTTATGTATTTTTTTTGTATTCATTTTTATCCTGATTAAATCAACATTAAATAATGTTTTGTAAAAAAAATAAGAATTATTTTTTAATAAAAAGGATATTCCTCCATGTTTTTTTATGTTTGTAAAAAAGTTATTTTTTGGTGAAAAGTTTTTTTTTAAGATCTTTATGATTTTCAGAAATGTGAAAAAGTTTTTTTATAAAATTTATATGACAAATTTGTTGAACGTAATTGTCTTTTGTTTGAGTAAGAAATTTAATCAAAAAAAAAGCTTGTACAGAAAAAATATACAAGAAAACTTCGGTACTTAGTATGCAAAATTTGTTCGAGAATTTCTTTTGTGTGCATATATGTTTTTTTGTATAAAAAAAGTGTTCAGTTGTTTTTTGAAGGAGGTGCGGATGTAGGGAAGTAATAACTCTTGCACGGCGTTAGGACAGTATGTAGTATCACGAGGAAGTGTTTTTTGCCCCCAGCCCCCCTTAATTGAAGGACCCTTCACATAATGAAAATTTCGTTTAATACGCCCCCATTTTTGTCTGTGGGTCCCAAAAAACCGCTAAAAAAGCTGTTAATAGGGATCGGAGGACTATTGCTTGTTTGCACACCAGTTAGTGCGGCAAGCTTGTTGGGGCCAAATGCCTCAGCGATACCGACCAAAACAGTCGGTGATTCGTTGAAAATTGTTGATTTCAACGCATTGCTTGATGTTGGGCGGAAACTTTTTGTTGATGAAAAAACGACTGGAACTACAGATGATCTCGTCGGTTTGGGTACATATACTGCGGACACAGGGACCTGTCCAGTAGGAACAACGCATATTGATTTTAACAATAATACTACGAAGGAGGCCGGGGAGTGTTTCTTGGGAGCAACGGTGGTAGATGGAGCTATGGGAATAGGGACAACAAGTCCCACATTTACTTATGGAGGAGGATTACATATTTCCGATGCTGTTCAAGCAAATTTAAGACTGGAAGATTCAGGAGATTATGCGGATGTACTGAATCAAGCGGGAGATTTATATATTATTAATAGGAAGAGTACGGGAGATTTGAAATTTAGAGTGAACAGTACTACACCGGAGATATATACGGAGGCATTAACAATAATAGAGAGTGGGAATGTGGGAATTGGAACTATAACCCCAACAGCTCAACTTCACACAAAAGGAGGGCTCAAAACGGCTCTTACAGGAACAGTAACTGTGACAGCGGCTTCTGCTGCGGTTACAGGAGTTAGCACAGCCTTTAATACAGAGCTTGTGGTGGGAGATTCCATAAAAATTGGTACAGAAATATTTACGGTATCTGCTATTGGAAGTGCAACGGCTTTGACGCTTGATTCGAACCATGTGGCGGGGGCGAGCGCGGTTACGTCATATACAGATCCAAATTTATTTGCGCTCGATAATGGAGATGGAGTGAATAAAGTGACAGTGGATAATTCAGGGAATGTGGGAATCGGAACGACGAGTCCAACAGCAGCTCTTCACCTCAAAGCAGGAACGGCAGCAGCAGATACTGCACCATTGAAATTTACATCAGGAACATTACTTACTGCTCCAGAAGTAGGAGCGGTTGAATTTTTGGCAGATAAATTCTATGGAACGATTACTTCGGGAGCAGCGAGAAAGACGTTTGCTTTCCTTGAGAGCCCAGCGTTCACAGGAACGGTAACCATGCCAACGGGACTGACCGGAGTGCTCAGAGCAGATAGCGGAGTGGTGTCAGTAGACACAGATGTGACGGACTTGGTAGATAATCTCTCATACACCAAATTGGCAGATGGAGTAGATGGAAACTTGATCACTTGGTCTGCCGCGGGAGCGCCAGCATTGGTAGCGACCGGAACAGAAGATCACGTATTGACGTCTAAGGGGATAGGGAAAGCGCCAACATTTCAGGCAGTGCCAGTCCAAGTATATCCAGCATCGGGAATCCCAAATTCAACGGGAAGCGCATGGGGAACATCGTATACAACAACAGGAACGGGAACGGTTGTTGCCCTACAAACATCTCCAGCTTTTACAACACCATCATTGGGAGTGGCAACAGCGACGAGTATTAATGGAGTAACAATTACAGATGGAGGAAGTGGAGTTATTACGATTACGGGGACGACGAGTATTTCGGGAACAACGAGTGGAACGAATACAGGAGATCAGACGCTTTCCGGCTTGGGAGCAGCACCAGTGGGAGCAACATATATTGTTCAAACAGCAGATGGTGATTTGACGAATGAACAGGCTCTTGGAGCATTGACTACAGGAATATTAAAAAACACCACAACAACAGGAGTTCTTTCCATAGCTAGTGCAGGAGATTTTCCAACACTTAACCAGAATACAACAGGGAGTGCTGCTACAGCTGGGATAGCAACAAATATAGCCGGAGGGAATGCAACAACATTGCTTGGGTCATTGCCATATCAGTCCAACACAGACACGACTACATTGTTATCACCGAACACAACAACAACAAAGAAGTTCTTGAGAATGACAGGATCGGGAGTAAATGGAGCCGCGCCTGCTTGGGATACATTGATTGCGGGAGATGTTCCAACACTCAATCAAAATACAACAGGAACAGCAGCAGGATTATCGGCAATTCTTGCTTCTACTTCTGGAGGTTCGGGGATTAATAATGCGGGTACGTTGACATGGGGAACGGGAGGAACGCTTGGAACAGCGGCCTATACAGCAACGGGAGCTTATGCAACAGCCGCACAAGGATCGACAGCGGATGCAGCTTTGCCATCAGCTTCTTTTACGGATGCTGCTGTTACGGGGAAACTTATTACCGGATTTGTAACTGGAACAGGAACCGTTGCTGCGACAGATACAATTTTGCAGGCGATTAATAAATTGGATGGAAATATTAATGCCAATGGAGATGGAACGGTTACTTCTGTTTCAACAGCGGCAGCGAATAATGGAGTAACAGCGACATGGTCTGAAGCTTCTCCTGCTCCAGCACTGACAATCGGGTTGGGCGCAATTACGCCTACTTCCGTTGATATTGGAAGTACAACACTCTTGGGATCGAGAGCATTGACGATTGATACAGGCGGAGTGTTTGATATTAATACGGGAGCAATCGCTGGAGATGATTTTACAGTAAACACGAGTCAATTGGTGGTGGAAGGTGATACGGGGAAGGTGGGTATTGGGACGGCGACGCCTAGCGAAAAACTTGATATTTCAGGAAATATCGCCCTAACAGGAACGGTGGATGGAATTGATGTTTCAGATCTTTCTGGAACAGTTTCTACCAATGCAGGGAATATTTTGACCAATGCATCAGTTATTTCTGATAAGGCTGACATGGTTGTCGGAGCGACATCTGGAAATCTAGCAGGGCTGGATGTAGATGGAAATCTCACAGATAGTGGATTGAAGCTCAATGACGCAGGAACTACGACAACGGATATTTGGTCTGCGAGCAAGATTGGAACAGCAATAGGTGATGGAACATTACAAGCTGTTACGGAGGCTGGGGCGACGACAACAAATGCCATTACAACTGCAGGATTGACGGTTGATACTACGACATTGCACGTAGATGCGACGAATAATCGGGTTGGTATTGGAACGACGACCCCAACAGCAGCTCTTCACCTCAAAGCAGGAACGGCAGCAGCAGATACTGCACCATTGAAATTTACATCAGGAACATTACTTACTGCTCCAGAAGTAGGAGCGGTTGAATTTTTGGCAGATAAATTCT
>Ga0307989_1000258_pt1 | contig 36771 bp, 31 predicted proteins | sample EllFjometagen185_FD_203164 | JGI IMG/M metagenome (GOLD analysis project Ga0307989, IMG submission 203164) | Marine microbial communities from Ellis Fjord, Antarctic Ocean - #185 | ecosystem: Environmental > Aquatic > Marine > Unclassified | place: Southern Ocean | collected 2014-10-08 | reverse complement strand
TCACAACAGGTTATTCAAGTCAACAGAGTTCAATGATAGTCTGTATATTATACCCGGTCTTGAAATTCATAGTGTTAAACCGAATTCTGACTATACACACCATGCAGTAGCTCTGACTACCTATGACAATGATAAGGTGGCACATAGACAGGTCTTTGATAACGTTGAATGGACCGAATCAGCGGAGTCGTGTAACGGGGTTTGTGAGATGATGAAGCCTGAGGGGTTTGACTTGATATACTGTCACTCAATGTGGTCTCGGGCAGAGCCTGAAGAATTCAAAAATCCCGCATTTATGGCCATGGAAGTTTACAATGGTGTCTGTGATGTTAATTATGGTCAGGGTTATCAAGAAGTCCACTGGGATACGATTTTACGAAGTGGGCAAAAGTTGTGGGGAGTAGCTTCCGATGATTGTCACGGCAAAGACACACATTACGGTTGTGGGTATGTGATGGTAAAAGCACAAAAGCTAGATGACCACAGCATTCTGGATTCCCTGAGAAAAGGAGCATTTTATTCTAGTCAGGGGCCGGAAATATATGATTTCTATGTGGATGAGACCAATGCATATATAGAATGTTCACCGGTAGCAAAGATAACTTTCATTACATATGAACCGAGGGGATTGTCTTTTAGATTTGAAGAACCTGAAACAAAGGCTCAAATGACTTTCAACCCGGGCATTGATTATATTAGAGCGGAAATTACTGATGCAAATGGGAAAAAAGCCTGGACAAATCCAATATTTTTAAAATAATATATTAATTATTTTTTAAACATGCATTAAAAGACTGGTTGGTTATCGACAATCGGTCTTTTATTTTGTAAAATAGGGTAGTAATCCGATTATTCGGAACTATATTACATGATGGGGGATCAAATGAGAAAAAGTAAAGTTCTGGAAAAATTAAGAGCCGGCAAGACGGCGACATGCTTTAAAACTAACTTCACTGAAGCCAGAATAGTAGAAATGGTTGGGCTTGCAGGTTTTGACTGTGTATGGACGTGTTATGAACATTGCGGCAATGATCTTGCAGCAATCGAACGACAGATTTATGCAGCCAAAGCAACAGACATGGATATCGTGGTTAGAGTATCCAAGGGGAGCTACAGCGATTTTATAAGACCTCTGGAAATGGATGCTACAGGTATCATGGTTCCTCACTTAATGAGCGTTGACGAGGCGAAGTACATATCTAGAATGACTAAGTTTCATCCAGTTGGACGTCGTCCGGCAGATGGCGGAAATTCCGATGGGGGTTTCTTGTTTTATCCTTCTGATAAATATATGGCTGATTCCAATAAAGAAAAATTTGTTATATGTCAGATAGAAGATCCTGAAGCTATGGATCAGATTGAAGAAATAGCTGCAGTTGATGGATATGATATGCTGTTTTTTGGCCCAGGCGATTACTCCCATGCTCTTGGTATTCCGGGTCAGATGACAAATGAAAAAGTTCTTGATGCCTGGAAGAAAATGGCCGAAGTGGCATTAAAACACGGAAAGCTTGCAGGAACAGTAGCAAGTCCGAATAATATAGTTCAGCTGCATGATTGGGGATACAGATTCCTTAACATGTCTAGCGATGTAGGAATTTTACATAATGGCCTGCCGAAGATGCTTGAGGTGTTTGATAAAATAAACGAATAATATATAATTAACCTAGGTGATAGCGATGAGGAAAAAACTCGTAGCATTAAGTTTGGTTCTGATTTTTGCAGTGTGTGTAACCCTGTTTCTAAGGATGATGCCCGATTTACTGACGCTAATGAATTCATATCAATTGTCTTTTTGGGTAAGTGTATTCATGTTTGTTCCTTTAAATGTTGTGTATTTGTTTTTATATGCTTTAGGATTTAGTAATAAAAGCACGGCAAGTGTTATGATGTCATTTGGAGCCTCATTATTCTTGTATGGGGGACTTTTTCTGTTTGTAATGAGTGTGGAAAGAGTCGGGTTGAATTCATCATTATCTCTTCTTTTTATTGCTCCATTGCTTTTTCTTATATTGGCTCCATTGTTTTCAAAAGAATCTGTTAATGGCGCCCAGACACTTGCTGTTATATTAATTGCGGCTGGAGCAGCATGCATCTTCTACTCAAAAGGGCTTATACATCCCACATCATGGGAAAGTATAAGTTATATAATCGGCGCAGCAGCATGCTGGGCTATATTCAGCTTAATGGCCTTGAAAACTAAATCAGGGATTTTTGTTAATGTTTACATTTATATGTTTGTTGGGTTAATTGCTTCTGCCATATTAATGTTTGTACAGTCTTCATTTATTTTACCTGTATACAGCAGTGTAGGAACACTTTTAATATTTGGAGCACTCGTTGCGACGTCTATTTTCTTATGGTCAGGTATTTTCAGGTATTCAAGTGCATCGTATTGGGCGGCAATGGTTTACATTGTTCCCTCTATAATGCTTCTATATGAAGTTATTTACAAATCAGCAAATGTACCTGTAATTGCTATAATTGGGATGGGTGTAACCGGTTTAGCTGTTGTTTACAGGACAATAATCAAGATGTAAATTAACACAAAGGTTTCCGATTCATTAAATAAGTTAATAATATCTTTATTTTAGCTAAGCAATGAAATATTTGTAATATATAATTGTTGTATAAATTCTTAAGGAGATTCATATGTCTAAACTTGCAATTTTCGGCGGGCCGAAAGCTGTTACCAAAGATCCGGGTGAATTGTTTACCTGGCCAATTATAACAAGAGAAGATGAAGAAGCCGTTCTCGATGTACTTAGAAGAGGAGCAATGTCAGGAACTGATGTCACAAGGGAATTTGAAAAAGAATTCGCTCAATGGCAGGGTCTGGATTTAGCGCTTGGTTTCTCAACAGGCACTGCTGCTATACAAAGCGCAATGTTTGGTTGTAAAGTTGGCGTTGGCGATGAAATAATATGTCCCACAGTTACATATTGGGCATCAGGGCTACAGGCTTACTCACTTGGTGCAACTATTACTTTTGCAAATGTTGACAAAGATACTCTCTGTATAGATCCAACAGATATTGAAAATAAAATCGGTCCACGTACCAAAGCAATCATAGTAGTTCATTATACAGGTCATCCATGTGATATGGATCCTATTATGGAAATTGCGAAAAAGCATAATATAAAAGTAATAGAAGATGTATCTCATGCACAGGGCGGTATGTACAAAGGAAAAATGTTGGGTACATTTGGTGATGTAGCTGCAATGAGTCTAATGAGTGGTAAGTCCTTTGCAATTGGAGAAGCAGGCATACTAGCTACTAATAATAAAGAAATTTATGAAAGAGCAGTGGCTTTTGGTCATTACGCTAGATATCATGCAGAGGAGTTTGAAACTGAAGATTTAAAACCACATGAAGGACTACCAATGGGTGGGTATAAATACAGAATGCATCAAATGTCATCAGCAGTTGGACGTGTACAACTTAAAAATTATAATGATAGAATTATCGAAATTCGTAAAGGTATGAATTATTTTTGGGATCTTCTTGAGGGTGTTCCTGGAATTAAAGCTCATAGAGTAGATGAAAGTACTGGCAGTACTATGGGTGGTTGGTATGCTCCAAAGGGGTTGTACAGACCTGATGAACTAGAAGGACTTTCTGTAACACGTTTCTGTGAAGCTGTAAGAGCTGAAGGGGTTGAAACTTCTCCGGGATGTAATCTTGCGCTACATACTCATTCGCTTTTCCAAACTGTGGATGTTTACGGACATGGAAAACCAACACGTATAGCAAATAGCTCTAGAGACGTTCGTGAAATGGATAAGAATCTTGCGCAAAGTGAAGAAATAGGGGCCCTATCATATAGCATTCCATGGTTTAAACATTTCAATCCTGAAATTATTGAAGAATATGCAGCGGCTTTCAAAAAAGTTGCACTTAATTATAAAGAATTGCTCAAAGACGATACAGGAAATCCAACAGAACTCGGCGGATGGCATTTCTTTCAGCATAGTCCAAGAAAAGAAGGCATGAAAAAACGTTAACCATAGTATAATCTTAAAACTATAACTAGTAGAGAAAAAGTAAAAGAGGCGGATAACTGTCTCTTTTTTTTTGCAAAGCAAACCATTATCCAATCATCCCATGGATGGCTGGATAGTTGAATGATTAAGGGGTTGATGTTAATATATCAGTACTAAGATAAAGGACGTAATTAATGAGAAAACCTGTTATAGGAATACCCATGGGTGACCCTGCTGGAATAGGGTCGGAAATTATACTTAAAGCCTTGGCTGAAGATGAAATATATGATATTTGTACACCGGTAGTTATTGGGAGTGCGGATGTTCTAAATAAGATAGAGCGAGTTATAAAATACGGCTTGAAACTAAACAAAATAAGTAGAACAACTGATGCAGAAAGTACCCCGGGAATAGTTGATATAATTGACTTGAATAATATCGATGCAAATGCCCTGGAATGGGGAATTATTAATGGAAATGCCGGTAAAGCTGCTTATGAATATATTGTTAAAGCTGCTGAACTTGGGATGCACGGTGATTTTGATGCTATAGCCACAACTCCAATCAATAAAGAGTCAATAAAGGCAGGGAAAGTAGATTTTATAGGTCATACAGAAATGCTGGCTCACTTATCCGAAACGGAGGATCCGCTTACAATGTTCCAGGTGCGTAATATGAGAGTGTTTTTTCTGTCTCGTCACTTGTCATTACGTGATGCATGTGATGCAGTGAAGAAGGATAAAGTTAAGGATTACATAAAAAGAAGTTTAGATGCACTACAGCGACTTGGAATAAAAAATCCATTACTCGCAGTTGCCGGACTAAATCCTCATAATGGAGAGCATGGTATGTTTGGCGATGAGGAAGTTAAAGAAATTTCACCGGCAGTTGAAGAATGCGCGGCCGAAGGACTGAACGTAATCGGACCAATTCCGGGGGATTCAGTTTTTGCGATGGCATTAAAGGGACGATATGAGGGGGTCTTATCCATGTATCATGACCAGGGTCATATTGCTACAAAAACAGTGGATTTCGAAAGAACCATATCACTTACTATAGGGATGCCTTTTTTAAGAACCTCGGTAGACCACGGAACGGCTTTTGATATTGCCGGCAAAGGTATTGCAAGCGGAGTAAGCATGTATGAAGCTATAAGACTTGCTGCAGAGTATGCTTCGGTATACAGGAGATGAATATGTCAATAAATATACCAGATGAAATATTAATGAATGTTGAGAAACCTGCTCGTTATACAGGGGGTGAAGTAAACAGTGTCATAAAAAAACATAATCCTGAAACAGTTAAATTTGCATTTTGTTTCCCCGATGTTTATGAAGTTGCTATGTCCCATCTTGGGGGACAAATCCTGTATAGCATTATAAATAATCGCGAAGATGCTCTTTGTGAGCGCATTTTTTCTCCATGGATAGACATGGAAAAGGCGATGCGAGAAAATGAAATACCGCTTTTTTCTCTTGAGACAAAAACACCGGTATCAGATTTTGATATACTAGGATTTACTCTTCAGTATGAAATGAGCTATACAAATATTATAAATATGCTAGATTTGGCAGGGGTTCCAATCAGACGTCAGGACAGAGGAGAGGAAACACCTCTTATATGTGCAGGAGGCCCGTGTGCATTTAATCCTGAACCGCTTGCTGATGTTGTTGATTTCTTTCTAATTGGTGAAGGTGAAGAGAAGATTAACACAATTCTTGATATAGTTAAAACAGGGAAAGAAGGGGGACTTTCTAAAACCGAATGTCTTTTAAGATTATCAAAAACAGAAGGAATTTATGTTCCGGCTCTACAGGATGATTGTTTTGACTCAACAGGTTTACGTATTAAAGATACAGATACTATTGTTAAAAAGGTTCTTATAAAAAATCTTGATGAAGCGCCATATCCTAAAAAGCCAATTGTGCCTTATATTAATATTGTTCATGATAGAACTATGATGGAAATTTTCAGAGGATGTATCAGAGGCTGCAGGTTTTGTCAGGCTGGATTTATTTATAGACCGGTTCGTGAAAAATCACCTGATGTTTTGCTAAATGAAGCTAAAACAAAGCTAGATGCTACGGGGTATGATGATATAAGTCTGGCATCACTTAGTACTAGTGATTACTATGCACTTGGAGAACTTACAGACAAACTTTTGGAAATAACAGAGTCGCAAAATACAAGCCTTTCACTACCGTCACTAAGAGCAGATAATTTTTCTATGGAACTCATGGAAAAAGTTCAAAAGGTACGTAAAAGCGGATTAACGTTTGCCCCGGAAGCGGGTTCTCAGCGACTTAGGGATGTTATTAATAAGAATGTAACGGAAGAAGATATGCTAAAAACCGCCGCCATAGCATTTAAGGGCGGATGGACATCATTAAAATTATATTTCATGCTTGGTCTTCCAACTGAAACGATGGAAGATGTTAAAGGTATTGCTGATTTAGCTTGGAAAATAAAACAATTATACAGAGAACACGGCAATCCCCAGAGAAAAGCTCTGACATTAACGGTCAGTACGGCATTTTTTGTGCCAAAACCATTTACACCGTTCCAATGGGAACCGCAGATAACAGTTGAACAGATGCTTGCGCGTCAGAGATATCTTTATGATTTGCTTAAAAAATCAAAAATTAAATATAATTGGCATGATTATAAACTTTCACGTATGGAAGGAATTATTTCACGAGGTGATCGAAGAATCGGTCGTGTAATAATCAAAGCATGGGAAAAAGGTGCTAGATTTGACGGATGGGCTGAATATTTTGATTACAATAAATGGATGGAAGCAATTGAGGAGTGTGGAATTGATGCAGATGAATTTGCCAGCAGAACCCGTCCTGAAAGTGAGATTCTTCCATGGGATTTCATAGATATTGGAGTTCATAAGAAATACCTTTTGGATGAAAAACATAAAGCTTACAATGAAATTACAAGTGAGAACTGCAGAGAGGACTGCCTGGCATGTGGAGCAGCTTGTTTCGGAACGGGGATTTGTTTTGAGAATAATTAGAGTAAAATTTATAAAAGATTCTACGGTTAGATTTATTTCTCACCTGGATATGATGAAGGCATTTCAAAGAGCTGTGCGCCGGTCCGGACTTGAGGCTGAGTATTCTCATGGTTTTAATCCTCAGATGCAGATGGTTTTTGGAGCGCCGCTTTCACTGGGTTTTACTAGTGAGGCTGAGTATGCTGATTTTACATTTACGCATGAGTATGAGCCTGATGAAATAAAAAGCAAACTAAATAGTACTTTACCTGATGGACTGAAAGTAATTGATGTTGGAATAAGATTAATAAAGACAAATATTATGGCAGATATAAAATATGCTGTTTATGATTTTAGATTATTTTCCAAAATACCACTTGAAAATGTGGTGGAGATGATTATGACAGCAGAAAGCCTTTTAGTTGAAAAAACTAGGAAGGGCAAAACAAAAACTATCGATGTCAGACCATTGATTGTAAAAACTGAAGCAAAGGCAGGTAGATTGAAAATTCTTGTTAAAGCTGGTAACCAAAACAATTTAAATCCGCGACTTTTGGTTGAGGCTGTGAGGGTTAATATTGATGAGGTTGTTGAAGGCATTGGCTATAATAGAAAAGGGCAATTTGTTGAACGGGATGGAAAAATGGTTTCACCCCTTGATATAGTTGCTTTGGAGATTAAGTGAAAAGAAAAATCCTGATAAAATATAATAAAGGGAATGAATCGGTTGCTATTCTTGAAGAGGATGTTGTAGTTGAATATTTAAATCAAAAATCAGATGAATCGGTACGAGGAACACTTTTAATTGGATTGGTTAAGGAGTACCAGCCTTCTCTTGATGCATATTTTATTGATGTTGGAATTGATATAAGAGGGTTTCTTCCCGGCAAGTTTACAGAAAAAAAATTAAAGGCAGGAACGCAGTTAGTAGTTCAGGTTGTTAAACCGGCTTACATGGATAAGGGAATGATGCTTAGCTCTGTTATATCAATATCCGGTAAATATTGCGTAGTCACTTCAAATACGGAAAAACTTAGGGTATCGGCTAAAATTAAAGATAAAAGTGAACATACAAGATTAATGGAGCTTGCTGTTAATAATTGTCCTCAGGGTTTGGGGTTGATTATTAGAACTAATGCAAATGGCCTTTTAGATGAAATGATTATTGAAGATATATCAAATACAACAAATTTATATAAAAGTATAAAGGAAGCAACAGGAAGTCCGGGAGAGATTATCTATAAACCTGAAGGAATTATTGGTGATGTCATGAGGAACTTCAAGGTTGAAGACGATATAGTATATTTTGACGATATAGATATTTTTAATAAGTATTTTAAGAAGTTTTCAACACCGGGAATTACTGCTCCTGTAAAATATTATAATAAAGATTATGATATATATGATTTTTTTGGAATCTCAAATAAAATTAAACAAGCATTAGGAAGAAAAGTTTGGCTTAAAAGCGGAGGAACGCTGGTGTTTGACTACACAGAAGCTATGTGTGTTATTGATGTTAATACTTCAAAGAATACCGGAGCAGGAAACTTCTCTGATACGGCATTTAAAACAAATATTGAAGCAGCTTTGGAAATTGCTGTGCAAATCCGGTTAAGGAATATTGGAGGAATAATCATTGTTGATTTTGTTGATTTGGATAAACCAAAGAACAAAGAACTTGATATAATATTCAGGGAACATCTGGAAAATGATAAAAAGAAAATGACTGTAGGGGGATTTACATCTCTTGGAAATTATGAAATAACCAGAATAAGAAAAGGCAGAAGGTTGGAGCATTTTGATGAATAATGACGTAATAGTTTTAAGGGAATTGGCAAAACAGGTAGCTTTGATATCATCGATGGATATTATGGATGAAAGAAGAGCACTTTGGGCTGCTCACAATGCATTTAAAAAAGTTAGGACGCCTATATATATAAGAGACGGGCATTGGAGCAAAGAAATTATTGAGCCACTGTGTGTCTGTGGAAATGAATTGCTTCAGCCGTTAGAACTTTATCTGCGAAAAATGATATATCAGTATGAATTAGGGGACGATTTTGTTATTGAGAATTATGTTAAGATTCCTGCAGTGCTTGAATTGCCTGGGGATGGACCATGGGGAGTAAACCCGAATGTAGATGAATCGGACATGGCCAAAGGGTGCAAAAAGATTCATGCAGCACTTGAGGATATTGCAGACCTCAGTTCAATGAGTGTTCCTGAACATAAAATTAATGAAAAAGAAACGGCAGAACAGTTTGAACTATTGTCGGATATGATTGGGGATATAATTCCCGTATTAACAGAGAGGTCCCCTCATTGGATTAGATGGGGTGGAGATCTCTCAACACACTTAGGTTATCTTTTGGGTACAGAGGGATTAATGTGGGCAATATATGATAACCCTAAAGAGCTTCACGCGTTACTCGCTTTTATGAGAGATGGTGTTATCAAGGCACAGGATGAAGCAGAGGCGGCCGGTGATTTTTCTCTATTGAGTCATGAAAACCAATCTATGCCATATATAGAAGGTCTTGAAGGGCCAAATGGCGGTGATAAGAAAGTTGAACGTTCATCGCTTTGGAATTTCCATGCAGCTCAGGAATTTACATTGGTATCTCCTGAACATCATAAGGAGTTCATGTTGGATTATCAGATTCCGATTATGGAAAAGTATGCTTATTCTTCCTATGGATGTTGTGAAGATTTAACCAAGAAAATTGATATGCTGAGGGAATTGAAGAATTTGCGAAGGATTGCTGTAAGCCCGTTTGCAGATGAGAGGGCCTGTGCAGAACAAATTGGAAAAGACTACATTGCATCATGGAGACCGGATCCGGTAGCAACAGTTTGTCTTGGATTTGATGTGAAAGAGAATAGAAAAATATTAAAGAAGGCAAAAAAAGCTTTTGAAGACAACGATTGTCTGTATGATATCTGCTTAAAGGATGTTCACACAATCGGTAGAGATTACAATAGGCTGATTGAATTTACTAAAGTAGCCAGAGAAGTTGTAGAAAGCTAAAAATACAGGAGGATATATAATGGATATGTTATGGAATTTGGACAAACTCTATAAATCTTTTGATGACCCAAAGCTTAAAGCTGATATAGAAAAAGTTAGAGAGATGATGACTGGGATGCAGAAAATCTGTGAAGAGGATTTTGCGAATACTGATAATTCAGAGACTAAATTAATAAATATTATAAATAAGAGTAATGAATTTGCAGATTTAATCGGTAATATTTATTCATATGCCAGTTTAACGTATTCAGTTGACACTACAAATATGAAAGCTCTTGGAGTGATAGAAAAAGTTGAGAAAATGCTTCCTGAGCTTGCAGTTATTGAGGTGCAGTTTACAAGATGGCTTACAAAACTGGAAGATATAGAGTATGAGGGATTAATTGGAGATCACAAATTTGCCATAGCTGAGAGATTGAAATCTGCAAAATATATGCTGGATGATAAGAGTGAAATGATTCTAGCGACAATGAAGAATACCGGTTCAAATGCCTGGGGGAAATTACAGGACACTATGACATCCTCTCTGACAATCGAGTTCGATGGTGAAAAACTACCGCTACCTGCAATAAGAAATCTTGCAGATGACAAGTCGCAGGATATCAGAAAGAGGGCATATGAAGCAGAGTTGGCTGCATATCCTGAAATAGAAAAGAGTTCAGCAGCAAGCATTAACTCTATTAAAGGAGAGGTCATTACAGAATGTGAGATGAGGGGTTATGAATCTCCACTGCAAATGACATTGCTTAATTCACGTATGGATAAAGAAACTTTAGATGCAATGCTAGCAGCAATGAAAGAATACCTGCCTGAGTTAAGAAAATATATGAAGAAAAAAGCCTCAATGCTGGGGCATGAAAACGGCCTGCCATTCTATGACATGGCTGCTCCTATGGGTGGAGCTGATAAGAAATACACTTATGCAGAAGCCCGGGATTTTATTGTTGAAAAATTCAATACATTTAGCGGGGAACTTGGAGCTTTCGCCAATAATGCATTTGAAAATAACTGGATAGATGCTAAAATGCGTGAAGGTAAAGTCGGCGGAGCTTTTTGTGCAAATCTTCATGGTATCAGGGAAAGTCGAATTATGAGCAACTTCTCAGGTGGTTTTTCTGATGTTACTACTTTGGCGCATGAACTCGGTCATGGTTTTCACGGTGACTGCCTTAAAGATGCTACTAATATGAACAGCGATTATCCAATGCCTCTTGCTGAAACAGCATCGATTTTCTGTGAGAATATTGTAATGAATGCAGCATTAGAAACCGCAACACCGGAAGAAACAATTGCTATTGTTGAACACAGTCTACAAGAAGCAACTGCTGTAATTGTTGATATATTAAGCAGATACATTTTTGAAACTAAGCTTTTTGAAATGCGTAAAGATGCTTCTTTATCTTCAGACCAAATAAAAGAAATCATGCTTGAAGCTCAGAAAGAAGCATATGGCGATGGTCTTGATCAGAAATATCTGCACCCATATATGTGGGCATGTAAACCACATTACTATGAAGCCAGTATGAATTTCTATAATTTTCCATATGCTTTTGGATTGCTTTTCGCAAAGGGTCTGTATGCACGATATTTAGAAGAGGGAGATGCATTTGTACCTAAGTACAAAACATTACTCTATGAAACCGGTAAAAACGACATCAAAGGAGTACTTGCAACAGTCGGGGTAGATGCCTCGGACATTAACTTCTGGCGTGGTTCACTTGAACTAATCAAGAAAGACATCGACACCTTCTGTAAACTATAAAGATAGAGGCCTTCGGGCCTCTTTTTTAATGCCTTGAAAATTGTCCCTAGGGACAAATCGATAAATAAATGAAAATTGTCCCTAGGGACAAATCGTCATTGAAAGGGAATAGAAAGGTTTTGACAAGGCAAACGAAAGGTGATAAATTTAGGGTATCAAGTTTTAAGGGGTATTACAGTATGTATGATAAAGATTGGGCTAAGGTTGATATTAATAAAGTTCCAAGTATAAAAACAGTGGTCCCGGGACCAAAATCAAAGGAGTATCACGATAGGGCATCAAAGTATATGAAGGGTTATTCCAATCAGGTAAAGCTGTTTCCGGTTGCTTTTGAAAGTGGCAAGGGAAGTGTTCTTACAGATGTAGATGGTAATGACTATATTGATTTTTCTTCGGGAATTTATGTTACAGGGCTTGGACATTGTCATCCCAAAATCAGTGAAGCAATTGCCCATTATGCAGGACAACTTATGAACTGCCATGATTTCACAACAAAAATAAAGATGGAACTGTTGGAGAAACTTGCGGAAGTTACACAGGGCGATCTAAATGGAATACAACTTTATGATTCAGGAACAACTGCTGTTGAAGCCGGTTTGCGATGTGCCCGTGCAGCAACTGGTAATTTTGAATTTATATCGTTTTGGAGAGATTTTCACGGGAAAACAATGGGTTCGGTCAGCCTTGCAATGGTTGATTCCTCTCAGGGGATGAGAGCGCCGGGTTTTTATCAGGCTCCGCGACCAAACTGTTATAGATGTCCATTTAAAATGACTCATCCTGAATGTAACTGCTATTGCGTTGATTTCATAGAAAATGTAATTCTAAATGAAACCTCACAGCAACTTGCAGCTATAGTTCTCGAACCGGTACAGGGTTGGAATGGATCTGTTGTTCCGCCTGATGATTATATGCCTAAACTTCGTGTGCTTTGCGATAAATATGGGATACTGCTTTTTGCAGATGAAGTTCTTACAGGAATGGCACGTACAGGTAAAATGTTCTGCATGGAACACTGGGATACAATTCCCGATATAACCACTATCGGAAAAGGGTTCGGAAATGGATTTCCTGTTACTGCTATGTGTGTAAGTGATAAATTTAAAGATGTTATAGAAAATATAAGCGCCTCATCAAGCTATGGGGGAAACCCCATGGCTTGCGCCGCTGCACTGGCTTCTTTGGAAGTTATTGAAGATGAAAATCTCTGCGAGCGTTCTGAGCATCTTGGAAATATTATGCTAAAAAGAATGGAGAAAATTAAAAATAATCATCCGATTGTCGGCGATGTTAGAGGAAAAGGCTGTTTGCTTGCGATTGAACTTGTAAAAGATAAAACAACGAAAGAACCTTTTGAAGAGGCAGGGAAACTTGTTTATAGAAAAGCATTTGAAAAAGGTCTTGCATGGGTGCCTTCTAGATCTACACTCAGATTATCGCCGCCTCTTATTATGGATGATGATATGGCATTGAAGGGTCTGGATATTATTGATGAAGCTATTGGCGAAGTTGAAAAAGAACTTCTATAGGAGGCAGAAATGAAAACTTTGAATGCAGCCATTATTGGCTACGGGTTTATGGGCAGAACACATACGTATGGATATAAAACAATACCGCTTTACTATAAAGACCTTCCGTATAGGATAAATCTTGCTGCTATATGTTCTGGTACATATGAAAAAGCTATAAAAGCAGCAGAGGAATTAGGGTTCGATAAAGTGGCTAGAGAAGCCGAGGAAATTTTTGAAGACCCAGCAATTGACATTGTAAATATATGTACTCCTAATAACCTTCACTTTGACCAATTGAAAAAAGCTATAGAATATGGAAAGCATATATACTGCGATAAGCCGCTGACTGTTACAACAAAGGAAGCTGATGATATTGCACAACTAGCCCGCGAAAAGGGAGTTATTGCACAGGTTGCTTTCAATTATAGGTTTTTAACCGCAACTCTTAGAGCTAAGCAAATTATAGAAAAAGGCGGCATTGGAAATCCTATTTGCTACCGCGCAAGTTATCTACATTCAGGTTCAGTAAGCCCTGATAAAGTTGCAGGCTGGAAACAACTGGGCAAATATGGTGGCGGAGTAATTGTTGACCTGGGGTCTCATATTATAGACCTAATATACTATTTGCTAGGAGAATATTCTGAAGTATCAGCAGAGACTACAATTCTCTATCCAACAAGAAAGGATAAATCAGGAAATATAGTTGAAGTTGATGCAGAAGATTCATTTACAATGATGACCAGAATGAAAAATGGCTGTAAAGGCACAATTGAAGCTTCAAAAATTGCTACAGGTATAGATGATGAACTTCGTTTTGAAATCCATGGAGACAGGGGTGCAGTGAGATTTAATCTGATGCAGCCTAATTACATTGAATATTTTTCAGCAGAAGATAACGATATGCCATATGGCGGAGACAGTGGTTTCAAAAAAATTGCCTGTGTGCAGCGGTATGAAGCTCCGGGAGGAAACTTGCCGAGTGTGAAGAACTCAATTGGTTGGCTAAGAGCGCATGTCCACAGTCTGTATAAATTTACAGAGAGTGTATATAACAACACTCCTGCATCACCGTCCTTTGAAGAAGGAGCTTATATACAAAAGGTCATGGAAAAAACCCGACTGTCTGCGAAGTCCGGTATCTGGATCAGGGTTTAATAATGGGAACTGAAATCCGCCGCAACAAAATATTGGAATTGATTTCTTCTAAAGGAAAAATAAAAGTAACTGATTTAAGTGCTTTATTTTCCACATCATCAGTAACAATCAGAAATGATCTTGCGTATCTTGAAAGTGCGGGTTTACTTGAACGTGTATATGGCGGTGCAGTAGGAACATATAAGTCATATCTATCATTGTCTTTCAATGACAGGCTTAATGTAAACCTTAACGAAAAAGAGCGGATTGCGGAAAGCTTTTCTAATTTAGTAATTCCCGGTGATACTATGATTTTTAATGCCGGTTCTACAAGTCTATTGTGTGCAAGAAAATGCTTTATTAAACTTGGCATTTCTATCATTACCAATTCAATTGTAATAGCAGGCGAAGCCCGTATGAATCATGTTGAGAGAGTTATTCTTCTAGGAGGAATGCTTGATGGGGAATACCAATTTACATACGGTGATGATACAATAAATCATGTTAATAAGTACGCAGTAGATAAGTTGATAATGTCTGTAGATGGAATCAGTGCAGCCGGGGGGATAACCACCCACCACCATAGCGAAGTTGAATCAACAAAAGCCATGATGCAAAGAGCATCCTATGTAATAGTAGTGGCTGATGGGTCTAAAATAGGCAGAACAGGTTTTGCATTAATATGTCCTGTGAGCGAAATTGATTTATTGATTACAGATTTAAAAGCACCTACAGACTATATTGATGAATTAAAATTAACAGGCCTTGAAGTAATACGGGCCTAGGGGGTAAATATGTCTATATATTTCAGAGAACAAACATCTCCGCAGATAGGAGAGTTGGTTAAACAAGAAGCGCTTGTTATATTGCCGGTGGGAACTATCGAGGAACATGGACCGCATCTTACAGTTGATGCTGATGTGTCCATTGCAGAAGATATCTCACGAGAGATCGGTGAAATGATGAAAGATGAAATTCCTTTGATAGTAATGCCTGCGGTTTGGAGTGGATATACTGCTGAGGAACTTAACAAATGGCCAGGTACAATAATCGTAAAAACCCGTACATTTGCAGATATGATAAGTGACATTTGCAGATCACTTATAAAAATGGGGTTTAAAAAAATAATGATGGTGGATTGTCATGGACAGCACAAGCCATTACTGAATATGGTCTGTAAAGAAGTTGCAGATGACACCAAGATATATATGTCCATCACCTCACCGGCTGTTTTTTCAAAAAATGCTTATGAAGAGAACAGGACAACAACGCAAGGTGGCTCATGCCATGGAGGAGAGTGGGAGACATCGGTACTGCTCTATTATGGTCGGAAAGTAGATATGAGCAAGACTGTTTCCGATGATGCTCTTAGATATCATTCAAACAATGTTGCCGGAGACGCTACACAGGGAAGCCAGAGAGTTGTTTGGTCTACGTGGGGAATTCAAGAAAGCAGATCAGGGATTTATGGAGACCCAACCACTGCCACGGCTGAACTTGGCGGTATTATAGTAAATGAGATAAAGAAAAATTATAAAGAGTTTATGTTAGAGTTCTATGCACACAACAGAGATACAGTTTAGGCAGGAAGGAATATAATGGCTATTCTTGGTATAGACATCGGAACAACCGGATGTAAATGTGTTGCTTTCACTGAGAAAATGGAGGCAATTTCAGAAGCTTACCGTGAATATCCTCTTATACATATTGAAAATGGCTTTGTTGAGCAGAATCCTTCATTATGGTGGTCTGCTGTGGTTGAGACGATTCGAGAAGTATCAAAAGAAATTAAATCTATCACAAGAATAGGTATAAGTTCTCAGGGTATAACTTTTGTGCCTGTAGATGAAAATGGAGAGATGCTTTGCAATGCTCTTTCATGGCTTGATATGCGTGCGGTCAAAGAATGTGACAGACTAGAATCACTTATTGGCTGTAAAAAGATTTACAGTATAACAGGTAAAAAAATCAACCCTGCTTATACTCTTCCAAAACTCATGTGGATTAAGAATAATCAACCTGAAATATATAGTAAAACATATAAGTTCCTGACTGCCCATGACTACATAATATACAGATTATGCGGGGTATATGTTACTGAACAAAGTCTTGCGGCTGGTTTTATGGCTTTCGATATTACAACTAAAATTTGGGATGAAGAGATTCTATTATCTGCAGGAATAGATGCTAAAAAACTTCCTAATATCACAGTATCGGGAACACCGGTGGGAGAACTATCAGAAAAAGCTTCTTTTGAAACCGGATTAAAACCGGGTATTATTATCTCGACTGGGGGACAGGATCAGAAGTGTGCGGCCTGCGGAGCCGGATTATCACTTGAGAATATAACGGTATCTCTTGGAACCTCATCAGCAATAACTGCATTATATGATAAACCAATTTTTACGGAGGATATGTGCCTTCCGTGTTTCCCATATATCGATGGCAATAACTGGGTTCTTGAAGGGTTCAGCTCTACAGCCGGAGCTTCGATTAAATGGTTTCGCGATAATATAGGTAACGGTAGAGGATATAAGGAAATAGATGATTCAATTGAAACTGAATATTACAAGGCGCCTGATGGACGGGTTATGTTTTTCCCTTATCTTGGAGGGACTGCAACACCTGAATGGTATGATACTGACACCGGAGGTTTTCTAGGAATAACTCTTGATACAACTAATACACAAATGGCAACCGCCATTCTTGAAAGTATTGCTTTTAATATTCGAGCTAATATAGAAAAAATGGAGTCTCTGGGTAAATCTTATAAAGCATTATCTGTATTTGGTGGTGGTGCAAACAGTGGAATATGGTTAAGGATGATTGCCGATGTTACTGGGAAGATGGTAAAAGTTCCTGAACTTGAAGAAACTGCATGCAAAGGTGCCGCGATCAAAGCTGCGGGAATTAACGAAAGTCAGATTATGAACATTGCAGGAAAATCGAAAATAATTAGCCCGGATAATATTACTCATAAAAGATACAATAAGAAATATAAAAAGTATAAGTTGATTGAAAAGAAAGTATATGGTGGGTGATTTTATGAAAACTGGATTCATTGCTGTGGGACATAGGGATTATATTAGTGTTATGGCTTTAGAAAAAACCAAAGAAGCGGTTTCTAGGTTGGAAGATGCAGGTGTTGAAATTGTATTTGACGGCGCTATTTATACTGATATTAAGGCTGCATCAACTACTGCGGCAACAATGCTTTGTGAGCAAATCAGCAGCATCATTATTTTTCCGTCAACATGGGTAGAGTGCCCCGTTGTTATGGCTGCGGTCACAGAATTTGAACATATTCCATTTGCTATTTGGGGAATGGGTATGTTTGACTATGATGGCAAAAAAGAATCCACAGGGTCTTTCGTTTCAATGGCTATGCTAAGTGGTGCATTTAAGAAAATGGATTATTTTCATGAAGTTTTTTCGGGTAATACCGACAATATGGATACAATTAACAAAATTAAAACATTTACTAAGGCTGCCTCCACTCGTTATGCATTAAAAAGAAGCCTTATCGGCTTGGTAGGATACAGCTCAATGGGGATTTATACAGGAATGTTCGATGCGCCCATGCTAAGAAGAAAGCTAGGACCAGAAGTAATTCAGACAGACTCATATACTATTATAAATATGATGGGAAAAGTAACTGCCACTGAACTTAGAGAGGCTAAATCAGAATTGCTTGATAAAGCATTAGTTGAAGATGAAGTGCAAAATGAATCTTTAGAGAAATCTTTAAGGATGTATTGCGCACTAAAAAAATGGAGCAATGAATTTGATGCAATAAACGTTAAGTGTCAGTATGAGTTTTCTAAAACATTGGGGATGACTGCTTGTGTACCTTTATCACTGCTAGCCGGAAGTGGATTGGTTACATCATGTGAAGGTGATATTCCCTGTACAGTTTCTATGCTTGCGCTGAAACTTCTGTCCGGAGAAATTCCTGCATACGGGGATGCCCTTAATGTTAGTAGTGAGGGAATAGTAAAATTTTCGCCCTGTGGTATTATTCCATATGAACTTGGGACAGGGAAGAGGTATGTCAGGAATTTTATGCCGGATTATGGATTCAGCGGAATTCAAAATAGTTTCCCGTTTAAAGAGGGAACTGTTACTTACTTAAGAATTGCGGAAGATATGGATGGTTATCATTTTATATATGGAAAAGGCGAAGGTCTTAAAACTGAACTAAGACAGGGTTATATGCCTGCTCTTGATGTCCGCCTTGAAGAATCATCAGAGGAATTTATAAAGAAATTTCATGGTCAGCATTATGCCTTTGTATATGGTGACTATACCGCTGAGCTTGCAGCTTTTGAAAAAATTTATCAAGAACATGACTGGAAATAGTCATTATCATTTACTGAACTAAGCTTATAATACATTATGAAGGCGATGAATTGCTTCACCGCCTTTTTAGTCCCGCTTCAGGCCGGGACCACCTCTCTATTCAATTTTACCAATTGAATCACCTCCATTTCATGAAGTATTGTGCACAATTGGATTTTATCCCACTTAGACCATTTATTCACTATAAAAAACACCTATATCTATAAAATACCAGAAATTGTCCCTAGGGACAAATCGTTATTTTTTTATAGATTGTATGTATTTTGAGTATTGAGGGAGCCATTCTTCCTGGGCAACGAGCATTTCATCGGTCATTTCCCAGATTTCAGGAGGGTTGAGAACAGCACCGGTGAGAGGGTCCATCATCATAGCCTGTTTTAATAAGGTAACATCTCCATTTACAGCTGCTTCGACCGCCAGTCGCTGAACGTCAATACTCTGAGTGCAGACAGCTGCGCATCCTAAAGGAAGATAACCAACGATTGGGATACCGACACCATTTGCATCAATGTATCCCGGTACTTCTACGATTGCATCATCAGCCAGATTTGAGATTGCGCCATTATTTACTACATTAAAATGACCACGGTATAAGCGGCCAGTCTCAAGACTTTCAATTATATATGAACCATGTTCATTGCTTCTGTCTTCATAATCATACTTATTTGGTTCAGCTTTTAACATCTTAGGGAATTCGGTATCATATGAGTTTTTGCGTTCTTTGCATTGACGCAGGTACCCACCGGGTTCTCCGTCTATCCATACTCCAAGCTCTATCCAGTCTTTTATTTCATCAGGACGCTTTCTGTACCAGGCTACATATTCACTTAGATGTCCATTTGACTCTGTACTGAAGTAACCAAACCGCTCCATCATATCGATTCTGACTTTTTGTGTTTTGGAAAACTCAGGATGTTTTTTAATTGCATCCAGTATCAGAGGATTCATATCTTTACCATTATGTTTTACGCTTATATACCATGTCTGATGATTAATACCTGCGCAGATAATGTCAACCTCGCTTTGGGGAAGACCAAGCGCTTCAGAAATTAATTTATGACCGCCTTGTACACCATGGCAGAGACCGATTGTGTTAACTTTCCCATATTTGTTAGCAGCCCATGTCATCATAGCATTTGGGTTTGCGTAATTTAACATAAGAACCTTACCGGAACATAATTCTCTGATATCTTTACAAAGATCCAGCATAAATGCAACACCGCGCTGGCCATACATGATTCCTCCGGCACATAGAGTATCACCGACACATTGATTTACACCATATTTCATAGGGATTTCAATATCCGGACCAAATGCCTCTAATCCGCCGATACGAGCTACGTTTATTACATAATCTGCATCTTTTAAAGCCTCTGGACGGTCCAGTGTTGAAATTATTTTTATATCAAACCCGTTTTCATCTATATCTCGCTGAGTCAACTGTGTGACCATATTAAGATTGTTTTGATCAATGTCCATAAAACGAATTTCGATATCTTTAAATTCAGGAACACTTAGAAGATCCTTCACAAGTGTCCTTGTAAATCCAATACTGCCAGCACCAATAAAAGCTATACTAATTGCCATTTTTTTACCCCCTAAAAAAACACTAAGAACATTTTACCATACAAAAGTGTGCACGACATCCGTCGGATGTCATGTACATTATATAGAAAGAACCGGCATTGCCGGTCCTTTCAGGTAGTTGGTTGGGGTAAGGTATATATAAGCATATCTCCTTGGGAGAGTATGCAAAATGCATATTACTCGTATCGAAGAGCTTCTATTGGGTTGAGATTTGCTGCTTTGTAAGCAGGGAAAATTCCAAATACCAGGCCGATGAATAATGAAAAACCAAATGATAGAGAAACCCACATAGGATCAACAACCGTTGTTACGAAGTTGGATATCAAAAACACAATTGCACCAATCCCAAGTAATATACCGATGATTCCACCTAAGCCGGTCAAAACAAGGGCTTCTATAATGAACTGCATCATAATACTTGATTTACGTGCGCCAATTGCTTTTCTAATCCCAATTTCACGAGTTCTTTCAGTTACAGATACAAGCATGATATTCATGATTCAGATTCCTCCGACAATAAGGGATATTACAGCAATTCCTCCAAGAATCAATGCCATAGTTCCGGTAATATCCTCAAGTGTCTCAAGAAAAAATGCCGAATTGTAAACTTTAAAAGAGTCTTCGTTATTAAAAATACTCATCATATAATCTTCAATAGCAGCTTGAGCTTCATCAACTACTTCACTCGATGCAGTCAGAACCTCAAAAGATGTGATTCGAGCATTTTTAAAAATCCGCTGGGCAGTTGTAACTGGAATAATAATTGTGTCATCTTCGCTGTTTTCCTGTCCACCGCCTTTTTCTTCAAGAATCCCTACAACTGTAAAAACAATACCATCAATTTTGATTTGTTCACCAAGTGGTGATATGTCTTCAAAAAGGGTGTTAGCAACATATGTCCCTATAACAGCCACCTTTTGTCTGAATTCCATATCCAGGTCAAGAATATAGCGTCCTTCCTGAACATGGGCATCATCAATATCTGCGTAATCAGGACTGGTACCTAGTATACTGAATTCTCCATTCACAGTTCCATATTTCACTGTGCTATTTCCATTTACAATAGGAGCTAATTGAGAGATAAGTTCAGGATTAGCGTCCGCAAATTCATTGAAGTCTTCATAACTCATATCACGATTGCTCAGTCTTGATGTGTTGAATACCATTAGTTTATTTGTTCCAAGAGCTTCAATGGAATCAGTAATTTCTGCAGTACTTCCCATAGCAAAACCTGTAGCTGCAATAACTGCAGCTACTCCTATGATAACTCCGAGCATGGTTAAGAAGGAACGGCCTTTGTTGCTTGCAATACTATTTAGCGCCATTTTGAGTGATTGTAAAAACAACATTAGATTACCCCCTTGTCACTGACGATGAGACCATCTATTATTTCGATTTTCCTTTTTGCCCTATGTGCAAGAAGATTATCGTGGGTTATTAGAATTATTGTATTCCCCTGGGAATTATTATCATCAAGCATTGCAAGAATTTCAGAACCGGTGTGTGTCAAGATTTCCAGTAGGTTCATCAGCAAGAAGAACCGGGGGATTGCCGGCTAAGGCACGTGCAACTGCAACTCTCTGTTGTTGGCCACCGCTTAACTCAGTAGGCTTATGATGAATTCTATCACCTAAACCAACCCGGTCGAGAGCCTCCATTGCATGCTTTTTTCGCTGTTTATGTGAAAAGCCTCTGTAAACCAATGGAAGTTCAACATTTTCAAGCGCTGTGAATTTTGGTAAAAGATTGAAACCCTGAAAAACAAAACCAATTTTCTCACTTCTTATGGCAGCAAGTTCCTTATCTGAAAGATCAGATATGTCCACTCCATCAAGATGATAAGAACCGGAATCATGTACATCAAGGCAACCTATCATATTCATCAAAGTAGATTTGCCGCTCCCTGATGGTCCGACTATGGAAACAAATTCTCCATTTAAAATATTAATGTCCACGCCGTCAAGTGCTTTGACAACATTGCTTCCCATTACATAGGATTTACGCAAGTCTTTTATATCTATTAAAGAGGTCATTATTTTCCTCCTCCGATACCGCCAATTGCTTTTCTGGCTGTACCAAGATCCATTCCTGTTGCAGTGCTGGTGTCAGCAGTAGCTTCAGAGAGATATACAGGTGGAAGTACTACAATCTGACCCTCTGCAAGGCCGCTTAGAACTTCAATATAGGTTTCGTTATGAATTCCTATGGTTATTGGTATTCTTGCTGCATCAGCATAATACTCTTCTTCTGTAGTAAATACGTTATCTGCAGTTACATCTGAAGTTTTATTTCTGATATATCATCTCTAAGGTCTAAAATACTATCATTTTTATTATCGATGGAGGTATATGTATCTTCAATGGTATCGTTTAGATTATCAATTTGTTCCATCTTTGAAGATATTTGATCTTCGTAAACCGAAATGGTATCTTCAGTTACCTCTGTATCAAGAAGCATTACGACCTGACCGGCTTCAATAAAATCACCTTCATCAAAATTGATTTTCAAAACCTCACCGGAAACATCTGCATTATAATCAGCAGTTTCTGATGAATTCAAAGAAGCAGATACTCCCAGAGTTCTTGCAACATCACCCCTTTGAACAAGTGCAGTTGTTTTTGTGAGTATAGTTTCAGAACTTTTATTTGCATTTAAGGTTCTACTCAAAAAAATACCTCCAACCACTATAACGGCTATAACAGCAACAGTCCAAATTATAATGCGGATAATTTTTTTTCTTTTTTTATTAGATTTTTTTGGTTTTTCCAAGATAAGTACCTCCAGTAAGTCAATTACATTTTTAATTGTATCTTACTATCCTTAATAAAAACATAAGCAAAAATAAGATTAGTGTTTTGTGAAAAGCACTTTTTTTGATAATATTGTTGTATATTTATAAGAAAGAGGAGTTTTATGCGTATCCTTCTGATCGAAGATGAGAAAATATTAGCGGACACCCTTGCCCATGTTTTAAAAAAGCAGGGATATCAGACAGATGTATCATATGATGGAGAATCAGGACTCGATAATGCATTATCGGATATTTATGATGTAATAATTCTGGACAGAATGCTGCCCCGAATGAATGGAGTTGATGTGATTAAGGGAATCAGGGGAGAAGGAATCACAACTCCTGTTATATTCCTTACTGCAATCGGCGGAGTGAAAGAGAAAATCGCTGGACTTGATGCTGGTGCAGATGATTACCTTGTGAAACCATTTTCAACAGAAGAACTACTTGCACGCATTAGAGCACTTGGGAGAAGAAAAGATAAAGATATTCAGGAAACCAATATTATATCAGCAGGTAGTATAAGATATAATCCAAATCAACTCACGGTTACATGTAATGAAGAAGAAGTGAAATTAACTTTTAAGGAAGCACAGCTTTTGGAATTGCTTCTCCTAAATAAGAATAAGATTTTATCAAAAGATAAAATCTTCGATAAAGTATGGGGCTTTAATACTGAATCTGAAATAACAATTGTTGAGATATATATTCATCATCTCAGGAAAAAAGTTTTGTGGAAGAATTCAGGAATCCAAATTGAAACTGTTCGTGGTGTAGGATACAGGCTAAAGGAAGAATCGCAGTAGCATTTTCAATTCATAAAGTGGTAAAATGAACGTTGAGTTGAAGCTGATGCAGAGCAGTATATTTTGTGTCAAACAGTAATGAAAATAATAGAGGTATTATATGAGAAACCAAAAAATTACAATGTTCCAGGCGGGAATAGTATTTACAATATCTCTTGTTCTGTTTCTTGTATTTTCATTTATAAATCCATTTGAAAATTTCTATATTGCCGGAACTATAGGGGAAATCGTTCCGATTCTACTGCCTGCTGTAATTGGTTTGCTTATAATGCGTAAAAGCTTAAAATTTAATTTAAAATTGAATGGATTCAGACCGCTGGACGGAGTATTGATTTTCTTCACAGTTATATTTGCCATGCCGCTGAGTATGGCGCTGAATGCATTTAACATGTGGCTTGTACGCATTATATTTGGGCATAATATCGCAGTTGATATACCTATTCCTGAAACAGGAAGTGAATTACTGATAAGTTTGCTTGTTATTGCTGTTGTAGCAGCTGTATGTGAAGAAGTTCTTTTTAGAGGAGTGCTTCAGACAAGTTTTGAGAAGTTAGGTAAAGCAGGGATGTTCCTGTTAGTTTCATTGTTATTTACAGCTTTTCATTTCAGCATTGAACAATTTCTTGGGCTATTTGTATTATCGTTGCTCATATCATATATGGTGTATAGGACAAACTCATTGTTTGCCGGTATGCTGGCGCATTTTACAAATAATGCAATGGCGATGCTGATATCATTTTTTGCAAATAAGATTCCGGAATCTGTATTTTTGGAAAGTGAAACGGCTTCTGTTGAGTTACCTATGTGGATACAGATAGCAGTGATTGCAGGAGTTGTAATTGGATTTACAGCAGTGGCAATAACGCTGCTTGCGATATTTATTAAGAGGACTAAGACGACAAAGACCGGAATACCTGCAGAATCAGAATTGCGATCAGTGGATATTCTTACGTTTGTACCAGGAGCATTGATTATGGTTGCGATGTTCATAGTTGTGATAGTCGGATATATAATGATGCCGATTCTAAATAACTTTTAATTAAAATTGCACTTGAAAATTTATAATAATAAATTGCAATTATCCTAGTTACATTTTAGAGATGTACCATTTGCACGAGGTTATTTCATATTTCATCTCATAAACTTTTTCGAGATCACCTATAAGACTCTGAACTTTATATATAAGCATTCGATTCCCGGCGATTTTTTGTTCATCGCGAATTAGTATCCTATCAATTTTAACCACAACTGTGTCACCCCTGCCATCGGTCATGCGAAACCTGAGGGGGGAAATTTTTCCGTCCTTTGAACTGACACATATCATATCTACATTTTTCATAAGCATTTTCATAGTATATTCATTATACCGAACATATGTTCGCGTGTAAATGAGCAAAAAATGTCAGTGCTAAAAACGACACATATGATAAATTTATCAGGATTGGTTTATTTATTTTCAATAATTTCACATTGAGGAAACCTACTGATTTCATGATATAATTTTCTTAACGGGGTGTAATATGAAAAACAATTTTGTACAACTTCATAAGGATGTTTGTTTCAAGCCAGACAATAAAAAAATTATTTGGCAGCCGAGAATAGGCTGTTGGGTAGATGATCATATAAGTCGTGATGGGCATCTTCCGGGAATATATAATGGAATGACTCGACCGGAGCTTTACAGGGAACTGGGGTGCTCGGCACGCATTTATGCATATAATTCATGTTTTGTTAGAACAGAACATCCGGATGTTGAAGTTAAAATGGAACTGCTTGATCCCATGAGAGAGCTCCATACAATATCCACTCCAATAGGTTCTATTAAATGTGTTATGAGAAAAAATACTTCTAATAGTGGCAAATATTATGAAAAGTGGTTTGCAAATAGTGAGGAAGAGCTAAATATTCTCACTTGGGCTGACAGTCGTGCTCGCTGGAGTTTTGATTATGATAAATATGAAGAAATCGGCGAAGAATGGGCAGGGCTTGGAGCTCCATGCATGTATATGCCGAGAATTGGTATACAGAGTCTTTACATAAGGAAAATGGGTTTTATTAATACCGCTTATGCTCTGGTAGATTACCCGGAGACAGTGAAAAAATTCAGTGATGCACTTGAGGCTAATCAGGAGGGGTTAATTGAGGTAATCAACAATTCGCCCATTGATATAATAAACTACGGAGACAACCTTCATGACGGCTATCTGAGGCCGGATATATTCGAAGAATACGTGTTGCCGGTTTATCAACGCAGAGGTGATTTATTGCATAAAGGAGGTAACTTTACATATAGTCACTGGGACGGTGATGTAAAAAGAATCCTTCATTATGCAAAGGATTGTAATCTTGATGGAATTGAGGCTATAACTCCAATACCACAGGGTGATGTCACCTTGGCAGAAGCAAAAGAGGCCATGGGAGATATGTATATGGTAGATGGTATTGCTGCGATTCTTTTTGACGATATTTATACGGAGGAACAACTTCTCGAACAAGCCCATGAAGTTATTGAACTTTTTGCACCAAATCTTATCCTGGGTATTTCTGATGAGATATCGTCAACCGGTGATATCGAGCGAGTCCGCCTGATAGGTGAACTGGTAAATCAATACAATTCTCAATTCGATTAATTTTCATAAAAACTCCTCGTGAGCTGTTACGATAAAAACGGACACATAAAAGAACCCTATGTTGCAGTACAATGTAATATAGGGTTCTTTAAATGATAGGAATGTTATGTTTTATAGATAATAGATTTATTCATCCTTATAACCTGTCAGCTTAATGACTATCTTTGCAATTTCCACCAATGGGATTATCATCATAGCTGCTCCTGTTGTTATAAGCCATTGTTTTCCTGTTAGCGGAACAGTTCTAAAAACGGAGTTTAAAGCCGGTACTATCACTACGATAACCTGCATAAGCCCGGCAAAAGCCAGCGATATAAACAATAGTCCATTTGAGAAAAATCCCTTTTTGAATATGGTTGTTGCAGCAGATCTGGCATTTAACACATGGAATAATTGTATCAATCCAAGAACCAGGAAGGCCATTGTTCTGGCGGTTTCCTGTCCGTAATTTTTAAATGCAAACATGTACAAAAGAAGGGTTATAGTCGCCTGGAAAATTCCTTGATATACAATATTTATACCAACAATGCCGGAAAATAGATTTTTAGATGCATTACGGGGTTTTTTCTCCATAATTCCGGCTTCAGCATTTTCAAGCCCAAGTGCAAGAGCAGGCAGTGAATCTGTAACCAAATTTATCCATAATATATGAATGGGAAAAAGGAAACTCCAGTTAAGAAGGGTTGCAACAAAGACAGCTAGAACTTCAGCAACATTTGCTGAAAGAAGAAACTGAATGGCTTTTCTTATATTGTCATAAGTACGCCGGCCTTCTTCAACAGCAACTATAATAGTAGCAAAATTATCATCTGCCAGAATCATGTCTGCGACACTTTTAGATACATCAGTTCCTGTTATTCCCATGCCTATTCCGATATCAGCCACTTTAAGAGCGGGTGCGTCGTTTACACCATCACCGGTCATAGCTACAATTTTACCTTTATTTTTCCAGGCGGTTACTATTCTGACTTTATGTTCAGGGGAAACTCTGGCGAATACAGAATACTTTCCAATTGACCGGCCCAGTTGTTTTTCGCTTAGTTCATCAAGTTCCCGACCTGTTAATACACCGGATTCATCTTTAATCATTCCTAGTTTTTTTGCAATGGCAAATGCGGTATCCTTATGGTCGCCGGTTATCATGACAGCTCTCATACCTGCACGTTTGCACACGCGGATAGCCTCTTTAGCTTCGCTTCTCGGAGGATCAATCATACCTGTAAGACCTGCAAAAATGAGATTGCCTTCAATTATGTTGCTATTTTCAGTGGTATCTATTTTATCAATTTCATCATAGGCATAAGCTAAAACTCTCAGGGCTTTTTCAGCCATGTTGGCATTTGCTTTCTCTACATTCTTAATATCAGCTTCGGTAATGGGTCTGATTGAGCCGTTTTCCAATATTCTGTTGCATTTTTCTATCAGCATATCAGGAGCGCCTTTGACCATTATTTTGAATTTATTATCGAAACGGTTAACTGTTGTCATTAGTTTTCGGTCGGAATCGAAGGGGATTTCGAACTCTCTGTGATGAACACGCTCCATGGTGTTTTTATTAAAACCGTTATTAAAGGCATATTGAATAAGAGCTGTTTCAGTAGGGTCTCCTATCATTTTAATACCGTCACTACTGAGATTGAGGCGTGCATCATTGCATAGGACCATTATATTCATGAGCATTTCAATGCTGAGTCTGTCAGCTTTGGCAGGGTTGATTCTAACATTGCTCCCCGGAATGTAGATTCTTTCCACAGTCATCTGGTTCATTGTCAATGTTCCTGTTTTATCTGAACATATTATTTGGGTACTGCCCAGTGTTTCGACGGCCGGTAGTTTTCTTATTATTGCTTTTCTTGCAGACATTTTACGGACACCTATTGCAAGAACAACCGTAACAATTGCCAGCATTCCTTCAGGTATTGCTGCTACCGCAAGACTTACAGAAGTCATGAACATATCAAATGGATTCCGCCCCTGTATCATACCAATAATGAATATTAGAAGTGCTGCACATAGAACAGCTATACTAAGTATTTTACCAGTTGCATTCAATCTTTGTTTTAGAGGGGTTTCTGTTCCGATGTCACTGTCTGAAATATATTCAGCTATTTTACCAACTTCAGTATCCATTCCTGCAGAAACTACTATACCGCTTCCGCGTCCGTAAGTTATTATACTCGACGAGTAGGCCATATTAGATCTATCACCTAAAGCTAAATCAGGATCACTAAGTGCTGCAATACTCTTTTCAACAGCAGTGCTTTCTCCGGTTAGGGTTGATTCCTGTATCTTAAGGCTTGCACTTTGAATCAACCTAAGGTCAGCTGGGACATAGTCACCAGCGTCAAGTTCAACAAGGTCTCCGGGAACGATATCTTCTCGCTTTATGCTCTTTGTTTCACCGTTGCGAATAACACGCGCATACGGGCGAGACATGCTTTTCAAAGCTTCAAGCGCCTGTTCAGCCTTATTTTCCTGAACGACACCAATTATTGCATTGATTATTACAATAGCCATTATTATAATCGCGTCTGTAAGTTCTCCTAGAACACCTGATATTATTGCTGCAGCCAAAAGAACCAACACCATAACATCTTTAAATTGGGTAATAAAGCGACCAAAAAGTGTCGGGCCCTTTACTTCCCTTAAAGCGTTTTTGCCATGTTTTTGGAAACGTTGCTCAGCTTCCTGGGTAGTTAGCCCATTCTCGCCGGTTTCCAGCATGTCATACAGTTCTTCAACCTCAGTTGTGTGCCATTGTTTCATAATGTCCCTCCGCATCAATGGTATCAAAAACCCACACCCACGTCAAAACAGCGACGTACCGCAGGCGAAGCAGAGGAACGTCGCTGTGTCCTGAAAACTAATTTCACGCATAAGGTTGAAAACGAGTGAATATTAGTTTTGACACACCTTTATGTATTTGGCGTACCGCAGGCGAAGCAGAGGAACCAGTCAACGTATCGCAGCAATATTCTGCTTTAATGCGAGAAACGTTTAAGGCGACCTGAATAATAATATCGCTACCCTAGTCAGTAACGTGCGACTATTATTCTTTGGGAGCAAACATTTCACTAATTACAATTTCACGCATAAGGTTGAAAACGAGTGAATATTAGTTTTGGTACACCTATATGTATTTGGAGTACCGCAAGCGAAGCTGAGGAACCAGTCAACGTATCGCAGCAATATTCTGCTTTAATGCGAGAAACGTTTAAGGCGACCTGAATAATAATATCGCTACCCTAGTCAGTAACGTGCGACTATTATTCTTTGGGAGCAAACATTTCACTAATTACAATTTCACGCATAAGGTTAATAACGAGTGAATATTAGTTTTGGTACACCTATAAACCGTACAGCAGACTTTTGTCCCTAGGGACAATTTGTTACTTAAGGTATGGTATGAGTTCAGTGAGGTGATCTATGTATATATGCGGCTTGGTAGGGATTGAGATTTGGTGGGAGTTAAAATAGCAGCTTTTTATCCCGGCGTTATGTGCGGCAAGGACATCAATCTCACGATCTCCGACCATCAGAGTTTCTTCATTGTTAAAAGAGTATTTTTTTGCGAAATAAATAATACAGTCAGGTGAGGGTTTTCGGCCATAACCATCTTCACGGGTAATAATTTCAGTGAAATATTTCATATGATCGGCATATTCAAGGAAAGAATAAGTGGATACACCACGGTTTGTATAAATAAAGTTCATACCGCCATTATCAATAACATGGTTTAAGACTTTTTCTGCACCATCAAATGGAATAGCTTTTGAGACATCCATTGCTTCTTCAGGCTTAACAAATTTTTCTCGAAGAGTTTCACGACTGAGTGAATGTTTTTTGGAAAAATGATCATATGTTTCTGATAAAGAAAGATGGAGAAATTTCAGCACCTCAGCACGATTTTCATTAATATTAAACTTCCTGAAAGTTTCAAGGAAAACATCAGCAATTGCCGGATAAGTATCAAATAAAGTTCCGTCAAAATCCCATATTATGTCTTTAATCATAAAAACCTACTTTCAATTTACATGAACTGATAATATACTATACTAATAATAAGGAAAGAGGTAGTGTTTTGATTAAACTACGTGATGAAAAAGTATATTTATTTAACGATACAATTGTTCCAATACAGGATATGGAATGCAATACCTGTATGCTTGAACCGGGGGCTGATTATTCAAAAAGGACTATGGCGTATTCGATACTAACAGCTCATAACACCAGCGGCAGCAGAGAAAATCTAGCTATAAAATTTGATGCAATGGCATCACACGATATAACTTATGTAGGTATAGTTCAAACTGCACGTGCCAGCGGACTAACCGAATTCCCGATTCCATACTCATTGACAAATTGCCATAACAGCCTTTGTGCTGTAGGTGGAACCATCAATGAGGATGACCACTTATTCGGTCTTTCAGCTGCAAAAAAATACGGTGGTATTTATGTACCTGCTCATTTGGCAGTTATTCATCAATATATGAGAGAAATGATGTCCGGCTGTGGAAAAATGATTCTTGGATCTGACAGTCATACCCGATATGGGGCACTTGGTACAATGGCAATGGGAGAAGGCGGGCCTGAACTTGTAAAGCAGCTTCTTAAAAAAACTTATGATATAAAGTACCCAGGAGTTTGTCTTGTATATCTTAAAGGTGAACCTAAGAATGGTGTTGGTCCTCACGATGTTGCACTTGCGCTTATAGGCAGAGTATTTTCAAGTGGATTTGTTAAAAATATGGTTCTTGAGTTTGCAGGTCCGGGTATTGCCGGTCTTTCTATGGACTTTAGAAACGGCATTGATGTTATGACTACAGAAACCACATGCTTAAGCTCTATATGGCAGACAGATGAAAAAGTCAGGGAATATTATAAAATTCATGGCAGAGAAGATGCATTCAGAGAATTGAAACCGGGTAATGGAGCACTATATGATAAGTTGGTTGAAATAGATCTTTCTACGATAGAGCCGATGATGGCATTACCTTTCCATCCATCCAATACATATACTGTAAGAGAAGTAATAGACAATGCCATTGATATTTTTAAAGAGATTGAAAATGAAGCGGTCAGGATATCAGGTAATGAAACAAGTTTTAAACTAACCGATAAAATAGTGAATGGAAATATTATGGTTGATCAGGGCATCATTGCAGGCTGCGCAGGAGGAACATATGAAAACGTTCTGGCTGCAGCTGATATTCTGAGAAACGGTAGTACAGGACATGATGAATTTTCATTAAGCGTTTACCCACAGAGCCAGCCGGTATATTATGCTCTAAATGCAACTGGCTCAATTAATGATCTTATGAATGCCGGTGCAATTATTAAAACAGCCTTCTGCGGACCATGTTTTGGAGCAGGTGATGTGCCTGCGAATAATTCCCTCAGTATAAGGCACACAACAAGGAATTTCCCAAGCAGAGAAGGTTCAATACCAAGTGATGGTCAGATGGCCGGGGTAGCTCTAATGGATGCAAGAAGTATAGCCGCCACTGCAGCAAAAGGAGGGAAGCTTACTCCAGCAACAGAAATTGATTACACAGAAAAAAGCCCTGTTTATACATTCAACGGTGATATTTACAATAAACGTGTTTATTACGGTTTCTCAAAAAAGATTGATTCTGTAGACTTGAAGTTCGGACCGAATATAAAGAACTGGCCGGAAATGGAACCGCTTTTAGACAACATGCTTCTTATGGCAGCGTCGGTTATAGACGACCCTATAACAACTACTGATGAACTTATTCCTTCAGGTGAAACATCTTCATACAGGTCAAATCCTCTTAAGCTGGCTGAGTTCACGCTGAGTCGTAAAGATCCCGGATATGTGGGCAGAGCCAAAGAAGCTTTTGCATTGGATAATAGCAGAATAAGTGGTGCAATCGGTGAATTTTTGGATATAAAACTTGATAATACAAAAGTGGGAAGTTTTGTCTATGCAAACAAACCGGGTGATGGTTCTGCGCGAGAACAGGCAGCATCATGTCAAAAAGTCCTCGGCGGGCAAGCAAATATTGCCCTTGACTATGCTACTAAACGTTATCGCAGTAATCTGGTTAACTGGGGAATGATTCCTTTTATTATAGATGAAAAACCGGAGTTAGAACTCGGGGATTACATATATATTGAAGGAATTAGAAACATGGTGGAATCCGGTGCGGAGAAAATCACGGCACAGGTCTTGGGGAAAGATCTGACACTACAGCTTAGCTTACCGTCTATGACTGATGCTGAACGGGCTATAATCCTTGACGGTTGTTTAATCAACCATTATCGTAATGCAAAATAGCACATTCAATTAATTATCCGATGGTTAATTGATTGAAATCACCTAATAAGCTGACAGATGGTTGGGTGAAATTAAACTTAAGGGATATACAATTTAATGGATGAAAAAAAACGGGAAATGATTCTCGGTGGTGACATGAGGAAAGTTATTATAAAACTTGCGCTTCCTCTTATGCTAACCAATCTTATACAGACTATATATAACATAACAGATACATATTTCGTCAGTGGTCTTGGAGATACAGAAGTAGCTGCCACGGGTTTTGTATGGAACCTTGTTTTTCTTGTAATTTCTCTTGGCTTAGGCTTATCAGTTGCTGGACGTTCCATGATATCACAATATGTGGGAGCTCATGATGAAGAGAGTGCGCGACAGGCTGAAGGGCAGCTGATGGCTTTCATGTCTGTTATTGGGCTTGGGTTCAGTATTCTTTTTTATATCTTAGCACCATATATTCTAAAACTTATGGGAGCAGACGGAGAGCTGTATGAATATTCTCTATCATATATGAGAATAATTATGCTTGGTATGCCTTTCTCATATTTGTATTTTGCATTTAATTCAATAAAAAATGCCAGAGGAGATATGGTAATTCCAATGGTGATCAGTGCAATTTCAGTGGTTATTAATATTATTCTTGATCCGATCTGTATTTTTGACTGGGGATTTGGTTGGGGAGTAGCTGGTGCTGCAATAGCTACTACATTTTCACGAAGTATAATCGCAATAGCTGTAATTATAATGGTGTCTTTTGGTAAACTTGGTATCAAAATAAAGTTAAAGGATCTAAAATTCCATAAAGAAACCATAAAGAAAATCCTTAGGATAGGACTGCCTGCATCATTTGGACAGGCTTCGGCTGCTATAGGATTTACAATTATGACAGTCATGGTAAAGTCCTTTGGAGAAGCAACACTTACTGCATTTGTTATTGGCAGCAGGATTAATGGACTGGTATTGATGCCGCTTATGGGGATAGGCTGGTCATTTACAACAATTGCCGGTCAAAATCTTGGGGCGGGTAATATTGATAGAGTAAAACTCGGATATAGATGGAGCATTATATATTCAATGATTTTTGCTGTAATTGGTGGCGGAATTATGGCCGCTTTGGCTCCGAATATTATAAGTATATTCTCAGACAATCCGATTGTAATTGAACAAGGAACACTTTTTCTGTACATCATAACATTGGCATTGCCTTTAATGGGTATATTCCAAAGCCTTATTGGGCTATATCAGGGAACAGGGCACACAAAATTCTCATCTTTAATGATGATAGGCCGGCTATGGCTTCTTAGAATACCCATGATATTGATAATGAAAAATTATACTAACTTAGATGAAAGATCTGTATGGTATGCGATTATTCTCAGTAATGTGGTAATTTGTACTGTAGGAATAATAGGATATTTCCAGGGGTTCTGGAAAAAGAAAACTATCTAAATATCGGAGGTTAGCATGCAGGATAGATTAAAACAGCAGCTTCAATTCATTTATGAAATCGATAAGGTCAAAAGCATTATACGCAGGACCCGGCTTTTCCATGTGGATAAACGTGAAAATGATGCCGAACATTCATGGCATATTTGCATGATGGCATTAGTTTTAAAGGAATATGCTGATGATGAAATAGATATCCTTAAAGTTATTAAGATGTTACTTATACATGACCTGGTGGAAATTGATACAGGAGATATCATTGTATATAGTAAAACACAGGTACATGTGGAAGCTGAGGAAAAAGCTGCCAAAAGGATATTTGGTCTTCTTCCTGATGGACAAGGTGATGAGTATTACAATATGTGGGTTGAATTTGAAGATCAAAAAACTGCTGAAGCGCGATTTGCCATGACTCTCGACCGTATGGAACCAATTCTGCAATGCCTTTACCGGGGAGGAGAAGACTGGCGAATAAATGGAATTCCCTATGAAAAAGTAATAAAAACAAATAGTAAAGTTGCCAATGGATCAAAGCATCTATGGGATTATGTAAAATCAGAAATCGGTCAGTGCAATACCAATGGGGGTTTCAAAGATGAAAAAATAATTTCAGAGCATTGAACACCGGAAAAAATCAGAAATTAAAGGAAATAGATGAAATTGTTGCAGAAGCTGAAGTGGTTAACATACTATATGGAGATATGACAATAATTGACGTTATGTAAGTGCTTGCTTATACTATATATAATACAAACATATGAATTGCAACTAATAAGTAGTTGCGCTTTTTTTGAAAGGATAATATAATATGAGCAGGTACAAAAGGCAGTAAGAAGGTTACTGGCTGTTCCTAAGGGTTATTCTTATATTGAATTGAAGTATTTCTTGGAATCAGTTGGATATTGGGAACATAATGCTGGGAATACATCTGGTTCAAGAGTGATTTTCATTAATAGTGATAAACATATAATTAAGCTTCATAAACCACATAGAAAAAGCGACTTAAAAGAATATCAAATAAAACTGGTGATTAGGTGCCTAAAGAAATCAGGAGTATTAAAATGAAAAAAACAATGGAATATCGGGGATACAATGCTAAAATTGAATACAGTGATACTGATAATTGCTTTTGGGGTGAAATACTATACATTAACGATGAAGTTTCTTTTGAAGGGCAGAGTATCATAGAATTGAAGATTGCTTTTAAAGAGGCTGTAGATGACTATATTGAAACATGCACCCAAATAGGTAAAGAACCAGAAAAACCGTTCAAAGGTAGTTTTAATGTCAGAATTTCATCAGAATTACATAAAAAAGCAGCTATAAAAGCAGCATCAGAAGGGCTGTCTCTGAACCAGATTGTTGAAAAGGCAATAAAATCACTTGTCAGAAATTAGAGGCAGAGGAGTAAATATGTTTGAATTTATTAATATAAGTAAAATTGAAGGAGAGGAAATTGATCTTATCTTATTAGAGAAAAGGGAAGCGGTCCCCCAAAAAGCTTACCTTCCCTGTTATGTCTTTGATATATGTCTCCATGGAACTAAAACCAAGGCTGGTATCATAAGTTTTAGGGTTGGCTTTAATCAAAATATTAAATATGGTGGGAATATTAGATATGGTGTTTTTGAAGATTACAGGGGGCACCATTACGCAGCAAAAGCATGTATAATGTTAAAGGATATTGCGAGAAAACATAATCATGAATATCTTATTATTACATGCGATCCATATAATATTCCGTCCAGAAAGACCTGTGAATATTTAGATGCGGAGTTATTGGAGATTTTTGATTTACCTGAATGGACAGAGATGTACCAAATGGGCAAAAGATCGAAATGTAGATACAGATGGGATTTGAGTTAATAAATTCCATGAACTTTCAAATGACAATGATTGACATAAATGTCGTTTTTACCATATAATGTAATTAACTGTATGTTGAGAAACAATATTTACAACATGACAGATTCTAGTATGATAGTGAGGGTAAATAAATGTATCAAAGACTACAAAGAAGACTTTATGAGGATGAAAGCAGTATATTTTTATTTGAGGATGCAAGGGGTATATATGGGCAGGCTGTGGATGTTATTGTAATCAACCATATGTACGCATGTAAAGAAGCAGGGATTCCTTATACATATCATTGTGATATTAATCTAAGTAAAACGGCTACAAAAATTGGTGAAATCAGTTTAAGTATAGACTCTTATAAAAATTTATTTTATACGGGGAATATTGGTTTCTCTATAGATGAACAGCACAGAGGAAATAAATATGCAGGCAAAGCTTGCCAGGCTATAAAATTAATCGCTAAATCTCATAATCTGAACACATTATACATAACTTGTAAGTAAGCGTCAAATCTCCGGCACATAGCAATCTTAAAACTTAAATGAGATAATCTTCTAAAAGAGGAGATTACCGAATG
>Ga0307989_1000257_pt1 | contig 36795 bp, 26 predicted proteins | sample EllFjometagen185_FD_203164 | JGI IMG/M metagenome (GOLD analysis project Ga0307989, IMG submission 203164) | Marine microbial communities from Ellis Fjord, Antarctic Ocean - #185 | ecosystem: Environmental > Aquatic > Marine > Unclassified | place: Southern Ocean | collected 2014-10-08 | reverse complement strand
CCTGACATCAGCCGGCCCAAGGTCCGGGCAGAAGACCGTTGTGCAGTTGGGCAAAGAAAAAACAGCCTGGTTAAGGTCCTTTCCTACCTTTCTTCTATCAATGTCATAGGCGGCAACCACTTCTATGTCACCCGGGGTGTATCCCCCGATATTCCAGTGAATCAGGCCAGATGCATTTGGGTCTTCTTTTTTTCTGTAATGGTGAATTCCCTGAACAAGTGCACTGGCACAATTTCCCACACCCACAATCGCCACTTTGATTTTTTCCACTTGGAGTTCCTTTATTGGTTCTATTTGCTCAAAAGAAAGGAGAGTACATCATGAAGCTCTGTTCCGGGCTCAGGTAATGTCAATCCATTGGTTTTCAGGCTGTCCATAAATATTTTTGTTTCCCTGCTTGGGGACTCAATATAGTCCAGGCAAGCTGCAGCTGCAGCTGCCATCTTTGGAATTCCCAGGGCCTTGGATAGGGTATTGACCCGGGTCTCAAAATTCTTGTCCGGCCCCAAAGGGGTTTCTTTTTCAAGTTCCGGCCCCAGGCTGTTGATCCTGTCCAGAATAAACTCCGGCCGCTGCCCGTATGCCAAGTCTGCCAGGGTCTCAGGTCTTATGATACGGCCCAGATAGATATCCTGCTGTCCATAGCCATAGGGGAAATCATAATAGATATCCGGCCCTTTGACAGGAAGCCCTCCTGTGAACCTGATGGGGACCACAGGGATCTGGTGTTCAATTAGAAAATCAATGAACAGAGAACTGAGTTGGGTGATCTTATGTCCTGCCCTGAAGGCCCGTCTCCCCTCGCAGGCAATATAAAGGGAGGCTGCCTCTGTCTTGATTTTGTCTGCGATTTCATAAAGGATCTGGGAGAGCTGAAGCCGTTTTTCCTGGTCAAACACCCTCATGTGAAAGGGAAGCCGGGTGCCGGCAGAATTTTTTACCAGCTGGTTGAGATGTCCCAGGATGCCGTTCTGCTGTTCCTTGTTGGTAATTCCATATATGGGGCTGTTAAACAAGTATCCCAGAAATATAGCCATGAGCGGAGTTTCCACCCCGGTCTGGTGATTGCTCATAAACATCACAGGTTTTCCCTGGCAGGCTTGTATCTCATCCGGGGACTCCAGGACAATCCGCCGGATGAATTTTATTACAAACCCCTCAAACAGGTCTGAGAGGATGGAGTGTTTGACACCAATTTTTTCATGCCAATATGTTTTGACCGAAGATAGGTCCAGGGCTTCAATCCCCTTATGGGCTGTTTCAATGAACGCCTTTGTCTCTGTTGCTGAGACAGACAGCCGGTTCAGGGGCAGGTTCCTGCAGGAACCTGTGGCAGGCTCAAAAGAAACCCGTGACGGGTGTATGGCCATAAGATCCCCTGCATGGGCTTTAAGAGCCACTTTTGTGTAGAAATTCTTTTCAGATTCCGACACCCTGAATACCGATGCAATTGTGCCTGGAAGCCAGTCCATGGCCTTGATATTCTCTTTTCTGGCCTGCCGGAGAGTACCGGTATCAGAACCAAACACAAGGCCGCTGATATGGCCGGATCTTTTAAGGAACCGTTTCCAGGAAATGGGGGAAATATTGACCAGAGGGCCTTTGGGCACCAGGAGCAGCTTTAAGCTGAACTCAGCAGCCAGCTGGGTTCCCTCAAAAATCCAAAATTGGATGATGGGAAAGTAGCGGTTGGCCAGATGGTTTGTCCGAGCCCTGACATGTACAAAACCTGTCCGGGGCAGGTCCCGGTAGAAAGCCAGCTCTGACAGTTCCATGGGAAAGGCAATATTTCCCTCTCCGGTCTTGGGAAACCATAGATGCATTTGCTGGCTGGGCATGCAGTGAAGGGCGGCATCCAGAAGCCCCGGGTGGACACTACCGTAGGGAACCCCCCGGGACTCACACCTGACAATGCAGTCAGCACCGTTGGTTCCCAGAACAAGTTTATCCATAAGCTGTAATCCTGGGCCGTGAAAGAGCTGCCCCGTTTTATAAGGGGCCTTCACCGGATATCCCATTTCTAGGCGAGGTACTTGGGTCTTAGGTGCCAGGGGATAAGTATTGGCAAACCGGATTCTGGCTGTGACAGCCGGGGCATACCCGTTCTCGGATTTGTCCCGGATTTGAAATTCCATGGAAAGGAGATTCGTATCTTCTTCCCTGATACGGGTTCTGCCTTCAAGGGTCTCCGGGGAAAAGGCAGCCCATTGATTTGATGCCAGACTTATGACCTGAACAGCCCTGGATCTGGACAGGTGTTCTGATCCCTGGCTGCAGAGCATGTCCAGTTCTCCCATCATGGGCAGGACCGGAATGCAATAGGTGGGACTGTGGTCATTTACCCAAAGATGTTCTGCCCGGTTCATGACCCACTCTCTGGTCTGTTCTGCTCCGAGAACTGAAACCGGCTCTGATTTGTCCTTGTTTCCTGTGATGATGATTTCAACAGGACCTTGGGTATCACTTCCAAACTCGTTTACAAAGGCCCGGGTGCCCTGATCAGAAGAGATCAGGCCTATTCCCATGGTTCGAAACAGGGTTTTGTGATGATCCTGAACCATTCCCCCGTCCCAGGGGCCCCAGTTGATGGACCGGACAATACACGCCCCTTCCCTTTTGACGGCTTCAGACTGGCAGACCTTGTTTAACACCTCATTGGCCATGGCATAATCCGACTGATTGAAGTTGCCCTGTCTGGCCACAATGGATGAAAAGCAGCAGATCCGTTTCAGGGGATCTGTCCCTGTCTCTTTCAGAAGGTTTAGAAACCCTTGGACTTTGGTATCAAAAACAGATTTAAAGGTCTCCAGCTCTTTTTCATGGATGGGGGCATCATCAATAATACCTGCCCCGTGGATGAGGATGTCGATGGGTCCCAAAAGCGCCCTGACATCTTCAAGTGCTGATTCTACAGCCCCTGGGTCTGTGACATCTGCACAAAAATATCGAACCTGAGAGCCGTTCTGTTCCAGGGCGGCCATAGTTTCCTGGATCTCCTCTGCACCATCCACATCCGGGTCAGATCTACCGAGGATGGCGAATTTCATAGGAACCTGCTGGGCCAGAGTGATAATACACTCCCTGGTGATGCCCCTGGCACCGCCGGTGACCACCACCACCTGGTCCGGTTCAATGAGAGAAGGTTTTTGAATGTCAGAAGATTCTCTGGTTGTAACCTTTACCCTGGAGCCTTCCATGGTAAGGCCCACCTCGCTTCGGTCGTCTGTTTGGTGCAGCTCCTGAATAAGGGCTGCTGCGATTTCTTTTGGCCTCATTGTACTGCAAGGCAGGTCGATTGATTTTACCCTTGCCTTTGGCCATTCCATTGCAGCGGTTTTGGCAAGGCCTGAAAGACCGCCTGACCAGCCTTTTATGCCGGCACTGCCTGAAAGGTTGAAATCTCCTCCGGTATCCTGAACTAGGACAAAGCAGGTGTCTTGTCTTTTCATATTTGGGGCACAGGCCTTGGCCGCCTCAAACGCCTGATAATTAATGTCAATGGCGCTGGAGGCATCCTTGGCCTTATCGATTCCCGGAAGAAAAATAATATGATCGGCATCAGGGGGGCAGGTTTTTGTCAGGATCGTTTTTATGCCCATATCTACAAGCTGCTCAGCCAGAATCTTTGCTGTACCGGATCTGTCTTTGATGATATGCCAGAGGCTGTCCTTTCCTTTGAAGGACCCCGGGATTCCAGGGATTTCCTCCAGTTCCACCTGATAACGGAGCAGCGGTGGAAAGGGGGCTTTCTTGACAGGCGCGGCTGACCTTGGTTCCTGTTCAGGAGGTGTTGATATGGGTACCTCTTGTTTTTTACCTGTTTTTGACCCGGCAATAGACCTGACATGGGTGATGATGTCTCCCAGGGTTAGAAGGCCGTACAGTTGCTGAGTATCTCCCAGTTCAAGATCCGGGTATTGATCCAGAAATTCTGCAAGGATTTCCACTTTCTTGATGGAGTCAATGCCGTAGCCTGCCTCAAGTTCTGTATCCAGATCAAAGATGTCCTCGGGATACCCGGTTTTTTCAGTCAGAATTTTTATGAGGGCTTTCTGGTAGACTGATTCATCTATGGGGGTGGGTATATGATGCTCATCAGGGGGCAGTGCTTCTTCAGTTGCTGTATCCATGTCAGGTTTCTGTTGGGCCATTTTGTTCATAAAGGCGCTGGAGGCATGGATAAAGGCTTCATGGGCCTGTTTCATCCGGGTATGGAGAATTTCAAGGTTTTGATTCTCCTGATCCTGGCCAAGGGGTTCATCAGAAGGGATGGTTTCAAGATATCTGGCAGCATCCCGATAAACAGGTGGGGGAAGGGCTTCACTCCCACCTTTAGGGGGATAAGGCTTTTCAAAATTACTGCCGTCAATCTCCACTGCAAATGAGGAATAGGTCTCCTTGGGCGTTGCCCCTTTTCTGATGATATCCTTCCAGAAAGGAGAAAAGTCCAATAGGATACCGGCTGCTGACAAAATTCCCATAAGGTTCCAGAACCCTCTTGTATCTTTAGGACCCTTGGGATCAAGGGCTACTGCCTTATGGGGTCTTTCTCCAAGACAGCGATTCACAAGCCCGGTCAGGGTGCTACCCGGTCCGACCTCTACAAAGAGACGGACTCCGTCTCTGTACATGGCCTCCACCTGATTCGTGAAAAGAACAGGGTTGGCTATCTGGCCTGCCATCTGCTCCCTGAGCGCCGGTATCTGATACGGGTAGGCTTCCCCTGTTGTGTTGGCGTATACCGGAATTTCAGGAGGGTGAAAATCAAACTTGTTTAGTGCCCTAAGAAACTCCTGAGATAAAGGGCTGACCACCTCTGAATGAAAGGCCATGGAAACCGGCAGTCTCTGAAAACTGATCCTCTCTTTCCTTAAGCAGAACTCTATTATATCCAACTGTTCAGATGTCCCTGAAAGAACAAATTGTCCGGGACTATTTTCATTGGCAATAATCAGGTTCAGGGCCTCTTTTTTAATCAGGGATGTGATTTTTTCCTTTTCTGCCATGACTGCTGTCATGCCGGTGGGGATATTGGGATCAGCAGCCCCTGCCATGAGGTCACCCCTGATTTTTGCCAGGGCCATTAGGTCTTTTTCCAAAGGAATGGCACCGGCGCAGAACAATGCCAAAAGTTCACCAAAGCTGTGACCTGCCGTACAATCCGGATGTATCCCGGCCTTTTGCATGAGCCTGAGCATGGAAAGGGTCACAGCTCCAATGGCAGGCTGGGCCGTAGAGGTCTGTGCCAATGCCTGATCCAGGCTTTTTTTTTCTTCATCATTCAGGGGCGGGGGAGGGAAAACCCTTTGGTGAAGCCCATGGGTTTCGGGTTCTCCTGAAATAGCGTCCCAGACCCCCCGGGCTTGGGAAAAGGCCATGGCAAGGTCTGCCCCCATATGGAGGTATTGACTGCCCTGGCCGGGAAAAAGAAATGCAACCTTGTCCTGCCAGGGGGAAGGTCCAAAGTGGAGGCAGTTTGATATGGAAAAGGGAGTATCAGGATCTTCTGAGATTTTTTTTTTCGCCTTTTCCAGGAGTGCCATAGCCTGGTCAGATGCCCCTGCTGTCAGGGTCAGGCGAAATTTGGCTGCGTAATTAAAGGTCATCTGGGTGTCATGGGCAATGTCACAAAGAGGGTCGTCCTTTTTCAGGCGGTGTTCAATGACTGCGATTTTTTCGGCCAGCAGGTTTATATCCTTGCCGCCGGCCAGGATGAGCTGGGACGGAAACAGGTGGTATCGTCTGGCAGGATTGTTGTCACTTTTTTTATCCTGAAGATATTCCTGAACCACCAGGTGAAAATTGCTGCCCCCAAAACCGAAGGCGCTGAGACTTCCCTGACGGGGGGTGCCTGGCTCATGGATCCAGGGTCTGGCAATGGTATTAAGATAAAATGGGCTCTCCTTGAGTTTCAATGCCGGGTTGGGGGTATCTGCCTTTATGGTGGGGGGCAGTATTTTATGGTGGAGGGCCAGGACCATTTTGATCAGGGCTGCGGCTCCGGCAGCGGATTTGGTATGGCCGATCTGGGATTTTACCGATCCCAGGCCGCACCATTGGACCGCGGGTTTGGCTCTGCCGCTCTCTTTGGGAATGGTTTGGGAATCTTCCCTGGAAAATGTTTGGCACAGGGCTTTAAACTCAGTGGCATCGTTAGCCCGGGTGGCAGTACCGTGGGCCTCCACAAGCTCTGTCCTGCCTGGAAGGGTTCCGGCATCCCGGTAGGCCCTTTCAATGGCCAGGGCCTGACCACTGGCCTGGGGGGCGTAAATACTTTTCCCAAGTCCATCTGATGAAGATCCTGATCCCCGGATGACCCCATATATGGGATCCTTCTCTTTTTGGGCGTCTGTTAGCCGTTTCAGAGCCAGCAGGCCAACTCCCTCTCCCAGAATGGTACCGTCTGCCTCCTTGGAAAAGGGGCGGCAGTCCCCGGTGGGTGACAGGGCTGGTGTCTTACTGAAGCACATGAACATGAAGATGTCGTTATGGGCATCGGCCCCCCCTGTTATAACCAGGTCTGTTGTATTGAGCCGCAGAGACTGGATGGCTGATGATACAGCAGCAAGGCTGCTGGCGCAGGCTGCATCCACAACACAATTGCTCCCTCCCAGGTCCAGACGATTGGCAATGCGGCCGGCTGTAATATTGCCCAGGGAGCCGGGAAAACTGTTTTCCGTTATTTCCGGATAGGTCTGGCTCACCTTTTCAAAGATTTCTTCAATGAGAGGTTCGGGCAGATTACATTCCCTCATGGCCTTTCGCCAGTTGGGGTAGTGAATGTGACCCATCAGCCCCGCCATCATTTCCGTGGCAGTCCCCCCGCCCAGAATAACACTGATATTTTTTTTATCAACCTTGCCTGACCTGATGCTGGGGCAGTTGTCCACCAGGCGCCGGGCGCAGATCAGGGCCAGCAGCTGCACCGTGTCAATGGAGGAAATGGTCTTAGGAGGGATGCGAAAAATATCCGGATCAAAGGTTTGCTTTGGCAAAAATCCACCGCGGCGGGCATAGGTTTTCCCTTTTTTCCTTGGGTCTGGATCAAAATAATCCTGGGTCAGCCAATAGTGTTGGGGCACATCCGTGATCCTGTCTTTGCCTTGAAAAATCGTATCCCAGAACTCTCCTGTATTCCCGGAACCAGGAAATACACTGCTGATGCCAACAACGGCGATGGGCTCGTTCTTCATCTATTCCTGTCCTTTCCTAACTTGATTTATACGTGGTCATATGCAAACTAAGCTGTGTAATATAGACAGAATGAGGTTGTGAAACAAGGATTTTCTTTCGGAGTAGTTCTTTATTTTCGTAAGAGGGGGGTTTATTCTGTCAGGTCAATGTGGTATGAGATATATTTTTCTGCGAAAGGCTTGGGATATGCTAGACGGCTTGTTTAAATCAAAAATAGACGGTTTTTGGGACATACTGGGAAGGGGACTGGCCAGAACAGGGCTGACCCCCAACGGGGTGACCCTTATGGGGTTCGGCTTAACCCTATCGGCCTGTATTATTTTTCTATGGTCTGAGAACTATATCTGGTTCGGCCTGATGCTTGGCCTGACCTTTGCCTGTGACTCACTGGACGGTGCCGTTGCCAGGGTGACGGATCAGTCCACAAAATTCGGCTCTTACCTGGATGCTGTAATCGACAGGTATCAGGAAATCCTGGTGTATTTTGTCATTGTTCTGAAAACTGGGTTCTGGGTTCCTGTGTTCATGGTAGTGACAGGCTCTCTTCTCATCAGTTACAACAAGGCAAGATGCGCCATTGATATACCCATTTCAAACAATGACTGGCCAGATCTTCTAGAGCGGCTTGAACGGGTCATCCTCATCTGCTTCGCACTTATTTTTCAAGGTTTTTTTCCGGATCAGCTCATCCTTTTTTATATGCTGGTACTCCTTGGCATAGGGACACACTTGACAGCGATTCAGCGATTTTTCAGGGCGAAAAAACTTCTGGATAACGAAGACCAGGCCAGACTGCCATGATGACCCGGTTTCTGATCCTTATGCTTATTATGCCTTTTTTGGCCTTTTTGACCATTCGTTTGGGATCAAAAAAAATAGATGATCAAGAACTCTTTTCTATGCTGTGGGCCAAATACAGGACCACTCTGGTGGTCACGGGGGTGGTGGTGATACCCCTGATCTCAGGCAGGATCCCCTTTCTGGTATCTGTTCTTGTTCTGTCAGCTCTCTCCCAGAATGAAGTGCTTAGACTGTTTTGCCCCGGTATTCTCGTTAGAGTTATAGCCCTTATGGCAGGAAGTCTGACTCTTGTGGCGGGCTTTGTCTTGGGGATGGCGGGTTTGACAACCGGCCTTGTTTTCAGCACGGTACTTCTTTTTTGCTGCCATTGTTTTTTTCCTGGGCAGGGGGCGTCATGGTCGGCATACCCGCAAGCAGTGATGAGTCTGGTTTATCCCTCATTGTTCTGGGGCTTCTATATCCTTTGCTATGGTTTGCCCAAGGGGCCTGAGTTTCTTTTGTATTTTTATTGTGTCACGGAGATGAACAACTCTTTTGCCCAGCTGGTCGGTAGTATGGCAGGAAAAACAAAGATTTTCCCCGGTATCAGCCCCAATAAAACCTGGGAAGGGGTTTTGGGTGGAGCCGCAGCAGCCTTTGCCACCGGTATGGTGTTCAACTATGTTGGCTTTAAATTTCCCATAGGGATTGCCGCGGCCTCTACCATCTTGATTATTTTGGGGGCAACTGCAGGAGACCTGATCGCATCCGGAATTAAGCGCAATTTTGGTGTGAAGAATTTCGGACAGGTCCTGCCCAATCACGGCGGTATTATGGATATTTTTGATTCCATTATTTTTACCGCTCCGTTTTTCTATTCCTTTATCCTGGCTGCCTGTCTGGGGACGGCCTGGTGAAACTCAAGATTTTACCTGCCAGGAGGCTTAAAATTGCCCTGGTATGCGACTGGTACCTGCCCAGAATAGGGGGCATTGAAATGCAGTTAAAAGAGCTTGCTCCCAGGTTGGCTCTAAAGGGCCATATAGTTCATGTGATCACCCCATTGCTTGATCCTGGTGTGCCACCTTTTTTTGAAAAGGTTTCAAAGAACGTTAAAGTCATCCGGATTAAAACATTGCTTCTGCCGGGATTCAAGGTCATGGTATCACCAGAGGGGGTAAATGATCTGGAAGTTATTTTGACCCAGGAAAAATATGATGTGGTTCACAGCCATTTCAGCTATATCTCCCCCTTTGCCATGGCAGGGCTTTATGCTGCCCGAAAATGCGACATCCCCGGCATTATCACATTTCATTCATTTCTAAGGGGGTTCGGCAGGGTCTTGGGAATCCTGGACAGGCTTACAGGGTGGACAGGATGGCCCTCTGCCTATACTGCAGTAAGTCCGAGTGTGGCAGAGGATGTTCAAGGCCTCTGCCGCAAAAACAGGGTCTCACTGCTTGGCAATGGTATTGATCCAAAGATTTGGTTTCCCAGGGAGAAAATGAAGAAGGGGGAAAACATCAGGCTGGTTTCCATCATGCGTCTGAGCAGAAAGAAACGGGGCCCTGCCCTTATCCGTATCTTCCATGACCTGAAAAGGCGATTGAAGCCGGGGATGAACCTGGAACTAACCATTATCGGAGATGGGTCTGATTACGGGAAAATGGCCCGGATGATTCGAAAACGTAGGCTTGACGGGCAGATTCGGCTCATGGGATTCCAAACCCATGAGGTGATTCGCAGAGTTTTTTCCAGTTCAGATATCTTTGTGCTGCCCAGTATTCTGGAGTCCTTTGGTATCGCTGCCTTGGAAGCCAGATGTTCCGGCCTCCCGGTTGTGGCCATGACCTTTGGTGGAGTTAAAACCTTTATTCGAGACAATATTGAAGGCTTCCTGGCTGAGGATGATACCCACATGGCCCTCTGTCTGGCCAGGCTGATTCAGATACCAGATTTACTGGACCGCATTACACGGCACAATACCCACACGCCCTGTCCTTTTACCTGGGATCGGGTCATTGAGGATCATCTGCAGCTGTACCTGGGCCTTTCCTGTCCCCCAATTTCTTAGACCAACTCTTTTTTATCCATTCAGCTTCTTATACCATTTCCTGTTGGAATGGTAGAGATCCACAAAGTGTTTGAACAGCTTTTTATAAACCGCTCTGTTTTGGGGGTTGGGTGTGAAGACCGCCTCAAACTAAGCCTTCTGGGGAATCTGTTCATTTCATAATGCATAGGCTGCCAATGCGATGAGTCCCGCCCCTCTGGAATTACACAAGGCCGGTTTCTTTGCTGAAACCCATGGATCTCAAAAGGTCTATAAAGCCCATCGGATCATCGATTTCAAGGAGAAGGGGGTTCACATTGAACCCCAAAAGGCAAAGCTGATCCTGCTGCTCAGGGACCCTTATTAATGTGTGGCCAGCGACATGAAACATTATCCAAAGCTGCTCCGTATAATCATCACCTATTTTCAGTTGAAAAAATATCTGGAGAATATAAATTTTTTCAAGGGATATAAGGGTGAAAAACTTCTGGTTTACCATGAATCGTTTTATGAAAATCCCCAGGACTTGATCCGGTCTTTATCTGAATTTCTGGGACATGATCCCCAAACCCAGAAAATTAACCCTGATACCCTTGCCAAAGAAGGGCTCAAGGTCTTGACGAGGAAGGCCGAGTCAAATCACACTCTGTCCTATTACAGAGAGAAGAGGGGGTTGGGCTGGAATAGGCTGCTGGTGCCCGGAAAATACAGAAGAATCTTAGCCTCCTACAACAGTCTCCGGTATCTTCCATGATCCAGGGCGGGGTGCGGATTTAAACCCATATGCCGATGGCCTGATTGAACCCATTGTCGTCCGGTCGCAGAAAAGTTGATAGAGTCAATTAAAAGTATAGACGATAAGCAATTAATATTTCAAATCCATGGTAGTTTAAATAGAATGACCCCCCAATTCTAATAATAAATTTAATGATTGATACATCTTTGATTTTTATATTGAACTTTAGACGGGATTATTTGTTAATGTATTTCCTTTTTCCTGGATTTTACATACCTCCTAAGCTCATTTTCCAATGATGAATCAATATCAGGTCTTTGATATTGGTCCAGGCGTATGGCTAATGCCTCTGTGGCCTTATCCCGGTAAGACGAGACAGCTTGCTTCTGCCAATTGTCAAAGGGAAGTCGGTTGGCCAGTGGCAGGGGAATAAATTGGGTCCGACAATGCTTGAAAGTGGAGGGATGGGTGAGAAATTGACCGCCTACACCCACCTCTTTGATTATGGTGAGATCAATTTGATCTTCGTTGATCTCAAATGGTTGAAGCGTTTTTAAAATATGGTGACAAAGTTCCTCATCAGCAAGAAATTTTTCAAAGCTCATGGCCATATATGTGCCTAAGATTCCGCAGGCGTGAAGAATAAAACTGGTATGGGAATCTAAGGCTGTTTTTAAGGATAAGGCACTTTGGTAACCCGCCTGATAATTAAGACAATGAGAGTCTGTTAGAGCGCCACCGCCACGACTGGGCAAACCATAAAAATTTGCCATTAAAAGGCCTTCTTTTATGACAATGTTGGACTCCGGGCCTCCATGGTAAAGCGCGCCGGTCTGCATATCCAAAGGAGAACCGACAGCCCCATATATTACGGGTGCACCAGGGTTTACCAACTGGCTCAAGCAAATCCCTGCCAGCACAGAAGCGTTCTGGATAATGAGTAGATCAACCGGCACGATTGGGACAGTGGACCCCATAATACCACCACCCGTAATGATAATCGGCTGACCGGCTTTAGAAAAAATCATAATGGATTGAGCCATTTCAGGTGCAAACTGAAGAGGTGCCAGAGCATTAATATTTGCAACCATAACAGGTGCAGAGGAATTGCCAAAAAATATTTTTGCCATTTGCACGGCATCTTTGGCTGCCTGTGCTGTCAAAGGGCTGCCCATAAATGGCTTAGAGCAAAGGAGCATGCTGTTTAAAAGCATATCCAGATGATAAGTTTTCGGTGGCAGATTTGAAGGGTCGCCCATCATAAACCCGTTAAAATTAATGACATCAGAGGTTTGAACCAATTTGCAAAAGGATTGATAATCGTCAATAGTTGCCCTTCGGCGATTTCCGCTGTTTTCAATAATAAAAGGTGCGCCATAGCCCGGAGCCAGGGCAGGTGCATTCTGCCCCCCAAGTCTAAGATCGTATTTTGAGTCCCGGGCCCGGACAAGGAACTGGGAAGGCGTGCTTTCCAGAGCGGCTTGAATTTGTGTCTCATTAAAAAAGATTATATTTTGATCGGTTTTAAATCCATGGGATCTAAAGAGTTGGACAGCTTCTTTTGCATAAAAAGCAACGCCTGTGTTCGCAAGTATATCCAGTGAAGCTTCATGAATCAGATCTTGTTTAGTCTTTCCCACGTGTAACTCCCCTTTCTAGTCGTTCCAGTAATTCATCTAAATGTTGGGCAATACATTTGGATGCATTTTGGGCATCCCCCGCAATTATAAACTCCAAAAGCTTTTCATGTTTTGTTAAATCCGAATTAATATTGATTTCAATATGGTCTGCCGTTTTCCACAGTGCGTCTCTGGTGTTAACACTGATTTTTTGTATTTTTTCCATGAGATCGATGATAATCTCATTTTTTGTAGCCATACCAATGGATAAATGGAAATCCATGTCATGATGAAGAAATGCTTTGTAGTCATTAAGTGACCCGCGCATATTTTTTAAAATTGCCTTTATGGTGTTTATATCCTCAATAGTCCGACGTTCTGATGCCAAAGCTGCGGCATGCATTTCAATGCCTTTGCGCGCTTCAATAATATCGATCAAGGCACCTTTTTTTAATGAGAAAAATAAACTAAGCGGCTCAATGGGCCAGGGGTCATTATTTTCAGATAAAAAATTACCCTCTCCTTGTTTATTGATGATAATGCCAAGTACACTCAGCGCTTTTAACGCTTCCCTCAAAGAAGGCCGACTAACCCCCAGCATACCTGCAAATTCACGCTCACTGGGCAATCGGCTGCCCGGAGTTATCTGACCTGAATCAATCAAATTTTTTATTTCAATAATAATTTTTTCAGAAAGAGTTTCTTTTTTAATTGTTTTGACTTTCATATTGTCATTTGCCATTTTTTTGTAACCATTTAATCTCCTTTTTATTCATACTTTTAATATTAATGTCTGTTTGAATCATCGGTTGATATGCAAGTAAAGGAGCCATGATTGACCTTGTAAATAAAAATATATCTTTCCTATTGACAGGAGGATAACAAGTTTGTATTTAGTCGTCAAGAGGTAATACCTCTTTACTTTTAATTGTTTTTATTTTAACTGGAAAAGAGCGAGATTAAAATAATTTTATTGTAATCTAATTAACCAATTCAAATAAACTGGGTCAAATTAAACAGGGTCAAATTGAAATAGTCAAATTAAACTGGATCCAATTAAACCACAGTTTGGGAGGCTGCAAATGTACAAAAGCAAAGAAAAAATCATTGGTTTTCTTGATAATTTTGATCTCGATAAAATACCTGCCTCTATTGTTCTTGAAGCCAAACGAGCTGTCTTAGATACATTAGGATGCATGGTTGCAGGGGTTGATACTCCTTTGGGAAAAGGACTGCACAAATTTGTACATCGATTTATTGATAAAAAAGGTGTCACAGTGTTTGGGCTTAAAAAAAGGATAGCTCCTTTCATGGCAGCCATGTGTAACAGCTATATGGCCAATGCCCACGATGCTGATGATGGGCATCGCAGGTCACGATTACACGCAGGTGGTATTATAATACCAGTCGCCCTGGCAGTTGCCGAAGAAAACGACAACACGGGCAAGGAATTTCTTGAAGCCATAATTATAGGATTTGAGCTGGGATATCGAGCCGGTATGGTAACAACCACCTGGGAAGCATACCATGGATCGGCCATGGGCAGCACATTCGGAGCAGCAGCCACAGCAGGAAGGCTTATGGGGCTTTCGTCGGAACAAATAATAAATGCCATGGGTATCGCTGAAATGCAGGCACCAAATTGTATGCTTATGGGTTGGATTAAAGCTAAAAAAATTCCCATGGTAAAAGAGGGTATGGGATGGTCAGCAGCTTCGGGAATAATGTCGGCATACATGGCCCAGTCGGGTATAACCGGAACCCTCACTATTTTTAAAAGTGATGAAAAAATTTGTGAGATAGAAAAACTGGGGCATAATTTTGAGATAAGTCACCATTATTTCAAACCTCACCCGGGATGCCGCTGGACCCACGTACCCTTACAAACAATGCAGGCATTGATGGTCAAAAATAAGATACATTTTGAGGATGTCGGGAAGATAACCATCCGGACTTTGAGCAAAGCTGCAAACCTTGATAACCCAAATCCTTCCACAATGGAAGATGCCCAATACAGTATACCTTTTGTAATAGCTGCAACGCTTGTTGATGGCGAGTTCGGACCTGATCAGATGACCTTAGAAAAATTGCATGATCCTCAAATCCTTGCAGTCGCCAAAAAGGTAAGTATTGAAGCAGTACCTGAATTTGATAAATTTTTCCCAGGATTGATTAAAAATGAAGTGCAGATTACAAACAAAAAGGGGATTTGCTTTTCTGCACAGAGTCAAAAGGTCAAAGGGGATGAAAATTTTCCGCTCAAAGATGAAGAAATTAAAAATAAGTTTGCCTGGCTTAGCCGTAAACGCCTGGATAAAAGTGGGGCAAAGGCAATTGTTGATGATATATGGTCGCTGGAAGAAAAACCCAATATTACAAAGTTGATAAATTCCTTTACAAATAAAATGAATAAACCAGGAGACAAAACATGATCAATACTTCATCCACAGAACATGCCACAAATACTTTTAAAATGTTTACTGAAGATCAAATTCAGGAAATTTTGTACGCTACATTTGATGTCATGCGTACGGTGGGATTCAAGATTCTTCATGGCGATGCCCGCAAAATGCTTGCAAAGGCAGGCGCCATTGTCAAGGATGAATCCGTAAAAGTTCCAGAGCATATCGTGCGTGAATGTCTGCGTATTGCACCAAAAGGGTGGACGATTTTTGATCGATCCGGGAAACGGGCCATGGAAGTAACCGGTAGAAAAAGTTATTTCGGCACTTCCACGGCAGCTCCAAATACAATGGATGCCTATACTGGAGAAGTCAGACAAACAGTGTTGGATGATATTGGAAACGGCGCTAAAATAGCTGATGCATTATCTAATATTGATTTTATCATGCCTTTTGGGTCTTCCCAGGATGTACCGGGAGAAGCCTGCGATATATTTGAATTTCCGGTTGTGGTTTCCAACACAACAAAGCCTGTTGTTTTTATCGGTTATTCCGGCAGGGGAGTTGAGCTGGTTTATGAGATGGCAGCAGCTGTAGCAGGCGGCCTGGATCGTTTGCAGGAAAGGCCTTTTGTCATGGCATATCCTGAGCCTATCGCGCCAATGGTATATCCGGATCACGTTATAGACAGGCTTTTTGCAGCAGCGGATTTAAAAATGCCTCAAATTCCGGGAGCCTCGGTGATGCTGGGGGCAACCGGCCCTATAACTGTTGCAGGAGCAGTAGTTCAAGCACTGTCTGAAAGCTTTATGTGTCTAACTCTTGCCCAGTTGCGCAGCCCTGGATGCCCTGTTGCCCTGTCCACCAACATGGGTATAATGGATATGAGTACCGGCCTTTCAAGCTTTGGTGAACCTACAAAATCTTTGGCTACCTGTGCCCACGCCCAGGTGGCCCAATATCTCGGGATGCCCACCTGGGGACTTGCCGGTGCGACAGATTCCAAAGTCATTGATGCCCAGGCAGGTTCTGAAGCGGCATTTCATATTATGGCCCAGGCTATGGGTGGCCTGAATTTGATTCACGACATAGGCTATACAGACTCTGCCATGTGTTGTTCTCCCCAGCAATTAGTACTTGGAAATGAACTGGTAGGGATGGTCAAGCATTTTATGAAAGGAATCACAATAAACCGGGCCACCTTGTCACGAGAGGTAATTGAGGCTGTGGGACCGGGAGGACAATACCTTGATCAGGAACAGACAATGGAAAATTTTCGTGAACAACTTTGGCATAGCAAGCTTATGGATCGTAACCCGCGAAAAAAATGGGAGGCAGCCGGGTCCAAGGACATGGCCACAAGAGTGGGGGAAAAAGTTGTCGATATATTGGAAACCCATTGCCCCATGCCCCTTGATGGTAAAATCATGGATGAATTGATGCGGATCAGGAAAAATGGGGAAAAAGAATTGATAAAAACCAAATAACAAATAATAGTTTAAAAATAAGCAAATTTAAATAATTTTCCAATTGCCGTTCTTTGATAAATTACTGGCGGTTTTCTTCATTTATTTTGGAACATATTTTTGAGAACCGGAATAACCTTTGTTGAGGGCGGTCAACAGCCAGTTACAAAATGCGGTTACATTGCGGGCCTCTTTGTCAATTTCGGGTCGGGAAAAATAATAATTGCCTGTTTGGATGGGGATTAAACCAAAGGGGGCCACAAGAAGGCCTGCGGCAAGCTCATCCCGGATGAGGAACAGATCGCCCAGGGCCACGCCCAATCCTGCGCTTGCCGCCTGGAGGGCGGCATCATCCACTTCAAACACCTGACCCCTTTCCAGGGACAAGTCCTTTATGCCCACCTGGTCTGCCCAAGCTGCCCATTCCCTTAGATCAGGGGTGTTGTGTAAAAGCATGTGGCCTGTGATCTCTTGGGGTTTTTCCAACGGAAGGTTTGCCCTGCGAAATTTGGGGGAACAAACCGGTATCAGTTGTTCGGTCATGATTTTTTCCCGGGTGATGCCCGGTGTTTTTTGTCCCAAATGGGTTATGCCGGCATCAAAGTTTTCATGGTCAAAATCCACATTTTCCCCCGAAGTGGTCAGCCGTACCTGGATATCCGGGTACAGGGCCTGGAAATGGTTAAGCCTTGGGATGAGCCAGCGGATGGCAAAGGTGGGGTGGACCTTGAGACTGAAATCCTGCTGCTGCTTTTTTAATGAGTGAACGGCATCTGCCATGATATTAAAGGCACGGGTCAAGGGAGATACCAGGAGCATGCCCTGGTCTGTCAGTTTGAGATTTTTATGGCTGCGGTGGAAAAGAATCACCTTTAGTTGGTCTTCAAGCTGCTTGACCTGGCGACTGACAGCCCCCTGGGTCACACAAAGCTCCCTGGCGGCCAGGGTAAAACTTAAATGGCGGGCAGCTGCCTCAAAGGTCTTAAGCCCGTTTAAGGAGGGCAGGTTGTGGTATTTTTTTTCTTGCATGAGTTTTCTTCATCTACCTTATGTGTTAAAATCGTTTGACCACATCTATTAATACTGGTTTAAAATAAAAAAGCAAGCCTGGGATTTTCCGGGTATTTAGTCGTATAAATCTCATGAATATAATTTGAAATAAGGAATATAATAATGAAAGCAAACGAGTTGATCCATCTTGAAGAGAAGTTCGGGGCAAAAAATTATAAGCCCCTGGATGTTGTCTTAAACCGGGGAGAGGGAATCTGGGTCTGGGATGTGGAAGGCAATAAATATCTGGACTGCCTGTCTGCCTACTCCGCTGTCAACCAGGGACATTGTCATCCGAAAATCCGCCAAGCCATGATGGACCAGGCTGATAAACTGACCCTGACCTCCCGGGCATTTCGAAATGATCAGCTGCCGCTTTTGTATGAGGAACTTTGCAAACTCACCGATTCCCATAAAATGCTTCCTATGAATTCCGGTGCAGAAGCCGTGGAGACGGTTATTAAATGTGCCAGAAAATGGGGATATGAATCCAAGGGCGTGGCCGAAAATCAGGCTGAAATTATTGTCTGTAACGACAATTTCCATGGCAGAACCCTGTCCATCATAGGGTTCAGCACCGATGAAAATGCCAGGCAAAATTTCGGTCCCTTTACACCGGGGTTTAAAACCATCCCCTTTGGAGATGCAGAAGCCCTGGAACAGGCCATCGGCCCCAACACCGTGGCATTCATGGTGGAGCCGGTCCAGGGGGAAGCTGGAGTGATTATTCCGCCCAAGGGATATCTGCAGCAGGTCCGTAAACTTTGTACCCAGAAGAATGTGCTGCTGATTTTGGACGAAATTCAGACCGGCCTTGGACGAACGGGGAAATTGCTGGCTGAAGAGCATGAAGGAATCCAGGCAGATCTGACGCTTATAGGCAAGGCCCTGTCAGGTGGATTTTATCCGGTGTCGGCTGTTTTATCCAATGAGGCGGTGCTGGGACTTCTCCAGCCGGGTCAGCATGGCAGCACCTTTGGCGGCAACCCGCTTGCCTGTGCAGTGGCAAGGGCGGCTCTCAAGGTACTCGTGGAGGAAAACATGGTTGGAAATGCCGAAAAAATGGGAGGGTATTTTCTGGCGGAATTAAAAAAGATTCACCACTCTTCCATTAAAGAGGTCAGGGGAATCGGGCTCATGATTGCCATTGAACTGGCTGAAGGAACTGTGGGTGGGGCCCGGGCCATCTGTGAATCCCTGATGAACATGGGGATTCTCTGCAAGGAAACCCATACCTATACCATCCGGTTTGCCCCGCCCCTGATCATTGAACGACAGGATATTGACTGGGCTGTGGATAAAATCAAAACCGCCTTTGAGGGGGTTGCAGACGCCTAAGTCAATGTCCGGTAATTAGAAAAAATATTAGGGTGCATGGTTCCCTTTATTTTATTGTTGACAATCTATAAATGCGATTGTAGATTGTCGACAATTTAAAATATTGACGAAAGGATAATCATGACATCCGACAAAATCACAGATATCAGAGCAATTGAAATCTTAGACAATCGTGGAAATCCAACAATTAGATCTTATGTCACCATTGACAACCGGTTTGTCGGTGTCGCTGATGTGCCGAGCGGTTCATCCACGGGTTCCTTTGAAGCAAAGGAGCTTCGCGATGGTGAAAAGCGATATGATGGTATGGGGGTTAAAACCGCCATTGGGCATATTGAAAACATAATTAAACCGGCACTGATTGGTGTTCATGGCGCAAATCAACGCAATATCGATTATTTATTAAATGAGTTGGATGGAACAAGTGATAAGTCAAAGCTGGGAGGCAACGCTATCCTTGCTGTTTCAATGGCCGTGGCAAAAGCTGCTGCAAAATGGTGCCGCCTCCCGCTTTATAGATACTTAAATGCAGGTGCCCATGTCTTGCCCGTTCCCCAGGCATGTCTAATCAATGGCGGGCTTCACGCGGGAAATGATCTGGATATTCAGGAGTATTGCGTCATGCCAGTTGGTGCGGATAGTTTTGCCCACGCAGTTCAGATGTTAAGTGAAATATTCAAGGAATTGGGGAGAATCTTGCTTAAAACTATGGGGAAAAATGCCACCAACAGCAGTGAAGATGGCGGGTTTGCACCGCCCCTTGACAGTTCGTTTAAGGCAATGGAAATTTTGAGCCAGGCTGTCAGCAATTGCGGATACACGGATGATGTGGAGTTTGGATTGGATTTAGCTGCCAGTGGACTTTTGACCGATGATGGGAAAACATATCAATTTGAAGGGAAAAGGCGAACTTCCAGGGAGATGATTGATTATATCAAAGATCTGGTCAAAGAGTTTCCAAAAATTGTATCCATTGAAGACCCATTGGATGAAAAGGATTATGAAGGCTGGATCACAATAACTCAAGAGCTTTCAGATAAAATGATCATTGGCGATGATATTTTTGCTACAAATGTTGATCGTATCAAAATGGGTGTAGAAAAGAAAATTGCCAACGCAATCCTGTGCAAGGTGAATCAGATCGGTACCATTACAGAAGCCTGTGATGCCGCCATGATGGCAAAAAGCAATAGTTATCCTGTTGTTATGTCGGTTCGATCCGGTGAAACAGAAGACCCTGTGCTGTCGGATATCAGTTGCGCACTTAATGCAGGCCTTTTTAAAACAGGCGGTATTCGTGGAAGTGACAGGGGAACCAACTACAATCGTTTCATGGAAATTGAGCATGAGCTGGGCCCATTGGCACGATACGCCGGTCGCCAGTATAAGGGAAGTTTGATTTAAACTAAGTAAGACAAATCAGCTTTTCTTTTAAAGGATTTAACAAGCAATTAGATAGATGAATAAAACGGTAGAAAGAAGAATCAAATGAAAAATATTACCGATTCAACTAATGGCGGAGTAATTGTAAAAAACCCAATAATTAAAAACAGGGAAGAATTACTCTCCCATGGACTGGTTAAAGCCAGAAAATCGTGTCTGGATATTATTGAATATGCCTTAAATGAAGTAGACCCCTACCATGCAACCCACAAGGCTGTCCAGTTGCACAAGGAAACACTTATTGTTGATAGTCATAAATATGATCTTAAGACAATTGATCATATTTATGTTATCGGTGCCGGAAAGGCTACATTCAGACAGGCCCAGGCCATGGACGAAATCCTTGGAGACCGGATTGATGAAGGGGTGGTGGTGGTAAAGCATGGCCAGGCAAAGCCCTTGAACCATATAAAAATTCTGGAATCAGCCCATCCCGTCCCAGACCACAACAGTTTTGAGGCCAGTCTGGAAATGATTAGAATATCAAAAAAAGCAGGAGAAAATGATCTGGTGATCTGTCTCATGTCAGGCGGTGTTTCATCCAACTGCTGCGCTCCCGTGGATGAGATAACAGATACGGATAAGATTGAAATGAACCGCCTTCTGGTTCACTGTGGCGCCCAGGTAACCGAAATTATGAGCGTGAGACGCCATTTGTCAAAAATTAAAGGGGGTCGGCTGGGTCTTATGATTCAACCTGCAACCTGTATTACCCTGACTGTTTCCGATGCCATTGGCGATCCTCTGGAGTGGAATGCCGATTGGACACATCCTGATTCATCCACATTTCAGGATGCAGTAGATATCCTTCATAGATATGGACTTTGGGATCAGATTCCAGTGGCTGTTCGTGACTATTTTTCCACCTTTGAAAATGAAAAGGAAACACCTAAGTCCCTGGGAAATGGGAAATTTCAATACTGCATGACTATAAAAACTACAGATTTGTGGAAAGCTGCAGAAAAGCAATCAAAAAAACTTGGATTTACTCCCTATCTATTGACTAGCGAATTGAAAGGTGAAAGCCGGGAGGCAGGGCGCGTTCTTTGTTCCATTGCCAGAGAGGCCAACAAGTCGCACAAGCTCTTTGATATCCCATGTGTATTGATCGCAACAGGGGAAACCGGCGTGCGGATTCATGGAGAACCCAAGGGCAAGGGGGGGGCCAACCAGGAACTAGGCTGCGGAGCATGCCTGGATCTTTCCATTGAAGAGAACATTGTAGTGGGTGCCATTGACACAGATGGAACAGATGGGCCAACTGATTATGCCGGTGCATTAACCGATGGCTTTTCCGTGGCCACTGCCAGGAAAATGGGTATTGATTTCCATAAAGAGCTTATGGATCATAACACCAGTCAATTGTTAAAGGATATTTCTGATATTATTTATACTGGGCACACAGGATCCAATGTCAATGATCTTGTGGTCATTCTGGTATTATGAGCTTTTATATATTTTCACAGATGGATTGTACTCTTTTTAACTCTATTGATAATGATAAAATATCAATTCAATAGTAAGGGATTATATACATGGATGCACCAGACAGAATTTTTTCCAAACAAAATCGCCCTACAATGACTCAAATTGCTCTGGAAAATATTAGAGAAGCCATTGAAAAAGGATCTTTAAAGCCGGGTATGCGGATTATTGAATCCCGGCTTTCAAAAGAGATGGGGATGAGTCGCTTTTCCATTCGAGAGGCTCTTTGCTATCTGGAAAAAGAAGGTCTGATTCAGACCATACCCTTTAAGGGCGTTACAGTAGCTCATATTACCCCCAGGGATATAGAGGATTTAATGCTGCTTCGCTGCGCCTTGGAAGAACTGGCCATTCAACTTGCAATTAAGAAGATGACCTCAGGAAAAATAAAAATACTTAAGTCCATAATGGACCGGATGGAAGATGCATTGGAAAGCAATAGTGAAGAGGATATCCTTAACGCTGATTTAAGCTTTCATCAATCCATTTGTGAATTTTCTGAAAATGGCCGCCTATTAAATGCCTGGATGCCATTGGCAAGTCAGATTAGAGTCTGTCTAAAAATGGAATATCCCATGTTTCAGACGGCAAAGGAATTTATCTCCACTCATATTCCTTTACTGGAGGTTATTGTGGCTGGAAATCAGGAAAAAGCGGTTCAGCTGGTTCAGGATCATATATATGGCTCTTTGAACAGAATTATACCGGAAACTGATAAAGCAGAAAATGACAAATCCAAAAATAGTAAACCGTAAAATTCTAAAAAAATATAAAAATTTTAAAAGGAAAGAAGAATGCAGGCTATCAAATTTCCTAAAATGATCCGTGTAAAACAGAAGTTTAATAATCAGCGAGTTTCAAACATAAGTCACCAAATTACCCAGCAGATAAAAGCTCTTTCTCCAAATATGTCTATTATGCCAGGCCAAACTGTGGCAGTGGCCTGCAGCAGTAGAGGACTTACCGATTATCCTGAAATAGTAAAAGCAGTTGTTGATAATTTAAAGAAAATGAAACTAAAGCCTTTTCTTGTTCCAGCCATGGGAAGTCATGGAGCAGGCACAGCAGCTGGACAGGAACGGGTGCTCTTGCATCTGGGTTTAACGCAGAAGGCTGTGGGGGCAAAGATAATGTCGTCCCTTGATGTAGTTGAACTGGGAAAGACATCCGAAGGCATACCTGTTATGGTTGATAAGCTTGCCTTTGAGGCAGATCACATTGTGCTGATTAACAGGATAAAGAAGCATACTGATTTTATGGGCGAATTTGAAAGTGGGCTGATGAAGCTGATGGTGATTGGTCTGGGCAAAATAGCCGGCGCCGGTATCTATCATCAGGCCATGATGAGCTTTGGCTCAAGCAACGTTATTGCTGCCGGTGCCCGCCATGTTCTTTCCAAATGTAATATCTTGTTTGGTGTAGCAACCATTGAAAACGGATATGGTGATGTGGCAGATGTTGGTGTTTTCTCTCCGGATGAAATAGAAATCAAAGAAAAAAACTTTTTTAAACGTTCCATGGAAATTTCACCTAAATTGCCGGTTGATGAAGCCGATATTATCTTGATTGATGAAATAGGAAAAGAGATTTCAGGAGCAGGGTTTGATACGCGGGTGGTGGGCAGAATAAGACTCCCGGGAACACCTGAACCTAAAAAACCCAGTATCAAGCGCATTATTATTTCCGATATTACAAAAATATCAGAAGGAAATGCCTGTGGATTTGGACTGGCCGATATTATCACCCGGCGCCTGGGTGACAAAGTGGACCAAACCTCAACCGATACAAATACCATTGTAAGCATGGCCCTGGAAATGGGTAAAACTCCCCTTATCATGCCAAATGATAAAGAAGCCCTGGCTCTTGCCATGCGATGTATTGGCTTTGTCCCGACAAATCAAATCAAAATTATTCGGATTAAAAATACCCTCTGCCTTTCAGAGGTGGACCTATCACAAGCCTATACCACCCTAATAAATGATAGCTCAAATTTAGAAATAATCCTTCAAGCAAGAGATATGTTATTTGATACTAACGGCTACTTTCCTGAATTCTTCAGTATAAAAGAAAAGTATGGGACATATCCCATTAAGATCGAATAATTAATGTTTGGACAAAAACTCACCCATCTGCTGCGTTGCTACAAAACTCTGAAATCCTCATGTGCATTAGTACACTCAGGTTTCAGAGTTTTTTGCGCCTTGCATATGGGCAATTTTTTGTCCAAACATAGGTTTTTGGTCAGGCACTAATTATGGAATAAAAAGGATGATAGATGAAAAAAATTCAAGCCATTGAACCTGATATGCTCTCAAAAATTCATGGGGCCAGTTTAAAAATATTAGAGGAAACCGGAGTTCTTTTTCATCATGAAAAGGTCCTTGAAATTTTTAAGAATCATGGAGCAAAAGTCCAGGACAAGCTGGTGAAATTAGGTCCCAAACTTGTGGAAGAATGCATGGAAAAAGTCCCTGCCAAGTTCTTATGGAAAGCCCGTAATGAAGATCATACAAGAACTCTGGGAGATGGTTACTTATTACAGCCTGCATCGGGAACGATTAAGGTTCATGATCTTGATGGCAATATCAGAGAGGGGACCTTAAAAGATTATGCCAATTTTCAAAAAATTTATCAGAGCGGTGATATCTATGATCTGGTTGGAATGATTCCCGTTGAACCAAAAGATGTGGATCCAAAGCTCAAGCACCTTTATATGATGTACGAAACTCTGAAACATACGGATAAACCTGTAAACGGATTCATGACCACGGGCAGCCAGGCTAGGGCACAATTGGATATGATGGAGATCGCCGTTGGGGGTAAAAAGGTTTTTGAAAACAATCATTATATGGCTGTGAGTATCGGGGTTGACACACCGCTTACCTATTCATGGGATCCTCTGGAGACCTTGCTCCAATATGTGAAACGCAATCAGGTCCCAACTATTTTATGCGCTCCTCTGGCCGGTGTTACATCCCCTTACAGCATGCTGGGAACAGCTGTACTTCAGAATGCAGAAATTTTGGCCGGAATCGTCCTGACCCAGTTGCTGAGGCCGGGACACCCTGTGGTATATAGTCCCAGTGCTGCAGCAGCCAATATGAGAACCTGCGGATTCAGCACAGGTTCACCTGAAAGTATGCTGATAAATATTGCCAACATTCAGATGGGGCTTGATTATTATCGCATTCCCGTGCGGGCCATGTCCGGGTTTACCGATGCCAAGATCCCGGATTTTCAGGCAGGTGCTGAAACCATGCAGAATCTGATGCTGGGAATGTTGTCCGGCGCCCATCTGCTAAATGAATCTGTGGGTATACTTGATAATATTTTAACTATTTCCTATGAAAAGACCATATTGGATGGGGAGATCATCAGCCGCATCAAACGTATCAGCCAGGGAATTTCAGGCGTGGATAGAGATCTTTGCGTTGAATCAATCCAGCATGTGGGGCATGGGGGGGCATATCTCACAGAGCCCATGACTGTAAAAAATTGCCGTAACCGATGGGCACCAAGTACTTCTTTCTGGGGAACCCAGGAAGAGTGGGAGAAGAAAGGCTCACAGGATGCTTCCCACAGGGCAAATCAAATTACGCGTCAGATTCTTCTGGATGCACCCGATTCTATAATTGATCCAGAGCTTGACAAAGAGCTTTTGAACTACATGGAATATGAATCAAAACTTGCATCTGAACAGGCTTAGGACCGCAGATTAAATAAGTTGATCAGAAATAGCGCAGAATTTTGGTTCATCTACAAGGCGCATTAAAGGTACAATAGCTGGCCTATCGGACCTTTGGTGCAACGCAGTCGATGGATAAAAAGACAAGCAATTTCGTTCAAATTATAAAATTTGCGGTCCTTAACCAAGGACATTAAAAAGCCTGGTTAGATCCATGTCTGTGTTATAGAGATGTGGGGCGATCCTTATGGACTGCCCACGGATGCTGACAAAAATATTTTCAGATGATAGCGTTTTTATAAGATTGCCGGGAATCCCTCCTGTAAGGGTGATGCCAATTAAATGTGGGGATCGCATTAGTTCAGGGGGAACCTTGAATCCGCGTGAGTCGGCTTCCTGGGCAATTTGATCTGTTTTAAGTCGGATGGTTTTTGCGATCTTATCTATACCCCAGTCAAGAAGCTGTCTTAATGCCGCTTCTGCAATGGGTGACAAAAAAAAGTTGCTGGCCCCTCCTACATCAAACCTGCGCGCTCCCGGCTGATACTCATCTCTGTAATCAACCAGTCTTGAAAAATCTTCCGACGCTTCACGATTCAGCCAGTTTTCCTCCAAAGGAATCCCGTTCTGCCATTCAGGTGCAATATAACAGAATCCTAAACTATAAGGACCCAATAGCCATTTATGGGCAGCTGTGACAACAAAGTCGGGTCTAATTTCTTTGATTGAAAAAGGCATAGCGCCTATGGATTGTGTACCGTCAATGACCAGAGCCGCACCATAGTCCCGGCAGGCTGTTCCGATCTGAACCAAATCCAGTAAGGTTCCATCTGTCCAATGACAATTGGGTACAGCCACGATGGCGGTTTTTGTATTGATTGCCTTAAGGACAGCGCTTGTCCAGTCATAGTCCAAAGGTCTTTTTACCGTTTGGATCTGTCCTTTCTTTTCATTTGCCAGGCGCTTCCAGCTATAGATATTGGATGGGAATTGGTCCTCGAGAACCACAATTTCCTGCCCAGGGGAAACAGGCAGGTTTTTTGCGGCAAGGGCTATTCCATAGGAAGCGGCGGGGATTATAGCGATATTTTCGCCTGATGTATGGATTAATTGTGCAAACATGCCACGAATGGTTTCCATGGTTTTAAAGAAATCTGCCGGTGTAATATTCCATGGGTAAGCTTTGGCGCTTATTGCATTTTTGCCGATTATTTCAGCAGTTTTCATAAGCGGGGATGTGTAAGCACAATTCAAATAGGTAATGTTATCGGGTATACTAAACAGGGCTCGTTGATTGGCAATCATGGATGGTCCTTCCTTATTATTTTTTACAACATATGTTTCCACAGTCTATATTTTATTTCTATCAATTATTACCAAGATCAATAATACCTGTAAAGAGATATCCAAATAACCGGAGTTAAAATAATCCTATCTTTGAAAAATTTATGTGAGTCACAAACCAGGAAGGGATACTTTAAAAAAACTTAATTTCCAAATTTGAAGAAACCAAAAGGCCTTTAATGGTGGGTAAAAAATTTGCTTTTTACAATTAGAATGCTTATCTCTCATTAAACAAATATAAACTCAAACAGTCAAAGGAATTTCAAATGAATTCAAATATTAAAGATGCAATTGTCGCATCATTTGTCGCGGATGCATTATCTCTTGGCGTACATTGGGTATATGATACCTCTGATATCGATAAAAAGTACGGCCGTCTGGAAACAATGGTAAAACCACAATTAGCTCCCTACCATAAATCCAAGCAAAAAGGAGAGTTTACCCACTATGGCGATCAGGCAATGGTGTTGTTGAAATCAGTCGAACAAATGGCTGGTCTTGATTTGAAACATTTCAGTGATATGTGGCTAAAAATGTTTCATTCTTATAGCGGGTATATGGACTCGGCAACCAAAGAAACCATGGATAACTTTAAATCGGGCTGCACGCCAGAAGAATCCGGCTCTTTGTCATCAGATCTTGCCGGTGCAGCCAGGATTGCACCTTTGGCGCTTTTTTATGGAAAAGATATAAAAACATTTGCTAGTGCGGCTAAGTCACAGACGGCCATGACACATAACCATAAACAGGTGATTGATAGTGCAGAATTTTTTGCACGGACATTTTCCATGGTTTTGAAAGGAATACGGCCCGCACAAGCATTGCAAAAAACTCTTGATCACATACCACAAGATTCACAAATTAAACCAATGGTTCAAGCCGGACTTGAAAGTATTTCGAATGATACCAGACAGACTATTGAAAGGTTTGGACAAATGTGTTCAGTACAGGCAGCACTACCTTCGACCATTCATCTGATTGCAAAATATGAAGATGATTTAGAAAAAGCGCTAATAGAAAATATAATGTCAGGAGGAGATTCGTCGGCAAGGGGTATGCTTACAGGGTTTATTATCGGAGGATATAAGGGGCTTGGCGAGATTCCAGATAAATGGTTAAATGATATGACAGCCTATAAAAAGATTATTCATTTGATGCACTAGGATAAAATAAGAAAAGCTGCTGAAATCGGTGGATTCCAGCAGCTTTTGATAATAAATCATAAGACGTCTAAATGCCCAGATAGGCCTTTTTGACATCTTCGTTTGCCATCAGATTTGCGCCTGTATCAGTTAATGTAATTAAACCATTTTCCATTACATACCCTCGGTGGGCAGCTTTAAGAGCAAGGTTGGCATTTTGTTCAACAATAAAAATAGTGGTTGACTGATCCTCATTGATTTTTTTAATAATACGAAAAATCTGCTTGACAATGATGGGTGCAAGGCCCAGGGATGGTTCATCTAAAAGCAATAACTTAGGCCTTGACATCAATGCCCTTGAAATGGCAAGCATTTGCTGTTCACCACCGCTAAGCGTTCCACCGGCCTGGTTTCGTCTTTCAGCTAAAATAGGAAAAAGGCTGTAAACATAGTCCATATCTTTTTTTATTTCATCGGCATCGTTTCTTAAAAAAGCACCCATGTCAAGATTTTCAGCAACGGTAAGGTAAGGAAAAATTCTCCGGCCTTCCGGCACCTGGCAGATCCCTAATTTTACAATCTCGTCCGAGGGCATATGGGTGATATCCTGACCTTTAAATTCAATACTCCCTTTTTTAGCAGGAACAATGCCGCTGACGGTCATCAATGTGGTTGATTTACCTGCACCATTGGCCCCGATCAGGGAGATAACCTCTCCTTCATTAACCTCAAGCTCAATGCCTTTAAGGGCATGAATATTCCCATAATATGTGTGTACATCTTTTAATTTAAGCATCTTCAGAATCGTCTCCAAGATAGGCCTTAACTACTTCCGGGTTTGACTTTACCTCTTCAGGTGTGCCTTCGGCAATTTTTTTTCCGTAATCCACAACATGGATATTGTCAGACAAGCTCATGACAAGTTTCATGTCATGTTCAATCAGCAGGATGGATAAATCCTCGTTGTCCCTCAGCCAGACAATCAATTCATCAAGCTCTTTTGTTTCCTGGGGATTCATGCCTGCAGCAGGTTCATCTAAAAGCAGCAAAAAAGGATTTGTGGCAAGGGCTCTTGCAATCTCAAGACGGCGTTGCGCACCATAGGGCAGGTTGACCGCCATCTCATTGACATATTGGTCAAGACCAATTTTTTCCAGAATCTCATAACTGTCATTTATAGCCTTCTTCTCTTCCTCTCTCTGGCTCGAAGGACGAATCATGGCCTTTAAAATTCCTGATTTTAATCTGCAATGTCTTCCGATCATGACATTTTCCAGAACCGTCATTCCTTCAAAAAGCCTGATGTTCTGGAAAGTCCTTGCAAGTCCTCTTTCAGTCACATAGTTGGTTTTCAGCCCGTTCAGCTTCTGGGTGGGTCTGCCAGGAGGTGTGATTTCCACAAGGCCCTCACTGGGAGGATAAATCCCTGTAATACAATTGAAAAAAGTCGTTTTCCCGGCACCATTAGGGCCGATTAAAGCAGCAATCTGCCCCTTTTCAACTGAAATGTTTACAGAGTCCAGAGCTTTTAGCCCACCAAAGTTCATTGTGAGATTTGTTACATTGAGTATAGGTTCCATAAATTTATTCTTTTACTTTTTTAAATTTATATATTTTACGCACACCTTGAATTAGACCTTCTGGTTTAAATACCATTACGATGACTTGTAGAGCACCAAATACAAGCATCCGGTATTCAGCTACGGCTCTTAAGTATTCAGGCAGCAGTATCAGAACAAGAGCACCGGCGATAACACCAATGGCAGATCCCATCCCACCGATAACAACAACGCATAAAATGGTGATGGACTCCCAGATCGTAAAGGACATGGGATTAATAAATGAGGTTTTTGCAGCAAATACCACCCCGCCAATACTAGCCCAGGTTGCACCAAGGGCGAATGCAGTCAGCTTGGTCTTAAATTTGTCAATTCCCATTGCCTGGCAGGCAATCTCATCATCCCTCAAAGCAATCCAGGCACGACCGATTCTTGAGTTCTCAAGCCGGCCGACAAAGAAAATAGTCATCAGCACAAGCGCTGTAACGATAAAATAAATATAGATAACTGAATTATGCTGACCAAATTGATGACCGAAAAAAGATGGGGCAGGGATATTTCCAATCCCACGTGGCCCATTGGAAAAATCATCCCAGTTTTCAAGGACGATTCTGATGATTTCCCCAAAACCCAAAGTAACAATAGCCAGATAATCTCCCTTAAGCCTTAAAACCGGATAGCCAAGCATGGTTCCGGCGATGAAACCAAATACCGCGCTAATGGGAAGAACGAACCAGAAACTGATACCGAAATGAAGGTTTAAAAGAGCATAAGTATAAGCCCCGACCGCATAAAAAGCAACATACCCTAGATCCAGAAGCCCAGCCAGTCCCACAACGATATTTAAGCCCAGTCCAAGCATAACATAAACCAGCGCTGAAATCATGATACTGGTATGGTACATGGGAAAAACAAAGGGATAAATAAGGAAGAATACTGCCAATGCGGTCAAAAAAGGTATTCTGAACCGTTCATTCTGAAGCAGTCTGTGAATAAGAGGTATGTCATCTTTTGTATCTGCTTTCTTTTTTTCCTCTTTCATCCGTAAAAAATAGTTCCAGACAAGGGAGGCAAAAAAGCCGACAATTCCAACCCAAAAAAGGTTGCTCCATCTGAAAATCACAATATGTTTTATAGTATTAACTTTTATGACCATGATAGGGAAGGTCAGTACCATGAACCATAAACCAATAAAAAAGGATTGTTTGATTTCTTTTTTTGTAACCATAATTAACTTTCTAAATAAGGTAGTTAAACTTTAGAAGTAGTGTCTCTGCCAAGGATACCCGATGGTCTGAATATCAGAATAATAACAAGAATAGTAAAGGCAAAAACGTCTTCATACTCACTCCAGAAATAGCCGGTAAAAAGGCTTTCACTAATCCCCAGGACCAGGCTTCCCAATACAGCACCTGGAATACTTCCGATACCACCTAAAACGGCTGCAATAAATGCTTTAAGCCCTGCCATAAACCCGATCATAAAATTTATCTGGCCTACATGGCAGGCAATTAAGACACCGCCAATGGCGGCAGTGGCTGATCCCACAACAAAGGTCGTGGAAATAACCCTGTTTACATTAATGCCCACGAGAGAGGCCATGATTTTGTCCTGGGCAGTGGCTCTCATTGCCTTACCAATTTTAGTAAATTTAATGAGTATTCCTAAAAGAATCATAACAATGATTGTTGTGACAATGATTGTCATTTCAACCGCGGTAATAATGTGGCTGAAAGGTTCCCAGAATTGAAAATCAGGGATCAGGCTTTCAAAGGGCATATATTCTGATGTCTGGGCAAGCATGACATAATTTTGTAAAAAAAGACTCATACCAATGGCTGAGATAAGAGCAGAAAGTCTTGGAGCAGTCCTTAAGGGCTTATAGGCTATTTTTTCAACGGTGAATCCATAGGCGCAAGAGTAAACAATCGCAAAAACAAAGGCAAGGATAACGATAACAGCAGAGTTCCATCCCCAAAGTCCTAAGACACTGGCAACAATAAGGGCAGTCATGGCACCAATCATATAGATCTCACCATGGGCAAAGTTGATCAATTGGATAATACCATAAACCATGGTATACCCAAGAGCGATCAAGGCATATATGCTCCCCCTTGTAAGACCGCCTAAGAATAGTTCTAAAAAATAGACAGGGTCTGAAATGATCTCTTTGATGCCTAAAAATCCCAGAAACCCAACAACTGCCACACCCAATATAATTTTAAACAGACGCATGTTAATTAATTATTATCTCCTAAACTTTGTTAAATTTAAGCAAAATTAATACATATAAAAACAGGAGCTATAATACAATTTTCCTACTACGCTCCTGTTTTTATCTTTATATCAGATATTAATTAACCTGTGTATATTTTCCATTCTGAACTTGATAGACTGAAAAACCTGCGCCGATAACATCGCCGTTTGTATCAAAACCGATCGGTCCTAAAGGAGAATCGACTTGAATTTCAAACATGGCAGCTCTAAACTTGTCATAATCAAGGGAACCTGCTTTTTCCGCGCCAGCTGCAAGAGCCTGAACACATGCATAACCATTATGGAAGAAAGTTCCGGGAGCTTCGCCGTATTTTGCCAGATGTTTGGCTGTAATTTCTTTATAAAGTGGATTATTGGAAGTATCATTAGGACCTGTTGCATAAACACCGTCAGAATATTTGCCGGCCAGTTGTACAAAGTTGTCCCCAATGATACCGTCAGCGCCAAAGAAAATCGTATTAACTTTTTTCTTTTTAATCATACCAACAATTTTGGAAGCATCTGAATGATAACCGCCCCACATTGTAACTTCTGCTTTAGATCTTTTGATCTTTTGTACGATGGCAGAATAATCAACAGCACCAGTTGTTACACCTGCAAATAGAACAACTTCAACGCCGCCTAATTCTTCGAAAACTGTTTTGACAAGTTCCATCTGGCCTTTTCCATAATCACCTTTGTCATGGATAAGGGCAACGGTCTTGGTTTTCAGATCATTTTTTACAAAGTTGGCCATCAGATCAGCCTGGGCTCCATCATAGGAAATAGTTCTGAAGAAGTTGGGGTGTTCACCTTTAAGGGTCAGGTCGTCATTGGTGGATGCTGAGGAAATAACTAGAAGTCCCGCATCTTTATAAATTTTGTTTGCAGCAATGGTTGCACCGGAACAGACATGGCCGACAATCATCTGTGCGCCGTCTGATACAAGCTTGGTAGCCATGTTAACTGCGACTTCAGGTTTACATACATCATCACCGACCAGCAATTCAATTTGTTTGCCCAGAATACCGCCTTTGGCATTAAGATCTTCAATTGCAATTTCAACACCTCTTACAGCAGAAATTCCATAGGGTGCCAAGTCACCGGAAATAACACCACCACAACCAATTTTGATTGTGTCACCGGCAAAGCCCGGTGCGGTAATGCCAATCAATAATACTAATGCAAGCGCTAAAGCCTTAAAAAAAGATTTCATTTTTGTAATCCCCTCCAGTTAAAATTATTGTTTAGTACAACATACTTACAACTTCAATAATGAATTTTGCAACTATAAAAAGAAGGATTCCTATAGTCAAGCAAAAAAGATGATCAAGATAAAAAAAATATATATTTAAAATTCAAAATATCATAAAAATGGCATGCTTACCTTGTATATACAGGATCAATTAGCAACTTTTGTCCAAAGCATTTTAAAGGTCTGAAGTTCTCTAAAATGATAGATAAAATGTTTTAAAAAAATTTTATATAATATGTGCTTTTTTATCCTAAAATTCGATTTTTATATTTTCAATCCTCCTAATTTGTTCTTTCATGTTCCTGTTTGTAGTTTTTTGGATTTATTCAATTCAACGTAGGTTTCAAACATTTCCGTTAATGCAGCAATTTTTTTTTTGTAAATTTGTTCATCAATGGACGGAATAAGCTGGTGAGACCCAATATAAAAACAATAACGAATCAGAGAAATCATTTCGACTTGTTCAGGATCATCGGTCATCAGTGAAAACATGGCGCGTAAAAATCCCATCCGCTGGCTATCGATTCTTTCTTGAAAGCTTCTTGCCAAGGGGTCTCGTAAGGCCCATGCTCGGATCGCGACTTCAATATCCGGGTCCATATTTTTTTTTGAAAGCTTCAAAAGGGTTGAATTTATGCCTTTAAATGATTTTTCCTGCTTACGGATTTCTTCAATATCAAAGGTTTGTTTTTCTTCCCAAAATCCCAAAAGCTTTTCAAAATAGTCATCCCGGTTTTTAAAATGATGGTAAAATGAACCCTTGGTTTTGTTTAACTTATGGGTGAGATTTTCAATGGTAAGGTCAGCAGCTCCACAGGTTTTAAGGATATTAAAACCTTGTTCAAACCAAGCAACCTTATTTAATTTTTTCATATTCTCATCCCAAATTTAGACCATACTGTATGGTATGCTGAATTTCAATATCAGTTGTTGTTTTCCAAATCAAGGAAAAAGTTTTTTTTATTTTTGTTTGATTTGATAAAAAACAATTGTGGAGAAGATCAAAAATATTGTATGCTTCATTAATAAATGCAATGGGAAAAATACATTAACAAAACCCGACCCCTTCTTCTATGATATAAATCCTGTTGAGTTAATAATTATAATGTCTTAAAAGGACCCGTTTGACCATGAATACAAATGAAAAAATTGCTTGCATAAGGCAATTGATGGAAAAAGACAATCTTTCTGCAGTCATAATTCCAAGTAGTGATCCCCACCAGAGTGAATATCTTGCTGAGCACTGGCAGGCAAGAAAGTGGCTTACCGGGTTTTCAGGTTCTGCCGGAATGGCTGTCATCACACATGATCATGCTATTTTATGGACGGATTTTCGATATTATATCCAGGCTGAAGCACAGATTGCAGACTCTTTATTTGAACTATTTAAATTAGGGGCTAATGATGTGCCAACCTTTGATAAATGGCTGGCAGTTGCTTTGAAACCAGGCGATACCATCGGTATTGACGGGAATATGTTCAGTATGGCCGATGTGAAAAAGCTGGACACAGGGTTTAAAGCCAAAGGGCTTTACCTTAATCCAGGGATTGATTCTATCACGCAATTCTGGAAGGATCGTCCGGTCAAGCCGGATTCACCGGCGTTTTCCTTTCCTGAAAAGTATGCCGGTCAAAGCCGTTGTGATAAAATTATGGAAATCCGAAGGCAGATGAAAGATTTGGGCGCGTCATATCATTTGATGGCAACCCTTGACGATATCGCCTGGACCCTTAATCTTCGGGGCAAAGATGTTGGTACTAACCCAGTTAATATTGCTTTTGTATTAATCGCCCCCCAAAAGGTATTTTTGTTTATCAGTAAAGGAAAAGTTAATGATGACCTTGTAAAAGAATTGAACCAGGATCGCATAGATATTCTTGAGTACGGGGACATTTCTGCTGCATTAATGGAAATTGAAGATAATCAAATTATTTTGGTTGATCCCGGGAATACAAACTATAGGCTCTCTGGGTCCATTAATAAAAAGTGTACAATTGTTGAAAGACCCAATCCGGCCATTGCTTTAAAAGCGATAAAAAATGATATTGAAATCACTCATTTGAGGCAGACCTTAATAAAAGATGGCGTGGCTGTTGTAAGTTTTCTTTTCTGGCTCGAGCATCAGCCTGACAATGCTCAGATCACTGAACTAACAGTTGCTGATAAGCTTTATGGGTTTAGGAAACAGCAGGAATTGTTTGTAGATAACAGCTTTGATCCGATCATGGCCTTTAAGGATCATTCAGCCATGTGCCACTATTCTGCAACCCGGCAGACAAGTTTGCCCATTGCTGATAAAGGCATGTTTTTGACAGATTCAGGGGGGAATTATTTTACCGGTACAACTGATATTACCCGAACCATTTTTAAGGGGAATCCATCAAAACAGGAAATTACAGATTATACCCTGGTGCTCAAAGGCCATATCGCGGTGGCAACAATTTTGTTTCCTAAAGGCACCAGGGGTTTTCAGATTGACACTCTCTCAAGACAGTATTTATGGAAACAGGGAATGGATTTTGGCCATGGTACGGGCCATGGTGTAGGATTCTTTTTGTGTGTTCATGAAGGTCCTGCAAGGATAAGTCCCCATCCTGTTGATGTAAGTCTTGAAAAAGGTATGGTGCTGACAAATGAGCCCGGGCTTTACAGGGATGGCGCATACGGCATACGGCTTGAAAATATGATTCTTGTGGATAAGGCTTTTGAAAATGAGTTTGGGACATTTATGAAATTTGAAAATCTGACATATTGTCATTTTGAAAGAAATCTCATTGACAAAGACATGCTTTCCAAAGATGAGATAGGCTGGGTCAATACCTATCATACAAGGGTATTTGAAAAATTGTCTCCCAATCTGGATAGTGATGTGTCCTCCTGGCTCAAAGAAAAAACAAGACTATTATAAAAGAAAACTAATGCAATTAATTGCCGGGTTTAATTATAATTAAGAATAAAATAAATTGATAAAACTAGACTATTGGAAATATGGCATGATTTTTGAACATGTTTTTTGAAGATGTTAAGTTTGAACATGTAAATTTTGCAGCAACGACGCAGATGAGTGAGTTTTCGTTCAAACACTAATTAGTAATTTGAGGTCTTGTGCTAAATATTGATAAAAAGAATGTGATGTAAAACGATTTATAATATACCATTTAAAAAAAGGAGAAAAATTATGGTTAGCTGGATATGTAATAAATGTGGGTATACCTTTAAAGGCGATGCCCCTCCCGAAGTATGTCCTTCCTGCAAAAGTGATTGTTCCTTTGTTGATAATTCCTGCTATACGCCTGATTGTGCAGGGGAGCCCTTTGATCCTCAGATCAAGGGAGGAAAATAAAAAAAACTTAACGCTTAAAATTTCCGGAGATATTATGACAAAAAATTACAGGATAAAAACCTCTTGCCCCCAGTGTGGATGTTCCGGGGTTTCCCATCTGTCTGAAGAGGAACTGAAAAAACGCTATGGTGATGTTCCCAATATTGAGCTTGAATGCCATGAATGCATGATGGTTATGGAAGCAGATGTTGAGGAAGACACAGAGTAAAAGCGGATTAATAGTGAACAAGAAGGGATGATATGATTCCTTTTTTGTTCCCTTTATAAAAAGCTGTTTATGCCGAGTTGTCTTGCGGCCAGGTGTAAATATAGAGTTGAGACAGATTTGTACCCTAACGTTGCAAAGGGAACAAAATTTGAAGATCTGCCCGAGGACTGGAAGTGCCCGGTCTGCGGAGCAAGCACCCGAGCTTTTAAATCGCTTGGATAGAACGGGTGAACCACAGATGTAATTGGAAAAATTGATGGTTTTCGTTTTGGAACCAACTAAAGACATAAATCGATTATAGGGGGAAGTTGGATGAAATGGATGCAGTTTTTAACACCGGCCAAATCAATGGATTTCAGTAAGGCTAAAAGCTATATTTTGCAGCACCCGGGAGAAGATATAACCATCCTGGATGTCAGGCAGCCTTCGGAATATC
>Ga0307989_1000256_pt1 | contig 36857 bp, 20 predicted proteins | sample EllFjometagen185_FD_203164 | JGI IMG/M metagenome (GOLD analysis project Ga0307989, IMG submission 203164) | Marine microbial communities from Ellis Fjord, Antarctic Ocean - #185 | ecosystem: Environmental > Aquatic > Marine > Unclassified | place: Southern Ocean | collected 2014-10-08 | reverse complement strand
CTTAGTGCCGAATAAAAGAGTAGTTCTTCCCCCGCAATTTCAAAAGAATCATTTATTTTTAGATCACTTTCATTTACCTGTATAATCACAATAAGATTTCTTTTTTGAATCGTCCTCGCATTTTCTGCAATGATATCCTGAATAACTGGAACGATATCAATCGGTGAAAATTGTACTTCATAAGTACCCTGTTCCATTTTATATAAGTCCAAAGACATATTGATCATATTCAACATTTTTTTCCCGAGTTGAATCGTTTTTTCTAAAAAGTCTTTATGCTTATCGCTGAGCTCGGCTTTTTTCAAAATTAAAGAGGGAAAACTAATAATTCCTGTCAGTGGCCCTTTAAGATCATGAGCAGTAAAATCCGGTGGATTTTCTCTGACTTGCTCAAGTGCCATTTGTCCACTTGTGGCGACAGAGATTTCAAATGTTTCGCTCAGTGTTTCAACGATCTGGTCCAGATAGACGTCAGTGTCGTCCACAACCAGAATATTACAATCGGAGATTTTCATTGGATTTCTTAAAGAATTAGATCAATCTGAAAAAAAAGCAGTCAGTTTCTTTCGGGAAGTTGCTAAACAGGCATCTTTGCTACCTTCAAAAATGGATTGATATACTTGTGGTGATAGGTACTTGACCAATTTGCCCGATAGAGATTCCAACTTTTGATGAGTAGTTCTGATAGCAAGATGGTTCTTAACTCTGGCTTTCGCCACAGGCGGGCTGATGGGTTTAGTGATATAATCCACTGCTCCGACTTCAAATCCTTTTGTTTCATCGCTAACTTCACTCATAGCACTGATGAAAATCACTGGAATATCTTTGCTTTTGAGATCTTGTTTCAAACGGCGGCAAACCTCGTATCCGTCAATGCCGGGCATCATTGCATCCAACAGGATTAAATCAGGAGGGTTTTCAGCCACAAGTTCCAAAGCAGATTCTCCATCGGTAGCAACGCAAACTTCATAATCATCACCTAAAACTCCCATCAGAATATCGATATTTGTTTCTGTGTCATCAACATCCAGAATAGAATAGTCAGTTGATTCAGCCATATTTCCTCATTAAGATAGATGTTCCTTTAGTTTCGATAAAACAATATTTTTATCAATTGGCTTTGTGATATAATTGACAGCTCCAAGGGCTAATCCTTTTTCTTTACTGGCATCATCAGTGGCTCCTGAAAGAAATATGATCGGTATTGATTTTGTTTTTTCGTCGGATTTTAATTTTTCACATACTTCATATCCATCCATATCCGGCATCATGATATCAAGTAGAATCAAATCCGGCGGTTCTTCTGCCACGATTTCCAAAGCAGATTCACCGTCCATGGCCACACTGACCTCGTAGTCATCACTCAGAGATTCAACTAAAATGTCTATGTTAGACTCCGTATCATCGACGACTAAAATATTCTTTTCTGTCACGGGGTACTCCTCATATTATTTTATAGTTATTTTGGTATTGGTTTCACTGATTCAAATAAATGATATTTTGATGAATAACTCTATTAAACAACTGTTATATGAATATTTAAACGGATTCTCAAAAAAAAGCAAAATCTTGTTTAATATTGCCTGTCATTCACCGAATTTGTCACTGAACTTATCGATTACCTTATACTAAAAGAATGGAATTTAAAATAGGTTATTTTATGGTGAGTACAATTGTCATTGCAGAATCAAGTTGGGACAATCTAAACAGTGAAATTCCCTTTTTATATAACTATTCACTATTATGAGAATTCGTTAAGGCCTGTAAAACTATCTTTTTTAAGTATTTTTGCAGTCGTTTAAAAGTATGGCGATCTTCAATAAGATTGTTATAAAAATCTTTTCCTTCCAAAAGCACAATTAGCAAACCTGATACTAAATTTGCATCTGCTTCTTTAATGATTCCAGTTGCTATTAAAATAGATAATTCTTTGGTTAAGGCCTGATCAAAACGCTTATAAAATTGACAGAATTTTTCTTTCACTTCCGGATGTGTGATACTAAGGGAATAGATTTCATAAAATCCCCGGTCTCCAACCAACCCAACATCATCGATATCCTTGACAAGCAATCCATCGATCAGGTTCTCAAGTCTTTCCTTTGGTTCGGATGAGGCATTCAGGTTTTTAAAATAAAAATCTTCATATCTGCAGATAATAAAGTCTGCAAAACCGACAAGCATCTCTTCTTTGGACTTATAATAGTGCAATAAAAGACTAGGGTTCATTCCAATACTAGCTGCCACTTTAGCCAAAGTAGTACCGGAGAGACCATATTCAGCGACTACCTTGTGAAAGTGCTCCATGATTTCCTGTTGTCTGATCTCTTTAAGTTTCTTCAAAAGAACGACCTCCAATTAGCGAAAGGGTTAATCAATTTTATTAACCAATAATTATTTGTTGAAAGGTTTTAGATTTAAAATTTAATTTGACTAAAAAATCAATTTATTAAACAATCATTCTATATATTAAATTAAAAGTCAATTATGTTTACATTGTGTAATAATTACAAATGAATAAAACCTTGTCTTACGCGTTGCTTGATATTGTGAAACAGAAAAATTATACAAAATTCGGTCATAATGATTAAAATATTCTAAAATGATCAAACACCTTAAGGAGTGATAATCAAAATGGATCAAGGACGGTTTGTAAACCGAGTAGCATTGGTAACCGGTGCTGGAAGTGATAAAGGTATTGGTTTTGCGGCTGCCAGAGTTTTACTGGCAGGTAATGCAAAAACAATGATTACATCAACATCGGATCGAATTGAGACGCGCCTAAAAGAACTCGAAGCGCAAAATACTGGATTTGCCTATATTGCTGACTTAACGAAGCGGGACGAAGTTATCGAATTGGTGGAATCAATTATCAAAGATCACGGTCGGATCGACATTCTGGTGAATAATGCTGGTTCGATGCAAATTGGTACGGAATATAAAACCACTGATTTGGTAGATACTTCATTTGCAGACTGGGACCAAACCATCGATCGCAATTTAAACACTTGTTTTAATATCACCAAAGCTGTGTTACCACACATGATTAAGAATAATTATGGTCGGATTGTGAATGTGTCATCGGTCACCGGCCCGATTGTGGCTAATCCGGGGGAGGCTGGCTATGGCGCTGGTAAAGCGGCAATGATTGGCATGAGTCGAGGTTTGGCGATCGAGGTAGCGAAACATGGCATCACAGTTAACAATGTTGCTCCCGGTTGGATTTGTACAGGATCATCTCTTGAAGCTGAGCTTATTGCCGCGGAGAACACACCAATGAAACGCGCTGGGACGACTGAAGAGGTGGCTCAATTGATCGCTTTTTTGGCATCTGATGAATCAACTTATATTACCGGTCAGGTATTTGTGATTGATGGTGGCAATACGATTCAGGAGTATAAAGGGCCAGCCGAGTATTATTATTAATATTTATGAGGATAGAAAACATGGATGATAAATGGGGTGAAAAAACAATCTTGATCGTTGGTGGCACTGGTGGTGTTGGTCATGCTACAGCCATTAAGTATTTAAAGGAAGGTACCAATGTCATGCTGGCAGATATCAATGCTTCCCGGTTAAAAGAAGATGTTGAGAAGCTTTCCGTTTATAAAGGAACTGTGCATCAAGTGAGTTGTGACATCAGAGAGGTTGCTGATTGTGAAAATACGATTAAAGAAACAATTGCCAGGTTTGGGCGTCTCGACGTGTTAATCAATACGGCCGGTGTTTGGGTGGAAGGAGAAAGCGAGAAGAGCACAGAAGATGAATGGAATCGGGTCATCGATATTAATTTAAAAGGAACCTATTTCATGTGCTCCAGAGCCATTCCTCACCTGAAAAAAACACAGGGTTGTATTATTAATTTAAGTTCGGATGCAGGTTTGGTAGGCAATAAAGAAGCGGCAATTTATTGTGCCAGTAAAGGCGGTGTTACCTTAATCAGCAAATCATTGGCTTTGGAACTGGCCCCTTTTCAGGTTCGTGTCATTCCGCTCTGTCCCTCTGATATTAAAACACCAATGTTGGACGATCAGGCAAAAACATATGGTAAGAATGACCCTGAAGGATACTATAAAGATTTACTAAAACTTTATCCTCAAGCAGAAAAAGCCAGGTTTATTGAAGCCGGGGAGATTGCTGAAACCATCTTCTTTTTATCATCAAATAAAGCTTTAGCCTTTACCGGCGCTCCTGTTTCTATCGATTTTGGATTAACTTCCGGTTATTAAAACCGGATGATTTCCTGTCCTTAATAATTATTAGAAGGTGTTGAAATATGTCAAAAATTAATCGTCATAAGCTGGCAAAACAACTGGAAGTTGAAAAGCAACTATTTATCGATCGCCATCCGAAATCAAAAGCACTGTTTAAAAAGGCGAAATCCAGTTTGTTTGATGGCGTCCCCATGCCCTGGATGGTAGAGTGGCCCTACCCCTTTCCAGTTTTTGTTAAAGAGGCCAGTGGTGCCAGTATCACAGATGTTGATGGTATTCAATATGTTGATTTTTGTTTAGGAGATACCGGAGCGATGACCGGCCATTCACCGCAGGCTTCAATGGATGCCTTGATATCGCAAGCTCGCAAAGGATTAACTTTTATGTGTCCCACCGAAGATGCCATCTGGGTCGGGGAAGAACTGGGCAGAAGATTTGGTTTACCCTATTGGCAACTGGCCATGACGGCGACAGATGCCAACCGTTTTAGTATTCGTCTGGCGCGACATATTACGGGTCGGAAAAAAATTTTAGTCTATAACTATTGTTACCATGGAACGGTGGATGAAGCCCAGATTGTTCTCATTGATGGAAAACCCCAGACCAGAAAAGGGAACATCGGTAGCCCGATTGACCCTATCGAAACCTCAAAGGTGATTGAGTTTAATGATATTAAAGCCCTGGAAGCAGCGCTGGCACCAGGAGATGTTGCCTGTGTACTGGCTGAGCCAGCCATGACCAATATTGGAATTATTCACCCTGATCCCGGATATCATCAAGCACTCAGAGAAATCACAAAAAAAACAGGTACTTTGTTAATTCTGGATGAAACCCATACCATCAGTGCCGGAGTAGGAGGTTATACCAGAGAACATAGTCTTTCACCGGATATTTTGACCATCGGGAAACCAATCGCCAGTGGATTTCCCGCTGCAGCTTATGGCTTTAGTCAGGAAGTAGCACAGCTTATTGGTGAAAGAGTTGGGCATAAGGAATCGTCTGCCTCCGATGAAACCGGTATTGGGGGAACACTTTCTGCCAATGGGCTGGCTGTCGCAACAATCAAAGCCACATTACAGGATGTTCTTAATGACGCAGCTTATGATCATTCGATTCCATTAGCCGTAAAATTCAATGAAGGGGTTCAGGGAGTTATTGATGAATACAATCTTCCCTGGACTGTTATTCAATTGGGGTGCCGCACGGAATATTGGTTTTGTGAAAAGCCAGTTCGTAACGGTTCCGAAGCATTGGCAGCCGTTGATAATGACCTTGATCACTATATGCATTTGGCTGCTATGAATCATAATATACTGATGACGCCATTTCACAATATGGCTTTGATTTCGCCTGATACAAGCCAGGAAGACGTTGACCGACACACCGCAGTGTTTCGAGAGTGCGTTGGCGAAATTGTTGATTAGCATGGTTCTAGTTCTTCAAAGAATGCTCCAGGAAGCATCTTGAGGTGGAGCCTGGCTTTGATCTCCGTCTTTTTTTTTCCATGATCTCTATAGAAATGCTTGTTAACGATTTGTTTTCATTGTCGTATTGGAAGGACAGTAATGTTTTAGCCATTAAAGGGGTCTTCTTGTTCACTGAAATGTTGGTTATATATACAGAGATTTCAATTTCTATGAATTTTCTGGTAACTGTTTTACAACAAACCGATATCCAAATTCAAGATGGTAGCAATTTAAATAAATCATTCAATGTTTTTCCGGCATCTTTAAATTTGTATTTTGAAACAAACTTATTTAAATCCTTTAGTAGTATCCCATATTCATTCGACCAGCTAAATTGGTTGATTTGTTCGATAATTTCTTTACTCGGTTTAGGTTTTCTTTTCTGTAATAAGGGTTCCAGTTCTTTTAGATAATCCTTTAACTGATTGACATCTCCAGCCGCTTTATCGTCACTCTCTGAATCTTGATTGTTAACCGCCTTAACCAGATCTTTAAGTCCAATCAGGACAATTTGAAGTACTTTATAAAGGTCTCCGATTTGATTTGAGATATTATCTAGTTTTTTATCTTTGATGTTTAATTCCACAATTTCAGCCGCTTTTTGAATCTCCATTGCACCGATATTCCCCGCCACGCCTTTAATAGTGTGTGCCAGGCGTTGAGCCAGTTCATCATCGTTTTGTTCCAGCGCTTTTTGAATCTGTTTAGTAATATCCTGATTATCTCTGTGAAATTTAATTAACAGATCCCGGTAGAGTTTCTTATTGCCACCGACTCTGGTTAGTCCGGCTTTGATATCAATACCCGGAAGATCTTCAGGTAATTCAATAGTAGTACTTTCTGTTTTCTTTGATGGCTGATAATCAGTTGGAAGTTTGCGTTCACCAGGTTTTATCCATTTTGCCAGTGTCCCATATAATTGTTGTGGATCAATGGGTTTGGCCACGTGATCTTTCATCCCAACTTCCAGCGCTTTTTCCCGATCACCCACCATGGCATTGGCGGTCATGGCAATGATGGGGAGATCTTGCAATGTTTCGTCTTTGCGGATGGTTTCTGCGGATTCATAACCACCCATTACCGGCATTTGAATATCCATTAAGATGATGTCATACGAACCATTCGTAGCTTTTTCCACCCCTTCCTTTCCATTTACGGCCAATTCTACGTAAAACCCTTGTCCTTCTAACAGCTCCCGGGCAACTTGCTGATTGATTTCATTGTCCTCCACTAGTAATATTTTTGCGCCCCGAACACAGTCTAATTCCGTGGTGTCTGAACTTTTTTTGAATGACTTTTTTTGACTATCTGTGGCTGCTTTACCAAAAATTTCTAAAATAGTGTCCAGCAGGACTGAAGGATTCACCGGTTTCATTAAAAAACCTTCCAATTCTACTTCTCGTGATTGGTTTAACAATTCTTCCCGACCATAGGAAGTGCACATAATTATTTTCGGTGTTTGGGGGAGGTTTAAATTGTTTTTAATTTGTCGACTGGTTTCAATCCCATCCATGCCTGGCATTTTCCAGTCCATAATAATCAGATCATAGGGTGTTTTGGATACGGTTAAGGCATCGATAGCTTTTCCACCGGTAAAAGCTAATTCAACCTTGAAGTTAAAGGATTCCAGTATTTCCTTAAAAATCAGTCGTGATGTTTCGTTATCATCCACCACTAATACATTTAAACCTTTTAATTCTTCAGCTAAGGCCAGATTGGTTTCTTTGCGGGCGGTCTGATACTGGAATTCTGCTATAAAAATAAAGCTGCTTCCCTTTCCGGGTTCGCTTTCAACCCAAATCTCACCCTTCATCATTTCAACCAGTCGTTTACTGATAGTTAATCCTAAACCGGTACCACCAAATTTACGGGTAGTGGAGGTATCTGCCTGGGAAAAGGATTGAAAGAGTTTGCCGATTTGTTCTTCTGTCATTCCAATACCAGTATCACGGACTGTAAAACGGAGGGCTGTTTTCTCTTTTTGGCTTTTTATCTTTTCTACAGTGATAACAATTTCGCCTTTTTCGGTAAACTTAACTGAATTATTTGCTAAGTTGATTAGAATTTGTCCTAAGCGTAGTGGATCACCGATTAAAAATCTGGGGACATCGGGATGGATTTGAAACAAAAATTCCAGTTCTTTTTCCTGGGATTTCACAGATATTAAGGTAGTTACATTATCCATGACACTATCCAGACTGAACTCAGTAGATTCCATATCCAATTTACCAGCCTCAATTTTTGAAAAATCGAGGATATCATTGATAATTCCCAATAGGGAGGTGGCTGAAGTATGAACCTTGGTTAGGTAATCAGTTTGTTTTGACGTTAAATCAGTTTGTAAAGCCAGGTGGGTCATGCCCATAATAGCATTCATGGGGGTTCTGATTTCATGACTCATATTGGCCAGAAAATCACTTTTAGCCTTAGTAGCTTCTTCTGCATTTTCTTTTTCCACATCCAGATCTTCCATCATGTTCAACATGGCGGTCTGACTTTTATTCAAATCATCCACTTGGTTTTTTTGCTCTGCTTCCAATTTTTTTTGGTTTGTAATATCCAGAAATGACGCCAGGGCACTAATGATAATTCCGGATTCATCTCTTAAACAGGATACCGATAAGTTTGTGTAGACGATCTCTCCACCTTTTTTGGCAAATCGTTTATCAATGGAGTATCCATCGATTTCACCGTTCAATAGTCGCTCAAATTGTTTTACATCTGCTTCCAGATCATCTGGGTGGGTGATTTCTTTCCAGGTTAATTGACGTAGTTCCTCCAAATTGTATCCCAACATTTTCTGGAGTTGATCATTGACCTCTAGCCACCCTGCTGAAGGTGATGTGACGGCCATTCCGATCTGACTATTCTCAAAATACCCCCGAAAACGTTTTTCACTTTCCCGAACTTTGTTTTCCATCTTTTTACGGTTGCTGATATTTTCTTTTATAGCCAGGTAGTTGGTTATTTTACCTTCCTGGGATACAACCGGAGATATGGAAATTGATTCCCAGTAAAGGTCACCATTTTTGCTTTTATTTAATAGTTCTCCTTTCCAGTCTTTTCCTCCGGAAATGGTTTGCCACAATTCTTTATAAATTTCCGGCGGCATTTGCCCGGATTTGAGAATCCTTGGGTTTTGCCCTATGGCTTCCTCGACTGAGTAACCAGTTATCTCGCAAAATTTTTGATTTACATATTCTATCTTACCTTTCTGATTAGTGATAACGATTGAGTTTGGGCTCTGTTCGACCGCCCGGGAAAGCTTTTGTATCTCATTCTGGGTGGTTTTCTGCACTGTATTATCAAAAATGGTCCCATCCAAATATAGGGGGACTCCTTCTGAATCAAAGACCGCTTGTCCTTTTGCATAGACCCAATGTGTTTTTCCTTTTTTGTCTATAATCCGGTATTCATTTAAAAAAGGTCTTCTTTCTTCAACGGCTTGTCGAGTGTTTATGGCAATTGGTTGAAGATCATCAGGATGCATAAGATCTGCAAGATTTTTATTTGCTTTGGGTCCAAGAAAATCTGAATCAGGATAACCGCTCAGTGTTTCGATTTCGCTATTAATGTAAATCATAGTATAATTTTCATCCAGTAAGCAGCGAAAAACAACACCAGGAATGTTATTGACCAGACTACGGAAACGTTCTTCACTTTCTTTTAATTGAATAGTTATTTGATTGCGTTTGGTAATATCGTGGCTGATTCCTACCACACCATTGATGTGACCCTTAAAGTCAATAAAGGGGATTTTTGAAGTATCAAGCAAGACCTTTTTCCCATCTGGATATGTCACCCATTCTTCATTTTGAGAGGGTTTCCCTTCTGAGATTATCAAATAATCATGTTTCCGAAATTCATCGGCGGTTTCTTTATCAAATAACCCATTGTCATCGGCACCAATTATTTTTTCTCTACTTTGACCCACAAAATCAGCAAAGGCTGTATTACAAGCCAAATAAACACCCTCCAGATCTTTGACGAAAATTAAATCAGGAATAGAATTGATCACTGAATCCAAAAGTGCTTCCTGGGTCTCCAGTTTGCTTTTTACCTGACTGGTAATGGCTCGATTTTTTCGCAGTAATATCCAAATAAAGAGAGTGATGAGAATTGAGATTATTACAACCGCAACGCCAATGATAGGTATGATCACTTCATTGATTACACTTTTCTGCAATCCATGTTCAAACCTCACCGGTACCCATTTATTAAAGACTGCTTCTTTGGTTTCCCGGGGGATGGATTGAATTACTTTATCCAGAATCCCTGCTAGAATTGGCCAGTCGTTTCGTACTGCCATTCTCAAATTTGTATCCGGCCAATCGGTTTCAGCGGCGATTTTTAAATTTGTCCAACCGTTTTGAGAAATCAGATAACCTGCCACGGCTGCTGAGGCAAAACTAAAATCAGCCTCTCCCAAATGTATCGCTTTAATGACTTCTGGTGTTGTTTTACGAAGAACAAATTCAATTTCAAGGTGCTGATAATCATTTTTTAGTTTACTATAAGCAACTAAATTTTTATCGACAGCGACCTTACGTCCTTTAAGGTCTTTTAAGCGACCAATATTGGTAACATCTTTCCGTGCAATCAGGACAATGGGCAAGCTTAAATATGCATCTTCTGTAAATTTTAAATATTGTGACCGTTCAGGTGTAAAGGACAAACAGGGTAAAAAATCGATCTCTTTATTTTGCGCCATTTTTAAACCCACGGGCCAGGGCACATCCACCAATTGTGTTTTTATCCCAAGTTCTTTTTCCAAAACATTTAAATATTCCAGTACAATACCGTTAGGTTTGCCATCTTCAACAAATGAAATTGGAAAGTATTTGGGGGGGATGATATACTTAAAAGTTTTTCCCCTATGGTTAGCTAGCCACTCTAACTCTACTTTTGATAGTGATAAACCGAAAGAAGCCAAAGGCACCAATAGGATTAAAAGAAAAAATAAAACAATTTTCCACTGAGGTCTTTCATATATGATACGGTCATTCATAAGTACCTTGCTCTTTATTTATATTGATTTTATCTATTTGTCTTGCTATCCGAATCATTATTACAGAATTAACTATTTAACAATTTTATATATTGGTTTTTTATCTTGTTGTAGCAATAAATTATTGATTTCCTTCTTTATTTCGACCATCTTAAGTTCTCTTCCTACCGCCAGTTTTCGAAAGCGAGACATCTCATCAAATTGTTGACGTAATTCCCGATCTGTTTTTTTCAATTCAGTGATATCCATTACCCACCCTAAAACTGCATCCTGTTTTTCATATGAGATGGTCATATAAGTGACCAGCATATCTTTGATCTCTTTGTTTCTAGCAATCATTTGAAGTTCGTAGCCCTCAATCATTCCATGATTTTTCAAAGTTGCCATGATGTGATCCCGATCTTCAGTGTTCACATAAAACTGTGGTGCCGGATCATCTAATTTTAAATCAAGCAATTCCAATATTTTGGGATTAGCAAATCGCATAATACCACCCACAGAAATAGCTACACCCACCGGACTGGTGTCGAGTACTTTTTGTAGATGTGATTTTTCAGCGATCAGGGCCTCCTCCATTACCTTAATATCCGTGATATCCCACACGAGGCCGGAAGTGCTAATAGCATTTCCTTTTTTATCATAAGAAAATTTACCAACCGATAAAATATGGCGCACTTGATTTTCAGGCATTACAATTCTGAAGCTTGTTTTATAATCAATGATCTGATTGGTCATGGTATGCTGCATGATTTCCCCAATAGGTGCCACATCTTCGGGATGAACAAAGGTGAACCACTGTTCCATGGACCCATCTAATTCAACTTGTTCAAGACCATATAGCTTTTTGGTATTGTCATCCGCCTCTAATCTGTTTTCCGGCACATAATATTTCCATGTACCCATATTAGCTGATTTTAAAGCTAAATCCAGGTTTTCCTTGGCTATGGCCGCTTCCATTTCTGCTTTTTTCCGCTCAGTTACATCCAGGAAAGTAATGACAGCTCCAATGATCTTGCCCTCTTTTTTAATAGGAGTGCTTGAATACTCCACATCAAATTGAGATCCATTTTTGCGCCAAAGAACTTCATCGGTCACTTTTCCGGATTTTCCATAAGCAAAACTATGATACATTGGGCATTCTGTGGCATCATAATGGGTACCATCGCCATGGGAATGATGAATCAACTGGTGAGCCCCTGTTCCAAGCATTTCACTTTCAGAATAGCCCAATAAGTTTAGGGCCGATGGATTAACAAAATTAATTTTACCATCTGTATTAACACCAAATATTCCTTCCCCTGCGGATTCCAACAATAAGCGAGACCACTCTTCAGCGCCTTTTAGTTGATCTCGATTCATTTCAAGCTCAGCTGTTCTTTTCTCGACTTCATCTTCCAGATCATCACGGGATTTAGTCAAAGCTCTGCTGGCACGTTCACCCAGTACCAAAACCAATAATACCGCACCGACAGACATAAACAGGGTAAATCCTAATATACTGAAAACCATTAATCGTGTTTGATAATAGTGATCCAGTGCTTCCTCAACATCAATTTCACTTGTCAAGCCAATCTGAAGATTGTTATTCCAGGACCAGGCACCATATACCGGGACCCCCCGGTAATCACGATAGGGGATGATACTTGATTCAATTTTTGAGTGATTTTGCTGATTATTCGTTTGTTCCATGTCGGCTTTTAATGCCAACACACTTTGAACCATACGGGTTAAGGGTTGTTTGGATCGCTCACGCTTTGGGCGTTTTTCCTCCAGCATATTTACCCCTGGGTCGCGGATTTCGATATTCAAAGGACTTGCTTCATTCTTATCCAGCAATCCAATGCGCTGCAGCTGCTCATCAAATCTGCTGGTGGTTAAGAGACAGCCACTTTTATCGAAAGCATAGATTTCACTAGAATCAAAGTATCTCAATGAATTGACAACTTCCGAAAAATCTCTCCAGGGATCAACCCGCAGCGTAAAAACTGCTAAAACCTTGCTATCCAAATCCCGAACGGGACCGATAAAAAACATGGTGGGTGGCTTTTTCACACCTTTACTGGTGCCCAGATGAACATCTGATGGTATCGGTGGCACAAAACCCACTTCTCCCTGGAAAGCTTTTTTTAAAAGGTCGGGATATTGTTTTGATATCAAATTCAAGGTGCCCAGATTAGCATCACGCCTGGAACCGATACTGATATAGTTTGAATTGATAATAAAAAATCCGATATTGGGAAACATGTCCTTACTCTTTTTAAAAAAAGATCTGATATCTGCCAGTTCTTTTGATGGTATCAAAACGTTCTTTTCAGCTGTTACCGCCAGGAGGCGTTTGGTCAATGTAGCCAGTTCCGGATTGAATCCCAGTTGTTTCATAAAAGATTTTCTTTCTACTAACCATAATTCCATTCGGTCTTGCAATATTGATAAAACACCATTGAGATTTTGGTTAACATCTTCCAGATGCGTCTTTCGGCTTTTTTCAAGGTTGATCCATCCGATCATAAAAACAATTAATAGAAACAAACTTAATCCGGTAAGGACGATCAAGCGGAACCAGGTAGATCCATATTTGATGGATATATGTTCTTTTTTGATACTACGTCTCAAAAACCAAAAAAACAGGCTGATTACCAGAAAAATAACCAATCCATAAGCGCTTGAACGCCAGAAGGGAGTTTTTTGTAGTAACTCATTTGATTTTTTATCAGAAGGAGTAAGATGATCAATCGCATCATTTTGACCAATAGCAGTTGATGACCATTTTTCTTGAATAATTTTATGCTCTTCTTGTGATAAAGCACCAAAAGTTTTATTGATAATACTGGCTAATTCCGGCCAATCATCCCGGATGGCCATGGCCTGATTGTGATTCTCAAAAGGGGTAGGGGCGGTAACTTTGAGATTCGTTAAATTATTTTTTTGGATAATATAGGATGTTGTCGTCAGGTTACCAATATAGGCATCTGCTTCTCCCAAAGCGACAGCTTGAATTGCTTCCTTAGATGTCTTTTTTACGATTAATCTGATATTAGGATAATCTGTTATCAACTTTTTATGGATAACATAATTCTGCTCGACGGATACTTTTTTAAAATTCAAGTTTTCAATAGTGGTGATGGTATTATTGTCGTTTCGACAAAAAATTCCATAGGGCATCAAGAGATAGTCATCAGTAAACACCATCATTTTTTGACGTTCCGAAGTGTTCTTGGCCGTGAGAATTAAATCCAGCTCCTGATGATTTTTGATACTTTCCAGAGCGGTAGACCAGGAAATATCAGTAATATACTGTACTTCAAAGCCAACCCGTTTTGCGATCAGATCTAAATATTCAACTGAGATACCCTTAAATTTTCCATCATAAAAATGGAGGGGGGGAGAGCCTCCCACCCGAGCTCTAACAGTGTGGTGCTGACTGAGCCAGGTTTTTTCTTTTGGGGTGAAATTTAGTTGTTCAGCATAGATATTCTGTAAGCAGGAGAGAAAAGACAAAGTTATCAAACAAGAATATGTTATTAATTTTAGTTTATTCATAATGTTTACAGTATAAATGTTCAATTTTCTGTAACTATTCAACTCTTTAAAGTTCTGCCTCGACGAGATTCTGTACACTGAGCGAAGTCGAAGTGTTTTTGACTAATACCTCGACTTCGCTCGGTAGACAGGAACCTGGTTTCAGAACAATGAATCAAGAGTCAACTGAATAGATACAATTTTTTTTTCAATAAAGTCTTTAAATATTTTATTACTACTGAATAATGATACTCAATTTATGCTGACATCTGCATTTGGCGTTCTTAGTTTTTTACACCTGTGAACCGCCGATATGTTACCAAGATCTTGCTTGGTACTGTCATCCTTGTGCTTCAGACTGTGTCACTAAACGTAATTGTGACACAGCCTGCTTACGAAGGACCTGATAGCTGTATATAATTAGACCCTGTACTAATTCATAAAGACAGTCGTTCTAACAATTCCTCCAGCGTTTTTCCAGCATCCTTAAATTTATATTTCGTTATATACTTATTTAAATCATTGATTGACATTGAAAAGTCGTCTGACCAGGAAAATTCCTGGATTTGTGCTATTAGTTCCTTACATGGTTTTGGTTTTCGTTTTTTCAATATAGGTTCCAGCTCAGCTAAAAATGTTTTCAGTTGATCGACAGTCCCTTCTGGTTTTTCTACTTTAGTTGAATCTTCATTTTTCAGTACATTCACTAGGGTATTTAATTCTGTTATGGGGATAGTCAGCTTTTCCTTTAAAGTTTGGATCATTTCATTAATGGTATCCAGCTGGTTATTTTTAATAGCTAGTTCAACAACTTCGCCCGCTTGTTGAATCTCTGTGGCCCCGATATTGCCAGCGACACCCTTTACAGTATGTGCTAGTCGTTGTGCCAATTCATGGTCGTTTTCTGTCAAAGCTTTTTGTATCTGTTCCGTAATATCCTGATTATCTCTGTGAAATTTAATCAACAAGTCCCGGTAGAGTTTTTTATTGCCACCGACTCGGGTTAATCCAATCTTCATATCAATACCGGCTATCGTTTCCGGAAGATGAACCTCTTCCCCATTGCCTAATGCCTTCTGCCTAATGCCTGGGTTAATTTCTCTTTCCCCCGGTTTAATCCATTTGAGTAGTGTCGAGAAGAGCTGTTGAGGTTCAATGGGTTTGGCCACATGTCCATTCATACCAGCAGCTATTGCATTTTCCTGATCCTGGGTCATGGCGCTGGCGGACATGGCCAGGATGGGCAGATCTTTAAATTTGGGGATTTGCCGGATGGTTTCCGTGGCTGTATAACCATCCATGACCGGCATTTGTATATCCATCAGAACAATGTCGTAGCCTTTTTGTTGAACCGCTTCAACGCCCTGCTTTCCATCTACGGCAATATCAACAAAGAAACCGGTATTTTCCAGCATTTCTTTGGCGACCTGCTGGTTAATTTCATTGTCTTCAACTAACAATATCTTTGCTCCCAGGATCGGTTTCAGGGCTTCGCTATCCACTGACTGGCTTGAGCTCAGCGCTACCTTTGATTCTTCCCCGTGACCAAATTCAGCTGTAAAAATAAAGGCGCTGCCTTTACCGGGTTCACTCTCTACCCAGATTTCCCCATTCATCATTTCCACGAAGCGTTTACTGATCGTTAACCCCAAACCGGTCCCGCCAAACTTGCGGGTGGTTGAAGAATCTGCTTGGGAGAATGATTTAAAGAGTTTTCCAATCTGCTCTTCAGTCAGCCCAATGCCGGTATCTTTAACCGCAAATTGAAGTTTGAAAATTGTATCTGATTTTTCAAGTAAACGGGTTTCTATGGTTACTGATCCATTTTCTGTGAATTTGACTGCATTATTGGAAAGATTGATGATGATCTGTCCCAGTCTCAATGAATCTCCAATCAGGAATCTGGGGATCTCAGCGGGCGTATCAAAATTCAGGTTTAAGCCTTGTTCTTCAGCTTTTAGGGAGATTAGGGTATTCACATTTTCCAGTACGGCATCCAGATGGAAATCCACGGCTTCCATATCCATTTTACCGGCTTCAATTTTGGAAAAGTCCAGAATATCGTTGATGATGCCCAATAATGAAGTAGAAGAATTATAAGCTTTAGTCAGGTAATCTGTTTGCTTGGCTGTCAATTTTGTATCTAACGCCAGATGGGTCATCCCCATTATCGCATTCATGGGTGTCCTGATCTCATGACTCATATTGGCCAGAAAATCACCTTTGGCTTTGGTGGCGAACTCAGCTTTTTCTTTTTGCTCGTCCAGATCTTCCATTACATTGAGCATCGCTCGCCGTGCCCGAGCCAATTCTTTTATCTGGTTTTCCATGGCCAGAGAAGATTTTTCTCGCTCTGCAAAAGAATTCTTGAGTTGGTCAGTCATACTATTGAAAGCATCAGAAAACTCTCCCATAAAATTAACCTTATGAGAAAAATCTCCTTTAGAAATTTGTTGTGTCGTCCAGGTAAGGTGGCGTAAACTAGCCTGGAGACTTTTCAATGCCTGTAAAATAGAAGTACTACTGCTTGGTGTTTTAACATCAACGACGCCCTTACCCAGATTAAAAGCAAAGTCACTACATGTCGTATACTCCCCTAAAAATTGATTAACATATCCAACAAGTTGTTTGAGTTCATTATCGGGGTAATCTTTGGGTAAAGTGATTTCTGTCGGTGTCTTGCCTTTAAGCAATTTGTAGAAAACTTCAGTGATTTTATCGATATCTTCTTCATTTACAGTAAGCATTGACTTTGACCTTAAATTACTATTGATCTTTAAATTTGCCACACCCAAAGATATGACAATATCAGGTTTTGTTTATTAATAGGATTTCTCTACTAGATTAGCCAGAAACCGGCTTAGCTTCAAAACGACAGACTCTGTCCCCTGAGCACCAGCAATCAATTTCTTTAACCTCAAATTCACTACCTGTATATTCGGACAATATGCCGGATATAAATCCTTCATCATAGGTACATATCTCTTCATCAGAAACAGGTAAGCCAGAACAATCCAGATCTTCAGCCACGGTTAGGATGAAGTGCTTTTTTTCCATATCCGATGATTCTACTCTTAAAATACCAATCTTCAGTTGGCTTAAAAGATCCTGAAGTTGTTGAATAAAACCATTAAAATCGTTTTCTTTGTTAATCAATTGTTTGAAAAACTCCAGTCCGGCTTTTTTACCAGCATCATAGAATATCCGATCTGTTTTTTCAGTTCCAAAATTTTTGATCAAAACATCACGTAAGGTGAACTGCATCAAGCGATAAACAGACACATCCATAGTGGAACCCAAATTTGGTCTACCTGCTGCGACATCACCAATCATGCTCCAATCAAATTGTAACTGGTCTCGTTCTTCTTTAAACATAAATCCTCCTTTTTTAATTAACAATTTTATATTTGGGGGATTTCCCCATTTGAACACACATGTGGTTAATTTCCTCTTTTAGCTCAATCATACGCTCTTCGCGATTGATCGTCAGCTGATTGAAGCGTTCTAATTCTTCCATTTTGATCTTCAATTCATCTTCCGCAGCTTTTCGATCACTAAGATCAATAAAAGTTTCCAGGAGATGTTTTTCCCCGCTTAACATAACGGGAACAACCGTTTTTAGGATGGGTGTTTGGTTTCCATCAGCTGAAACCAATACGCCTTCTTTATTATCTACTTTTTGTTCAAGGTCGATAATGGGGCATTCGTTATGCTTTTTCGGACATATAAACTGATAGCAAGTTTTACCAATAATGCTTTCCTTTGAAAGTCCAATCATTGTCGCTGAAACAGGATTGACGTCCACAATAATCTTAGTCTTAGGATTAATAATGATAATACCGGTATTGATCGAATTTAATATCGTCGTGACCCGCTCTTCTGACTCCCGCATCTCATCTTCCATTTGTTTCCGCTGGGTGATATCTCGAATAGTACCGACAGCATACCATCTTTCCCCCACTTGAAAGCCAGAAACAGCCACCTCCACCGGAAATTGACCATTTTTTCTATGACTGGCTGTCAATTCAAGCAGTTTTCCAATCACGGGACCCTTTCCGGTTTGTGAAAAATTCTTGAGTCCAGCTTCTGCAGCTTCCTGGTATTCTTCAGGAACAAACAGGCTGTGCATCTTTTGACCGATTGCCTCTTTGGCAGAAAAACCAAAAAGTTGTTCAGCAGATTGATTCCAATACATGACTCTGGCCTGATCGTCGATCATAATCAAACCATCATGAATGGCCTCACTCATGGCGCTCATTTTACCTTCACTTTCCTGGTGACGCGCTTCAGCCAATTTTTTTTCTTCTATTTCTTTGATCAGTCTGCGATTCCAATAAAAAATGATCCCCAATATCAAACCAGCTATCGTTAAAACAGAAATAAGTATCTGCCAGATAATACCCCAGTCGATTTTTTTTTCAAACCGGGACAACATCTCCTGCCTGGGTATCAATACCAGTTTTAAGGTTTCATCGCTTCGAAGATGTCTGGTTAACACCAGTGAAAAAAAACGATCTTTAATCTGATCCCTAGATAAAATTTCAGGCCCCGCCTGGGAAAAATCATCTATTATTTTCCCCCTTTCTTTAAAATATCGACTCCATTCTTTATTGCGATCGGGATGGATGATATAATTGCCATCCTGATCGATTAAAAGAGTGTCAAAATCCGATGATGCTCGTAAGGAATTTAATACCGGCTCCAATCGTAAATTAATAATCACTATTCCCTTAAATTCGCCATTTAAAAAAACAGGTGTACCAACTCGAAAGGTCGGGTTAAACGGGATTTCGACCTTAGCATGTTCCATATTTAAATCAAATTTGGAATGCCATAGTTCTTCGGCAGGCGTATTTTTTATGGACAGAAAGTAATCACGTTTTCCCTTGTTTTGGAGGTCCTTTTCCTGAACGATTATCGGTAAACTATGAATTGAGGGCCTGTCTATTCTTACTTTTTCCCAACCAAGCGCATCTAAAAATCGAACCTGAATAAAATTATCATTCCCAGTCGCTATCGCATTTAATAGGTTGATTAAATTATGTTTACTACTTTCATTTGATCTGCTCACAAAGTTAAGTGTAAAAGGGTTGTTCGCAATAGCAATTACTTTAGCTTCAACCTGTTTAATAAAATTTGACATATAGACAGTTTTAAAACGAAACTCTGCTTCTGCTTTCTCATTAACAAATTTTCTGACGTCCGTATCTGAGATGATATCTGGAATAGGAATACGAGTAGGTTCTGAAAATACCGGTATTTGATTCAAGCACATTATAAGGATACTGATGATTGTTATCCATAGTATTTTTATGTTAAAAACAAAAAACCGGTGGCTTCTTTTTGATGTGTTTAAAAAATTTATTCCTGACCTGATCATTCTAATTTATTCTTGAAGAGATTGTTTGAAATTTGCCAGGGTAGCAACGGCATCTTTAAATTTATATTTTGAAATGGTTTTATTTAAACTATTTAGTTGATCAGCATATTCTCCCGACCAGGAGAACTGATTGATCTCCTCAAGTTCCTCCTTACAGGGTTTCGGTTTGCGTTTTTTTAGCAACGGTTCCAGTTTGGCTATAAAAGCTTCCAGTTGCGCTTTGGTTCCTTTGGGTTTCTCACCCTGGTTGGCATCATCTTTGGTTTTAGTTTCTGAAACAGCCTTTAAGGCTGCCATGGGGATATCCAGTTTCTCTTGTAAGGTCTGGAGCAGATCGCTGATCTCTTCCAGGTGACCATCTTTTATACTGAGTTCAACAATTTCGGCAGCTTTCTGGATCTCAGTAGCCCCGATATTTCCGGCGACGCCCTTTACAGTATGTGCCAAGCGTTGTGCTAGTTCCAGATCTTTTTTATCGAGGGCTTCGTGGATATCATTGATAATCGTTTGATAGTCATTGTAAAATTTAATCAACAGATCCCGGTAGAGTTTTTTGTTACCACCCACTCTGATAAGACCTGCTTTGATATCTATCTCGGGCAGTTCCTGGGGTAATTGAACATTGTCTTTGGCTTTCTGCTGTTTGGTCAGATAAGCTGTCGGAATTTCCCTGGCTTTCGGTTTGATCCATTTAGCCAGTGCCCCATAAAGTTGATTGGGATCGATGGGTTTAGCCACATGATCATTCATCCCTACTTCCAGAGCTTTTTCTCGGTCACCAACCATGGCATTAGCCGTCATGGCAACAATCGGCAGGTCTTCTGTTGTTTTTACTTTCCGGATGTTTGCAGCAGATTCATACCCCCCCATAATCGGCATTTGGATGTCCATTAAGATGACATCATAGGGTGTGCTTAACGCTTTTTCTGCGCCTATCTTGCCATTAATGGCAATCTCCACATAAAACCCCTGCCCTTCCAAAAGCTCCCTGGCCACCTGTTGGTTAATTTCATTGTCTTCCACCAATAAGATTTTAGCCCCACGGACACTGTTGAGTCCTTCTGTTTCCGAGCCAATCCGGAATGATGCTTGTTTCTTATTGCTGGAAGCTTTACCAAAAACTTCTAAAATAGTGTCTAACAACACCGATGGGTTTACCGGTTTCATTAAGAACCCTTCCAGTCCGATCTCTTTGGCCTGGTTGTATACCTCTTCCCGCCCATATGATGTACACATTATTATTTTAGGGGTTTGGGGCAGGTTTAAATTATTTTTGATTTGTTTACTGGTTTCAATACCATTCATCCCTGGCATTTTCCAATCCATGATAATCAGATCATAAGGCGTTTTAGTAGCAGTTAAGGCGTCGATAGCCTTACCACCGGTAAAAGCAAATTCGACTTTAAAATGAAAGGACTCCAGGATTTCTTTAAAAATTTGTCTGGAAGTTTCATTATCATCGACCACCAGGACATTTAAGCCTTCCAACTCATCAGCTAAGGCCAGATTGGTCTCTTTGCGAATCATCTGCTTTTTAAACTCCCCGGTAAAAATAAAGCTACTGCCTTTTCCCAACTCACTTTCAACCCAGATCTCCCCATTCATCATCTCCACCAGCCGTTTACTAATGGTAAGCCCTAAACCGGTACCACCAAATTTACGGGTGGTTGAAGAATCTGCCTGGGAGAAGGATTGAAACAGCTTTCCGATCTGTTCTTTGGTCATCCCGATACCGGTATCCCTGACTGCAAACTTAATAGTGAAAAGATCACCCTCAGCTTTTACTTTTTCCACTGTAATGACCACTTCACCGTCACTGGTGAATTTAACGGCATTATTGGCTAAATTAATCAGGATTTGTCCGAGTCTTAAAGGATCCCCGATTAGAAATTTAGGGACATCCGGATGAATCTGGAATAAAAATTCCAGCTCTTTTTCCTGGGATTTTCCAGCGATCAGGGTGGAAACATTATCCATCACCGTATCCAAACTGAACTCCGTCGCTTCCATATCCAGTTTTCCGGCTTCAATCTTGGAAAAGTCCAAAATATCATTGATAATCCCCAACAGGGACGTCGCTGAGTTATGTACCTTGCTGAGGTAATCAGTTTGTTTAGCGGTTAGATCAGTTTGCAGTGCCAGATGGGTCATGCCCATAATGGCATTCATCGGCGTTCGAATCTCATGACTCATATTGGCCAGAAAATCACTCTTGGCCTTGGTTGCTTCTTCGGCGATGGCTTTTTCCTGATCCAGGTCTTCCATCATATTCAGCATGGCTGATTGGGCTTGTTCCTGTTCCCCTACCCTCGCATTTAATTCATCCTCCAGTTTTTTTCTGTCTGAAATATCGCTGATGAATGCAGACAAGCCAATGATTTTGCTATTCTCATTTTTTACAAGACCCCAATTAAACTCATAGAAAACATCTGTATTAGCTTGTTGCTGAACTTCACTGAAGGCATCTCCACTAAGCACTCGATCCAGGTTTTTCTGAACAATTGGGATTATTTCAGGAACATTGACTGCTTCAAGCATGCTCATTCCGATTTTTATCTCGGAACCATAGACTTTCTTCATTTCATCATAATGGGCCTTATTAAAAGTGGTGTAGCAATAATTGCTATCCAGTGAAAATATGACTATATCTTTCGGACTATCAATCAGGGCTTTCATCAGGATGTTCGTTCCAGCCAGTTCCCCTTCAATTCTTTTACGTGCGGTAATATCTTCTTTTATGGCCAGAAATGACTTTATCCTCCCATTATCTGTCATAATGGGAGATATAGAAGCGGATTCCCAGAATAGTTCGCCATTTTTCTTTCTATTCTGGAATTGTCCTCGCCATTCCTTCCCGGATTTAATGGTTTTCCAAAGCTGTTGAAAAATTTCCGGGGAACCTTCATCAGATCTAAGGATATTAGCTTTCTTTCCCAGGGATTCTGCTTCAGAATAACCTGTCACCTCACAATATCTTCGATTGACATACTCAATAGTGCCCTCAGGATCTGTAATAACAATTGAAACAGGGCTTTGCTTTACCGCTTGAGATAATTTTTTTAGATCTTCATCAAATATTTTCCGCTGAGTAATATCTTCAAAAGCGACAGCTACGCCACCACCTGCGTTTCCACTAATCGGGGATGCGCTGGTATTAATCCAGACAAGGCTTTTATCAGGTCGGATAACACCCATTTCCACATTTTTAATGATGCCTTCACCGCCTATGGCTCTTGATGCCGGGTATTCTTCCACCGGCATTTCAGAACCATCCGGGCGAATGATTTGCCATTTATTAGATTGCATATCCCGCATCTTATGTTCATCAGCTGAAAGCCCAAGAATATTTTCTGATATCACATTTGCTTCCCTAATTTCCCCCTGGGGACCAATCATCACTACACCAACCGGTAAAGCTTCAAAAAGTGCCTTCAATTGTTGCTGTGAATTAATCAATTTTTCCTCAGCTAATTTCTGAACGGTGATATCCATGCTGGTACCAATCATTCGAATTGGTTCCAGTTTATTATTCCGTAAAACCGAGGCACGACTGTCAATAATTTTGTAACTACCATCAGGGTGTCGCACGCGATATTCATCAATATAATCTGCTTCACCGTCTAAGGCTTTTTGTATTTTTAAATCGATATATTTCACATCATCCGGATGAATGAGATTCAGAAAAGTTTGATGGTTGGGCGTTCCTGCCTCTTGGTCCAGACCCATCATCTGAATAAGGACCTTATCCCAATAAGGCGTATTGGTTGTAATGTCCCAATCCCAAACGCCAATTCCTGAGGTTGAAAGTGCCAAATCTAGTCGTTTTTTATTTTTAATGAGTTCGTCAGTAGCCGTTTTTACTCTCAAATGAATTAATATATTTTGCCTGATGAAAAGGCTGAATAAAAGTGTTATTAACAGGCTGAGAAAGATACCCCCTATTAATACAAAATCTGAAAGTCCTTCTTTCGGGCCTCCTGCAAATGACTGATCGGCACTCCAGGTAAGTTGCAAGCTTGCACGGCCACTGATATATCTGGTATTTACCTCAAATATCGGTCCTTCTATTGGTTTTCCGGGTGTTTTCACAAATTTTCTGAGATCATCAATTCCAAGAAAATGACCCTTTATTTGTAGATGTAGTCCTATTGGCTTGTGAATATCCATCAGCTCCTGAACAAGGGCATCCTGACTTAATAATCCGATAATAAGCAATGGTCCTGTTTCATCCTTAGTTGCTAGGATAACTGCGGTATAAGCATTGGATTCTTTAGATACTAGGGATGGCCTTAGAATAACTCGACCAGGATTGGCATGGGCTGTGTCAATTATAGACTGTAATTTCGGTCTGTTTTTAATCGGTTCATCCAGAGAAAAAATACCCAAGGGTTCTTCGGTATATTCGATATTCCATTGTTTATCGGAATGATTCCATCGCACAGCGGTAAAAGTATCAATAAATGATGATGTTGTTCTGGCTTCAAAAGTACTTGCAGCATTTAAAAATTCATCTTCTGATACAAAACTTGAATTTTCAAACAGTATCGCCAGACCTGAAACCGGGGCATAGCTTTCTTCCAGCCATCCCATGATTGTTCCAGAAAGCAATTGCGCAGATTGGTTGACTTCATTTTCCCAGGCCTGCCTGGCATCATTTTTAAATGCTTTACTAAGGGAATAGGATCCTATGATCCCTGCAATTAATACTGCAGTCAGCCAAATCCAATTGGAATATTGTCTCATGTTATATCAGCCTTTATTCAATGATGCTAAAAACAGGAATAAATCCTCAGGCGTTAATATTGTTGTACTACGCCATTAATGAAGCATAAAAGGATCCTTCGCGTTGCTATTATTTCAAGTCCGGTACAACCTATCACCGGATTAAGAATTCAAAAACATGATGAAACACAAGATCAATCATCACTGTTTTTTATCAATTTTGTATTTATGACTAATTCCACTCTGTTCTAATAATTGATTAATCTCTTTTTTTAACTCGATCATCTTAATTTCTCTACCAATGGCCATTTTTCTAAATCGGTTTAATTCCCCAAACCGTTGCTGTAATTCTTCTTCAGTCTTTTTGGATTCTGTAATGTCCAGCAAAGAGGCCAATACTTTTTCAACCTCCCCATTTGAATCTCTAACGCATGAAACAGATAAATTAATAAAAACAGTTTGGCCATCTTTTCGCAGCATCCGCTTATTCAAAGCATAACTATCAAATTCGCCGTTGACCATGCTTTGAAAATTTTGAAGGTCTTGGTCTAAATCATCCGGATGAGTTAATTTTGTCCAACCGATTTCTTTTAATTCATCAAGGGAATAGCCAAACATATTGGATAATCGTTTATTGACTTCCAGCCAGCCTTTATCCGGATGTGTAATTGCCATTCCTACCTGGCTGTGTTCGAAATAGGCTCGAAATCTCCCTTGACTGGCTCTTAATTCTTTTTCCGCTCTACGATTTTCGCTAACATCTCTGAATGTTACCACAGCACCAGTGATATCATTTTCTTTGATTATTGGTGTGCTGTTATACTCAACCTCAATTGAGGTTCCATCTTTTTTCCATAGGATCTCGTTGTTGATATTAAAAGTACTACCTTCAACATAGGCTTTTTTCATAGGACACTCATCTACCGGATAAGGGGATCCATCTTTTTTAGTATGGTGGATGATTTCATGGATTTTTTGATCCAGTAGTTCCTTATATTCAAATCCCAAAATTGTACATCCAGCGTCGTTGATAAAAGTGATTTTACCATTTAGATCGACGCCAAAAATCCCTTCACCAGCAGAGTTTAAAATGGATTGTATTTGTTCTTTTACGGCGAGCAGCTGAGACTGATTCCCTTCCAGTTCTTCGGTTCTTTTTTTGACTTTATCTTCCAGCTCAATATTCATGACCCGCAAGTTTTCTTCAGCTCTGTTTTTTTCCTTTATTTCATCATCTAACTTATCGATGGTTTCCTTAATTGCAAAGCGCATTTTGTTAAAGCTATTTGCCAATATTCCAATTTCATCTTCCCTATTCAGTTTTAGTTTAATATCAAATTGTCCTTCAGCTATTTTCTGGGTGGAATCACTTAACCAAATCAGCGGTTTGGTGAACATGTTGGCCATGAAAATGGCTATCAAAACTGCTAAAATAAAAATAAAAATTGACGCATATATTATCAAGTTGATTAAGTTGTCGATTGCCTTAAACGCTTCAGCCTCATCAATTTTAGCAATAAGTGCATAATTGGTGGTAGCTAATGCAATCGGTACAAAAGCTGTCAATACATCTACGCCTCTATAATCTTTATCTAATTTCCTTCCAAACTCCAAACCTAACGCAATTTGGCTGGCTTCGGTATCAACATATCCAACTTTGGGATTATTAAAGGAAGCTTTGACGGAGTGTGTGAGTGGTTTTAAGTAAGAATCTGACCGCATTAACTTATCAGAGCCTACCAGTATCGCTTCACCGGTTTCCCCCATACCGGAACGCTCTGCCATGATTTGATTCATGGCGTCTATGGATAATTTCAAGACAACTACCCCCTCCACATCGCCATAAATTTTAATGGGGGCAAATAAAAACGCAATGGGAATATTATTGGAAGGTGCATATGGTTTGAAATCTGTCATGATACTATTTTCCAAACCCTCAGTAAAAAACTTCCCGAGATTAGTATCTTTTAAAGGTTTTTTGAATACATTTTTAGAAAGATCAGACTCTTTTTTCAATGAATATACAATGTCACCGTTTTTATTAATCAGCAGCATGTCATAATACCCGTATTCGTTACTGACCTTCGAGAATGCAGCTCCATATCCAAGACTTTCATAGTAGTCATATTGAGCGTCATCTATTTGACCGTCAAACAGGGTTGCTGAAAAACCATCCAGGGCATCGCCCATGTGTGAGGTGCTAGCCAAAACAGCGATATCTGATTTACTCCTGGCAAAATAACGCTCAATTTGTGTTTTTTTTGAATCACGGATACTTTCCAATTGTGCAAAGATCTGATTTAACATCGCCTCCTTGGAAATATTGATTGCGATTAACCCAATTGTTACAAAAGGAATTAAACTTACGAATATTAGAATCAAAAATAGTTTGCTTCTAATATTAATCTTATTAAACATAATTGTTTCCCTTATTTTCGCCCATAAGAGTATGGTATCCATTCATCAACAGAGATTGTTTCGACACCGAAAATATTTTCTTTGGTTTTGGTAATCATCGGTAAATCTGGCGTTACCAGATCTTTAGGCACTTTTTCGCCGGTAATAATTTTGAGAAGTACCCTGATCCCTAAAGCACCCAGTAGGGGAGTGTAAGGGGCTGTCATAGCCAACTTGTCAGATTTTATAGCATTGAGCGCCTCAAACAAGTCATCATTATTGAGAATAATGATTCTTTTACCATTGCTGGCACTGTTCCAACGTTTGGCATTATCCACGGCTTGCACACTTCCCATACTTTGTTCAGCACCTGTACTGAAAATAACATCAATATTTGCGTATTTCCTGAGTGCCTGAGTCACTTGTTTAAACGAGTCTCGCCGACTGCTGCTATTATGAAAGCTTTCTAATATATTAATACCTGGGAAGTAGCTCATCACTTTCAGGAAATGACCGGTTCTGATAGCATCTGCTGTGCTTCCCATCGGTTTTCGGATCATCAACACATTGGCTTTCACTTCACCCCGGTCTTTTAGTAAGCGATGGACCAGATACATTCCCTGCTGAGTACCGTTGGCTGGGAAATTACCGGTAACTCTGACGCTGACTTTTGAGGAACCGGCAATTCTATCGACAGAAACACTGGGGATTCCAGCCTTAAACGCTCGATTAACAGGAGGCCCTGTCGGAGCTTCCTGCATAGGCCAGATCAGTATTCCATCAAATTTTTCATTGATCCAATTATCAATTTGAGCAACCTGTTTTTGATTATCAAAAGCTGGATCCAGGACAGTCAGTTTTACGTTTGAATGCTTGTTGGCTTCCCATATCGCCGAATCAGCATTATTCAAAAGCCATGGATGCCCAAAACCATGGATGGTATAGCCGATTTTATAAATCCTGCCTGGATCACCAACAGGGCCCTTCTTTAATGGATAATAATCAGAAAAAGGTAATTTTAGTGACTGCCTACTCATTGGTCCTATTACATTGGTGCCAGTTCCTACCTTGAAATCAGGGACCTTTCCTTTGGATCTCGGGTATTTATTTAAATAGATGGCAAACGCCTCTTTACGAAATATCCTGTTAATCTGTTTATTGGCCCTGCTTAAGGGTAGTTTTTTCCAAAAATTAATTGCTTCCTGATTTTTTAAATCAAGTGAATTTACATATTTTATAAAAGCTTTATCATTGATATTTCTGATTTTCCCCCAGTTAACCTTGACCGCTATTGCTGAATTTGAGGTCAATAAAACTAGAAAGAGAATCAAAACTGATTTTATTAGTTTTATAAAGTAACCTTGCATAATGAATCCCTGACTTTATGATTAAGCGAATTGAAAATTACTCATTCTCCAATTACAAAGCGATGCTAGATTTTCTATACTTTTACTGACTCTATTTTTATACAAATTCTTTTACGATTGTAATGCCAGTCTTTCTTCTTCAAAGTCGGCAAATTCAATAGCAATTTCTCTGAATTGATCAGTAATCTTTTCAAAGGTTTCAACCATAATGGGATCAAAATGACTGCCACCTCCTTCTATTATGATGCTGACAGCTTTGGTATGAGTGAAGGGCGGTTTGTATACTCTTTTGCTGATTAAGGCGTCATATACATCTGCAATAGCCATTAATCGGGCGGATACGGGGATATCTTCCCCTACTAACCCATGTGGATAACCTGAACCATCCCATTTTTCTTGATGAAATTCAGCGATCTCTTTGGCGATTTTTAAAAAAGAATCATCCCCCAGCATTTTTTCTGCCGCAGCGATTGAATTTCTGCCATAAATGGTATGTTTTCTCATTTCTACGAACTCTTCATCTGTTAATTTGCCTGGTTTTAATAGAATATGATCCGGAACGCCAACTTTGCCGATATCATGCAATGGTGCTGATTTGTGCAACAAGGCAATGAATTGATCGCTTAAGTGATCCTCAAATTGGATATGGGGTTTTAATGCCTTTGCCAGCAATTGCACGTAATTTTGGGTTCTTTTAATATGCCCCCCTGTTTCCGGATCCCGATATTCAGCTAAGGTGGCCAACGTCATAATAGTGGCTTCCTGGGTCTGTTCCAGTTGTTTTGTCCGTATTTTAACCTGCATTTCTAGTTGATCCTGAAGTAGTTTTAATTCCAGATGGTTTTTAATCCTGGATTTTACCAGGTCCTGATTAAAAGGTTTGGTAATATAATCAATGGCTCCAAGATTTAAGCCTTTGGCCTCATCTTCATCACCAGTCATGGCTGTTAGAAAAACGATAGGGATATTATGGGTTTTAGGGTCTTTTTTGAGTTGTCGACAGACTTCATAACCATCCATCCCCGGCATCATGATATCTAGTAAGATCAGGTCAGGGATATTTTCTTTAACATCATCTAAAGCAGATTGACCATCCATCGCCACTGAAACTTCATAATCTGAACTTAAGGCTTCCACTAAAATATCAATATTAGCTTCTGTGTCATCCACAACTAAAATATTACCATTGCTATTATCGCTCATAATTTCCTTTTTTTCATTATTTGACAGACCCGTAAATCTGCGGTTCTTTTTCCATATTCAAGTAATGTTGATGTTGTTCATAGTTCAGCATGATTTCACTTTTCGCAAATTCAATCACTTTCTTGATACTCTCTTTATCAAGTCCTAACTTCCTGCTGAGGTATATGATGTAGTTTGATTCTTTAGTAGCAATTTTTTTATTTTCGATCGGTATGATCATTAAATTTTGAACAAGCTTCAGGGCCATCTCGCTTTTTTCCTGCCGGTTTTCCAATTGGGGAACCGTCTTTTCTTTTACTTTTGTCAGAATGTCATTTACAAATTCCTTGTTCTTGTTTTCTGATACGATGGCACTCAAAAAAATCATCTTAGCATTATTGACCTTCCCATCCATATTGATTAGTCCGAGACAAGCACGGATAAACCAGTCTTTGTTTTCTGGTGACAAAGATCTGATAAATCGTTGAAAAAATACCCGCCGATAGAGTTGGTGATCATCTAACTTGATTTCCTTAGCGGTGATAAAGTTTTCTACGATATTGACTCTTAATTTTTCGATGATGCCTTCTTGTTCTGCAATAATTTCATTTGATTGATAAATTTTAATGGCTTCCTGGATGGTCATCCTGAAATCCATTTTCTCCCAGGGTTTAGCAATATACCGATATAATTGTGCCTTATTAACCACCTTACCCACCGCATCTGCATCCGCCTGGCCGGTTAGGAGAATTTTCATGGTATTGGGATATTTTTCATGAATCTTGATTAGAAATTCATCCCCTTTCATTCCCGGCATGATTTGGTCACTGACAACAACAGCTGGCATGATACCCTCTTCCACCATTTCATCGATGACACTGATGGCTTCGTCTCCACTTTCGGCGATTTCAAGTTCACAATCATCCGGCAAAGTTGTTTGAAGTTCGTTTGTCAGACTATCGAGAATGATTTTTTCATCATCGACACATATCACTGCAATTTTTCCCATAATAAATCCTTTATATTAAAAACCCAGTTATTGATTTGGAAGTTCAACTCGAAAACATGTATGGCCGGGGCGACTGTTTACGCTAATTTTACCATTATGTTTTGTGATTATTCGAGTCACGATATCCAATCCTAAACCGGTTCCTTCACCGGCTGGTTTAGTTGTAAAAAACGGTTTAAAAATTTGTGATTGTGTTTCCTCCGGGATTCCCGGACCAGAGTCAATGATTTCGATGACTGTAACCTGTTCTTTTTGAAATCCTTTAATTGTGAGTGTCCCTGAATTTTTCATGGCTTGTAAGGCGTTATGAATCAGGTTTGTCCAGACCTGGGCAATTTCGCTCTCATAACATAATATTGGATTTGGAATCTCCATATCCAATTCAACTTCCACCCCTTGTTTAATTTGATTGTTGTATAGCGTTAGTACCATTTCAACCGACTTGGGAATATCTAACACTATTTTTTCTGAACCGGTTAAATCTTTTCTTGAGTAATTTTTCAGAGCAAATACCAATTTGGAAACCCGACTAACAGCCATTGTAATATTGTTGATGCTTTTTTTTTGTTGATTGTATCTGAAAGCTGTCTTTAGTATTAATTCTCCATTTTCAGATTTTAACAATGGTTCCAGGTTAGTAACATATTGATCTAATCCAGCCCCCATTATAAGATCCGCAGTTTGGCGCGGTTGGGGGATTGCCATTTCTTCCAATCTTGCCTGAATCGCTTTTCTTTTTTTGCGGAGCTCCCTGGTCGACATTGTTGTCTGGTTTTGTTCTATTTTTTTGAGAATCGCTTCTAATTGATTGATTTGATTATTTGATTGTTGTTTGATTTGGAATATATGATTGAGCAACACTTCAAAATTTGATTGAATGAATTCTGTTGAGGATTGTATAGCTCCGAAAGGAGTATTGATTTCGTGGGCAATACCGGCAACCAGCTGTCCCAGGGCGGCCATTTTTTCAGATTCAACTAATTGTCCTTGTGTGGCCTTCAGTGATTGATTGGTGAGCATTAGCTGATTGGATTGCTGTTTGATCTTTCTTTTAGAAGCCTGTAACTCCATCTGGGCTTTTACTCTGGCTTTTAGTTCAGGCGGGTTAAAGGGTTTTTTAACATAATCTACAGCTCCTATTTCAAATCCTTTAATAATATCATCCATCTCACCTTTGGCTGTTAAAAAAATAACAGGGATGTCCTTCGTGACTTGATTTGCTTTCAATTTTTGACAAACTTCATATCCATCCATCTCAGGCATCATGATGTCCAGCAAGATGAGGTCCGGTAGCGTTTCCTCAATATCTGTCAATGCAGATATTCCATCCATGGCTACGCTGATTTCGTATTCTTCACCTAAAAGATCTACTAAAACATCAAGATTTGCCTCTGTGTCATCAACCACTAATATACTAAATTGGGATAGTTTAAAATCGGATAATTCACTCAAAAGGTTCTCCAGAATATTATTGATATTGATAAGTAATACTTTTATTGCAAAGCTTTGGGTATAATACCCCGCTGCTTGCAGTGGGGTATTTCATTATGCTGCAATTCTTATTTAAATTTTCAGGCACATATTTGCGGAATTATCACACAAAGCGTTGCTATTTCACAACAAGTTTTTTACATCTATCCCTTTTATTTGGAATTAAGCTAAAAACTATTCAGGCACTTACCTTAACCAAAAAACGGACATAAATAGAAGGGATTACAGATTTTGTTTCTGTTGAGAAAGAAGAATATTTTGCTGAGAAAAGATTCTTCTTTGGAAAAAGTACATATCCCCAAATTACTTACTTTTCGTTCAGGCACTAAATTGTAAACTTTGATACTAATTGGGTTAACTGATCTGCTAATAATTTTAATTCTTCAGACTTTTTATTTACCTGTGAGCTACTATCATAAATTTCTCCGGAAAGCATATTGACGTCAGAAATGTCACTAGCGACTTCGTTACTGACTGTTGAACTCTGAGCCACATTCTCTGTAACTTCCTTAATACCAATATTTGCTTCACTAACGTTGGAGGAAATTTCGCGGGTCGTCACAGATTGCTCTTCAACAGTTGTTGCAATAGAAGTTACAATTTCATTGACATCATTAATCACCTCTCTAATTTGTTGAATTTCCTCAATAGTACCTCTTGCAGATTTTTGAATACCTTCGATTTTCTGCCGAATATTCATGGTCGCACTGGAGGTTTGATTCGCTAATTCTTTTATCTCATTAGCAACGACAGCAAAACCTTTACCCGCTTCACCCGCTCTGGCAGCTTCGATGGTTGCATTTAGAGCCAAAAGATTAATTTTATCTGATATGCCAGTAATAGTCTCGGTTACCAGGCTAATTTCGTCTGCGGCAGTACCTAGTTCATTTACTTTATCAGTCGCACTCTGAGCTTGTAAAACCGCTTGTCTGGTAATTTCCCGAGAGTGCTCAGCATTCTTAGCTGTTTCATTAATGGTATCACTCATTTGGTTTGTGGCATTGGAAACGGATGTTACATCCGATACCTGTTACCATCATTTTCTTCATTATGGACCAATCTGAAAATCGTATCATTTTTTCCTCATTGATTTTTAAAGCTAAATTTATCGGGCGGTCACTATAAATTGGTATATTAGACAGCATACTCTTACACTGTTGATAAGTGCTTAGTATAGTTGTTTTTTGCTTGTAAACTTAATCGATGGTTTAATTGGCCTCAATGTATTTCGTTTTTTCTTTAACCTTATATCGAATTGAGGGGGTGATATTTGTTTGATCCTAAACAATGTTGTGATCAATCAAAATTTTTTATTTTCTCAGGTTTTTATGGATCTTATGGCCCGAAGATATAGATTCGACCAGGCTGTTAACAAACTTGAATTTATCATTAATAATTATAATGAACTGAAAAAGATAGGCAAAAAAACCTGCCCATCCTACACATCCACGCAAGTTCGTTGCAAACATCTTACCGAACACCTGTTTGATTAACTCAGAATGACAGCCTAAAATATCCAACTGGGGTTAAATCAATACCATCTCCTTTGGGGACGGATTTTTATTGAATATTGAAACATTAAAAGCATTGATTTGGCTGTGTTAATTTTCGGCTATATCCTTGATTTAGTTTGAAAATTGAAGCAAAATTTTAATGGTTGTTCATTTGCTTTTTCACTCTTATTATTCTATTGCCAGATGTCGTTTTTTTTATCATGCTTACAAGCAACTGGATTTTTCAGATCGTTATTAAATATAGAGAAAGAAGAAAAACTTCATGTTTCTTAAACTCGTTAATCAAGTTAGTAAATTGTTAAACTCCAGAGGGGATATGATGCAGAATTTGAATTCCGCATTATCTATGCTTCAGGAGTTTTTACCTATTCGAAATTCATGCATCCTGATTCGGGACAGTATCACTAATCGTTACTATATCAGTCTGTCTCCTGAAATTTCTCAATCGGAGCAGTATTTATGGAATTCGGATCATCGGAAAGATGCCAACCTTTTTAAACATGAGATTTTTTATAAACTGTTATTATCACCAGATGAACCAGATATACTGGGTTTACCTTGTCCTAAAGATTTAAGGCGGCTTCAACGTTTTGTTAGATATATTCATCCTGTCATTTATCAGGAGCAAACTTTACCTGTTTGTCTACTTTGTTTTTATGTAACGGACGCTAAACTATTACCGGAAATTGAAAATATCGTTAATATATTCTCTGATATGATCGCAATGGCAATGGTTGCCAGGGGAGTTAAGGTAAATAGAATCAGCGGTAAGCAGGATAGTCAACCCGCTGAAGATCGGGTTTTTACAAATATCATCGGGCGAAACAGTCATTTACTGGAAATCGCCAGGATTATTAAAAGAATTTCTGCCAGTAAAGCGACTGTCCTTATTCGAGGCGAGAGTGGAACAGGTAAAGAACTGATTGCCAAAGCGATTCATAAAAACAGCCTAAATCCCCAGTCACCTTTTATCAGTTTAAATTGTGCCGCTTTACCGGAAAACTTAATGGAAAGTGAACTTTTCGGACATGAAAAAGGGGCTTTTACAGGAGCTATTGCACAAAAAAAAGGGCGATTTGAGTTAGCGAACGGGGGAACTATTTTTCTGGATGAGATTGGATATACCTCTTTGGCTTTTCAAACAAAAATTCTACGGGTATTGCAGGAAGGTGAATTTGAGCGATTGGGTAGTACTAAAACTTTAAAAGTGGATGTCCGTGTTCTTTGTGCTACCAATGTGGATCTGGAACAGGCGATTAGTGATGGCAACTTTAGAGAGGATCTTTATTACAGAATTAATGTGGTGGCAATCCTGGTACCTCCATTGAGAGATCGTAAGGATGATATACCGCTGTTGGTTAATCACTTTTTAAATGCGCTGAATCAGGAGAATGGGAAACAAATTAAGTTATCAGAAAATGATAATCAGATGTTAATCTCTAAGAGCTGGCCCGGAAATGTGCGTGAGTTAGAAAATGCTGTGCATCATGCCTTTTTAATGGAAAAAAATGGATTTTTATATTTTGAAACCAAAACGATTCAAAGCCAACGACGCCCAAATTCGATGATAAAACCAGTTGAATCAATACTGCCTGATTCTAATTTGGTGCAAGAAGAAGTACAGGAAATAGAAAAAGCCCTGACGAGTTGCCATGGCATACAGAAAAAAGCAGCACAGGTATTGGGTATTAGTGTCCGTCAATTAAGATACCGAATACAAAAATATAATATCATTGTTCGTAAGATTAACCCCCTTAACTCTTGAAAGTTTTTTTATATGTTACAAAGACTACTGATTCAAAATTTTGCAACGATTAAAAATCAAACCGTGGATTTTGAGAAAGGATTTACGGCTATTACCGGGGAGACCGGTGCCGGTAAATCGATTTTTATTAAAGCGATAAAATTAATTTTAGGAGAAAAGTGTTCTAAGGAATTTATTCGATCTGGGGAAAATAACCTTCTGGTAGAGGCAGAATTTGAATTTACAAATCACACTCAGATTGAAAAAATTTTAGCAGAAATAGGGATCGATTGTGACTCACGCCTGGTGATTCGTCGGAAAGTGTCTAAAACAGGTAAAAATGCTAATTTTATTAATGATTGTTCGGTCAGTTTAAATGTTTTAGTAAATCTGGGAAAGTATCTGGTTGACCTAAATGGACAGCATTCACAGCAAAGCTTATTGCAGCCCTCTGCTCACATCGATTATTATGATGATTACTTACAAATTGCTGCGGATGTTGAGGTTTTTGGTAATGAATATCAAAGATATTTGAATATACAAAAACAGCTATCTGATCTTCAAAACAGTGTGGCTGATCGTGCCCGGGAATCCGATTTTTTACAATTTCAGATCAATGAAATCGAAACAGCCAAGCTATCAGAAAATGACATTGATGAACTAAATCAGGAATATAAAGTATTAAACAATGCAGAAAAACTGATTGCTACCATATTACCGGTCACAAGCTGGATTGAAGGAGCTGGTTCTCCAATAGAACAGATGTCAACAGCAATATATTCTATTGAGAGTTTGATAGAATATGATCAACGCTTAGAAAAAATTACTGCTGAAATGAAATCGGGTTTTATTATTTTAGAAGAAGCCCTCCAGGAACTAGCACAATATTCGGGAATTGTTGAAGCGAACCCTGGACGACTAGAAGAGATTAATGAACGCTTAGCACAAATCGATCAACTCAAAAGAAAATACGGTTCAACGATCACAGAAGTCTTAGAATTTCTGGAACTCCAAAAAGAAAAATTAGCCAAGGTATCCTCTTCTGATGAAAATCTGAAGCAGTTAGAAAAAGAACTGGCTGAATTAGAAGATGACCTTCTTAAACAGGCCGGCCATCTGTCTGAAATTCGGCAAAAAAATAAGGCCGCATTTGAGAACCAAGTGTTAGATCACCTAAAAGAACTAGGGTTGGAAAAGAGCTGTTTTGAAATTGGGCTTAAGTCATCAGATCAATTAAATAGCAATTGTTTAAACCGAAAAGGACTGGATCAGGTTGAATTTTTAATTACGACGAACCCTGGTCATCCCCTGAAATCCTTAGGAAAAATTGCTTCTGGTGGAGAGCTTTCACGAATTCTACTCTCTATAAAATCCATCGTCAGGTCAGATCAATCAATTCAATCATTGATTTTTGATGAAATTGATACTGGTATTAGCGGTAGAATTTCTGAAACCGTTGGTCGTAAGTTAAACCAGCTTGGAAAAAGTAAGCAGGTGATCTGTATTACGCATTCACCTCAGGTTGCTTCTATTGCTACTTCTCATTATCTGGTCAAAAAAGAGATGAAACAAAAGGAAGCAATCACTCGTATTTTTAAGCTGGCGCAAAAGGAGCGCATTCAGGAAATTGCTCAATTTCTGGCAGGTAATGAAATATCCAGTAAAACCCTGTCTGTGGCTAAAGAGATGCTTAACAACGGAGGGAAATGAGAGTTTTTTCAATGGAATTCCTGATTATTTTCATCCTTTCTGTTTTGATTATTACCTGGAAACTCCGAAGCAAAAAAGTAAATTCAAGTATCCCCAGAAAGTACATATCAATTCGGGGACAACAGCTTGTCACTGAT
>Ga0307989_1000255_pt1 | contig 37053 bp, 33 predicted proteins | sample EllFjometagen185_FD_203164 | JGI IMG/M metagenome (GOLD analysis project Ga0307989, IMG submission 203164) | Marine microbial communities from Ellis Fjord, Antarctic Ocean - #185 | ecosystem: Environmental > Aquatic > Marine > Unclassified | place: Southern Ocean | collected 2014-10-08 | reverse complement strand
CAGTTCTGAGGATGACACGCGCCCTAAGGGACGCTTCGTTATTTTAAGTAAAACTTAAAATAACATTTTTTTTAATAAATTAAAAAAAATTATGTCATCCTGAACTTGTTTCAGGATCCATAAAGAATAATGATTATAGATCCTCTACGAACTGCTTTGCAGTTCTGAGGATGACACGCGCCCTAAGGGACGCTTCGTTATTTTAAGTAAAACTTAAAATAACATTTTTTTAATAAATTAAAAAAAATTATGTACGAATCACTATCAAATTCACAAAAACTAGTTATGGATGCAATTGAAGACGGAGAAAATGTCTTTGTGACTGGTCCTGCTGGTACTGGAAAATCTTATTTATTGAATTACATAAAACAACAATATTTAGGAAAAGATTTGCATGTTACTGCTAGTACTGGAATCGCTGCTGTAAATGTTGCTGGAGTTACTTTACATTCTTGGGCTGGAATTGGTTTAGGTGATATGCCATTGAATCTTTTATTAAGAAGAATTTTTTCTGTTCAGGGATCTAAATTAAGACGTAAATTAAAACAAACTAAAATCCTCGCAATAGACGAAGTATCAATGATTTCTGCTTATGTGCTTGATTTATTAAATGCATTATTAAAAGCTGTTCGTGAAAACCCTGCTCCATTTGGTGGTTTGCAAATAATTTTATTTGGAGACTTTTTTCAATTACCTCCGATTATCAAAAAACAAGATCTTTTAATAAATGATAAACATTTTTGCTTTGAATCACACTCTTGGAAAGAAGCAGCTTTAAAAACATTTGTATTGAAAGAAACCTTTAGACAAAAGGATGAAATATTTATTAATTTGTTAAATAATATTCGACATGGAATTGTTACAAAAGAAAACGTAGAATTACTAAGATCAAGATACCAAGTTGAAGACGAAGACGAAGTACTTAAACCAACAATTCTAACTACCCATAATAATTTTGCTGAAAATGTAAATCAAAAATATTTAAAAAATTTACCCGCGATGGAAAGAAGATTTTTTGGAAAATATGAAGGTGATAAAAAGAAAATAGAATTCTTAAAAAAGAATTGTCTTGCACAAGATGAGTTAGTTTTAAAAATTGGCGCACAAGTTATGATGTTAAAAAATACCTACGCAAAAGAAGGCGTGATAAATGGTTCGCTTGGTATTATTCGAAGTTTTTCATCTAAGAAATTTTATCCAATAGTTGAATTTGCAAATGGATCAACAATTACGATTACTCCTGAAGAATGGTGTGTACAAAAATATGATGAAACAAAAAAAGAAATGAAAGTTGAAGCAATGATGGTACAAATCCCCCTACTCTTATCATGGGCAATTACTGTTCATAAATCTCAAGGAATGACTTTAGATAAAATTGAATGTGATTTAATTGATGCCTTTGCTGAAGGGCAAATTTATGTTGCCCTTTCAAGAGTAAAAACCTTAGAAGGTCTTTTTATTAAAAGTTTTAGCGTTAATAAAATTAAAGCTAATCCTAAGATTTTAGAGTTTTATTCAGCACTATAAGTATAAAGATATGGAAAAGAGGTTATAATTTTCTTCCTCATAATCTTCTGCACCTTGATACCTATGAGGTTTTTCCATCTCTTCTATTACACCCTGCACAAAGACGCTCTACCGATTCTACAGATAATAACGATTCCGAAGCATCCATAGATGGTGAAGGAGAAGAACTTGATAGACTAACTGTATACGAGTCTTGACTAACATCACTCTTTAAAGAAGATGTAGGGTTAACATTTATAGAATCTACAACAGGAAATACTGCTGTGGAAACAAATTGATCCGATGGAAGTTCTTCTTGTCGTACTATTGGTCCTGGTCGTGCTGGTAATGCTATTGGTCCTGGTCGTGCTTCCGATCTTGGTAATACTATTGGTCCTGGTCGTGCTTTCGATCTTGGTAAATCTTCCGTTTGAACTATTTTTAATTTAGAATTTGGATTACTATTTTCAGGATTTCCTTTACGTCCGATAGCACTATACACCCCCTCTCTAATACCTCTTTCTTCTTCTGACATCCGAGCTACAACAGCAGATCCTTTTAATGCCATAGCTTCTGCTATATCAGCTTTTCTTCTTTGTTCTACTCTTTCATATTCTGGATCTTTTCCTATTCTTGGTGTTGGTCCACAAGTTGTTCCTCCATCTTCTGACCTAAAAAATTCCATAGTTTCATCAAGATCTGTAATTTCATCTGATGAAAATAATAAGCCTAACTCCATAGAAGTTCCTGAATCTTCTTCTGTAGAAAAATGACCTCTTTCTTCAGGACTAAAGTCTGTTGGATCTTTTGCTGGTGATTCTCTTTCTAACGGATTTGGTATTGTTATTGTGAGTTTTTCTTTCGGCGCTGTGAATTCTTCTTCCGACATTTCTTTCCTTTTTAAAATTAAATATTAAATGTATTTTAAAATTTAATTCCACACTTTGTCAAGTAAAAAATGTATCATAATGATATACTTTTTATTTTTGTGATTTTATATTTTTAATATGTTTCTTTCTGGGACAAATATCCCTTTACACTGTTGTCATCGCGAGAAGCACACAAAGCACAATGCAGAAATATTGTCATTACGAGGAGCACGAAGTGCGACGTGGCAATCCCCCTTCTTGTCATTGCGAGAAGTACGAAGTGCGACGTGGCAATCCCCCTTCTTGTCATTGCGAGAAGTACGAAGTGCGACGCGGCAATCCCATACAACACACCGTGTCATTGCAAGGAATATATTTTTCCTATTGCTTTAAATAAGAGAAAATTTAGCATTATATAAAATATTAACAAATTTCTATTCATATGATTGTCCAATCAAGAGAAGATAAAATTCACAAACTCGAAGTACATGTTGCTTATATTATTTCTTTCATAAAATAGTATATTTTCTTACTACGATATTTTTTGGCTTAATTTTGTATAAAACTCTAAATACTCATTAACCATATCTTATATGCTTCAATCGTATTTAGAGTTTTCTTCTAAAATTACTTACAAAAACTTATCGTCTATTTTATAAAAAAAGTAATATTCTGTACAACTGGAGATCAAAATAATCCTAAAATCCTGATTGCAAAAAGACTTCCCACAAGAAGACTTTACCCTAATCTTTGGGAATATGAAGGCGGACAAGTTCATATTGGAGAAAATTTCCAAGAAGCATGTATTAGACAAGTTAAAGAAGAATTTGCTATTGATATTAAAATTATAGACGTAATTGGTTTTTATGATATTGAAACTATTTCACCAAAAATTCCTGGAATGTATTTTTTATGTCATGCTAGTTCTGAATTCAAAACAACTATTAATCCAAAAGAACATTCTGAACATAAATGGATTACTCTAGATCAATTAAATTCTTTTGATTTAATTGGTAATATTCGTAACGAAATAATAAAAGCTTGCGAGGAATATAAAGCAATTGATATTGACTTATAACTTATCTAATATATTATTGTTTTCACATTGGGCTGTGGCCAAGCGGTAAGGCAACAGGTTTTGATCCTGTGATTCGGAGGTTCGATCCCTCCCAGCCCAGCCAACATAAAAAACCTCGCATTATCGCGAGGTTTTTTTATTTATCTACTTACACAGTTTAAATGATAGACCCTAACAGTTTTTTCCATTATGCCAAAATAGCAATAAACCTTCTATGGATTACAACCAGATGAACCGTCCGTATTTGTCCAACAACTACTCATACTAGATCCCGGAATATTTATCCAAGACCCATTAGAACAGTACTTTTTTCTTTTTCTATTAAAATTAGAATTAGAACAATATGCACAAGCTGCAGTAGCGTAGTTTCCAGAAGAGGTAGCTGAAAAAGTTGAAGAACAACTATTACCTAAACCATAACAAGTCCAAGATTCGGTTGTAGAAGTACATGAGGCGGGGAGAATACAAGAACCTGAAACACTACCCCAAACTCCAGTTGAGCCTGAGAGAGAACAGGTTCTTGAGGGGCTTCCTGTATACCCACTATCACAAGTTCCAGAAACCGTAGTACTTCCAGAAATTGGAGTATTTGTAGATGCCCAAGTTATATTACTTCCTGATGCACCTGAACACTGAATTCTTGTACAGCCAGTAGGTGTTCCCCAAACGGGTGAACCACTTGAATTTGCACAGGTTCTCGTTGGTGTTCCTGAGTAGCCACTTGGGCAGGACAAACCTGAATTATCAGCAACTTGCCCCATACTTGTGTTTGACCAGGAAATGCTGTAAGTTTCATCTGTTTCTGCACTACAAGCTGATGAACTTGACAGACAAGAACTATTTGTTGTCCAAGATTCGTCTTCCCAAGTTAAACTTGCTGTTCCTGATAAATATCCGGCATCTGTATCACAACTTCCAGTTATTGTTGTTCCATCTGACAATACTCCACTTGAGGTTCCTGACCAAGATCCTGTAACATAGTAACTTGCTTCAGAAGGTGCGATTCCTTGAGATCCACCTTCAGAGCTTGGTAAAGAAGTATTAAATTTATTTGGTGCATAGCCTATACTTATTAAAATAGCACATTTTGCAGTTGTATCTGAGGTGTTGTAAGTTGCTGCCTTTAGTTCTTCTTCTGAATTTAATGAATTTAAAGCACCTTCTGTTGCACAGCTTGTTGTTGACGCAAAAGCTTTGTTTATAAAAATATTTCTTGGATAGTGATTTGATGAAGCAAGCCCTAAACTACTAGAATCTCCAGCTATTATTTTTCCAGTAAAGGGTTTTCCGTCATCTTTTTTATTGTCTATTTTATAGGCTATGCTTGCATTTATTACTGTATTTCCAGAACTTTTAGAGCGAAGTACTATTCTATTTGATCTTGTGTATCTATAAGCAATATTATCACTTCTGACATAATAATAGGTATCATTTCCAAATTTTGTTGCTGGATATTGTGTTCCTATTGTAATTGCACTTTCACTACTTGGAGCTGAGCCATTATAATATTGATCAATAATTCCGGATAAAGATAAATGATGAAAAAAATCTACGCTTTCTTCTTCAGTGGGAGATATATTTCCAATTAATCCATCGCTATTTCCTCCAGTAACAGCATTTGATTGAGCATCTGTTGCTCCAAATCGATTTTGAGCTTCGGTTTCACTCATATCACCTGGTAAAGCAAAGTATTTTTCTTTGAAAGTAAGCATTGCCTGAGACCATTGAGTTGTTTTACTTATAACAGAAGAAACTTTTGAACTTTCTATTAGACTCACTCCTCCAGTTATGGCAGAAACTAGGAAACCTATAATTATAAGAACTATTGAGAGTTCAATTAAAGAAAAAGCTAAAGAAGATTTTTTCATGTTAAATTAGGTAGTTAACTGAGATGGCTTTAAGTTTAAGTTTCTTTAAAAGAAAATCAATTCTTATAAAAAATTCTTTTTCTTTTTTTAAACTGTGATTGTAATGAAACCCGTTTGTCAAATCCCGTTATTTTATTTCCTTATATATTTTTTGTAATTCTTTTAATTCAATTTGTCCTTTTGCAGTTTTCTTACTAAAAGATGCAAAAGTTAAATACCCTCCCAACAACGGAGATATAATACGCGTTATTTTTCCTTTTTCTCCCATTCCTAAAACTATTAAATCCTGTGATCGTTTTTTCTGAATAATTATTGTTGTTAAATTTATTACATCATTTTCATTATTTACCATTGTTGCTATTTTTACGATGTTTACAAAACTATAACTAGCTATCTTTTTTACAATTGCATTCAGCAATCTTAATGTCGGAGTTTTATCAAAGTTATGGTAAGAGCCTATAATTTTAACATTTTTCCTACATTTAGATTTATCGATAAATTTTAATTTTGAAATCTCCACATCAACATAATTAAAATCCAAATTAATTGCCTTGTTAATAATTTTCATTAATTCGATTCTGCTCCCTATAAATAATCCACCTTCTTTTTTACTGCGACAAGTAAAAATACTTTCTTTAATCGCGTTCTTTTTTATTATATCTAAATCTTCAAATTTTAAATTTTCAATGTAGTCAGCTCTTAATTCAATGCAGTCACTGACTCTTTGAACTGCTTTTAAGTTTTTTAAAAATTCATCTAAATTTCTTCCTGTAACTACTGTGCAAATTTTTATCTTTTTCATATTAACACTTCCAACATACTCTTTTCGGAAGCTTTTAAATTTGTATACAATTCAAACTGAACTAAAGCTTGATGTAACAACGTTTCATATCCATAAATAATTTCCGCACCAACTTGTTTAGCTTTTTTAATTAATGCGGTTTCTTTTGGTTTGTATATAATATCAAAAACTATGTGATTTTTTTGAATTAGTTCGAGAGGAATTGGGTTTTGATCTTCAAATTTTCCCATACCAATATTTGTAGAATTTATTATTATATCACAATCAAGTATCTCTTTGCAATCCTCCATTCTTCTTGCTTCTGCGTTAAATTTTTTTGCAGTTTTAAGAGCTTTTTCATAGGTTCTATTAAAGATTTTCAAAACCCCTTCTTCTTTTTCAACAACATATGCAATTGCTTGCGCCGCTCCACCAGCACCTATTAATGCAACTTTCTTATCTTTTATTTCTGTTCTTTTTTTAAGTGGAATCTCAATACCAAAATAATCTGTATTGTAGCCTTTTAAAATTCCATTATTATTAACAACAGTATTCACTGCACCAATTTTTTTTGCTATTTCATCTAGTTCATCCAAATATTGAATTACCTCTTGTTTGTGTGGGATTGTACAAGTTAAACCTCTTATTCCTAAAGTTCTGACAGCATTTATAGCATCCTTTAAATTTTCTTTCTTTATGTTACTTCCTACAAAAACAAATTTATCTTCAACGCCTAAATGTTTATAAGCGTTATTATGCATTTTAGGAGACAAAGAGTGTTCAACTGGATCTCCAATTATCATACAAATATTTGTTGTAGCTTTTATTTTACTCATTTAATATTTCCTAAGTTTTTTTAAATCTAAATTTAATTCGTAATATATTTAATGGCTTCTTTAATAACCTTTTGATCTATTTCGAGATCAATATTGGATAATCCTATTTTATCCATAAGAACCCATTTTATTTTTTTACTTATATTTTTCTTATCTTTTAACAACAACTTATAAATCTCGGTTTTTTTATTAGTTTTATATTTTATTGATAAATTGTAACTTTCTATTATTTCCTTAACTTTTAAAAATTCTTTTTCAGTAATTCTTTCTAATTTGTATGATATATAAGCCTCACCAACCATTCCAATTGCGATAGCTTCTCCATGCAATAAAGGTTTTTTACTTTTTAAACTTAAGCTTTCAATAGCATGTCCCAAAGTATGACCAAAATTTAAAATTTTTCTCAAACCAGTTTCTTTAAAATCTTTGTCAACTATCTTTGCTTTTATCTCACAAGAAATCTTAATAATTTTAAGCAATTCTTCTGTTTGTAGATTTTCTTTATCGAGATTTTTCAAATAATCAAAAAACTTTTTATCATAGCTAATTCCATATTTAAGAATTTCTCCAAAACCTGAATTAAATTCTCTAGTTGGTAATGTTGTTAAAATATCAACATCAATAAGAACAACGATGGGCTTGTTAAAAGTACCAATACAATTTTTTATTCCATTCAAATTAAATCCGGTTTTCCCACCAACGCTTGCATCAACTTGACTTAATAATGTTGTTGGAATTTGTAAAAAATCTATTCCACGCATATAAGTCGAAGCACAAAAACCACCTAAATCACAAACACCCCCTCCACCCAAATTAATTAAAAGTGACTTTCTGTCCAATCCTAACTTTTGCATTTTGTTCCAAATTTTTTCGACAGTTTTAAGAGTTTTGTTTTTTTCTCCACTTTTTATTTTGATAGTAAAAATATCTTGCTTAGCTTCTTTTTTTAATTCGTTCAACCATCCAGCTTTTACCATATTTTCATCAAGTAAAACTGTTACTTTAGAATATTTAGATAAATCAATTAGGCTTGGAAGTTTTTTCAGAATTTGCTTTCCTATGATTATCTGGTAACCCCGCTCTTCTTTTGTGTGTACTTTTATTTTTTCCATTTTTATATTCTCTAAAATTATTTTGTGCTTAAATCTCTAAACTTACTAACTTCCTTTAAAACATCTTTCAACTCTTTAACCGTTAAATGTTGATCAGTATCTGTTTTAGAAATACCAGATTCAATTAGAGCTCCATCATATAGATAATTACAATCATCTATTTTGGTTCTTAAAGCGTTTATAATTCCTTCAGGAATTTTATCTCTTAATTTTGGACCGTAAGAATGACTTGGATCGAAATATAATTTACAACTAGTTGCTAACTTTACTCTTTTTGCAAGATTATGAACTAAAGCATTTCTAAAATCACCTTTTTCAGGAACATCAACTCCTCTATGAATTAGCACTTTGTTTTCAGTAGGCATTTGGCTATATCTAACCAAACCTTCCCAAACTTTATCTAGGCTAGTTTTTTGATTTGCTTCTTCACTATTGTTTAAATGATCACCTAAATTTTTTGCGTTCTTAATACCTAACAACCAATTATTTCTTTCGCAATATTTTGACATATTTAATATCGGCCACCCCAATTGATTTACTGATGGATTCCAGGTCATAACCTTTCCATTTTTTAAATGTCTTTCTAATAATGGCATTTGAATTGACACATCAACTATTTCTGAAGCAACTAAAATATCTTGTTTTTTTTGTAGTTCTTTTGATAAAAGTATACTTGGAAGATCTATAAAATCAGAACTTTTTCCACCATTAGAGAGAATTTTTATATTTTTCATGTAAGCTTCAAAATCCATACCCATACCATTACCCGAAATATCTAAAGCTGTTCTTGATTTTAGTCCAACCATTCTAACTCCGTATATCACTCTTTTGTTTTCTATTTCTATGTTTGCTATGTCAACAATATCATTTATATTATCCCTATCTACCGAGCAAGGACCTGCTATTATTTTTATTTCTTTATTTAACATTTTTTTAATTTATTTATTTATTTTATTATTTATATTAAAATTTAAAATTTGCAATTAAATTATAAAAAATAAATATTAGAATATTTTTCAAATTATCTTTTAAATAAGTCTTGTTTGCAGTATTTGAAATATCCTATACTTTCCATCAAAACACCAGCAAATTTTAATAAATAAGATAAGCTTCGGCTTTCTTATTAGAAAATAATAATAGACTTACTCATAAACGTGAATTAGTATTTTAAACTTGATAAGCTCAAGAATTAATTCAAACAATTCAAACAATATTTTTTAATAAGTAGTACTACCAATAATAAAAATCTAATGACCTGTTGCAAATTTTGCTTACCAAACAAAAAAGATGTTATTTATGAAACCAATTCTTTTTTTGTATATGTTGGAAAAGGAATAATAACAGCTGGACATGTTATGATAATACCGAAACAACATTATCTAGTTATTGCAGAAATTGACAATTCCACATTTAAAGAATATCTAAATTTAAAAAACAGAGTTATAAAAGAAATTACTAAAAAATTTGAAAAACCTTTTTTAATAGAGCACGGAGTATTTGGTCAGTCAGTTCCGCATGCTCATATTCATTTGATACCCGCTTCTGGTAATGGATACAATAACGTCAATATAATAAACGAGATGGTTTTACCTGCTATCAAAAAACTAAATATCCCTTTTAAAAAAATGGAAATATTTCAAAATCTTAAAAATATATATAATGAAGATAAACAGTACATGTATTTTGAAAATAATGATGATAAATATATTCTCAGAACAAAAGGATATATTAAAAAAGAAATAAGAAACGATGTTATTTATAGATCTTTTTTTACTTTCAAAAAAAACTTGTCAGGTGTTAACGGATGGAAAGATATGACAGATGAAGATATTGAATTAGACAACAAAAAAAAGAGAGAAACTATTTCTAAATTAATTTTATAAATCTTTTAAATCTCTGCATAATACTTAATTCGAATAACATCAATTATGCCCATCCAAAAAACCTCGCATCTTGTTGTGAGATTTTTTCTTTTAAATATTGAATTTAATTATCATTTCATTATTCTTGTGCTTATCTAATTCACTACTAAAAACTATTAATGAAACATTTACAAAAAACATTATCATTTCTTAAAAACTCAGACAACCAAATTAAAGATGTAGTTTATGCTGGGTTTTGGATAAGATTTGCAGCTTTTTTGGTTGATACAATTATTCTGATAATTATTATTTTACCTATTTTAAATATTGCAGAATATAATGGTATATCTACAAAGATACATCAAATAATAGAACAAAAAGATATACCGAAAACTATTCCTGCTGAACATCAGCTAATTAAACACGAAGATATAAATATTCTTGTTAACAATAAAGCTAAGAAAACTGTTAATAAAATCCTTTTGTTTATTTCTGGATTTTATTCTATATTGTTTTTATCTTCTAAAAAACAAGGAACACCTGGTAAACAATTGTTTAAATTAATGGTTATTGACAATAAAGTTGGTAAAGTTGGAATACTAACAGCTTTAATAAGATTTATAGCAAAACAATTATCAAATTTTTTATTTGGTTTCGGTTATTTAGTTATATTTGTTACAAAAGAACGAACAGCTTTGCATGATATTATGTGCAATACTAGGGTGGTTAGAGTAAAATAATTATAATTCTAATTAGGTTGATTTAATTTTCCCTGTATTGATTTTTTCTGTAAGATAAGTAATATGCTACTTATATATTGAGGAATAAGATTGCAACGTCGTACAAAGAACTCCTCGCAATAACAACTACACAATACATGAAAACAAGATTTGCACCAAGTCCAACAGGTTACGCTCATATAGGAAACATGAGAACTGCAATAGTGTGTTATTTACATACTAAAAAACATAATGGTGAATTTATTGTTCGCTTTGATGATACTGATATCGAAAGAAACAAACAAGAATATGCAGATGGAATTTATCAAGACTTAGACTGGTTTAATTTAAAATATGACGCAGTTTTTAAACAATCTAAAAGATTAGCTTTATATGAAAAAGCAAAACAAAAACTTTTAGAATCTGGAAGAATTTATCCTTGCTACGAAAGTCCAGAAGAAATTGCTATTATGAGAAAATCAATGCAAGCACGTGGTGTTCCTCCAATCTATAATCAGCAAGCACTTAAACTTCATCCTGATCAAATAAAAGAATTTGAAAAACAGGGACGTAAACCACATTATAGATTTCTCTTAGAAGACAAAGATATTGTTTGGAATGATAAAATTAAAGGTTTGGTAAAATATCGTGGAAGAGCATTTAGTGATCCAGTTATAATTCGAGAAAATGGAATGCCAATGTATACCTTTACTTCAATTGTTGATGATATTGATATGGAAATTACTGACATTGTTCGCGGTGAAGATCACGTAACAAATACTGCTATTCAAATTCAAATTTTTGAAGCTCTGGAAGGAAAGATTCCAAATTTTTCACATTTAACTACCATTAAAACTGGTAATGCAAAAATGTCAAAACGAAAAGGTGATTTTTCTGTTAAAGCATTGAGAGAAGAAGGAGTTGAACCAATGGCAATTTTAAGTTATATGAGCCAATTAGGAACTGGGAATGATAAAATTTATTTAGAGTTTAAAGACATTTTAAAAGATTTTGATATTAGCAATTTTGGAAAAGCTGCAACAAATTACTCTTATGAAGAGCTTCAAAAAATAAATGAAAAATATTTAAACTTTGTTTCCTTCGAACAGATTCAGGATAGATTAACATACTTAAATATTTCTGGATTAACAAGTGCATTATGGGAAGTTATTAAATTTAATATTGCAAGATTGGATGAAGTAAAAGAATGGATAAAAATTTGTAAAATTCTAGATTTTAAAAATGATAAAGAAGATAAAGATTTCTTAGAAACAGCTGCAAAATTATTACCAGAAAAAATTGATGAAAATACGTGGGATGAATGGATTGCTAGAATTAAAGATACTACAGATCGCAAAGGAAAACAATTATTTATGCCTATAAGAAAAGCACTGACAGGCAAAGAACATGGACCTGAATTAAAAAAGTTTTTGATTTTTATTGAGAGAAGTGAAATTTTAAAACGCCTTAAAAATGCTTAAACTTTTAAAACAATTATCCAACTTTTCTGTTCGTAAATTAATTCTTATCACTGCCCTGTCTCATTTTGTTTTATTTTCTTTACCAATTAATATTAAAAATTTTGTACATGATAGTGCTGTTCTAGATTTTGCTATTAAAAATTTTATTTTTGATACAACAGCTGATTTATTTATTATATATTTGATTATAGCCATTATTGCTGTTCATAAATATTTGTTCTCTGTATGTTTACCTTTGATTTTTATGTTTAGTGCTGCGGCATGTTATTTTATGTTTAATTATAAAATGGATATTAATCCTGGAATTTTAAATGTAGTTTTTGGCGCAAACAAAGAACAAATATCTTTGTACGTTGGGTTTGGATTTTGGTTTTATGAATTTTGTTTTTTTGTTTTTTCATTTTTGTTTGTTTGGTTATTTAATAAAAAATCTGAAAAGTTTCTGATTTATTCAAAGATAATTTTCTATAGTATAGTTACATTTATAATATATTTATTTTCTCAAATTTTTTCAAATGATGCAGGCAATCGACATTTGCCTTATAATTATATTTATTCTTCATATAAGTATTTTACTGATTATAAAATTCCAAAAAATAATAGTGTAAAAATCAATATAGCTGAAAAATATAATTTTGATTTTAAAAAAAATGATAAAGATTTAACTATTATTTTAGTAATAGGAGAATCAGCAAGATCAGATCATTTTAGTTTAAATGGCTACTTTAGAGATACTAATCCTAAATTATCTTTAGTGAATAATCTTATTAGTTTTAAAAATGTCTATTCTTGTTCAGCAATGACAACACCTTCTGTTTCTTGTATTTTGACACGAGCTAATAAAAACAATTTAAAACCAATATATAATGAAACTTCTATTATTTCTATTTTTAAAAAATTAGGTTTTAAAACTTATTGGTTAGGAGTTCCAACAGAAGAATCTTTTGATTTTAAACCATTTTATAAATTAATGAAAAACACTGATGAACATTATTTTTTAAATAAAAAAACTTTAGCTAATTATAATTCAGATCTTATTTCTATTCCCTATTTAGAAAAAATTTTAAAAGATAAAACTATTTCTAAAAAATTTATAATAATACACACAATAGGATCACATTGGCCTTATACATTTCTAGTAGAGAAAGAATACTTAAAATACAAACCCACTTGCGGAATTAACAGATGGAACGCTAAAAACATGGAAGACGATAAAGTTAATGATCACATTTCTTCAATAAAAAAATATTGTGATAAACCTTCTTTAATCAATAGTTATGATAATAGTATTTTGTATACTGATTATTTTTTAAATGAAGTTATTACAACTTTAGATAAATCAAATGACAATGCCATGTTTTTATATGTATCTGATCATGGCCAATCTTTGGGTGAAAATGGCTATTATTTACAAGGTAATGAAAAAATTAAAGAACAAATGCATATTCCAATGTTGTTTTGGTCATCTGAAAAATTTAGAAAAACAAATAAAGAAAAGATTGAAAAAATAAAAAATAAAACAAACAATAAGCTAACTCACGAAAATATCTTTCACTCTCTTTTAGATTGTCTAGATATTGAATCAAAAGCTATTAATAAACAAAAAAGTATCTGTAATGACTGATTTTAAAAATGATAAAGAAGATAAAGATTTCTTAGAAACAGCTGCAAAATTATTACCAGAAAAAATTGATGAAAATACGTGGGATGAATGGATTGCTAGAATTAAAGATACTACAGATTGCAAAGGAAAACAATTATTTATGCCTATAAAAAAAGCACTGACAGGCAAAGAACATGGATCTGAATTAAAAAAGTTTTTGATTTTTATTGAGAGAAGTGAAATTTTAAAACGCCTTAAAAATGCTTAAATTCCTTAAAAACCTACCAGATTTCTCTAGACTTAAAATAATTACACTAGCTATACTAACTCATTTTGTTCTTTTTGCTTTACCAATAAATATTAAAACACTTACATATAGTGATCTTGAATTAGTCTTAATTGTAAAAAATTTTATTCTTGATATTTGCCTTGATCTATTGTTTGCCTGTATCATTATATCTGCCTTAACAATTAATAAAATTGTTTTCTCAATATTTTTTCCATTATTTTTTATTTTCAGTGGAGTTTGTAGTTATTTTATGTTTATTTATAGAATCGATATAAACCCAGAAATGATAGCAGCTGTTCTAACGGCAGACAAAGAGCAGATATATAGTCACTTATATTTAGGCCCAATTTTATTTTTTATTGCTAATTTAATGATTTCGTTATTTTTTGTTTATTTAATTTGCTACAAAAACAAAAAGTTAACTCTATTTAAAGCTGTCAATTTTTACGGAATAATTTTTTTTGCTTTATACATATTTATAATATCTTTAATGGACACAGTAAACTCTTCTAAACATTTATTATTTAATTATTTAAGTGCAACTTATAATTACACTTATTCTTATCACAAAAATCCAAAAACTTACGAAAAAGAAAACATTGCTGAAAAATATAAATTTATTGAAAAAACAAAACAAAAAAATATGAATGTTGTTTTAGTAATTGGCGAATCAGCTAGATCAGATCGTTTTGGCATTAATTATTATAGAAGAAATACTACTCCAAGATTATCTGAACAAAAAAATCTTATAAGTTTTAAAAATGCTTATTCTTGTGCGGCTATGACAATGCCTTCGATAAGCTGCATGCTTACCAGAGCAAGTAAAAATAATAAAATTCCTATTTACTCGGAAACTTCAATTATATCTGTGTTTAAAAGTTTAGGCTTTAGAACCTACTGGATAGCAATGCCTTCTAAAAAAAGTTTTAATAAAAAATTATTTTATAAATTAATGACAAATAGTGATGAATATTTTTTACTAAATAAATTCATACGAGAGAAAAAAGAAGAAGTAGCAGTTGTTGAATTTTTAGATAAAATTTTAAAAGACAAAACATATTCAAAAAAATTTATAATAATTCATACAATGGGATCACACTGGCCTTACATTAGGTCGACTAATTCTAAATTTTTAAAATATAAACCATATTGTAAAATTGTGAATTATAGAAAAAAGTTTTTAGACGATGCTAGCGTTTTTGACCATGTTAAAACTATTAAAAATCATTGTGACAAAGAAAATCTAAACAATAGTTATGATAATAGTATTTTGTATACTGATTATTTTCTTGATGAAATTTTAAAAAGCCTAAAATCATACGCAAATAGTTTATTCTTTTATACTTCAGATCATGGGCAATCATTGGGAGAAAATGGATATTATATGCAAGGTAAAACATATATTAAAGAACAAGTTCATGTGCCATTTCTTTTTTGGGCATCTGATAACTTTATAAATTTTAACAAAAAAAAGATTGCTAAAATAAAGAAAAAAACAAATGATACTATTACGCACGAATATCTTTTTCACTCTCTTTTGGATTGTCTAGATATTGAATCAAAAGCTATTAATAAACAAAAAAGTATCTGTAATGACTGATTTTAAAAATATAGGGATTATAACTAACAATGTAGATAAGTCTTTAAGATTAAAACAGAAATTATTAAAACTACAAAACGTTTCTGAAATTTATTCTCCAGATGATGTTCTAAATAACAAAATAGATGTGTTTGTAATTTTAGGAGGTGATGGATTTATGCTACACTCCATTCATAATTACATGAAATTTGGGATACCTTTTTATGGAATCAATTGTGGAAGCATTGGTTTTTTAATGAATCAAACTCCTGAGAAAATTGAATCTATAATAAAAAATATAAACGATACAAAGCAATATATTATTCATCCTTTAAAAGCTGTTTTTACAGATTTAATGGGTAAACTACACGAACAAATTGCAATTAATGAAATTTCAATTTTAAGAAATACCTATCAAACAACGCACATAAAAATCACAATAGATAATGAAACAAGATTAGATGAACTAATTGGAGACGGAGTTATTGTAGCAACACCAGCTGGAAGTACTTGTTATAATTCATCTTTAAATGGACCAATTTTACCGATTGGCACACAATTACTTGCCCTTACTCCAATAAGCCCTTTTTCACCAAGGGGCTGGAAAGGTGCTTTATTACCTTATACTTCAGAAGTTATTTTTGAAATATTAGATTCAAATAACAGAAAAGCAAAAGTAATCGCTGATTATGTTGAGTTTGATGACATTAAAGAAGTTAAAATAAAAATAGATGAAACAAAAAATATTAAATTATTATTTGACTCTGCGTCTAGTATTGAAGAAAGAGTAATCAAAGAACAGTTTATGCAAAATTCAAGTACTGGATTGTAAAAAAAGTTTTTTGGGTGATTAGCTCAGCTGGTTAGAGCGCTACGTTGACATCGTAGAGGTCGGAGGTTCGAGTCCTCTATCACCCACCATTTAAATTAATTATTACTTTAAAAATCTGCGTCGCTTTAAAAGTTTTTTTGAGCTCATTTATCCTAAGTAATATCAAGCTCAAAAAACTTTTAGTCTCCTTGATTTTTTTTACACTAATTAATTTAAATACGTGTTCACGCTTTTGATTTTCATTTTGAATTTTATAAATATTTTATTACAGATCCCCAAAACAAGCTCGAGGACGCTTCGCGCTTTGAATCTCGTTGTTGCTTTAGAAGTTTTTTGAGGTTTCGTACTCAGCTATACGCTGAACCACAAAAAACTTTAGGTTTCCGCGTCGTACATAACACTCCTCACAATGAGTGATTAAAAAAAATATTTTCTAAATCTCTAGAAATTCTTTGTAAAAACTAATTTAAACTCACATTCAAAAAATTACTGAACTTATCGAATTTGAAACTTCTTAAAAAATTTTATAAAATTAATCTTATGCAGGAAGGGATTTATAACCCCTTCCTTAACGTTTCAAAACAATAGGAACGGGTTACAAACACCCTTTTTTTCTTGCAAAGAAACTGGATCACGGGTTCTAAGTGTTTCTATTTTCGCTCCGCTCAAAGAAATACTAAGCCCCGAGATGACAAGAAGAATAAAATCCCTGAAACTTATCCATACAAAATTAAAAAACAATAAACTAGACTTTTTTTATTCTTCTGTGTAAAAATTAAATATTATAATTATATTTTTTAAAATATTGTAACACTCACTAAATATTAAATAATAGCTAATGAGAGTTGAAATATAAATTCAAGATGAAATACGGGAAGGCTTTATTATGTCGATACTACAAATTATAGCAAACAATACTACTTCTATAACATCACAAGACAAAATAGATTTTATTCAATCTTTTAGGCAGTTATATCAACTTCCGATCCTAAGGCCAATGTTAAATGTTGCTGTAAGTAAAAGTCAAAATGGTTGCATGAAATTCAAAATAGAGCCTCAAAGATCTTGGGACAGATTAAATGGACATTGTGAAACTCAAAGTAAGGTTATTAAAAAAAGAGGTATTTTTTCTACAAAATGTAAGCATATTATTGTTATTAAGAAAATTTGTCCTGATATAATTATTCATGAAATTTCACATGCTATAGAAAAAGAATTGAAAATAAATTTAAATAAAGAATTTCGTCAAAGTATATCCTGTGATTTACAGCAAAAAAATTATGGAAATCATCACTTGCTTCGCTCTGTTGAAATGGTTATGAGGAATGAATTAAAAAATTATAAACTTAAAAATGTAATGGAAGAATTGTTTGCAAGATATTTTGAACTTATTGCTATGTCTTATGAATGTGGTGGTTGGGGACGTTATCAATTTTACTATCAAGATATGAGTGATTTTTTTGTTAATATAACAAAATGGGTAAAAGAAAAATTAAATCCACTTCTGAACAGTTCTGCAACTGGCGACATTAAAATTTTAGCTAATGATCTAATTAAAAAGTTAGAACCATTCAAACAAGTTTGGACAAATGAAATTAAATCAACACGATTTCACCATTCTAATCAAGAAGATGGTGTAGGAGGAGCTAAGAAATGGTCAAAAACTATTCGACCTATTTTGAATTGGCCACAAGATGCAGATCCTTCAATTTATAATTTAGAAGAAAGTAATTTGAAAGAAGAATAAAGATTACCTTCCCTTTTAGTTTAGATCAAATAAGATTTAAAACATTACCTATAAAATTATTATATTATATGAAAATAAAAATTACAGACATATCAGGCCAAGGTTTTGGCTTTACAAAAATAGATAAACAAAAAATCTTTGTACCCTATTCTGCTCCAGGAGATGAATTGGAAATAGAAATTAAATCTGAAAATAAGAAATTTGTTAAGGGTGAGATTAAGGAAATTCTAAAAGAATCACCTTGTCGTGCGAAACCAGAATGTAAGTATTTTGGTCAATGTGGAGGTTGTTTATTGCAACATGTAAATGAAGAGACTTATTACAATCTAAAAGAAAAATTCATAAAAACTGCTATTTCTTATGCCGGCTATGAAGTTCCTCAAAAAATCGAGATTCTAAAAACTGGGTACAATTCTAGAAGACGTTGTGTTTTTAAAATAAATTCAAACAACAAACTTTGTTTTAATAAAAAAGAAAGCAAAGAATTAATAGAAATTGATAACTGCCCTGTTCTTGAAAATTATTTAAATGAATTGATCGCTCCTTTAAATGACAAATTATCCAAAAATTTAAATATAGCAAAAGAGATAACTTTAACTAAAACTGGAAATGAAGTTTTGATTTCACCTTATATTGAAACTAAATACAGTACAGAAAATCCACAGATTAAATTAGGTGAATATTTGATAGACTTACCAGAGGAAGTTTTTTTACAAGCTACTGTAAAAGGTCAAAATTATATAGTTGAAGAGATTTTAAAAAATATAAATAAAGACGAAAAAGTTTTAGATTTATACGCTGGAATTGGAACTTATACCTTTTCTATAGTTGACAAAGTAGAAAGTATAAAAGCTGTGGAAGGCGTTAGGGCCATGACAAAAGCAATGGATAAAAATTTGTCAAAACATAGTTTGGAAGATAAAATCGTTACACAAAAAAGAGATTTATATGAGTCACCTATTTTGTGGGATGAGTTAAATAAATATGATTCAATCATTATAAATCCACCACGCAATGGTGCTTCTCCACAATGTCGCGAAATCACCAAGTCTGAAGTTAAAAAAGTAATCATGGTTTCCTGCGATCCGTCAAGCTTTTCTGTTGATGCAGGAATTTTACGAGAAGGTGGTTATGAGTTGAAAAGTGTTATTGGCGTTGATCAGTTTTACATGACTCCTATTGTTGAGGTTGTTGCGATTTTTGAGAAATAGATTGCCGCGATGCTTCGATAAGTTCAGGGAGCTTTCCCTCTCTTGTCATCTCGGGGCTTAGTTTTTCTTACGAATGAAATGAGTTAGAAAGACTTAGAACCCGTGATCCAGTTTTTTTAAATAAATGGATCCTGAACTAAATTCAAGATGACATAGTTGAGATGATATTTTTTTATTTTTACAATCATTGTCATTCTGAACTTGTTTCAGAATCCATAAATTAATAATCTCCTTGCTTTAAAAGAGGTAAAGACTTAAATTTTGATTGTATTAAAAACAAAATTCACAATGTCTAAAAAATTTCTTATTCACGATATTATAGCAAAAAGAGAACAAATACTAAAAATCGCAAAAGACTGCGGCGTTAAAAATATTCGTATATTTGGCTCAGTATCTCGAGGACAAGAAACAAAAAGAAGTGATATAGATTTTTTGGTTGATATTGATAAAAAGCCAAATGGTAAGAAAGGAACTTGTATTGAGTTTGGCATAGAAATGGCAGAATTTTTTAAAAAGAAAAGAGTCGATGTTTGTACACCAAGTACATTACTTGAAGAGTATAAAGAAAAAGTTTTAAAAAATGCAATTTCTATAATGGAAGATAATCCTAAGATAGATCCAAAACAAAAAGATAGAAAAAATTATAAAATCAATATTAATGTCGCTCTTAAAAGCATAACAGAATATTACGATACTATTAAAGCTGGTAAAAAAGAATTTATTAAAAATAGAAAAATGCAAAGCTTACTCAGAGCCGAAGTACAAACCGCGATTGAAGAAATAGTTAGAAAAATCCCTTATGAAATAAAAGCATGGTCGCCTGAAACTCCATGGCGAAAACTAAGGCAATTTAGGAATCTTATAGTACATAAATACGAATTAGCATTTCAAAGTGAAATTTGGGACTTTTATCAAAAGAACATAAAACTCCTCGAAGAAGGTTGTAAGATTATTTTGGAGAAGCTGGAGAAGAAGGAAAGAGAAAAGTAATTATATTAAGTATATATTGAATATAAAAAATATTTTTGTACAATATAAAAACAACTAAAAATAGTGTAAAATTATGTTTAAAACATTATCGATTAAAAATTTTAGAGGAATAGATAATTTAGAAATTAAAAATCTAAATAAAATAAACATTTTTGTAGGAAGAAATGGTATTGGAAAAAGCACTATTCTTGATGCTGCTTATATTGCAATTAATCCAAATAATACTTCATTAATTCTTAAAACTAATTTATTTAGAAATTTTGACCAAGCTTTGAATAACGATAATTTTTGGAAATCTTATTTTTATAACTTCAACGAATCAAATACAATTTCAATTAAATTAGAAAATAACAAAAAAAGTAGATCGTTAAACATAAAACCTAAATTTCAATCAAAAAGCATTATCAGTAAAAATAAAGATGAAAAAAATATAATAGATTTAGATCATGAAGAAAAAATTGTTTTAGGCTTAGATACTGAATTTAGTATTAACAAAAAAAGTTTTAATTCAACAGTTTCTCAAATAGACTTTGCAACTATAGAATCTAAATTAGATAATAATTTTAAAGACGATCTAAAAGGAAATTATTTGAATAATAAAACCTTCCTAGACAGTAATAATATAACAAGAAAATTTAATGAAGTAATTGTTAGAAAACAAAAAGAGAAGATTATTAATTTATTACAGAAATTTAATTCTAATATTACCGATATAGCACTTAATCACGAACAAAGAATTATAGTAAATGACAATAGATTTCCAGAAATGATATCTGCTAATATATACGGAGATGGATTTTTAAAAGCTTTACATTTAATTTGTAATATACTTGGAGACGAAAGCGATATTATATTAGTAGATGAAATTGAAAATGGCATAGATATAAAGTTTCAAGCTATTATATGGAAAACAATTCTTGATTTGATAAAAGATACAGATAAACAAATTTTTATTTCTACTCATTCTTATGAAATGATTAAAAACTTATTTGAAGTTACAAAAAAAGAAAATTGTAGTGATTTATTCACTTTATTTAGAATTCAACATGATAGAAATAATAAATTAATAGTAATTGATTATTTAGAAAAAGATATGCTCGGAGCTCTTGAAAGAGGAGAAGAAGTGAGATGATGAATATAGAAAGAAATATTATTATAACCGAAAGCACCGAAACAGGAATTGATAAAAAATTTCTTAACAATCTTTGCAAACAATTAAATTTAAAATTCTCTATATTTCCAAAAAATAATATAGAAGGAGTTTTAAGTTATTTAGAAGGAAAGAAAACAGCGGAAATATATAATGGAAGTATTAATAATATTTTAATAATAGTAGATGCAGATAAAAATCCTAAAAAACGTTTTCAAGATATTGTAAAAATAATAAAAAAAGATAATTTTAGTACTAATTATAATATCCCTCAAACTCTTGGAGTTGTTAATAAAAAAGAAGAAAATAAAATAAATATAGGTGTCTTTTTATTTCCAAACAATAAAGATACAGGTAGCTTGGAAACTTTGTTATATGACAATTTAAATATTAAATCAAAAAATAAAAAAGAATGTGCAGAAGACTATATTCAATGCATACAAAATAAAGAAAGTGAAATGACTGAAAATAACATTTCTAAAGCTAAGTTTAGAATTTTAAATGCTACACCAAATCCTGACAGATATATAAAAAATGTAGATGAATCTATAGATTACAATTCTGATAACCTCAATACTTTAAAAGATTTCTTAAAACAGATAGAATAATTTCCTAAATAAATTATATAGTAAAAATATTAATAAAAAATGAGTTTGCTTGATTTTAGACCAAACTCAAGCAATATTTGTAATAATCTTACAAATTCTTTACGAGTTTCGAAAAAAAGTTTGAGAAAGTAATATAATCAAAACTTACCCAATTTTTAAATTTCACCATCTTTTTTGGGATTTTTTCCCAGAACTAAAGTTGAAATTCTAAAAAATCACTAATTTTCTAGAATTATAAGCTATATTTAAAAATCTTTCTTAAATATCAGAGAAAATTCTGTGTTTTTCCCAGAAAAACTCAAAAATTGATTTTCAGGGAAAAAGTAGTAGCCTTAAATATAGTTATTAACAACTTTTAAAAATTATGAAAAAGATTATTCTTGTGGCTTTACTTGTCACATTGTGCGAATTTGTATTTGGGATTATTACTTGTGGTGGTATGTTTAATTGGATATATTCAATTGAACCAACTACTGTTTGGAAGCCAATGGAGTCTACTCTTGTACCCGGATTTTATATTTTCTCTATAGTTCTAAATCTAATATTTGTAAAAATTTATACTGTTTTATCAAAAGGTATTGACGGAACAAAAATTACTAAAGGTTTAAAATTTGCTGCTTATGTTTGGGCTTTGGGAATATTGCCAGGAATGTTTGCTACTTATTACTTCATGACTGTTGCAACAACAGTAGTAATTTATTGGATAATCGTTGGTTTGATAAATCTTTTATTAAAAGGATTGATTGTTTCTGCGATTTTTGAGAAGTAGTTTTCCGCCTCTTGCAGGAAGGGTTTTTCAAACCCTTCCTCACGTTTTTCAACCCACTCCACAAAAAGATTTATGTTGTTTTGAAACATTAGAAAGGGATTACAATAATATTAAATTCCTCCACGAATTATGTAACATGCACAGCAATGACAGAATGTGTTGTATGGGGTTGCCACGCGTTTCTAAGAAATGCTCGCAATGACAATATTTCCGCGTCGCACTTCGTGCTCCTCGCAATGACAGAAGGGAGATTGCCGCGAATTGCTTTGCAATTCTCGCAATGACATAATGTGTTGTATGGGGTTGCCACGCATTTCTAAGAAATGCTCGCAATGACAATATTTCCGCGTCGCACTTCGTGCTCCTCGCAATGACAGAAGGGGGATTGCCGCGAATTGCTTTGCAATTCTCGCAATGACAGAATGTGTTGTATGGGGTTGCCACGCGTTTCTAAGAAATGCTCGCAATGACAATATTTCCGCGTCGCACTTCGTGCTCCTCGCAATGACAGAAGGGGGATTGCCGCGAATTGCTTTGCAATTCTCGCAATGACAGAAGGGAGATTGCCGCGAATTGCTTTGCAATTCTCGCAATAAGAAGAATTAGTAAGGACAGCTATATAAATATAAGCTTGTCCTTTACAATTCTTCTAAACTTTCTAAAACTCTTTTTGTTTCGAGGATTTTGTTTATGGTTTCGATTTTGAAGCAAACTTTGTTTCCTTCTTTGACGCTAACATTATTTGAATTGCCCATAATAAATTTCATCAAACTATCTGGATTAGAAAATTTATTATTAAAAAAAGTGATTATAATTTGATTTTGTTTGAGTTCTAATTTTAAGATTCCTAGTTTTTTAGATCTAATTTTCAAAAGCTCTATTTCCAAAAGATTGTTTACTTCCTCAGGAATTTCTCCAAACCTATCTTCCAATTCTATTTCGATATATTCCTTTTGTTCTTGATTTTGGATTGCTGCAATTTTTCTATAGAAGTAAATTCTTAAACTTGTTTCTTGTATGTAATTCGAAGGAATGATTGTTGAAAAATTTAACTTAACTTGAGGAGTGTATTCTTGTTCATCTTCTTTTTCTTGTGCTTTAGCTCTAGCTTTTCCTACTGCTTCTTTGAGTAAATAATTATAAAGTTCAACACCTATTTCTTTAATATGCCCAGATTGTTCATCTCCAACCAAATTACCACTTCCCCGAATATCCATATCACTTGAAGCTAAACTAAAACCACCACCTAAACCACAAATTTTACTCATAATTTCTAAACGTTTTTTTGCAGTTTCTCCAATTTCATCATTTAATTTTGTCGTTAAATATGCATAAGCTTGTTCCTTGCCTCTACCAACTCTTCCACGTAATTGATACAATTGTGCTAAACCAAACATATTAGCTCTGTATACAATCATTGTATTTGCCGTTTTTACATCTAAACCACTTTCTACAATTACGGTTGAAATTAAAACATCAAATTTGCCATCATAAAAATTAGACATAATTTCTTCTAATCTCGAAGAACACATTCTGCCATGCGCAACTTCAAATTTAACTTCTGGCATAATTGCTTTTAGCCTACATTCTATTTTAGAAATATCTTCAATTCTTGGAACTACAAAAAATACCCTACCCTTTCTTTCTACTTCTCTTTCTATGGCAAATTTAATTTTATCTTCATTATATTTTTCTACAAAAGTTTTAATCGGCAACCTTGCAACTGGAGGTGTAGCAATAATCGAAAGATCTCGAATTCCTGACATTGACATTTGAAGAGTTCTTGGAATTGGAGTTGCAGACAAAGTTAAAACATGAATGTTAGTTCGCCATTGTTTTAATTTTTCTTTTTGCTTTACACCAAATCTTTGTTCTTCATCAATAATTAAAAAATTAATATTTTTGAATTTTACGCTTTCTGATAACAAGGCATGAGTTCCTACCACAATATCAATAGTTCCATTTTCCAAACCTTTTTTAACTTCCAGCGCTTCTTTTTTTGAAACCATTCTTGATAATTGCGCAATTTTTAAATCTGTATTTTCAAATCTTTCTTTGAAAACTTTATAATGTTGTCTACATAACAAAGTTGTTGGCGCTACAATTGCAACTTGTCCTGAGTTTTTTAAACTTTTAGTCGCAATAAAAACAGCTCTCAGAGCAACTTCTGTTTTTCCAAAACCAACATCACCGCAAATAAGTCTATCCATTGGAATTCCTTTTGCTAAATCATCTTCAATTTCTCGAATTGACTTTGATTGACCCTGAGTTTCTTTATATGGAAATTTTTGACAAAACTCATTATACTCGCCTTCGTTAGGAACTAAAATTGGAGCTTTTGAAACTTGTCTTTGCGATGCAAGCTTTATAAGTTCATCAACTATTTTTTGAATATGCCTTTTTACTTTTTTCTGACGAACGCTCCACTGAATAGATCCCAAGCTATCTAATTTTATCAATTCATTGAATTCACCATATCTTGATATAACTTCAAAATCTTCTATTGGAACAAATAAAATAGAATTATCAGCATATTGAATTTTTAAATAATCATTACTTATGTTTGAATTTGTAATTGTTTCAAGACCAAGAAATTTACCAAGCCCATAGTCTCTGTGAATGATTAATTCATTTTCAATTAAATTTGCATTTTCACGAAAAAGCTTATAGATAAGTTGATCGCTGTTTGATTCAAAAGCAGCTTGTTGGTGCATTTATTTTATTTGTCCCCAAAGATATTTTGCAAAGAAAAAGATCAATATTATAGGTAATGATATAAAAGCAATAATACTTATGAACATGTAGTTTTTAAATATTTCTAACTTTAATTTTATCATTGGATTTATACACAAACTTTCAAAAATAAAATGTATGAATGAAAATATTAAAGCAAAAATAAATAAAAAATAAATTAATGGAATAAGAACAATCAACAATTTAAAAGAAAGATAAATTGCAAAGATTGCTATAATTATAAAAATGCCTGTTTTTACAAAACTGAGTTCTTGGGAATTTGCTGGTTTTCCTTTTTTGTCTATCTTGCCTTGAAATCCTGTTTTCTTAAGACTTAGTTTAACTAGGTATGGATTTATAAACGTTTCTATTTTTTTGTATAATTCTTTTAAATTTTTCATTTTAGTGTCCCCATTTTATTTTACTTAAATCTATTTTTTTCTGAATCATTTCCCAAAGAGGACTCATATCACGTAAACGCTTTACCTCTTCTTTGACTCTATTAATAGTATAATCAATTTCTTCTTCAGTTGTCAAACTCCCTATTCCGAAACGAATTGACGAATGAGCCAATTCATCTTGAGTTCCTATTGCTTCAATAACATATGATGGTGCAAGATTATTTGAAGTACAAGCTGAACCAGAAGAAACCGCTATATCTTTTATACCCATCATTAAACCTTCTCCTTCAATTCCCATAAAACTAAAATTTAAATTTCCTGGCCATCTTTTTTGTTTATCACCATTTAAATAAACTTGTTCGATTTCTAAAATTCCTTTGCAAAGTTTATCTGATAATTTTTTGACTTTATCATAATTAGTTTTCATTTCTTGTTTTGCAATTTCAGCTGCTTTACCTAAACCAATAATTAAAGGAACCGGAAGTGTTCCTGAGCGCATACCTCTTTCTTGTCCTCCGCCATGAATTAATGGTTCTAATTTTACTCTTGGTTTTCTACGAATATATAAAGCGCCAATTCCTTTTGGTCCATAAATTTTATGACCAGAAATACTTAAAAGATCAATGTTCATTTCTTCAACATCTAAAGGGATTTTTCCAAAAGCTTGAGCAGCATCAGTGTGAAAATATACACCTTTTTCTCTACAAATTTTTCCAATTTCTGCAAGTGGTTGAATAACACCAATTTCATTATTTACAGCCATTACTGAAACTATTGAAGTTTTTTCAGTAATTACTTCTTCTAATTCTTTAAGATCTACAATTCCGTTTTTCTGAACTGGTAAAAATGTAACGTCAAAACTTTTTTTAAATTTCAAAAAAGTGCAAGTTTGAAGAACACATTTATGTTCTGTGTCTAAAGTAACTATATGATTTTTTCTCTCTTCATGAAAATTAGCAACACCTTTGATAGCAATATTGTTTGATTCGGTTGCTCCTGAAGTAAAAATAATATCTTCGGAATCTGCATTAATTAATTCAGCAACTTGAGCACGAGCTTTTTCTACGTACTCTTCTGCTTTCCAACCAAATGCATGATTTTTAGAATGAGCATTACCAAAATCTTCAGTTAATGCTGGCATCATTGCATCTAATACCCTTTTATCCATTGGTGTAGTTGCTTGATAGTCTAGGTAGATTGGAAGATTTGGTGTCATTGTGTAATAACCTTATTAATATAAAACCAATATTGCAAAAACACTGGGATTTTTTAAATAGAGCAATTCTTACAAAAAGTTTTTAGGCGACTTTCGATTTTTTAGTGGTCAGCGTATGCTGACTACGAGACATTAAAAAATCAAAAAAGCAACGACAAAACTTAAAGTAAGAATTAGTTCTATTGGAAAAATTTGAAGCCGTAATGTTTAAGGAACCGTATATCTCCCTCAAACAACATTCTCATGTCTCCAATTCCATACTTCAACATTGTAAGTCTTTCTATGCCTGTTCCAAAAGCAAAACCTTGATATTCTTCTGGATCTAATCCTACATTTCTAAGTACATTTGGATGAACCATTCCAGCTCCTAATATTTCCATTACATCATCATATTGCTCACCAATTTTAATTCCTGATTTGCTTTTTTGACATTTAACATCTATTTCTATAGCAGGTTCAACAAAAGGGAAATAACTTGGTCTAATAATTATTGGTACTTGATCTACTTCAAAAAACTTTTTACAAAATTCTACTAAACAACTTTTTAAATGCGCCATGGTAACATTCTTATCAATATATACTCCTTCAATCTGGTGGAACATTGGAGTATGAGTTGCATCAGAATCACATCTAAAAGTTTTTCCTAAAGTTATAAATTTAAATGGAGGTTTATTGTCTTTCATTTCTCTTATTTGAACTGAAGAGGTTTGTGTTCTTAAAACCATTTTCTTTCCATCATCTGAATCTGGTAAATAAAATGTATCTTGCATTTGTCTAGCAGGATGATGAGGGGGGGTATTTAAAGCCTCAAAACAATGCCAATCATCCTCTATTTCTGGTCCTTCTGCAATTACAAAACCCATTGATTCAAAAATTTCTTCTAATTCACGTCGTACTTTGCTTAAAGGATGAATAGTACCTTGATTGGTTTTTCTTACTGGAATAGTTACATCCACAAATTCTTTGGCAATTTTTTCACCCAATGCTTTTGCTGAAAATGAATCTTGTTTTGTTTGAATTTCTGAAGTTACAAGATTTTTAAAATCATTAATTTCTTTTCCAAATTTCTTTTTATCTTCCAATCCTAACTTTTTCATTTCTTCTAAAAGAGCATTGATTGAACCTTTTTTACTTAAAAGTTTAATTTTTATATTTTCTAAATCTCGAACAGAAATACAGGTATTTAAATCCTGATTTAAAATATTTTTTAGATTTGTTAATTTTTCTTGAATATTCATTATAAGTCACCCTACGTAAAAAAATTAATATTAGTTTTTATGTCTATAAAGAGAATTATTATATATACAAACTATATCTTCTCCACTACGTAAAGTAAATTGGCTGTTTACCCTCTCAACTATTACGTATTCTTCAATTATACGAAAATTTACTAAAGATTCATATCCACTTGTATTAACAAGAAAAATAGCAGGAATTTCACTATTTTTATTTGAAAACTGTAAATAAGTAAATTCTCCATCATCAAACACTTTAGCAGGAGCTATGTTTTGACTGCCACTAAATTCATAATTAAAATTGTATTTACTTAAATCTGATAAATCAGGATAATCCTCTCTTTCTGTTTTTACATTAAATATTACTATTGTTTTGTCTTCTTCATCTGGATAAACAAATTTAACATAAAAAATCATATCTTCATCATCAATACTTTTAGCTTGTTTCGCATCTAATTGAAAATGATAAATTCTTTTATTTGTTATTAAAGTCATATTTGTTTCAGCATATTCTGATACTGGTTTTAAAAATAATTTATTACCAAGAGTAACCATTTGCCAAGCAGTACTATCTCCCATAGAAATTGTATTTACAGTTTCTCCATTTTCAAATTCTATATAAGACTGATAAATATAGTGTCCTGTAAATTTATAAATTTCATTCGGATTGTAAACATATGTTCTAAATCTACTTTCATTACTACTAACCCGCGCCTCTTGAATAGCGTGAGCATTGTGAAAACTCAAAAGTATTAGTAAATTTAAGAATGTGTATAAAAGTATTTTTTTCATTTATAATTTTGTCCTAGTTTTGTCTATAATTTTTATACTTAGTAACTGTAAATTTCAATGGTAAATATTTATTAGTTTTTTGATCTTTTTGAATTCCATTAAATTTAAAATTTATTTTAGCTTTGTTTCTTTCTGAAACTGTACGATTAGAATACTTTGTCTGAACTAGATAATCAATCTCTACTAAACTCGGCATATCTTTAGGTCTAAAAAAATCTTTAATTTTATCAGACAATTCTTCTTTAATTTGTCGAATAAATTTTATATTTTTTATAATAACTTTTCTACTAATATTTTTTCCAAAAAAATGTACGGGACTATTTGAATTGCTTTTGCTCATGTATTTTTTAAATTCTTCAAAAACTTCTATTGAGGAATTGTTTTTTATTTTATTAAATTTTTCATTATACTTTGTGATATTTCCGTCCCTATAACTATGCTCCTCTCTTTCTTTTAAATAATTTACTAATAAATAACTTGATACAAATTCATCTGCTGTTTTACTATTTTGCGTATTAATTTTGGTTAAATCATAAATTATTGGTTTGTATATTGCTTGATCTTTACTTTCTATAATAACTGGCACTGTTTCTTTTAATGGAAAAACAGAGTTAACAATTGAAGCAATCATTATACTGGTAAATAAACCCATAATGGATATTAATATAAAAAATGATCTTTGACTAATTGGCAACACATAAGTTGTAGCATACCATTCACGAGCATCTTTAAAAAAAGTTTTATTTTCTAATAATTTAGAAACAAAACTGTTGTATCTTTTTTTAAAGTCTTCACTCTCGGTGTTATCTTCTTGCATTGTTATTATTGTTTTTTAGACTTCAATTATTATTGTTATTATATAAAGTATCCTATATAAATTCAACAAAATTAACTGGGGACATCTTTTGTGTTTAAAAAAATATCATTTTTCTTTATTAAGTGGATATTTGTTTTTTCTATATGTATTTCTTTTGCGTTGGTTTTATTAATTCTTTATTATAGCCAAGATTTACCAACTCTGGGCTCTCTGAACAAAGAGGCAGAAAATTTGAAAACAGTATCAATCCTTTATTCCAATAAAAATACTTTGAAAGAATATGGTAATAAAACTAATAATTCCATTATTTATTCAGAACTTCCTTCGCAGTTAGTTACAGTGCTGACAGCAACTGAGGATAAAAAATTTTTCAAACACAATGGTGTTGATGTAACTAGCATACTTCGTGCCTTTTATGCAAATTACAAAGCTGGGTATATTAAACAAGGTGGCAGCACCATTACACAGCAATTAGCAAAAATGATGTTCTTGTCTTCTACTAAAACAATTAAAAGAAAAATACAAGAAGCCCTTCTTTCCTTACAATTAGAAAGAATTTTCAGCAAAGAACAAATTTTAACTTTTTATCTTAATAGAGCATATTTCGGAGCAGGAAAATACGGAATTAAAAATGCTGCTAAATTTTATTTTGATAAAGAAGTTGGCTACTTAAATTTAGAAGAATCTGCAATGCTTGTTGGATTATTGAAAGCTCCTAGTAAATATTCTCCAAAAAATAATCCTGAATTAGCCAAACAAAGAACAAATCAAGTTTTAAATTATTTGAGAAAAAATAATTATATTTCTGAAGAAGATATTGAATATATTTCACAACAAGACACTGATCTTACTCAGTTTACAAACTTTAACAAACAAAATCAAAAATATTATTTTTCAGATTGGATAAAATCACAAATACCTGATTATATTGATGAAGACGATAAACAAAATATTTCTATTAAAACTACTTTAGATGATGAATTACAGCAGATAGCAGAAAATACTGTTGTTGAATTTGTTCAAGAATATACTAACACTTTAAAAAATGCTCAAATTTCTTTAATAGCCATGTCAAAAGATGGAGCAATTTTAACAATGATCGGGGGAAGAGATTACAGTAAAAGTCCTTTTAATAGAGCTTTGTACGCTTATAGACAGCCAGGTTCTGCTTTTAAATTATTTGTATTTTTAACTGCTTTAGAAAATGATTATAAATTAAATGATATTTTTATAGATGAACCAATTGCTTTGGGTGATTGGTATCCAGAAAACTATAACAAGAAATATTATGGAATGGTTACTATGAAAGAAGCTTTTGCAAAATCATTAAATTCTGTAGCTGTTCAAATTTCAGAATTAGTTGGAACTGAGAATGTTGTAAAAACAGCAAGAAAATTAGGTATTATTAGTAAATTAGACGAACATGATCCAAGTGTTACTTTAGGAACTAACGAATTAAGTTTATTGGAATTAGTATCAGCTTACGCTGTAGTAGTTAATGGAGGTAATCATATTTTGCCTTATGGTATTACAGAAATTAAAGAAAATAAAAATGAAATTATTTACCAAAGACAAACATCTGGTATAGGAAAAGTAATAGATGACAAAGCAGCAAACCAAATGAAAGAACTGTTATTTGAAGTTGTAAAAAATGGAACAGGTAAAAATGCGGGAATTAGTGAGTTGATTGAAGAATCTAATAATGGTTTTAGCTTTAGAAAAAAACAATATTTAATAGGTGGAAAAACTGGTACAAGCCAGGATTATCGCGATGCTTGGTTTATTGGTTATTTTAATGACACAGTAGTTGGAATCTGGATTGGAAATGACGATAACAGTCCAATGAATTTTATTAGTGGTGGTTCTTTGCCTGCTAAGTTGTGGAAATCTTTTGTGGAAAATGTCCAGGAGTATGAAGGGTTTATTTAAGTAGAATAAGGTCATCTTGTGACTTAGTGTTTCTTTGAGCTAAGTGAAAGTAGAAATACTTAAAACCCGTGATCTATCTCTGCAGGAATGGGTTTGTAACCCTTTCCTATTGTTTTGAAACGTTAAGGAAGGGATCACAACCCCCTTCCTGCAAAGTTTCGGTTATGAAAAAAAAGATTCCCGCCTTTGCGGGAATGACTAGATTGTAGGAGAATGACCTACAAGATTTGGTGTTACTTCAACTTTACTTTTGATACTCTAAAAGACACTTAGATAATTTTGATAAGACTTCTAAACTGTCGATCTTTTTAAACTTTAAGATATTATTAATAATATTTAAAACTGTTTCTCTATTTCGAAGAGGAATATCTAGAATAATTTCTTTGTCAGAATCTTTTAAAATAATTTTTCTTTTAACATCTAAAAAATAAAATAAATCTACATTAAAAATTTCGGCTAATGCACAGAGATGATCGATCTTAAACGAACTAACACCTGTTTCATATATTTTGATTGTTTGGTAGGAAATTGGCTTTTTATTATTGCGAATTTTTTTACTTAATAATTGGCCTAATTCAGTTTGGCTCATTTTTTCTTTGGATCTTAATTCACGTAATTTTAAACCTATATATTGATTTATACTGATTGCTTCTGTGGTTTTCTGTCGTACTTTCATTTTAAAAAATTTTAATATTGATAAATTTTTCAAGTGCTCTGACCACTGGAATACTATTTAATCTCTGTATAACGCCCTTCTAAAACAACTCCTTTAATGTTGAAATTATTATCAAAAATTACTAGATTTGCTTTATAGCCTTTTTCTATACATCCTATATCTTTTTTATTAAGAGCTTTTGCTGGATATTCAGATCCCATTTTTATAGCTAACTCAACAGGTATATCTAAACTTTTGTGACAATTTTCAACTGCATCTATAATTGTAATACTACCACCCGATAAAATACCCTGTTCATCTTTACAAGCCCCATGTTCATTTATTTGAATTTCTTTACCTAGCATTTTAAATCTTGTACGCGCATCGCTTCCTACTATTGATAATGAATCACTTACAAGTAATAATTTACCTTGTGGTTTTGATCTATAGGCAACCTTTGCGCTAGAGTAGACAACGTGATAACCATCCATAATAATGGTTGCATAAACATCATCATTAGATAGTGCAAAATTCACAATTCCTGGTTCTCCGGTAGATTTTTCTCTATGACTTAAATTACTCATAGCATTATATAAATGAGTAACACCACAAACCCCTATTTCATAACACTTTTCCATTAAATCATAACCAGCATCACTATGACCAATATATACAAAAATACCGTTGTCACAAAAATATTTAATTAAATCTAAATCAATAATTTCTGGAGCTAGGGTTAACATTGTTATTGCGCCTAAACTTCGTAATTTGGCATTTGTATCAATTATAACACCAATGTCTTTTGGTGTTGGTTTTCTTATATTTTCTAATTTATGTGTGCCCCTGCTTCCAACGTCAATAAATGGACCTTCAAAATGAATACCTAGAATTCCTTTATTTCCTTGTTCAATATAATTTGCAACAGCTGTTCCTGCCTTTTGCATTGTTTCTACATCACTGGAAATTAAAGTAGGTAAAATATGAGTTGTGCCTCTTAATAAATGAGCTTTATGAATTGTTTTTAAACTATCTATTGTAGGATTATTACTAAACAAAACACCTCCGCCGCCATTGACTTGTAAATCAATAAATCCCGTACAAACATTTAAGCCATTCAAATTAATTGCTTTTGAATTAGAAAATTTTTTATCTGTTATGATTTCAATAATTTCTAGTTTATCAACCGTAAGACTTGCTTGCTTTATAATTTTATTTTTTGTGTAAAGATTGCAATTCTCAAAATATAACATATATATATTTTATAAAAATTATTTTTATTCCTTTGATTGTACCAGATTTATACAGCTCTTTTTAAATATTGTCAATTATAATTTTTTCAGAATAAGCAAGGCTTCTTAAGGTTTTACTTTACTTTGTTTGAAAGATTTTTATTATTACTGTCAACAATAATTATTTTAATATTTATGTCGAATCTTCATATTATTACTACGGTTTTGGACAGCAATTGTTATGATAAAACCATAAAGCACAATCCGTTTATGAATTGTTATAAAATTACTGCTTTTAATCAAGAAAAAGACAATATAATTATTCCTAAACGCTACAATTCATTTATTAAAGAAAAGATTTTTACAGATAAAATCAAAGACACCTGGTTGGTTTTTTGTCATCAAGATTTTGGGTTTTTAAATTTTCCATTAGAAATTCTTGAAAAACAAAATAAGAACTTTTTATATGGTCCAAGCGGTGTTAGAAAAAGAAAATTTGGTAATTTAAAATTTAAATTATGGAAAGATTTTTTGCCTATTCCATATATCAAAACAAAGGTATTAGCTCTTGGACAAATTTGGCAAGGTTATGATCCCGAAACATTTAAAAAAGCTAATAGAAAGAATCCTTTTAAAGTTGGAAATGAATATTTTTATTTTAGTGGTAAACAATTAGAACAACCTGAAGTTGTTGATACAGTTGACTGCATGTGTTTAATAGTTCATTCCTCTTTAATAAAAAAATATAAATTACTTTTTGATGAGAAGTTGGATTGGCATTGTTATTCTGAAGACTTTAGTTTGAACGCAAAACATAAACATGGTATTTTAACAAAAGCTGTGCAGATGGATTGCAAGCATTTAAGCAGAGGAAATTCTTTTTCAAAAGGTTTTGAAAAATGTTTTGGATATATTACTAATAAGTACAAAAATTGCTGTTTTTGTACTGCATGTCGTAACACCTATGATAAATATTAAAAAAGACCTTTCGATAATTATAGTCACATACAACAGTAAAAATGTTATTAAAACTTGTATTGAATCAATTAAAAATTTTGGATGTAGAGTTTTGTTGATTGATAATAATAGTTCTGATGAAACTGTTAAGATTGCTAAAAAGATTCTTCCTAGTATTGAAATTTTCCAACAAAAGAAAAATCTAGGTTATGGTCGTGGAAATAATATTGGTTTAAAGCAAACTAAAACCAAATATGCTATAATTATGAATCCTGATGCTGCTTTGACATTAAAAGGTACGGAGAATATGATTAAAGCTTTAGAGGAAAATTCAGATATATGTTTAGCTGCACCGAGTTTATGTGAAACTACTGAAAAATGGAAAGTAGATTCCAAAAAGGTTACTGTTAAAAACTTAGCTAAACATGTTGTTGAAATTGGTGGAGCAGTTATGATAGCAAATATGAAAAACCTTAAACAAATAGGATTCTTTGATGAGAAAATATTTTTATATGGAGAAGAATTGGATCTTTGTAGAAGAAGTGTAAAAGCTGGTTTTAAAAATGCATGTTTAGAAGGTTTGTATGCTCTTCATTTACATGAAACTTCTGGACCTCAAACACTTGAACACTTGTTTAGAAAAGGCTGGCACTATGGTTGGTCAAATGTTTATTTTAGAACTAAATACAAAGGAAAACGGAATGCTTACAGCTCTGCATTTAGGTTTGGATTAAGAGATTTGTTTTCTTCAATATGTTATTTGATTGCCTTTAAAATTAAAAAAGCATTTCAAACTTTTGGAAGGAGTCTTGGAAGATTTGGTTATTTATTTGGAATGAATGCTTTTGATAAAAAAGGAAATCCAAGAGGTAATTTATTAACTTGGACTGTTAAATACAAATGAACAAACCAGTAGCAGTACTAAAAATCGGTGGAGGATTTTTAGGAGATTACAAAACTGTTTCAATGCATTTACCTGAAATTAAAAAAATTATTTTAGAATATCAAAAGCAATATAAAGTTGTTTTAGTTATTTCTGCTTTAGCTGGTGAATCAAGAAAGCTTAAAAAAATCGCAAATAATTTATTTAAAGAAAAAGATCTTAAGGATAAAGATTTTATTTTATCGCAAGGTGAAATTTTTTCTACTCAATTAGTTTCTCAATATTTAAATTTTTGTGATGTTTCTGCAGAAGCTTTGATTGGTGACAAACTTCCTATTGTTACAAATAACAATTTTTCTAATGCTGATGTTTTGGAGGTTAAGACTGAGTTTATTAAAAATTGTTTAGAAAAAAATACAATTCCTGCTGTGCCAGCTTTTATTGGAAAAACTCTGAAAAACGAAATAACAACTTTAGGTTTTGATGGTTCTGATACTTCTGCTGTTGCAGTTGCTTGTGCATTAAAAGCCAAGGAATGTTTTTTGTTTAAAGATGTTGATGGCATTTACACTGCTAATCCACGTAGAGTTGAAAAAGCTAAAAAAATAGATTTCATTTCATATGAACATATGTTTGTTTATGCTTTACTTGGTTCAAAGGGTGTAATTCATCCTAAGGCTGTTGAGAAAGCTGCACAAAATAATTTGGATGTAACTGTATTGCCATTTTTCAAAAAAGATAACGGAAGTTTAATTACAAAAAATGATTCTTCTGATTCTAAGATTATTGGTATCACCTATTCTCAGGAAGAGAAACATATAATTATTTCAATTGTTGGAGATTTGCAGGAACAAGCTGGAAAGAAGTTTGTGGAATTATTAGAAAAATATAATATCGAAATCACTGCGACAAAATCTATATATCCTTTGATGAATTTAAGTTTTGTTTTAAAGGATGAAAATAAATTAGATAAAACTTTAAGTTTGTTACATACTTATTGCGGGTTAGATTCGGATAAATTAGAAAAAAGTAAAATCGTGAATATAGAGCAAACTTATTTTGATCCAGTTTTTGGGGGGTGATAAATAATTGATGAGATTGCCGCGCTTTCTTCGAAAGCTCGCAATGACATAATGGGGGATTGCCGCGCTTTCTTCGAAAGCTCGCAATGACAAATACTATCGTATGAGATTGCCGCGCTTTCTTCGAAAGCTCGCAATGACAAATACTATCGTATGAGATTGCCGCGCTTTCTTCGAAAGCTCGCAATGACAAATACTATCGTATGAGATTGCCGCGCTTTCTTCGAAAGCTCG